>OHWS01000004.1_pt1 | contig 203983 bp, 217 predicted proteins | sample 1579751 | NCBI WGS metagenome assembly OHWS01 (sample SAMEA3882517, study PRJEB24775) | human gut metagenome | biome: human-associated habitat; feature: intestine environment; material: feces | place: Netherlands | collected 2009/2010
GTGCTGCACGGCCGCGCCGTGTGCACCGCGCGCAAGCCGCTATGCAGCACGTGCTGCGTGCGCCACGTATGTCAAACCGCAGAGGAGATGGAGCTATGAGACCGATCGCACACATCCACAGTGACTTTGCCACGAAGTTTGGCATTCCGCGCCAGAGCGGCGTAGTCGGGAGTTTACAGGCCGAGATCATTTTCGAGCCGGAATTTCGCAGCCGCGACGCCGTGCGCGGGCTGGAAGCGTTCTCGCACATCTGGCTCATCTGGGAGTTTTCCGAGAACGTGCGCGCCGACTGGTCGCCGACCGTGCGTCCGCCGCGTCTAGGCGGCAATGTGCGCATGGGGGTGTTCGCCACGCGCTCGCCGTTCCGGCCAAACCCGATCGGTCTGTCGTGCGTGCGTCTGGAGGACATTACATTTTCCGACGCGCGCGGCCCGGTGCTCCATGTCGCCGGGGCGGACCTGATGGACGGCACGCCGATCTACGACATCAAGCCCTACATTCCCTACGCCGACTGCCATCCGGAGGCGACAGAGGGCTTCACCGGGCAGGTGGAGATGCATGCGCTGACGGTGGAGATCCCACCGGAGCTGCTGGCCCGCTTCCCGGTTGAGAAGCGCGACGCACTCGTCGGTGTGCTCGCGCAGGATCCGCGCCCGCGGTATCAGGCAGACGCCAGCCGTGTCTACGGGCTGGAATTCGGCGGTTATGAGGTGAAATTCACCGTCAGTGACCAAATACTGACCGTCACGGATATTGCAAAAAAAGGCTCGTGAAATCACGAGTCTTTTTCATATTTCAGCTGATACAGGTCCGTGCGCCGCGCGCGCAGGACCGGGATCTGCGCCCGGACGGCGTCCGTCTCCGTAAGGTCGATGTCACAGATCAGCAGCTGCGGTGCCGCCTCCGCCTGCGCCTGTACGCGCCCCCACGGGTCGCACACGAGCGAGTGGGCATAGGAAACATAGCCCGCCGTCTCGTCCCGCGCCGGAGCGCAACCCGCGACAAAGCACTGGTTATCCAGCGCCCGCGCGCGAAACAGCAGCTCCCAGTGCGCCGGACCGGTCGTCATGTTGAACGCCGCCGGCACCACGATCAGCCGCGCGCCCTCGAGCGCCAAAATGCGAAAGAGCTCAGCAAAGCGCACGTCAAAGCAGATCGCCACGCCGAGTTTGCCGAACGGCGTGTCCACGAGCGTGTATTGCTGCCCGGGCGAGAGCGTGTCAGACTCGAAAAAGCGCTGGCCGCCCGCCACGTCGATGTCAAACAGGTGCACCTTGCGGTGCTTCGCCTGCTGCGTCCCCTGCGGGTCAAACACGTAGCAGGTATTGTAGATCGCGTCCCCGTCGCGTTCCGGCACGGAGCCTGCGACGAGCCAGACGCCGCATGCGCGCGCCGTGTCGCGCAGTAGACGCCACGTCTCGCCGCCCTGCGGCTCGGCGTATTGCACAAACGCCGCATTGTTATATGGGCAGCACCACATCTCCGGCAGTGCGACCAGATCACAGCCGGCCGCAGCGGCATCGCGCACATAGCGGCGCATGACCGTATCATTCTCCGTTTTGGACGCCGTGACCGGCATCTGGCACAGGCCAAGTTTCATGGTATCCCTGCTTTCACATGCATGATGCATCCAGCATAGCGGAAAATGACGGCGCTGTCAAACGTTTCTGCCCGCGCACGTCGCTGCCGCAGTGCGGGCAGTACGTCTTTTTGCCGGAGAAAAACATCATGCCAAGATAACGGTGACAAAATGGGCAGCGTTGTGTGAATACGGCGATGAGTACGCCCAGCACGACACGCCCCGGCGCCGCATCTACCAACGCCCAGACGCCATACCAGCAGCTGCTGCCATATAAACCAAAGCCAAACAAAACCAGAATCGTCGAAATGCTGTCCCAGAGCTTTGGATGCTTCATACGATCGCCTCCAAAAGTGATTTAGAGGTCATGATAGCATTTTTGCGTGAAGTTCAAAACCGCATACATGTAAAATGCGGGTGAAATGCAGCGATTGCATTTCACCCGCACGCGCGCGTTTATGCGTACATGGCACCCAGAATCACGCCCAGAATCCCGACCATAATCGAGAGCGCAACACCGACAACGAAGCCATCCAGCGCCCATTTGCCGATCGCTTTGGCGCGCACCGGCGTCGTATTCTGGAAGCACAGGAACAGGATCAGGCCGATCACCGGGAACAAAAACGCCAGAATGTTCAGACCTGCCGACGGTTTATCCTCCTGCTGGCTTACCGGCGCCTGCACCGCGCAGCCGCAGCTCGGGCACACGACCGCCTCGTCTACCAGCTCTTTGCCGCATTGACTGCAGTATTTCATCTCATTTCCCTCCGTTGATATCTCTGAGCGAAAGCATCGCTTCATTGGTTGTATACTAGCACATTATTTTACGATTTACAACCAAAAAGTTCACAAAATATTCATCTTTTTGGCAAAAAACGACCGCAGCCGGATCGGCCGCGGTCGTTTTCGTGTATCAGATCACTCTTCCCAGTTGTGCCACACGTTCTGGACATCTTCGTTGTCCTCGAACATGTCGAGCATCTTCTGGAGATTCTTAATGTCGCCCTCATCGGTGAGCTTGATGGTGTTCTGCGGCACCATCTCCACCTGCGCGCTCAGCAGCTCATAGCCGTCGTTCGTGAGCGCCTCGGCCACCGACGCCACATCGTCGGGATCAGTATAGACCGTGTAAACACCCTCGTCGGGCGCAAAGTCCGCCGCGCCGGCTTCGAGCGCGTCCTCCATGACCTTGTCTTCGTCGAGCTCCTGATCCTCGTCATTGATGACGATGACGCCCTTCTTATCAAACGACCACGACACGCAGCCGGTCGCCCCCATGTTTCCGCCGTACTTATCAAAGTAGTGGCGCACCTCGGAGGCGGTACGGTTGCGGTTGTCAGTCATCGTCTCGACGATGATGGCGACGCCGGACGGACCGTAGCCTTCGTAAGTGATGGACTCGTAGTTATCCGTGTTGCCAGAGCCGAGCGCCTTGTCGATCGTGCGCTTGATGTTGTCATTCGGCATATTGGCGGCTTTCGCCTTGGCAATGACAGCTGCGAGGCGGGAATTGTTATTGGGGTCGCCGCTGCCGCCCTCTTTGACGGCCACGATCATCTCGCGGGCGATCTTCGTGAACGCCTGCGCACGCTTGGCGTCCTGCGCGCCTTTGGTTTTCTGTATATTATGCCACTTGGAATGTCCGGACATAGTCACAACTCCTCTTGCTAAAATGCTTTGAACATTTTAACACACTCCGGGCCGCGTGGCAAGAAAAATCCGCATATTTACGCGAAAACTACGCCTGCGTCTTGGGAATGAGGAGATATTGCGGCGGTTCAGCCATGGCGGCGTCGTCCGTGAGGCCGTTCGTCTCACGGATGAGCTGCTCGCTCGAGCAGTAGCGCTTGGCAAGCATCCACAGGTCCTCCCCGCCCCAGCGCACGATCGTCAGCGACGGCACGGAGGCATACGGGCAGGCGCGCTCCTGCGCCGCTGCACCGGTGACCTGCCGGAAGCCGGACTCCTGAAGCGCGGCCGTCCGCGCCGTCACCGTCACACGGATCAGAAAGCCATCCGCCGTGACCGTCACCGCTGGCTCCTCCGGCTGCACGCTCAGCAGTTCCAGCCGCGCGCCGTCCGCCGGCTCGAGCGGCAGGCGCAGGCGCTTTTCCATACAGGATACACGCTGCTCGGCATCCGTCACGAGCAGGCGGATAAGCACGTCACAGCCATCCTCCGCCAGGCCGCAGACCACGGCGCGCCGGGACATAACGGTCAGCGAAGCGGCCTCGCACGCAAGCGTGCCCTCCGCCGTCAGGCGCAGCGGCTCCACAGGCTGCACAGTGCCGGCCGGAACCGTCTCGCGCTCAAGTGCAAGCTCGGCCGTGTTGCAGTAGGCATCCGTCACGCAGTCAGCCTCCGTATCCGCAAGGCACACCGTCTGCGCGACAAGATGGTACTCCGCCTCCAGTGCCGCGCCGTCGGCCGCGGCGCTCACGTTCAGGTAGGCCGCCGTGAGGTTGACGGTCGTGTGCAGCAGGCACGGCGATGTGTCCGCCGGGCAGTCGAGCATCTGGGAAAACGCCGTCTCAAAGGTCTCGACCGCCGGGCACATCTGCCCCTGCGGGAGATAGGTGACTGCCGCGCACACGCGCCCCTGCAAAATGACGCGGCTGCCGGCCGCGCTGACATCGTCGAGCAGCACGGTCTCCGTGTGGCAGAGCAGGCGGTCGGCCTCGGGCTGGCCGGACAGGAAGCGGTGCGTCTCCGAGACGGTGAACGTCTTTTCCTCCACGGACACCGGAATCTGCACGCGGAGCGTTTCCGTGCGCGTGAACACTGCGCCGCCGTCGCCCTCGATCCGGTCCGTGAGCGCGAGCTCCGTCTCCCGATAAGCATGCAGGCACAGGCTCAGCCGCGCCGTGACACGCACCTTGCGCGAATTGACGGCGCGCGCGTCCAGCGCGGTGAGCGTACAGCGCAGCCACGGCCGCACGTCCGGCGAGAGCGTCTCGCCGCTGATGCGCACCTTCACCGGCAGCTCCACCGGGAAGCTGCGCAGAGCGCCGTCCTCCTCAGCGTAGACCACATCGGCCGCGATGCTGCCCTCGATCTGCGCGCTCTTGTCCGAAAAATCCAGATTCCAGAGGCAGAACGTGCCCTCCGCGACCACGATCGCGCCGATGTCCCCCAGCGCATCGGGCACAACGGCGTCCACGCTGCAGGTCTCTTCCTCCGTGCGGTCAAACACCCGCGCGTACATCATGCGTTTCTGCTTGCCCAGTTGTAGTTCCATAAAGATGTGCTCCTTGTCGTTTTTGTACATCCTTATGCCGGGCGTGCGCCGGTTATGCCGCCATCAACAGCGCAGCAGCCACACGCCTGCCGCAATGAGCGCACCGCCGAGCGCAAACCACCAGAAGCCGGCCGGCAGCACCAGCGCCAGAATGATGAACACACCGGCGACCACGCACGCGATGCCGATCCAGAAGCAAATCCCCCGCCGTCGAAACATAAAGCACCGCCCTCCGCTTGCAGGTTCTCCCTACAGTGTATGCGGAGGGCGGCGCTTTGGTGCGTCACTTCTTCTTTTCCCAGTCATTGACCTGGGCCGAGAGCGCGTACAGGCGCGCATAGCTCTCGTGGCGCTCCGGCGCGATCTTGCCTGCCGCCACGGCGGCGAGGACGGCACAACCGGGCTCTTTCAGGTGCGCGCAGTCACGAAATCGGCACTGGCCGATATACGGTCGAAACTCCCGGAACGCATATTGCAGATTTTCGCACGAGATGGGGTCGACCATGTCCACCTCAAACGAGGCAAAGCCCGGCGTATCGGCGACGAACGTATCCGCTCCAAGCGCATAGAGCTCGACATGGCGCGTTGTGTGCTTGCCGCGGCCGAGCCGCTCGCTGACGGCCCCGGTCGCAATGCCGAACGACGCATCGAGCGCATTGAGCAGGCTCGATTTTCCAACGCCGGAGTTGCCGGTGAAGGCGCTGGTCTTCCCGCGCAGTGCATCGCGCAGCTCATCGACGCCGAGCCCCGTCGCCGCGCTCGTGCGCAGGACGCGAAAGCCGATGGAGCGGTAAATAGCATAGAGATGATCCGCCGGGTCAAGGTCGCACTTATTGAGGCAGACGACCGGCTCGCAGTCGGCATTTTCCGCGATGGCGACCACGCGGTCGATCAGAAACGGATCAGTGACGGGGTTGACGTTCGCCGCGATCATGATGAGCTGGTCAATATTCGCCACCGCCGGGCGGATGAACGCATTGCGCCGCGGCAGGACGGTGTCGATGCGGCCCTTGCCGTGCGCATCGAAGCTGACCTCCACACGATCGCCGACCAGCGGACTGCACCCGTCGTACCGGAAACGGCCGCGGGCCTTGCACTCCACGATCTGATCGCCGGCGGCCACATAGTAAAAGCCGCTGAGCGCCTTGATGATGACACCCTGCACCATAAGCGTTGTTGCTCCTTTATCTCATCTTTACGGTTTTTCCGGCCCGTCGGAGACCCAGATATAGACCTTGCTGTACTCCGTGAGCTGTGTGTTGGCCGGCGCGCTCTGCTTAAAGACTGTGCCCTGCTTGGCGTCGTTGGTCTCTTTGTACGTGCCGCCATAGCACAGGCCGCTGCTCTCGATGCGCGCGATGGCGGCTGACTCCGTCAGCTCCGACAGGTCAGGCACCGTGACCGGGCGCAGCTCGGGGCCGCCGCTGACGATCAGCTTCACGCTCGACCCTGCGGCCGCCTTTTCGCCGGGCGCAGGCTCGCAGCTGATGACATACTTTGCCGTCACGTCCTTGGAGGCCTGAAACTCCGTCGTGACCGTAAAGCCGGCTTTTTCCAGCGCGGCCGTCGCCTTCTCATAGTCCTCGTTGATGACATACGGCACATCGGTCATGACGACGCCGGTGCTGACGGTGAGCTGCACGTTGATGCCGTCCGAGACGCGCATGCGGCTCTTGCCCGCCGCCGGATCCTGCTCGATGATGATGCCGTCCGGCACGTCGGGATCGACCGTGTATACGACCGTGAAGTGGTAATCGGCATACTGCTTGTCGTTGACGACCGCCTCGTAGGACTTGCCGGTAAAGTCCGGCACATCCACGCGCTCCGCCGTGCGGAACAGATCCTCAAGCCAGAAATTCCACAGAAACACAAACAGCAAAATGGCAAAGACGCCGACCGAGAAAATGCCCGTGAAATAACTCACGCGCTTGGCCCGCTTGCGCCGGCGCTGGTATGCTTCCTCCGTCAGATCCTGACCCACACCGAAAAAGGAGTCCTTTTTCTCCGCACTCTCCCGCCGCCGCTCGACAAGCGGACGCTGCTGATTGAGGTGCTTTTTACAGGCATTGAGCGCTTTGAGCATCTCCCCCGCCGACTGATAGCGCTTGCGCAGATCCGGCTCCATGGCGCGGAGCGTGATGCGCTCAAGCTCCTCGGGGATGTCGCTGTTCCACTCCCGCGGCGGCTTGGCGCTGCCGGCGATGTGCATGAGCGCGATCTCCTCCGGGGTGTCCGCGTCATACGGCAGGTGGCCCGTGAGCATCTCATAGAGCACGACGCCGAGGGAATACAGGTCGCTGCGCGCGTCGGCATTGAGGCCCTTGGCCTGCTCGGGCGCGATATAGTGCACGGAGCCGATGGCCTGCCCGCTGCGCTCCTCGTGAATGTTCTCGAGCGCGGCGATGCCGAAGTCAGCGACCTTGACCATGTCATCGTTCGTGATCATGATGTTCTGCGGCTTGATGTCCCGGTGGACGATGCCGTGGGCGTGCGCGTGCTGCAGCGCCTTGCAGATCTGCGTGGCGTAGTGCAGCGCCTCCGTGGCGCTGAATACACCGTGCTCCGCCATGCGCTGTTTGAGCGTCTCGCCCTCGATGAGCTCCATGACAATATACTCCGTCTCGCTGCTGTGGCCGACATCGTAGACCGAGACGATATTCGGCTGCGAGAGCATGGCGACCGCGTGCGCCTCCGCCTGAAAGCGGTTTTTCAGCTCGGCATCCGCCGCCATCTCATCGCGCAGGATCTTGACGGCAACATAGCGGTGCAGCTTGTGGCACATGGCCTTGTAGACGACCGACATGCCGCCGCTGCCGATGATCTCCAGGATCTCGTAGCGGTCGTCGAGCATCTGGCCGATATAGCGATTCATTGATTGTTCCATAGTGATCCCCCTGTTGCGCTTCAGCGGAAAAGAACGAGTGCGGTCACATTGTCGCGCGCACCGCGTGCCAGCGCCGCCGCGATCAGGCGGCCGCAGATCTGCTTTGCATCCCGCGAGCCGCGGCAAAAATCATGCATCTGGCCCTCCGACAGCGTGTTGGACAGCCCATCCGTGCACAGCAGCAGCCGCGCACCCAGCGGAAACGGCAGCGTGCGGCAGTCCGGCTCGACCTGTGGGCCGACGCCGACGGCGCGCGTGATCACGTTCCGCCGCGGGTGACGGTGTGCCTGCTCCGGCAGCACCTGACCGCTTGCGACCAGCTCCTGCACGAGCGAGTGATCCGTCGTCAGCTGCTGCATTCGGCGCAGCCCGACCAGATATGCGCGGCTGTCGCCAACGTGCAGCACCGTAAGCCTTCCGCGGCGCACGCAGGCGGCGACGATCGTCGTGCCCATGCCGCGCAGATCAGGCTCCGCGTACGCACAGTCATAGACCGCGCGGTTGGCCGCGTCGCAGGCGTGGCGCATGGCGGGTTCGACCGCGCTGCCCGCCATCATTTCGCGGCGAAAATCCGCCAGAAACGTGGACGCTGCCAAATTGCTTGCGAGCTTCCCCCCGGCAGCGCCGCCCATCCCGTCGCAGACGACGGCGACGGTGCAGCCCTTGCGCCGGATGTGCGCGCAGGCGGCGCGATCCTGATTCTCCTTGCGGACGGTCCCCCTGTCCGACTGTGCAAAGCAGTTCATGGGCTCTCTCCCTTCAGGCGCGGTGATCGGCGACCTTTTTGCGCAGCTGGCCGCAGGACGCATCCACATCGCTGCCGAGCTTGCGGCGCACGGTCACATTCACGCCCGCCCGCTCCAGAATGCGGATGAACGCCTTGAGATGCTCCGGCGTGGACGGCCGGAACGCGCGCTCTTCCACGTGGTTGAGCGGGATGAGGTTCACGTGCGCGCAGACACGCCGCGCGTGCTTGGCCAGCAGCCTGGCGTGCTCCGGCGTGTCGTTCACGCCGTCGATCATGGCGTATTCAAAGGAAATGCGCCGGCCGGTCGCTTCATAATACCGGGCGCAGGCGTCAATGAGCGCCGCCACGCCGCGGCCGTGGTTGGCCGGCATGATCTTCGAGCGGGTGGCATCGTCCGGCGCGTGCAGGGAGACCGACAGCGTCAGCTGCAGGTCACGCGCCGCCAGATCGTCAAAGCGCTCGATGAGGCCGCACGTGGACAGCGAAATGTGGCGCATGCCGATGTTTTCCCCGTCCGGGTGGTTGACCAGCGCAAGAAAGCGCATAACATTGTCAAAGTTATCGAGCGGCTCGCCGATGCCCATGAGGACGATGTTGGAGATCTTGCTGCCGGACTCCCGCTCGGAATAGAGCACCTCGTCGAGCATTTCCGACGGCTCAAGATTGCGGATCAGGCCGCCAATCGTCGACGCGCAGAACGCGCACCCCTGCCGGCAGCCGACCTGCGAGGAGATGCAGACCGTATTGCCGTGCTTGTAGTGCATGACGACGGTCTCGACGGCGTTGCCGTCGCCGAGCTGCCAGAGATATTTGATCGTCCCGTCGATGGCTGACACCTGCTTGCGCAGCATCTCGAGCTTGGAGATGAAAAAGCGCTCCGAGAGTGCGGCGCGCAGGTCCTTGGACAGGTTCGTCATCTCGTCAAACGACGTCACGCCGCGCGCGAGCCACTGAAAAATCTGCTTGGCGCGGTATTTCGGCTGCCCCATTTCGGCGAGGGCCGCCGCGATCTCCTCGGGGAGCATGGCTTTGATGTCTCTCATTCGTGTCTCCTCAGCTTACAAACAAAAAATCCGTCCGTACTGTGTTCCTGCGGCCAGAAGGTGAACATACCGTCCGCCGTGTCCGCCCCCGGCAGCGGCAGCGAAAATGCCTCGGCAGAAAACTCCGCATGGCTGCACAGAAAATCGCGCACCACGTCCTCGTTCTCCCGCGCGAGCACCGTGCACGTGGAATATACCAGCACGCCGCCGGGCTTCACGCACGGCGCAAGACCGGTGAGAATGTCGCGCTGGATGGCCGGCAGACGCGCAAGCTCCGCCGGATCTTTGAAGCGGATCTCCGGCTTCTTGCGGATGACGCCCAGGCCAGAGCACGGCACATCGGCCAGCACCACGTCCATCGCTCCGATCAGGTCCGCATCCGGACGGCGGGCATCCATCGTGCGCGTTGAAATGCACGTCAGGCCCAGCCGCTCAGCCCCGGCGCGGATGCGCTTCCATTTATTTTCGTGAATATCGCAGGAAATCATACATCCCTGATCGTGCATCTGCACTGCGGCGGCGAAGCTTTTGCCGCCGGGTGCGGCGCAGGCATCGAGCACGCGCATACCCGGCTGCACGCCGGAAACGAGCGCCGCGCAGTGCGCGGCCGCGTCCTGCACATAAAACCAGCCGTCAGCAAAGGCGCGCGCGGCCGCCAGATTGCCGCCATGGCACAGCAGCGCGTCCGGAAGCCACGGGTGCGGCTCTGCCTCGATGCCATCCGCGCGCAGGGACGCCATGAGAGCATCCGCTGTCGTTTTCAGGGTGTTCACCTGCAGGCAGGCCGGTGCGTCGGCGTTGTTCGCCGCCAACGCCCGCTCGGCAAACGCATAACCGTGCGCGTCGATATACCGCTGTGCCAGCCAGCGCGGGTGGCTGTAGCGCACGGCAAGATAGTCCGCCGTGCCCGCGCCCGGAATCTCCGGCAGCGCGTCCCGGTGCTCCGCCACACGGCGCAGCACCGCGTTGACAAGACCGGATGCACGCGCACAGCCGCCCTTGCGGCAGAGCACGACCGCCTCGTTCACGGCGGCGCGCGGCGGGATTTTATCCAGCAGCACGATCTGATAAGCCGACAGCCGCAGCAGGTCGAGCACCTTCGGCTCGAGCTTTTGCAGCGGCGTTGTGCAGTAGACGGAAAGATAATGATCCAACAGGGTCAGATTTTGCAGCGTGCCGTAGCAGATGCGCGCCGCAAGCGCGGCATCGCGCGGCTCCAGCTGTGCATTTTGCAGGACGGCATGGAGCGCAGCGTCCGACCACGCGCCGTTTTTGCGCCAGCGCTGCAGCGCAGTCCAGGCGGCTTCCCGGGCAGTCATGGCCATGGTCAGCCCTCAACGGGCAGCGTGTGCCCGAGCAGGTAGTCGGCCGCCGACATGCGCTTTTTCCCCGGCGCCTGCAGCTGCGTGATGCGCACCGTCTGCCCACCGGCGCAGGCAACCGTGACGCCGTCTTTCCCGGCGGCCACGATCGTTCCGGGCGCTTTGTGCGTCGTGCGCTCGGAGTAATCCGCCGCATGGATCTTGAACGTCTGCCCGCCGAGCTCCGCTGTTGCGACGGGCCACGGCTCGAGACCGCAGATGTGCTTGATGATCGCGCGCGGGTTCTGATCCCAGTCGATGGGCGAATCGTCGCGCGTGAGCGGACGGGTATACGTCGCCTGGCTGTGATCCTGCGGCGTGCGCGGCGCGGTGCCCGCGGCGATATCGCGCAGCGTGCGCACGAGCAGATCCGCTCCCATGACGGCAAGGCGGTCGAAAAGCTCTCCCGCCGTCTCGAATTCACCGACCGGCGTCTGAGTGGCATAGATCACGTCGCCGGTATCCATTTCGCGGTCGAGGTACATGGTCGAAACGCCGGTCACGGCATCGCCGTTGAGCACCGCCCACTGGATCGGCGCAGCGCCGCGGTACTTCGGCAGCAGCGAGCCGTGGACGTTCACCGCCCCGTAGGGCGCGACTGCGAGCAGGTCATCCGGCAGAATGCGGCCATAGGCCACAACAACGAGAATGTCCGGCCGCAGGCTCTGGAGATCAGCCAGCGCCGTGCCGTCGCGCATCTTTGCCGGCTGGAACACCGGCAGCCCCGCCGCGAGCGCGATCTCCTTGACCGGGCTCGGCTGGAGCTTCATGCCGCGGTTTTTCGGCTTGTCCGGCTGCGTGAATACGCCGACCACGTCAAACCGCTCGTCGAGCAGGCGCTGCAGGGACACGGCCGCAAAATCCGGCGTGCCCATAAACACGATGCGCATGCGCCTCACCCCTTCGCCTGCTGCTCAAGCTCCTCGGGAGAGAGCATCCGGATCGCCTTGTCGATGAACAGGACGCCATCGAGATGGTCGATCTCGTGGCAGAAAGCGCGCGCCGTCAGGCCGCGGCCCTCGACCTCGAACCATTCGCCGTGGCGATCCTGCGCGCGGACCTTTACATAGTCCGGGCGCTGGACGATGCCGAACTCGTTCGGAATGCTCAGGCAGCCCTCGGCGCCGGTCTGCTCCCCGGCCGTCTCCACGATAGTGGGGTTGATGAGCTCGATCATATACTCCTCTTCCCCGTCCGGGACGTTCGTCTCGAGCACGATGACGGCGCGGCGCAGCACACCGACCTGCGGCGCGGCAAGGCCGACGCCGTTGGACTCGGCCAGCGTCTGGCGCATATCGTCGAGCAGCATGTGCAGCCGGGGATTAAAATCCTTGACCTCGTGGCAGTGCTTGCGCAGCTGCGGGTCTCCGTTTTTGAGAATCATTCTTGTAGCCATATCGTATCTCTCCTCTAATCCAGCGGATTGTCATCGGCAAAAACGGTGACATCGCGGAATGATTTTTCTGTGTTGCAGTACATGACGATGTTCGCCGCCGCGCGGCGCACCGCCTTGCTCTGATTGCAGTAAAGCGTGACGCGGTAGCGGTAGCGGTTGTTCATGCGCACGACCGGCAGCGGCGCCGGGCCGAGCACCTCCGCGCGTTCGCCGATCGTCTGGCGAAAGTAATCGCGGATATAGGCGCAGCAGCGCACGACCGCATTCTCCTGCGCGCCGGAGACCATGACGGCCAGCACCTCGCTGAACGGCGGCGTGCCGTTGAGCTTGCGCAGCCGGATCTCCGAGCGGTAAAACGCATCGTAATCCTGCCGCGCCGCCTGCCGGATGGTCTCGTTCGCGGGCGTGAATGTCTGGATAACGGCCCGGCCGGGCGCATCACCGCGGCCGCTGCGGCCGATGACCTGCGTGATGAGCGAAAACGTGCGCTCATTGGCGCGGTAATCGCCGACGTACAGGCTCTGGTCGGCATTGAGCACGCCGACGAGCGTGACGTTTTCAAAATTCAGCCCCTTCGTGATCATCTGCGTGCCGATCATGATGGGGATGCGCTCGCGCGCAAAGCGCTGCAGCAGCGCCTCGTGCGTGCCGGCCATGGCGATGGCATCGGCATCCATGCGCAGCGTCTCCACGCCGGGGAACAGCGCGTGGAGATCCGCCTCGATGCGCTCCGTCCCGTCGCCGAGAAAGCGCAGCTCGCCGCCGCAGACCGGGCACTGCGGATCGACCCGCCGGCGGTAGCCGCAGTGGTGGCAGATGAGCATCTGGTTGCCCTGATGATACGTCAGGCTGACGCTGCAGTTCGGGCACGAATAGGTCGCGCCACACTCGGCGCAGGTGACGATCTTACTCGCGCCGCGCCGGTTGAGAAACAAAATGCTCTGCTCGCCGCGGCGGAGATTCTCCTCCAGCTCGCCATAGAGCACGGAGCTGATGGAGCCTGAGTTGCCGTTGCGCAGTTCCTGCTTCATATCGGCGATGATGACGTCCGGCAGCTTACGGGCATTGAACCGATCCGGCAGCGTGAAGTAATGATAGCGCCCGGTCTCGGCGTAATAGCGGCTGACAACGTCCGGCGTTGCCGAGCCGAGCAGCAGTAGCGCACGGTGCTGGGCGCAGCGGAACTTGGCCACGTCGCGCGCGTGATAGCGCGGCGTGCTCTCGGACTTATAGGTGTCCTCCTGCTCCTCGTCGATGATGAGCAGGCCGAGATCCTGCACGGGTGCGAAAACCGCGCTGCGCGTGCCGACAACGACGCGCGCGAGACCCGCGCGGATGCGTTTCCACTCGTCGTAGCGCTCCGAGAGCGGCAGGCCGCTGTGCAAAACGGCGACCGTGTCACCGAAATAGGCGGAAAACGCCTCGATCATCTGCGGCGTCAGCGAGATCTCCGGCACGAGCAGAATCGCGCCCTGCCCCGCCGCGAGCGCCTGCGCGATCAGGTGCAGGTAGACGAGCGTCTTGCCGCTGCCGGTCACGCCGAAGAGCAGCGCCGCCTGCGCGTCCGGTGCGCGCAGCAGCTCCTTCAGGCCGTCAAACACCTGCTCCTGCGCCGGTGTCAGCGCCGGGATCGGCTGCGGCTGCCCGGTGTAATGCACCGGACGGCGAAAATAGGGCTCGGCGTCAATGTGCACGACGCCCTGCTGCACGAGCGCCTTCATGGAGCTTCTCGGCGCGCCGGTAAACTGGCACACTTCACCGGCCGACGCGCGGCCGATCGTGCACAGCAGCTCCAAAATGGCGACCTGATGCGGCGCACGCCGGCGGCGACGGATCTCCTCCTGCGCCTCTTCCAGCGGGACGGCAAGACTGGCATACTCCAGCTGCTTGTCGCGCACGACGCGCTTTTGCGCGCCCTCCACGGTCAGAAATTTCTGCTCCACGAGCCAGTGCAGCGCGCTTGCCGGGTCTTTGTCGCCAAACGCCGCCTGCAACTCGTCGAGCGGGCAGCGGCCGCCGTGCTCCAGCACGGTCTCCAGTGCAAGCCGCCGCTGCTTGGATCTCCCGCACTGGGCCAACGCCGCGGCCGAATCCAGCTCCGGCGCCGCACAGTAGACCGTGCTGACCCGATACCAGACGCCGGCCGGCAGGATCGCGTGCAGCGCGTCGTAGATCGTGCAGAAAAAGCGGTCATGCATCCAGACGGCCAGACGGATCAGTTCCGGTGAGAGGATGGGCTCGGCGTCGAGCTGGCGCGTGATGGGCTTGAGCTTCGGGTCATCCTCCGCCTTGTCCAGCGCAAGCACCATACCCTCACACGGGCGGTTTCCGCGCGAAAACGGCACCATGACGCGGCAGCCGGGGCGAAGCGTATCCGTCAGCGGCTGCGGGATCTTATACGTATACGGTCGGTCGAACGCAAACGTTGCAGCCAGAACGGCGACCTTTGCGACCGGGATCTGCAGCATCTGCGCGCCCCCCTCTCCGAAAAAATCAGGCGGGTACTGCCCGCCTGAAAGCGATTATTCCTTGTGCACGACCTGAAGGCGGCCGTCATACACCTCGTCGATCGCCATGGAAACCGGTTTGGTATCCAGCGGCTCACCCGCGGCCTGCGCAGCGGCGGCGATGTTGCGCGCGCGGCGCGCGACCAGATTCACCAGCAGATAACGGCTGCCGGCCTTGGCGGCCAGCTCGCTCATGGGAGGATAAAGCATCATTTTTCAAGCACCTCTGTAAAATAGTTTTTCCGATCGGGATAGCGGCAGCACTCTGCCGTGATGATGGCGTCGAGCTCCTTGGCCGCGACGTCGGGATCGTCATTGATAACGATGTAATCATATGTATACGCCAGCGCGCACTCGCGGCGTGCCTGCGCCAGACGCTCGCAGATCTTCTGCTCGTCGTCCGTGTGCCGGCCGCGCAGCCGGCGCTCCAGCTCCGCCAGAGACGGCGGCATCATGAATACGCGGATCGCGTCCGGCCGGTTCTCGGATATTTGGTGCACGCCCTGCACGTCAATGTCCAGCAGAACATGCATGCCCTCGGCGCAGCGCCGCTCAACATAGCTCTTCGGCGTGCCGTAGCAGTTGCCGACGTATTCGGCGTGCTCCAGCAGCTCGTCCCCCGCGACCATGGCGTCAAACGCCGTGCGCGTGACGAAAAAATAGTCCTTGCCGTCCACCTCGCCGGGACGCGGAGCGCGCGTCGTGGCCGAAACGGAAAAGCACACGTCATCCCGCAGTCGCATCAGCCGGGCGATGACCGTGCTCTTTCCGGTGCCGGACGGCCCGGAGATCAAAATCAGTTTTCCTGTCTGGCGGTTCATGTTGCATCTCCTCCGGTTTCCTGATCTGAGGCCTGGACACGGCCCTGTACCGCATCCGGCGGCAGTGCCGAAAGCACCGCGTGGCCGGTATCCATGATGAGGACGGCCTGCGTCTTTCGTCCATAGGTCGCATCGATGAGCATACCGATCTCGCGGCTGTCCTGCACGATGCGCTTGATGGGGGCGGAATCCGGACTGACGACAGCCAGCAGCCGCTCCGCGGAGACATAGTTTCCGTATCCGATGTTGATGAGTTTCAAGTCCACTGCTCCTTACTCGATGTTCTGGATCTGCTCGCGGATCTTCTCAATCTCGGACTTGAGGTCGACGACCACCTTTGCGATGTCCGCGTTCTGGCACTTGGAGCCGATGGTGTTCGCCTCGCGGTTGAACTCCTGAATGAGGAAGTCCGCCTTGCGGCCGACCGGAGAGCCGGACTCCAGCATCTGGCGCAGCTGCGCGATGTGGCTGCGCAGGCGCACCGTCTCCTCATCGACGGCAACGTGGTCGGCATAGATCGCAGCCTCGGCAATGATGCGCGACTCGTCAATATCGGCCGCGGCGAGCACCGCCTCGAGCTTCTGGCGCAGACGCGCCTCGTAGGCCGCAGCCGTCTCGGGGGCGGCCGCCTCCACGTTTGTCACCAGCGACTCGACACGCGCGAGCTTTTCCTCCACGTCGGCGCGGAGCTTCGCGCCCTCGCGCTCGCGCATCTGGTCATAGTCAGCGAGCGCCTGCTGCGTCAGCGCGACCAGACCAGCGCGGATCTTATCCTGATCCGCCTCCGCCTTCTCCACGGACAGGATGTCCGGAAAGCGCATGAGCGACATGAGCGACATGTCATTTTTCAGGTCGTAGCGCACGGCGAGCGTATTGAGCGTGTCGATATAGGCGCGCAGCAGCGGCTCGTTCACACGCAGGACGGTATCAGCCGCCTGCGAGGAATCGATCGTGACGAACACATCCAGCTTGCCGCGGCTGACGTGCTGCTGGATGGTGGATTTGACCGCGTCCTCCGCGAAGAGGAAATTGCGCGGCATGCGCACGGCAATGTCCAGATAGCGGTTGTTGACGCTCTTGAGCTCCACCGTGACGTTCAGGCCCTCAACGACGCCCTTTGCGCCGCCGTAGCCGGTCATACTTCTTATCATTGGCTTACCCTTCTTATCTTAGGATTCCCGGATCTGAATGATCTCAAAAGTAATGGGGCTGGCTTTCTTCTTACGCTGGTAAATAACATTGAACGCCACGCCGAGCGCAAAGAAGCCAAAGCCGATCAAAACGCAGCCGCCCTCGGCCCAGCCGAGCGCATTGCCGATGGCATAACCCAGAAACAGCAGCACAAACGGCGCCAGATACAGCAGCGCCGCCGCGCCGAGCACGTCCGACGTCTTGCTCTCAATGACGACCTTCTGCCCCGGCAGCGCCGAGACCTTATTGACCGCCTCTGCACGGATGCGGTTCTGGAACACGCACGCCTCGCACGACTCGCATGTGCCGCCGCACGCCGTGCCGCGCTCCACTTCCACCTCCGCCACATGGCGGCTGACCAGCTTTGTTACCACTGCATCCTGCGTCATGGTATCATCCTCCCGTAAAATGCACATTCACAACGTATTCCCCGATCGCACCGGCGTCGGAGAAGCCGTCCACATAGACCTTGGCCGGCACGGCGACCGTACCGCTCGTGGCCTTGTAATTTGTCAAATCGGCGACAACACGTATATTGTCCGCCGTGATCTGCGAGATCGTCTCCGCCGGCGCGCGCACGGTCACGACCAGAGATGTCGTTGCGATCTCCACGTGCCGGTTCGTGCCGGTCGTTGTGATATTCGTCGCCGTGATCTTCTCGGTTTCCAGTCCACGGACGGAGATGCGGACCGTTGCCTCCGTGACGCCGCTGAGATTGCGCAGATTGTTGTCAAGCGGGATCGTGACCGTCGTCTCGTAAGATGTGGCAAAGCTCGACAGATCGACAGTCGCCACAACGAGCTGGTTGAGCGTCTGCAGCACCGTCGTATCGCCCGCGACCTGGATGCTCTTCGGCTCGATCTCGACGACACAGTTGTCCTCCGTCGCCCCGGCGCCGCCGACCAGTGAGACCGTCAGCGGCAGGTCCTTGTTCATCAGCACCGGCATGGACACGCTGACCGTGTCATAATTGCCGGTGATCTCTTTGGGGGTGAGCTTGTTGCCGTCCTTGTCCAACAGGACATATGGGCAGTTGGTCGGCACAATGGACTTGTCCAGATCCGTGCGCGTGACATAGACGCAGATGCTGTCCACCGCGTCGAGCTCCTCCTGCGGGCCGTAGAGCGTGATGGACGACGGATCTACTTGGATCGGTTCGGCCGTGTAGCCATCCTTGACGCTGCCGGTGAACACGCCCTTCACTTCGAGCGTCTTGTTGGCCTCCTGCACGACGGAGAAGCTGATCGTCTCCGGCGACTTGCTCAAGACGGTGATGCTGCTCTTATCGACATTGGTCGGATACTGCAGCGAATAGCTCACCTGCATTTCGCGCGCCTGCGAGATGCCGGACACGTCGATGACCGCCGACAGGTCCGCCGAGCTGAGGTTGCCGAGCACGCGCCGCGTGCCTTTCAGGCGCACGGAAACCGTGTCCGCGTCGGCGCCCGTGACGATCAGGCCGCGCGTAGCGCGCAGATCATCTGCACCCTGATACACGACCTTGACATTGGAAAACGTCATCTCGATCGTCGTCTCCTCCGTGGACATGATATACGTCCACAGCAGGAACGAGGCCAGCAGCGAAATGATGATCCAGAAAGCCTTACTGCTGACTATTTTGTTGATCGTCGTCTTTTTTGTCATGTTGTTTCTCCCGACGAAGCGGATTGAGTTTCTTTACGAAATCGACAATGATGTCCCAGCGTCTGCGCTGCTGCTCTTCCGCCGGCACCAGTTCGCTGCGGAGGATCGCCTCAAACGTGTCCGGGGACAGGCGGCGCTTGAGCATACCGTCCACGGCGATGGAAATACCGCCGGTCTCCTCAGATACGATCACGATCACGGCGTCCGAGTGCTCGCTCATGCCGATGCCCGCGCGGTGGCGCGTGCCGAGATCCGGGCTGAGGTTCGTGTTGCTCGTCAGCGGCAGGACACAGCCGGCCGCCGCGATGCGGCCATCCCGGATCACGACCGCGCCGTCATGCAGCGGCGCCTTGGGATAGAAAATATTCTTGAGCAGCTCCGCCGTCACGTCCGAATTGATGATGGTGCCGCTGCGCATCTGCTCATCGAGCGTCACGCTGCGCTCAAAAACGATGAGCGCACCGGTCTTGGTCGCCGACAGCTGCGTGCAGGCGGCAATGGTCTGCGAAATGACATTGTCCATGCCCAGCGTCTCGAGCGGCTTTGCGCCAAAGCGCGGGAGCGCCTTGCTGCCCATGCGCTCGAGCAGGCGGCGCAGCTCCGGCTGAAAGATGATGACGAGCGCGATCAAGCCGAGCTCGACCGTCTTTTGCAGGATGCGGTTGAACATCGTCAGCTTCAGCACACCCGACAGCCACAGCGCGATCAGGATCAGCAGAACGCCCTGTGCAAGGCGATAGGAATTCGTCTTGCGGATGAGCATGATGACATTGTAAATCAGATAAGCGACGATCAGGATATCCACGATGTCCGAAAACCGGATCGTGGACACCAGCATTGTCAGCTTTGCCCAGAAGGCTGCAAGTTGTGCCATAAGCATTTCCTCGGCTGTTCGTTTCCGTTTTGCAGGTGCAAAACGCCAATCTTATGAATTATAATATTATACCCTACAAACTGACGGATTTCAATACATAATCTGCGTTATCCCGCGCGCAGGATCTCGTGGAACACGCGCGCCGTGCGTGCGATCTCAGCGTCCGTGTTGAAGGGCGACAGGCTCAGGCGCACCGTGCCAGTCTCCAGCGTTCCGGCCGTGCGGTGCGCGACCGGCGCGCAGTGCAGCCCCGCACGCACGGCGATGCCGTAGCGCGCAAGCTTCTGCGCCAGCAGTTCGCTGTCCATATCCCGGCAGCGGACGGACAGCACCGCCGTCTGGCACGCCGGATCCGGCGACGCAAACACCTCCAGCCGGGGCTGCGCGCGCAGCTGCGCCGTCAGGCGCTGCGCGAGCCACCGCTCCCGCCGCTCGATATGCTCGACGCCCTGCGCCGATAAATAGCGGATCCCGGCGAGCAGCCCCGCGATGCCTGGAACGTTGTGCGTTCCGGCCTCGAGCCGGTCGGGCAGCTCCTCGGGCATATCCTGCAGCACGCTCTGCGAGCCGGTGCCGCCGCACAGCAGGGGCTTCGGCTGCGCAAAGCACAGCAGGATGCCCGTGCCCTGCGGGCCAAGCAGGCCCTTATGCCCCGGCATGGCCACAAACGCCGCGCCGAGCGCCGCCGCGTCAAACGCCACACAGCCGGCCGCCTGCGAGGCATCCACGATCAGTGGGACGCCCGCGGCGGCGCAAAGTTCCGCGATCTCCCGCACCGGCAGCAGATAGCCGAACACATTCGACACCATCGTGCACACGGCCGCCTTCGCACCCGGCAGTGCGCGCCGGAAGGCGCTGACCGCTGCCTCGGGGTCGAAGAGCGGACTTTCCGCCACGCGCACCTGCGCGCCCAGCGCATGGAGCGGGCGCGTGACGGAGTTGTGCTCGTAGCCGGAGATCACGACCGGATCACCGGGCGATACGAGCGAGTGGATCGCAATGTTGAGTGCGTGCGTCGCATTCATGGTGAACACGACACGCTCCGGCTCCGGAACATGAAACAGCTCCGCCGCTGCTTCTCTGCAGGCAAACACCGTATCGGCCGCACGCATGGCGGCGCTGTGGCCGCCGCGGCCGGGACTTGCCATCGTGCGCACGGCCATGGCCGTCGCACGCGCCACCGACGGCGGCTTGAGCAGGCTCGTCGCCGCCGAGTCCAGATAGATCATACCGTCACCTCCTGGTAAGTGCCATCTTCCAGCAGGCGATACACCTTACCCCGCCGGATCGCTGCGCGGTCCAGGAGCGCCAGCGCACGAACCAGACGGGATTCATAAAGTTTGACGCAATACGTGCATCCGGTCTTTGAAACGCTTTGCGGCGCTTTGAGCACAGTGGCGGTAATGCCCGCGCGCTCGAGCACCTGCGATGACCGCTGTGCATAGGTCAGTGACCTGCACATGATCAGACAGTAGCGCTGCATTATGAGCTCCCTCCCACATCGTTATGCCTCATTCTATGCGGGAGCGGCGCAGGCGTTTACGAAATCCGTTCGATCAGGACGACCGCGTGCGCGGCGATGCCCTCGCGCGTGCCGGTGAAGCCGAGGCCCTCCTCGGTCGTCGCCTTGACGCTGACGCGGTCCACGTCCACGTCCATGCACTGCGCCAGATTGCGGCGCATCTGCGCGATGTGCGGCGCGAGCTTCGGCGCCTGAGCGAGCACGGTGCAGTCCAGATTGCTGACCGTGTATCCGGCTGCGTGCAGGCGCGCCGTTACCTCGCGCAGCAGCGCCAGGCTGTCCGCGCCGGCATAAGCCGGGTCATTGTCCGGGAAAAGGTGGCCGATATCCCCCATGGCCGCCGCGCCGAGCAGCGCATCCATGACGGCATGCGTCAGCACGTCCGCGTCCGAGTGGCCGAGCAGGCCGGTCTCGTGCGGGATGTCCACACCGCCGAGGATGAGCTTGCGGCCCGTGACGAGCCGGTGTACATCATAACCGTGACCAATGCGCATCATGCCCCGCCGCGCCTCCTGAGAATAGACTCCGCGAGCTCGATATCGATCGGCGTCGTGATCTTGAGGTTTTCGTCCGAACCCTGCGTCACGACCGGCTTGACACGCAGCTGCTCCACGGCCGAGCAGTCATCGGTGATGGCCAGGTGCTTGCGCATGGCGTTCGTGAGCGCGGCCTTGATCAGATCCGCCTGGAATACCTGCGGCGTCTGAATGGCGGTGAGCGACGCGCGCTCGGGCGTGCCGGTGATAACGCCGCCGACCGTGCGCTTGACCGTGTCGCGCACCGGGATGCCGGGCGCGGCCGCGCGGCTCTTTTTCGCCGCCTGAATGGTCTCCGTGATGATATCATCCGTCACAAGCGGGCGCGCCGCGTCGTGGATGCCGATGAGCGTGGCCCTATTGCTCGCCGCCAACACGCCGGCAAGCGAGGACTCGGCGCGCGTCATGCCGCCGACGACGACCTTGGTCATCTTCGTCAGGCCGTACCGGTCGCGCAGCGCCGCGATCTCCTCGAGGCGGGACGTGCGCGTGACGACGATGAGCTCATCCACGGCGGCGCAGTTTTGCATCGCCTGCAGCGAGCGCACGAGCACCGGCACACCGCCGACCTCCATCATCAGCTTGTCGCGGCCCATCCGCTTGGAAGAACCGGCCGCCAGAACGACCATCGTGCAAAACGGTTTGCCGACGAGCTTCGCTTTGATCTTTCCGTAAAGTGCCATGGGATCGCTCCTTTCTCGAATATCGTGCAATGATCCAAAATTCTATAGCTTCATTATAATCAGAAATGCAGACCGGCGCAAGGTGCGGGCAGCAAAAAAACATCCCTGCACGGTTCGTGCAGGGATGTTTCAGGACGGAAATTACTCGTCGATCTCGTCGTCGATCTCGGGGATGTTGCCGGTGGCCTCGCCGGTGGCGGACACTTCGTAGACCAAAGCGTCAGCTTCCGGAGCATGCGGCTTCTTCGCCGAGCGCTCGCGCACCGGGGCCGGCTCGGGAGCGGTCAGCGCGCGGATGGACAGGGAGATCTTGTGCTTCTCCTCGTCGATCGCGGTGATCTTCGCATCGACAATGTCGCCGACGGTCAGGACCTCATCGGGCTTGCCGATGCGGCGGTTGGCGATCTGGGAGATGTGGATCAGGCCGTCCACACCGGGCAGCACCTCGGCGAACGCGCCGAAAGGCATGAGCTTGACGATGGTGACCTTCGCCACATCGCCGACCTGGAAGGTGGACATGAACTTGTTCCAGGGGTTGCCGTTGGGATCTTTGTAGCCGAGGGAGATCTTGTGGTTCTCCGGATCGAAGCTGATGACGTAAACATCGACCTCGTCGCCGACGGACAGCACGTCGGACGGCTGCTTGATGCGGCTCCAGCTCAGCTCGGAGACGTGCACCATACCGTCAATGCCGCCGATATCGACGAACGCGCCGTAGGACGTCAGGGACTTGACAACACCGTGATAGTGCTTGCCGACCTCGATCTCGCTCCAGATCTTCTCGGCGCGCTCGCGGCGCTCCTTCTGGGCGACGGCACGGATGGAACCGACGACGCGCTTGCGGCCGCGGTTGACCTCGGTGATCTTCAGGCGCACGGTCTGGCCGACGAGCTCGGACATGGCAGCGTCCTTCGGCAGGCCGGACTGGGAAGCGGGCACGAACACGCGGATGCCCTTGACGGACACAACGATGCCGCCCTTGTTGTCCTCGGTGACTTTGCCCTCGACGATCTCGCCGCTCTCCTGTGCCTCTTCGATGGCGGCCCAGTTCTTCACGGCGTCGAGACGCTTCTTGGAGAGCATCGCAGTGCCTTCCACGTCGTTGACGCGCACAACGCTCGCCTCAATGGTGTCGCCGACGTGCAGGACGTCTTCGACCTTGATGCCGTCGTCGGTGAACTCGCTGGTCGGGATGAAGCCGGAATACTTGGTGCCGATATCGACACTGATCTCGGTGCCAGAAATGGCCACGACCGTACCGGTTACCTTTTCTCCATTATATATAGGCTTGAGAGATGCCTCCAGCATTTCATCAAAATTTTCAGTCTCCGTGGGATTTTCTTGAGTCAGGATCTCGTCACTCATCTTTTGTTTTACCTCCTTAATGATCCATGCAGGCACGGAGGCCCCGGCTGTCAGGCCGACCGTATCCGCATGTACGAACGCGCTTGTATCAAGCTGCGCTGCGTTTTCAATAAATTGCACGTTTGCACACGCGCTGCGGCAGATCTCGTAGAGATGGCGGCTGTTGGCGCTGTGGCTGCCGCCGACGACGACCATTGCGTCGCAGGCGCTGGCCATCTGCGCAGCCTCTGTCTGACGTGTAAACGTAGCACCACATATTGTATCAAACAATTTTGCGTTTGTACACTGTTTTTTTATGATTTTCTGACATTCCAGCAGTTTCTCTTGCGTTTGGGTCGTCTGGATGACGACAGTCAGCGGTTTTGCACAGTCAATGGTGCCGTCAGCAATACGTGCGGCGAGCTCCGCAGCGTCATTGACCACGACCGGAGAAACGCACCAGCCGCAGATCGCCCGCACCTCGGGGTGGCCGGCTGCACCGATGATGACCGGCTGCCGCCCCTCGGCGGAAGCCTCAGCTACGATCTCATGGATGCGCTTGACCTTCGGGCACGTCGCGTCATACACCGTCGCGCCCGTGTGCTGCACGGCCTCAAACTCCGCGCGGCTGACGCCGTGGGAGCGGATGATGACGGACGCGCCCTGCGGGATCTGCTCCGGGCCGTCCACGACCGTGAGGCCCTCGGACCGCAGGTGCTGCACCACATCGTCATTATGGATAAGCTCGCCGAGGCTGTAGCAGTTTTGCTCGGCAGCAAGCATTTCCTCGGCCATCTTCACCGACCGGCTGACACCGAAGCAGAAGCCGGCCGACTTGGCAACCATGAGTTTCTTCACGCCTTTCCCTCCACTCCGAAGCGTGTGCGGATAGCCGCGCACACGGCGTCGATACTCTCATCGAGCGTCAGGTCGCTCGTGTCGATGTACACGGCGTCCGGCGCTGCCTTGAGCGGCGCGACGGCGCGGTGCGTATCGTCATAATCGCGCTGCTCGAGCTCGCGCAGCACGTCGGCATAAGGCTCCTCAATGCCCTTCTCCTGCAGCTGGCGGTAGCGGCGCTGCGCGCGGCACTCCGCCGAGGCGGACAGGAAGATCTTCAGCCCGGCGTCCGGCAGGACGACCGTGCCGATATCGCGCCCGTCCATGACGGCACTGTGCGTGCGCGCGAGATCGCGCTGCATATCCAGCAAAAACGCGCGCACGACCGGCAGCGCCGACACACGCGAGGCAAGCAGCGACACCTCCGGCAGACGGATCGTGTCCGAGACGTCCTCGCCGTTGAGCAGCATCCGCTGCTCGCCTGCGGCGTCATAGGCAAGCTCGATCTTCAGCTCCGGCAGCAGCGCCTGCACGGCGGCGGTGTCCGAACAGTCCGCGCCGGCCCGCTCACAGGCGAGGCCGACCGTGCGGTAGATCGCGCCGGTGTCCACATAGATGAGGCCGAAGCGGCGCGCGGCCGCGCGGGCGATCGTGCTCTTTCCGGCGCCGGACGGGCCGTCGATGGCAACGGTAATGTGTGTATCCAAAACGTTCATTTCCTTTCGTGCGTTATGTGCAGACCGCATTCCCGGCCACATAGCCGGTGCTCCATGCGATCTGCAAGTTGAAGCCGCCGGTATAGGCGTCCAGATCGAGCACCTCGCCGGCAAAATACAGCCCGGGCACGAGCTTGGAGCCCATGGTGCGCGGGTTGACCTCCTTGAGCGACACACCGCCGGATGTAATAATGGCCTCATCGATGGGCCGCGTGCCGGTGACCGACACCGGAAAATGCTTGAACAGCTCCACGAGCCGATGCCGCTGCTCGCGCGTGATAACGTTGACCTTCGTATCCTCCGGGATGCCGGACAGGCGCACGAGCACCGGGATCATGGCATGGCCTGCGAGGTCATAGAGCGCATTCTTAAAGTCGCGGTTGGCGTATTTCTGAAAATCGCGCAGGATGCGCGCGTCGAGCTTCTTTTCGTCCAGCGCCGGCTTCAGATCGATGGACAGGCGGTATTTGTGCCGCGAAAAGTCGCGCATGTGCGCGCTCGCCGACAGCACCAGCGGGCCCGACACGCCAAAGTGCGTGAAGAGCATCTCGCCCAGGTCGGAATAAACGACCTTGTTCTGCTCATCGTAAACCGTGAGCGTCACGTTGCGCAGAGAAAAGCCCTGCATCTCGGCGCACCAGGGATCCTCGGATTCCAGCGGCACGAGCGAGGCGCGCGTGGGCGTGACCGTATGGCCCAGCCGCTGCGCAAACCGGTAGCCGTCGCCGGTCGAACCGGTGAGCGGATAGGACAGGCCGCCCGTGCAGATGACGGCGGCATCGCAGTCGATCGTGCCCTCCGTGGTCACAACGGCAGAGACGGCGCCGTCCTGCGTCAGGATATCCGTTGCCGCAGCGTGCACGACCTTCCCGCCAGCGTGCGCATAGGCGCGCTCAAGGGCGTTGGCAACGTCGTGCGACCGGTCAGAGACCGGGAACACGCGGTTGCCGCGCTCGGTCTTGAGCGGCACGCCGAGCGATTCAAACAGCGCCATCGTATCCTGCGGGCCGAGGCGATTGAGCGCGCTGTAGAGAAAGCGCCCGTCGCCCGGAATGTTGGCAAGGATGGTTTTCACATCGCAGTGGTTCGTTACGTTGCAGCGGCCTTTGCCGGTGATGCGCAGCTTCTTGCCGAGCATTTTGTTCGGCTCGAGCAGCACAACATGAAGCCCGCGCTGCGCCGCCGTGAGCGCGCACATGGACCCGGCCGCACCGCCGCCGATCACGACTACATCAGCTTTCAACAGTCCCATACACCTCGTATTCTTTCCAGACGGTCTCCAGCTCGCGGAACGTCTCAAACGTGCGCTCCCGATCACGCGCGCTGACGGCCATGATGAGCGCATTGATCAGGCTCATGGGTGCGACGAGCGAGTCGAGGAAGGACACCATCTCGCTCTTGGCATACAGGCACACGTCGGAGATCTCGTTGAGCGGCGAGACCTTGCTGTCCGTCATGCCGAGGCAGCGCGCGCCGTGATCGCGCGCAAACTTCATGGCGCTGATCGTGCGCTTGGAATAGCGCGGGTAGCTGATGCCGATGATGAGGTCGCCCTCGCCGATGCGCAGCATCTGTTCGTACACCTCGCGCGCGGCGATCTCCTTGACGACCGTGACATTATCCAGCAGCAGCTTGAGATAGATGCCGAGAAAATCCGCCAGCGTCGTGGACGTGCGCATGCCGATGATGTAGATATGCTTTGCCGAGAGGATCATATCGACTGCCTGGTCAAAGTTGTCCTGATCGACCTCGTCGAGCGTGGCCTGCAGATTGTTGATATCCGCGCGCAGCACCGCCTTGAGCACGTCGTGCCCGTCCATGGTGCTCTCGGCCGCCTCGATGCGTTCGACCGAGGTCAGGCGGTTGCGCACGATCTCCTGCAGCGCTTTTTTCATGCCAGGGTAGCCGCGATAGCCGAGATCGGCCGCGAAACGCACGACGGTCGACTCGCTCACGCCGGTCACTTCTCCGAGGCGCGCAGCCGTCATAAAGGCCGCCTTGTCATAGTTTTTCAGAATAAACTGCGCGATGGTGCGCTGGCCCTTGGAAAAGGAGGGAAATTTATGCTCCAAAGCAGACAATATATCCATTTTCATATGTTCACCCTGTAAATACGCATTTTTACCGCCAAGCTGCGGCATATTTTTTTATTTAAGCAAATACGCACCACTTTGCAAGTTGTTTTTGCAATTTCCAGGAGAAAAACTTGCATAAAAATTTTTGTCTCAAAGGTGAGATTTCAGGTACGTGATCTCCTGCTCCGTCAGCGGCCGCCACTGACGCGGCGCGAGCGTGCCGAGCCGCAGCTGCCCCTCTGCCACGCGCACGAGCCGCCGGACACGCAGCCCCGCGAGTGCACACAGGCGGCGCACCTGCCGGTTGCGCCCTTCATGGATTGTGACGGACAGCCGGCCTGGCGCGAGCACCGTCACTTCCGCCGGGCGGACACGATAGCCCTCAATCTCCGTGACGGCGTGCATGGTCTCTGCCGCGGCTGCGAGGTCGCCGCCCTCTACGTCCACCTCATACGTTTTGGGGATCTCATGTGACGGGTGCATGAGACAGTTTGCGATCTCCCCGTCATTCGTCAGAATGAGCAGGCCCTCGGAATCGAGATCCAGCCGCCCGACCGGGTAGAGCCGCTCCCCCGCCACGGCCACAAGATCCGCCACCGTTTTGCGCCCGCGCTCGTCGTGCATCGTCGTGACATAGCCGCGCGGTTTATTCAGCATTATGTACCGCTTCGGGGCGCGCGGCGGCAGCGGCCGGCCGTCGATGCAGATGACGTCGGTCTCCGGGTCTGCCTGCGCGCCAAGCTGTGCGGTTCGGCCGTTGACGGTCACGCGGCCGGCGGAGATCATCGCCTCCGCCGCGCGGCGGGAGGCGACGCCCGCCTCGGAAATGCACTTTTGCAGCCGCTGCTGCATGGTCATCACCTCAGGATACAGGATAGTAGTAGGAAGAAAAGTAACGGCAGGCGTGCGTCCACAGCCGGCCGAGCCGCGCGAGCGGCGTGATCTTCACGTCCGGGTCGAGCGCCGCGGGTTCTGCATAGCAGAGCGCCACGGAGACGCTTTGCCCATCCGGCCCGGTCGCCGTCAGTATGCCCGCCTGCGCGCCCTGCTCCACCGGCGCAAACGTGAAGCGCGGCAGCTCCGCCTTCAGCGACACCGGGTCATCCGGGTGCACGAGCAGATAGGCAGGCCGCTCCGGCGCCGCTGCGCAGAGCTCCACCGTGGCGGAGAGCACCGGCACGGCGTACACCGGCGTGTCGCCGGCGACGCAGCGGTACTCGTAGTTTTCAAACGCCCAGTCGAGCAGGTGCGTATGGTCGTTCCAGTCGTCCGGATCCGAGAGCGTCACGCACACGAACTGCGTCGTGCCGCGCTGCGCGCAGGACACGAGCGTCCGGCCCGCGGTCTTGGTGTACCCGGTCTTGACGCCGACCGCACCGTCATAGCTGCGCAGCAGGCGGTTGTGGTTCACGAGCGTTTGCCCGTCCACGGTCGTGCTCTTTGTGGACACGATCGCGCGGAATGTCTCATTTTCCAGAGCCGCACAGGCGAGCTTCGCCATGTCGCGCGCCGTGGAATAGTGCCCCTCGGCGTCAAGGCCGTTGGGGTTTTGAAACGCGCTGCTGGTCATGCCGAGCGCGCGCGCCTTGTCGTTCATCATGCCCGCAAACGCCGCCACAGAGCCCGCCGTGTGACACGCGAGCGCGATGGCGGCATCGTTGCCGGACACGAGCATCAGGCCGTAGAGCAGCTCCTCAACCGTGTACGTCTCGCCGGCGCGCAGATACATCGACGAGCCCTCGACCGCCGTGTATTCCGGCAGGATCTCGACCGGTTCGTCGAGCGCGCAGTGTTCGAGCACGACGAGCGCTGTCATGATCTTCGTCGTGCTGGCAATGCCGAGCCGCTCGTCCGCGTTCTTTTCATAGAGCACGGCGCCGGTCTCGGGATGCACGACAATGGCGGCCCTGGCCGCATTGTCCGTCCCGGCGGCATGTGCGCGCGGCGTGAAAAGCAAAGAAATGGCCAGCACGCAGGCAAGGCCAAAAAACATCCGTTTCAAAACAAGCACCACCCTTTCCAAGTTTCGGGCGGTGCTTATTATGGGCACTTTCGGTGCGGTTTATGCTTTGTCGGCCTTGCGCTGGTCGATAAACTGGTCGATGCGGTCGATCACCTGCGGGGTCATGTCGATCAGGCGGTCAAACGTGTTCGATGCCGGCGGCATGACGTTGAGCATGCGCACATTGCCGTCCTTGACGATCAGAAAGCCCATCGGCTCGACCTTGACGCCTGCGCCGCTGCCGCAGCCGACACCGTTTTTGTTCTCCTTCATCGGGAACTCCGACCCGCCGCTGGCAAAGGCGAAGCTGACGCGGGACAGCGGAATGAGCGTGATGTCGTCCGGCGTCGTGATCGGTTCGCCGACGACGGTGTTCGTGTCCACCATTTCCTTGATCTTGCTCATGGTCGCAGTCATGACTGCACTGATTTCATTATCCATTGCTGACCTTCCTTTCCTGCGTGGCCGGCGCGGTCTTTGCGCGTGCGGCACGGGCCTGTTTCGCGTGCATTTTCTGTTTCAGGAATCCTGCGCCGAACGCCAGCGCGATGATGACGATCTGTCCGATACGGATCGTGCAGACGATGCGCGCGTCGATGCGCGGCCGCTCGGCCTGAAAATCCACACCGGTCTGAATGTCCCGCTCGTCGATACGCAGCGCCCGCTCCGCCAGCGGCGTGAGCGCGCCGAGCGCGGCGTTGACATAGCCGAACGACAGCGCCGTGTCGTACGGATCCGACGCGCCGGAGACAAACACCAGCCGCAGCAGCTGCACACGCAGCCGCTGCCGGAAGCGATCCAGCGCCTGCAGGCCGAGCTTTGCAAGGGTCAGGACCGTCCGGATATCCGGCGGGGCGGATTGCTTTTTCGGCTTTTCCTTCTTCGGTTTTGGGGGCTTTTTCTTCTTTGGCTTCTGGTCCGGCGGTTTCGGCAGGAGCCGGAGCCGGAACGGGCCGATGCGCGCAGCGAGCGAAAACACATCGTCCGCGTAGGCGGCGTCCACGCCGACCGGCAGCAGATCCAGCACCGTCAGCACCAGCGCGATCGCCAGTATGATCCACAGGGCCGTCAATCGGCATCACTCCCCTGTCGGTTTTTCCTCCGTGTCCGTCAGCTCCATCTGCTCGCCGCGGCCGCGCAGTTCCGAGATGGCCTGTTCGAGCTTTTCCGCGCCCTCGTCGGACGACAGATCCGGCAGCACGGGCAGCTCATCGAGCGACTGCATACCCATGGTGCGCAGAAACAGCGCGCTCGTGCGGTACAGCGACGGGCGGCCGGGCGCGTCGAGCTTGCCGCAGGCCTCGATGAGCCCGCGCTCGAGCAGCGTCGTGACCGTGTAGGCACTGTCCACGCCGCGCACCTGGTCGATGTACGCGCGCGTGACGGGCTGGAAATACGCCACGATCGCCAGCACCTCCAGCGCCGGCTGCGAGAGCTTGGGCGGCTTGCGCTGCTCGAGCGCGCGGCGGATATACTCCGCATACTCCGGCGCGGAGCACAGCTGCAGCAGATCATTCATCTGCACCAGGCGCATACCGCAGCGGTTTTCCTCATAGGCCGCGGCGAGCTCCCTGGCGGCCGAGACGATCGTCTGCGTCTCCTCGCCGGTGACGAGCGCGATGCGCGACGCCGGCACGGGATCGCCCGCTGCAAATAAAATGGCCTCAATGACCGAAAGTAATTCCTCGTGTTCCATAAAAATTTCTCACTCTACAATGGATTCCAGAATATCGTCCGTGACGCCGCCGGTGAAGCTTGCCACATATTCGCCGTTTTGCTCGGAAAGCATCAGATGGCCGAGGCTGCACAGCTCCAGCACGGACAAAAACGTCGCCACGATTTCGCTGCGGCTGGTGCACTGGCTGTAGAGCGTGCTGAGCGGCATGCTCCCCCGCTCGCGCAGCTGGTCAATGAGCGTGCGGCATTTGTCGCGCACGCTGTAGACGATGCGCTTCGGCGCCGCCATCTGCAGCGCATCCGTCGCCGCCGCGCCGCCGCGCGTAAACACCGACAGCAGCGCGCGCAGAAGGTCTGCCTGCTCGATGCGGTAGCGGTATTCCCCCGCTGACTTCGGCAGCGGCTCCGGCGGGCGCGAGAGATAGTGCAGGCCGGTCTTGGCCGCAGCGTCGAGCATCGGCGTGACGGACTTCACAGCCGCATAGGTGTCCTTGCACTTGAGCTGCTCGAGCGATGCGATGAGCTGCTCAAGCTCTGTGACCTCCTTCTCCTCCGTGAGGAGCATACGGGTCTTGATATAGAGCAGATAGGACGCCATCTGCACGAACTCGCTTGCGATCTCGAGATCGAGCTTTTCCATGGCGTTGAGGTATTCCAGATACTGATCGAGGATCTCCGAAATTTTGATGTCCCGGATCTCGATCTTGTTCTTCGACAAGAGCAGCAGGATCAGGCTCAGCGGGCCCTCAAAATCCGCCATCTCGCTCTTGTCGTGGATGACGCCCTCGAGAAAATAAGTTGGATCGGCCGGCTTAGCCGAAGATGCCGATAAGTTCATAGCCCCACTCCGCAAATACAAAGAGTTTGTCAAACGCGGCCTCCGTCACCGTGGTGAGCGGCTTGCCGAGCACGCCGGTGGCGACCAGCACGAGCAGCAGGATCATGCCATAGCGCTCATAGCGCATGAGCTTGGCATACGCCGCGTCGGGCAGCAGCGCAAAGAGCACCTTGGACCCGTCGAGCGGTGAGACCGGGATGATATTGAAAATGGCCAGCGCCAGACTGATATACGCCGTCAGCCAGATCATGTCCAGCAGAAACTGCACCGAATACAGCGCCCGGTACAGCAGGCCGTACAAAAACAGAAACACCAGTGCGAGCAGCACGTTCGACACCGGCCCCGCCAGCGCTGTGAGCGCCATGCCGCGCTTGGGGCTGCGAAAGCGCATCATGTTCACCGGCACGGGCTTTGCCCAGCCGAATTTGAACACGACCATCATCAGCAGGCCCATCGGGTCGATGTGCTTCAGGGGGTTGAGCGTGAGCCGGCCAGCGTCCTTTGCCGTCGTATCGCCGAGGCGATAGGCGACATAGCCGTGCGACACCTCATGAAATGTGATGCACAGCAGCGACGGAACGACCGACAGCACGATATTCAGCAGATATGACCAGTCGAGCCCGTTCCAGATCGATTGCAGGGTGTTCACGCGCGCACCTCCCATTCCTACAAATTTGCATTATATCAAGTCCCCGCCGAAAAAACAAGTGCAGAGCGCGCGAATACACGCTCTGCACTTCGGGCAGTTAAGAATGACCCCGCCATCGCCGGATCGAATGCGCAGCGGGGGGTGCTCGAGGGGGCAAGGCCCGCCTCGAATCCAATCAGCCGCCGCAGAAAGCTCTGCCCGGCAGAGCCTTGCGGCGCAGAGCGCGCGAATGCACGCTCTGCACTTTGGTTCATCCAATGGCGCGAAAGATCTCGCCGAGCAGCGCCTCGCGGCCGGTGCCCTTCTCCGCCGAAAACGGCAGGAGCACCGCATCGTCCGGCAGCAAAAGCGTGGCCCGGATGCGCGCAAGGCTCGGCTCGATCTCCGACTTTTTGAGCTTGTCGCACTTGTTGGCCACGACGACCATCGGACAGCCGGTGGAATGAAACCACGCAGCCATCGTCTCATCATCGGCCGTGGGCTTGTGGCGGGCGTCGACGATCATGACGCCGAGCGTGATGCGCGCGGGGTCTGCGAAGAAGTCCTCCATGAGCTTGCCCCAGCGTGCGCGCTCCGTCTTGGCGACGCTTGCGTAGCCATAGCCCGGCAGGTCGACGAAGTATGCCCGGCCGTCGATGCAAAAATAGTTCACATGGACGGTCTTGCCGGGCTGCGAGCCGACGCGGGCAAAATTCCTGCGGTTGAGCAGCCGGTTGATGACCGAGGACTTGCCGACGTTCGACTTGCCGGCAAAGACGATGCATGGCAGGTCGGCCGCGAGAAAGCCGGACGGGTTGACGGCGGACTTGAGAAACTCCGCCTTATTCAGGTTCAGTGTCGCCATGGCAGTCTCCTCACTGGCGCAGGTTCACGTTCGCCGCGTCGCCGGGCGCATCCTTGTGCGCCGCCTTGACGGCCGCGGCAAACCGGCGGCCGAACGCGACGTCCAGGATCTTGTCCACATGGTCGGTCGTGACGAATTTGAGCGCACTGCGCACGGTCGGGTCGATCTCCTCGAGATCCTTTTCGTTCTCACGCGGGATGATGACCGTCGTAATGCCGATGCGCATGGCGGCCATGGTCTTTTCCTTCAGGCCGCCGATCGGCAGGATGCGGCCGCGCAGCGTGATCTCGCCCGTCATGGCGAGGTCGCGGCGGACCGGCGTATTCGTGAGCGCGGAGATGACCGCGATGCAGATCGTGATGCCGGCCGACGGGCCGTCCTTCGGGATCGCGCCCTCCGGGAAGTGGATGTGGATATCCTTCTTCTTATAAAACTCCGGGTCGATGCCGAGCATCTGCGCGCGGCTGCGGATATAGGTGACGGCGGCCTGCGCCGACTCCTTCATGACGTTGCCGAGGTTGCCGGTCAGCTCCAGCTTTCCGGTGCCGTCGAGCACGGCGGCTTCAACATCGAGCACTTCCCCGCCGACGGATGTCCAGGCAAGGCCGCGCACGAGGCCGACCTCATCCTGCGCATAGACGTGCTCCGGCTCAAAGCGCGCGGGGCCGAGATAGTTGGCCACGCTGCCTGCGCGCAGCTGCACGCTCTTGCACTCGCCAAGTGCGATGCGCTTGGCCGTCTTGCGGCAGACGGCGGCGAGCTCGCGCTCGAGCACGCGCACGCCGGATTCGCGCGTATAGAGCGTGATGATCTCGCGGATGGCATCGTCGCTCACGCGCAGCTGCGACGGCTTGAGCCCGTGCTTTTTGCGCTGCTTGGGCAGCAGATGCTGCTTTGCGATCTGGAGCTTTTCCTCGTCGGTATAGCTCGAGAGCTGGATGACCTCCATGCGGTCGAGCAGCGGGCGCGGGATGGTGTCAAGCGTGTTGGCCGTCAGGATGAAAAACACATCCGACAAGTCGACCGGGATCTCCATGAAGTTATCGCGGAAGTGATTGTTCTGCTCTGCGTCGAGCACCTCCAGCAGCGCCGACGACGGGTCGCCGCGGTAATCGCTGCCGAGCTTATCGATCTCGTCGAGCACCATGACGGGGTTCATGCTGCCGGCGATGGTCAGGCCGTTGATGATGCGGCCGGGCATGGCGCCGACATACGTCTTGCGGTGGCCGCGGATCTCCGCCTCGTCGTGCACGCCGCCGAGAGAGATACGCGCGAGCTTGCGGTTCGTGGCGTGGGCAATGCTCATGGCAATACTCGTCTTGCCGGTGCCCGGAGGGCCGACAAGGCACAGCACGCCGCCCTTGACATCGGGCGCGAGCTGGCGCACGGCCAGATACTCCGTGATGCGGTCCTTGACCTTTTCGAGGCCGAAGTGCTCTTTGTCCAGCACCTCGCGCGCGGCGCGCACGTCGAGCGTTTCCTTCGTGCGTGTGTTCCACGGCAGCTCGAGGCAGATGTCCAGATAATTGCGGATGACAGCCGCCTCCGATGAGCCGAACGGCTGCTTTTTGAGCCGGTCGACCTCTTTGAGCAGGCGCTGCTCGGAGTCGGCCGGCAGGTGCAGGGCGAGGATCTTCTCACGGTAGTCCGCGCTCTCGGAGTCCGGATCGTCGGACTCGCCGAGCTCCGCCTGAATGATCTTCATCTGCTCGCGCAGCAGATACTCCTGCTGCGTCTGATTCAGCCGGTCCTGTGCCGCCTCCTCGAGCTGATGCTGCAGGCCGAGCACGCTCGTCTCGTGCAGCAGCATTTTCGAGAGCTTGGACAGTCTCCGGCTCGGGCGCGTCTCCTCCAGCAGCTCCTGCTTCTCTTCCGGACGCAGGAACACGTGCTGGGAGATAAAATTCGACACGAACGCCGCGTTCGTGCTGCCGAGCACGCTGATGACCGACTCCGGCGCCATGTTGCCGGACGCGGTAACATAGGCATCAAACAAATTGCAGCAGTGACGGATGAGCGCCTCGGTGCGCGCCGTTTTCCGCTCTTGCACATCCGGCATCGGCTCGACCTCGGCCACAAAGCAGGGCGTGTCCGTGCGCACGGCCAGCGTCCGGCCGCGCTCGATGCCCTCGGCCATGACGCGGATGGTCTTGGTGCCGGGCTGCTTCATCATCTGCTTGATGCGGCAGACCGTGCCCACGCCGTACACATCGTCCGGGGTGGGAATGTCGGTCGCAATGTCTTTCTGCGGGACCAGGTAGATGATCTGATCGTCGCTCATGGCCATGTTCAGCGCCGCGATGGACATGCTGCGCTCGACCTCGAAGGTCAGCATCATGCCCGGAAACACGGTCAGGCCGCGCAGTGCCATCATGGGCAGGCTGCGCCGGGCGGTGAATTCCGCATGATCCATAGTCGTTGTGTTATCCATTCAGATTCCTCTTTCGCTCAGGGGTCTTGGGGGCAGGAGGCAATGGCTCACTGCTCCCGGCGCTCGATGCGCGGCGGCTCAGTGCCGTCCACGCTCGCCGCGGTGATGGTGATCTTGGCGATCGTCGGGTCCGACGGAACGGAGTACATCAGGTCCGTCATGACGCCTTCCATGACGCTGCGCAGGCCGCGGGCACCGATCTCCATTGCGATCGCCTTATCCGCAATTTTACCCAGCGCTTCGTCTTCAAATTCCAGTTCGACGTTATCAAACTGCATCAGCGCCTGATACTGCTTGGTCAGGGCGTTTTTGGGCTCTTTGAGGATACGCACCATGTCCTCGCGGCTCAGACTGGCCAGCGCCGTGATGACCGGCATGCGGCCGATCAGCTCCGGGATGATGCCGAACTTCAGCAGGTCGTGCTGCTGCACGTTTTTCATGATCTCGGTCAAGTCGCGCTCCTTGGCGCTCTGGATCTCGGCGCCGAAGCCCATGGACTTCTTGTCCATGCGGCGCTCGATGATCTTGTCCACACCGTCGAACGCGCCGCCGCAGATGAAGAGGATGTTCGTCGTGTCCACCTGGATGAACTCCTGCTGCGGGTGCTTGCGTCCGCCCTGCGGCGGGACGTTTGCGACCGTGCCCTCGAGCAGCTTGAGCAGCGCCTGCTGCACGCCCTCGCCGGAGACGTCGCGCGTGATGGACGTGTTCTCGCTCTTGCGGGCGATCTTGTCGATCTCGTCGATGTAAATGATGCCGCGCTGTGCGCGCTCGACGTCAAAGTCCGCCGCCTGCAGGAGCTTGAGCAGGATGTTCTCTACATCCTCGCCGACATAGCCGGCCTCGGTGAGCGTGGTCGCGTCCGCGATGGCAAACGGCACGTCGAGCATCTTGGCCAGGGTCTGGGCAAAGAGCGTCTTGCCGCTGCCGGTCGGGCCGATGAGCAGGACATTGCTCTTTTGCAGCTCGACATCGTTATCCTGATCGCCGCGCAGGATGCGCTTATAGTGGTTGTACACCGCCACGGACAGCACCACCTTGGCACGGTCCTGGCCGATGATATAGTCGTCGAGCGTGGCGCGCATCTCGGCCGGCTTCGGCAGCTGGTCGCGCCGGAGCGTGACCTGCGCCGTGGAGACGCTCTCGGGCTGATAGCCCTCGTCGATGATGCTCATGCACAGGCGCACGCACTCATCACAGATATAGACGCCGTTGCCGGCAACGAGCCGGTTCACCAGCGACTGCGGTTTGCCGCAAAAAGAGCAGCGCACGCTCTTTTTCTCGTCATTTCTGGCCATAAAAACCTCACATTTTCTACATTTGAAACAGGGAGGGAACGGCGGTTCCCTCCCCTGACAGATTATCGCTTATAAATGACCTTGTCCACCAGACCGTAAGCCTGTGCTTCCTCCGCGGTCATGAAGTTATCGCGCTCGCAATCCTCGGCGATGGTCTCGACCGGCTTGCCGGTGTTCTCTGCGAGGATGTGATTGAGGCGATCCTTGATGCGCAGGATCTGCCGTGCCTGGATCTGAATATCCGTGCACTGGCCCTGGCTGCCGCCGGAGGGCTGATGGATCATGATCTCCGAATTCGGCAGGGCCAGACGCTTGCCCTTGGTGCCGGACGAGAGCAGGAACGCGCCCATCGATGCAGCCAAACCGACACAAATGGTGGAAACATCCGCCTTAATGTACTGCATGGTGTCATAGATGGCGAGGCCTGCGGTCACGCTGCCGCCGGGGCTGTTGATATAAAACTGGATGTCCTTATCGGGATCCTGTGCTTCGAGATACAGCAGCTGCGCAACGATCAGGCTGGCGGTTGTATCATTGACCTCCTCGGACAGCATGATGATGCGGTCATTGAGCAGGCGGGAAAAAATGTCGTACGAGCGCTCCCCGCGGGAGGTCTGCTCGACAACGTACGGTACTAAACTCATGGTACGCTCCTTTCGATGTTTCGCTTATCCAAGAGAGCATAACCGTTCTGCCCGGAATCCAAACAGCTTTCGGGGAATTACTCGGCTGCCTCTTCCTTGGTCTCAGCGGCTTCTTCCTTCGCCTCGGGCTCCTTGTCCACCGCGGTGTCGCGGATGAGCTGGGCAGCCTTGCGGCGCTTCATATCGAGAACGATGATCTTCTCGTCGACATACTGCTTGATCTTGTCGACGTCCATCTTATACTCTTCGGCCATCTTGTTGTAGGTCTTGTCGAGTTCGCCCTCGTCGAGCTCGATGTTCTCGGCCTTGACGATCGCGTCGAGCAGCAGATCGGTCTGCAGCTCAAACACGGCCTGCGGACGCATGATCTCCTGGAAGGTCTTCTCGTCCAGACCCATGGAGGCGAGCACCTGCTCACGGGTGAGCTCGGGGCTGATGCCCATGGTGGAGATGTAGTTGCGCAGCTGCTCGTCGAGCTTGGCCAGGATCATGGGCTCGGGGATCTCGACGGTCATGTTGTCGACGGCGGCCTTCATGAGGCGGGTCGCATAATCAGACTCCTGCTGCTCGGTAAACTCTTTCTCCAGATCCTCACGGACATGGTCGCGGTACTCCGCGATGGTCTCGTAGTCGGAGATGTCCTTGGACAGCTCGTCGTCCAGTTCCGGAAGCTCGGGCTCCTTGACGCTCTTGACGGTGACTTTGAAGGTGGCCTCCTTGCCGGCCAGCGCCTCAACGTAGTTCTCGGGGAAGGTGACGACGACATCGCGCTCGTCGCCGGCCTTCATGCCAACGATCTGCTCCTCGAAGCCGGGCACGAACGTGTTGGAGCCGAGCTCAAGGTCATAATCCTCGGCCGTGCCGCCGTCAAACTGCTCGCCATCGATGAAGCCGGCGAAGTCGATCGTGACATGGTCGCCCATCTTCGCCTCGCGCTCAACATCGAGCAGGCGGGCGTTGCGCTTCTGGACATTGTGCATCTCTTCGTCGACCTTGCTCTCGTCAAACGCTTCGTGGTTCTGCGGGACCTCGAGGCCCTTGTACTGGCCGAGCTGCACTTCCGGATACATGCCGACCTCAAAGGTGTAGATCAGCTCTTTGTCCTCGGTGACTTTCTGGTCGATCAGGCTCGGCGCGCCGACGCACTCAAAGCCGCAGTCGGCACGGCCTGCCTCGAACGCATCCTCCGCCAGCGCCTCGATGGCGTCGGGGTAGAACACTTCCTTGCCGTACATACCCTCGATGACGGCGCGCGGGGCCTTGCCCTTGCGGAAACCGGCCACGTAGAGATGGTTCTTATTCTTTTTATATGCTTCGTTGACCGCATTGTCAAAGACATCGGCCGGGACCTTCACTTCAAAGGTCGCCATGTTTTTTTCTTTCTTTTCGATGTTCTGGATGTTCATTGGGTTTCCTCCTCTAATCATTTATCGCCGGGTGCATTGTTTACGTGAAATTTGTCATGAAAAGAACATGCCTAAATACTATAACAGATTCATCCTCTAAAATCAACACCTGTTTCACGGAAGGATCCTGCGCGGGCAAAACGAAATATAATCCGCCGACAGCAGCCGGAACTCCGTGTCGTGATACATGCCCTGAAAGGCGCTGCGGCAGCCGCGGCTGTGGATGTGTCCATAGCAGCACAGCGGCACGTGATAGGCATCGAGCAGGTCCAGGATCTCCGGGCATTCATAGCCGAGATACTTTGGCGGGTAGTGCAGAAAGACGAGCTTCGTCTTATCCCCCGCCGCTTTGAGCGACGTCTCGAGCCTGCCGACCTCGCGCAGCATGATCTTCCGGTCGTGCGCCTCGCCCCTGGCCTCCTCATAAAACCAGCCGCGCGTGCCGCAGATGGCATAATCGCCGTAGAAATAGCAGTTATTATTGAGGATATCCATGGTGTGCATATCGTGCGCCGCAAAAAAGCTGTAAGCCTTTTTCGCGGTGCTCCACCAGAAGTCGTGGTTGCCCTTGAGCAGGATCTTTTTCCCCGGCAACGCCTCGATAAACTGAAAGTCCGGCAGCGCCTGCTCCATGGTCATGCCCCAGGCAAGATCGCCGCAGAGCACGCAGACATCGTCGTCATGCAGGGCCGAAAAGCCAAGTTTGATTTTTTCTACATAATTTTCCCACGGCCCGCCAAATACGTCCATGGGTTTATCTGCGCCCAGCGACAGATGCAGGTCGCCGATTGCATACAATGCCATTTGCGTTCCTCCGTATATTCCGCGCCCGGCTGCACACAATAGATTTGACCGGCGGATGCCGGAATCTGATCTGGAGGCAGAAACCATGAGCGATCATATCAACGACTGCTGCGAGTACAACGTTGCGTGCGACGTGAGCAACTGCGCCTACAATGCGGACGGCAAGCGCTGCCACGCAGACCACATTCAGGTCAAAAACACCCAGGGCACCTGCACCTGCAAGGACGAGACGTTCTGCAGCACCTTCACCAAGAAGGGCCGCGCGGCGTTCTGACCCGGCGGACGGGTCTCCCCGTCCGTTACATATTATTTCAGGAATTCGTCCACCGTATGCAGCATCTGCGCCTTGTCCACACAACCGCCGAAGCGCACCGGTCGCGCGTCCAGGCCGGTCAGCGGCGCGGGCGCGTCGATCTGCGTCTCGCACGACAGGCGGCGGATCAACGCCGGGCCGAAGGCGTCGGCCGTGCCGCCGATGCCGCGCAGCACCTGGTCGCAGAACTTGAAGGGGCTTGCCGTGGACACGACGACGGACGGCGTCGTGTCGCCGGTCTCGCGGCGGTAATCATCGAGCACGTGATAGGCGACCGCCGTGTGCGTGTCGATCAGGTAGCGATGGTCGCGCCAGGCATGGCCGATCTTCTCGCGCGTCTGGATATCATTGCAGAAGCCGCCGGCGAACACCTCTTGGATCTTTGCCTTGAGCGCATCGGAGACCGTGTAGCTCCCCTGCTCGCGCAGCTGCTGCATATAGCCTGCGACCTCCACGTCGCTGCCGCAGAGCGCATAGAGCAGGCGCTCGAGGTTGCTCGACACGAGGATGTCCATCGACGGGGACGCCGTCGTGTGGAACGGACGGTTCTTATTATAAGTACCTGTGCGGATGAAGTCCGTGAGCACGTTGTTCGCATTCGACGCGCAGATGAGCTTGCCCACCGGCAGGCCCATTTCCTTTGCGTACCAGCCGGCGAGAATGTCGCCGAAGTTGCCGGTCGGCACAACGAAGTTCAGCTTGTCGCCCATGGCGATCATGCCGCCGGTGACAGCGTCGCAGTACGCCGAAAAATAGTAGACGATCTGCGGCAGCAGGCGGCCCCAGTTGATGGAGTTGGCCGAGGACAGGAACCAGCCGCGCTGCGAGAGCTCGGCGGCAAACGCCTTGTCGCCGAAGATCTGCTTGACGCCGGTCTGCGCATCGTCAAAGTTGCCGCGCACGGCGCTGACCGCAACGTTATCGCCTGCCTGTGTGGCCATCTGCAGACGCTGGATCTCCGACACGCCGCTGTAGGGGTAGAACACGAGGATCTTCGTGCCCGGCACGTCGGCAAAACCCTGCAGGGCCGCCTTGCCGGTGTCGCCCGAGGTGGCGACGAGGATGCACACCTGCCGCTGCTCGCCGCACTTTTTCAGGCTCGCCGTAAGCAGGTACGGCAGGATCTGCAGCGCCATGTCCTTGAACGCGCACGTCGGCCCGTGCCAGAGCTCGAGAAACGCCGTGGCGTCATCGAGCCGGTGCACCGGCGCAACGGCCGGGTCATCAAACTGGCTGCCGTAGGCTGCGGCGGTGAAGCGCTCCAGTTCGGCGTCCGTAAACTCGCTCAGAAACGGGCGCATGATCGTCACGGCGCGCTGCTGGTAGGTCATGCCGCACAGCGCCTGAAGCTGCTGCGCGGACACCTCCGGCAGCGACTCCGGCACGAACAGGCCGCCGTCCGGCGCGAGGCCGCAGGCGATCGCCTGCGCGGCGGAAACGATCTGCTGATGATCTCTTGTGCTGTAGTAGTTCATATCTGATCCCTCGTTATTCAAAAGCATTTTCGATCTGATTGATCCTGCGTTGACGGCGCGGCGTGTCCGCGTCGCCATAAATTTCGATCACGTCAAAGCGCGGCTGCAGCTGCGTCTCGTGCTCTGCCAGCCAGAGCGACGCCGCCGTGCGGATGCGCGCCTGCTTGGCCGTGGTGACATACGCGCCCGCGCGCACGAACCGGTCGGACGCGCGCAGCTTCACTTCCACGAACACGACATAGTGGCGGTCGGCCGCGATGATATCGATCTCGCCGAAGCGGCAGCTGTAGTTGCGCGCGAGGATGCGGTAGCCGCGCCGGCACAGGTACGCCGCCGCGCACTCCTCGCCCCAGGCACCCTTCGTTCCCTTGACTGCACCGGCCATATCAGTGCATCTTCTTCAGGAACGACGGCCGGTGGATGGGGCTTGGCCCATACGCCCGGATGGCCGCATAGTGCGCCGCCGTGCCGTAGCCCTTGTGTTTTTCAAAACCATACTGCGGATAGGTCTCCGCCATCCGGCGCATATAGCGGTCACGTGTGACCTTTGCGAGAACGGAGGCCGCCGCGATGTCGGCACACTTGCCGTCGCCGCCGACGATGCATCGGCTCGGCACGGTGATGCCGGTGTTCCGGTTGCCGTCGATGAGCGCGAGCGCCGGCTGTGGGAACAGCTGCGCGATGGCCCGGTTCATGGCCAGAAACGTCGCGCCGAGGATATTGTGCGCCTCGATCTCCTCTACGGTCGCAAATGCGATGCCGTAGCTCAGCGCCTGCGCGATGATGGTATCATAAAGCGCCTCGCGCTTTTTCTCCGAGAGCTTTTTCGAGTCGTTCAGGCCCGGGATCTCCAGCCCCGGCGGCAGCATCACCGCCGCCGCGCACACGGGCCCTGCCAGCGGGCCGCGCCCGGCCTCGTCCACGCCGCACAGCGGCTCGGTGTCCGGCGTGCGCAGCTCGTTTTCCAATGTCCACAGATCGACCTGCGTCATGCTTCCGCCTCCGGCATCTCGAGCGTGATGCGGCCGAGCTTGCCGCCGCGATATTCATCGAGCAGCACGCCCGCCATCCGCTCAAGGTCATATTCCCCGCCGGAGATGAGAAAGCCGCGTTTTTTCGCCGCCTGCTCCAGCAGCTCGAAGCCATTGCAGGCCGGGTCGGGGCGGAACTTGTAGCGCTGCTCCACCGCGTCGGGATAAAACCGTGCGAGCCGGAGCATAAAGTTGGCCGCGAGCGTCTCGCGGTCGAGCACTTCGGCCTTGATCGCGCCGGTGATGGCCAACAGCTCGCCGACCTCCTGACTGTCGAACCGCGGCCAGAGGATGCCCGGCGTGTCCAACAGCTCAAGGCCCTGATCGACCGTGATCCACTGCTTGCCGCGCGTGACGCCCGGCCGGTCGCCCGCGGCGGCCGCCTTGCGCCGCGCCACCTTGTTGATAAAGGTGGACTTACCCACATTCGGGATGCCCAGCACCATAACGCGCATCGGTCGGCCGACCTGCCCCTTGGCAGCGTACGCCTCGATCTTGTCGCGCAGCGCCGTGCGCACCGCGCCGGCAAACCCGTTGACGCCCTTGCCGCTGCGGCTGTCGGTCTCAAGCACGGTCATGCCCTGTCGCTGAAAGGCTGCGTGCCAGCGCGCCGTCGCCTTCGGGTCGGCGAGGTCGGTACGGTTGAGCACAACGATGCGGGGCTTGTCGCCCGCGAGACGGTCAATGTCCGGGTTGCGGCTCGCCATCGGGATGCGCGCATCGAGAATCTCGCACACGGCGTCGACCTGCTTCATGTGCTCCTCGATCATGCGCTGCGCCTTTGTCATGTGGCCCGGAAACCACTGAATATTCAGCTTTTCAAAATCCTGCGCCATGTTATTTTACAACTCCGATGTTCTTGACCGGAAAGAGCGTGAAGTATACCCGGCCCATGATATAGCGCGTATCGACGCAGCCGAGGCGCGCGTCGCGGCTGTCGGTGGAGGCGTTGCGGTTGTCGCCCATGACGAACACGCAGCCCTCCGGCACCGTGATCTTGCCCTCGAAATTCTCGCGGTCGTGCACGGGCTCATTGACATACGGCTCGTCGAGCGCCTTGCCGTCGACGTAGACCACGCCGTCGTCAAAGTCGATGTCCACGGTCTGTCCCTCCGTTGCGATAATGCGCTTGACGATGGGTTCTTGCATGAGCGTCTGCTTGCGCAGGACGACGACGTCCCCCTGCTTCGGATGATAGAACAGGTTGGAGATGACGACCTTGTCGCTCTGCTCGAGCGTCGGCACCATGGAGTGGCCGACGACATTGACCATGCGCACTGCAAACACAAACAGCAGCACGCAGAACACCAGCGCGAAGATGATGCACTGGATCCAATCGTATACTTCGGCGCGGCTCTTGGCGCCGCTCGGATTCTTGCTGTCCATTTTCAAAACCTCGGTGTAAAAAATTCGTAAATTATATTATACACGCTCAGACCCATTTTCGGCAACTAAAATTGTGTGAATTCTTTTCCGGCGGCATCGCAAAAACGCCCCGAAAATGCAAAAAAGAGGCCGAAGCCTCTTTTTTGCAGTATCCACTTAGATAAGCTCTTTGACCTTGGCTCTCTTGCCCACGCGGTCGCGCAGGTAGTACAGCTTGGCTCTGCGGACTTTGCCGCGGCGAACGGTCTCGACGGACACGATCGTGGGAGAGTGCACCGGGAAAACCTTCTCGCAGCCCACACCGTAGGAGATGCGGCGGACGGTGATCGTCTCGTTGATGCCGCCGTGCTTCTTGGCGATGATGGTGCCCTCGAAAGCCTGGGTACGCTCACGGTTGCCCTCGGTGACGCGGACAGTGACACGCACGGTGTCGCCGACGCGCATGGCCGGCAGTTCGGGTTTCATGTACTGCGCGGTCAGAGTTTTGATGAGATCCATAATGAAATCCTTCCTTTATCAGACGTTCATACCGGTGGACAGAGCCGGTCACGGCAGCGGACCGTCGTTATCTTGCGAAACACTGTTTCGCACAAGCCATAAGATAATAGCACATCCCGCGCGGGTTTGCAAGTGTTTTCAGCGGAAAATTTGCATATCTTCCGTATAGACCTCCTGCCGCGTGAAGGCGGCAAAGTCCGGGGCCAGCTCGGGCGCGAGCTGATGCAGCGCCGCGACGAGGTGGTCAGGGTTGAGCGTCGGGTCCTGTGCGGAGACGACGGCCTCCACCGTCACAAACCGCGCCTCCGGCCGCACGTGCAGCTCCGAGATCGCTGGCACGATGTCCATCTGTCCCTCCCCGCGCTTGGTCTTGCGGGTGATGACGATGGCGTCGCGCGCGTAAAACGCGCGGAGCTTTTCGGCCATGTCCGCAGGAGCGGCGTTGTCATATTCATACCGCCCGGTCACGCGCAGCCACTTGAGCTCACGCACCTTGCGTCCGCCGGGGTACGCCTCGAGCGCGCGGATGCCCTCCGGCATGACCGCCGTGAGCCGCTCTGGCAGCGCGGCAAGGTCTACTTCCTCGCGCAGCTGAAAGTCCATCAGCTCGCACACGCTCCCAACGCCGACGGACAGCGGCAGCAGGATGGAGATGAGCGCGTGGGGATTGAAGCCCTCGGAATATTTCAGCGGGCAGTCGGCGCGCAGGAACACGCGCTGCATCGTGCGCATGAGGTCAAGGTGCGAGATGTAGATCGCACGGCCGGTCTTTTCAAACCGCAGTCTCAGCTTTTCAGGCATCGCACTTGCCCCCTTCCGTCATGAGTGCGAGCGCACCGCAGCCGGTGCACTGCCTGCGGCAGTCAGGCGAGAGCTCGGCCTTGTAGGCCTGCTCGCGCTCGTGCCACAGATGCGCGCGGCGCACGCCCATATTCACGATGTCCCACGGCAGGAACTCATCCTTCCCGCGCTCGCGGCAGGCATAGAACATCGGGTCGACGCCGCAGGCGTCCATGGCCGCCATCCAGCGGTCGAACGAGAAATAGTCGCCCCACGCCTCGAGCTTGCCGCCGCGGCGCCAGACCTCTTCGATGACGTCGGCAATGCGCCGGTCGCCGCGCGAGAGCACGGCCTCGACGAAGCTGGTATCCGGGTCGTGCCAGTTGTAGGTCACGCTCTTGGCCCTGATGCTCTCGCGCAGGAGCTGCACCTTGCGCTTGTACTCGTCCATCGTCACCTGCGTCTCCCACTGGAAGGGGCTGTGCGGCTTCGGCACGAAGCACGATGTGCTGACCGTGATGCGCACGCCGCGGGCCTTGTTCGTCGCGTGCATGCGCCATGTGTGCAGCACCTGATTGGCGAGCTCCGCGATGCCGACCACGTCCTCATCCGTCTCCGTCGGCAAGCCGAGCATGAAGTAGAGCTTCACGCCGTTCCACCCGCCCTCAAAGGCAACCTGGCAGGAATGGAGCAGATCCTCCTCGCGCACGTTTTTGTTGATGGCGTCGCGCAGGCGCTGCGTGCCGGCCTCGGGCGCGAAGGTCAGGCCGCCCTTGCGCACCTTCTGCAGGCGGCTCATGATGTCCATGGAAAAGTTGTCCGCGCGCAGCGACGGCAGCGCGAGGCTCATGCTGCGCGGCTCGCAGTATTCCAGCAGCCCATCGCACACCTCGTCGAGCGGGCGGTAGTCGCTGCTCGAGAGCGACAGGAGCGTTGCCTCCTGATAGCCGGTGTTTTTGAGCGATTCGATGCCCTGCCGGATGATCGTCTCCGGTTTGCGCGGGCGCACCGGGCGGTAGACATACCCCGCCTGACAGAAGCGGCAGCCGCGGATGCAGCCGCGAAACAGCTCCACGTTCACACGGTCGTGCACGATCTCCGTACTCGGCACGATGGGGTCCGTCGGATAATAACAGGCGTCGAGATCCTGAATGATGCGCTTGGTCACGCGCGCGGGCGCGCCGTGCGTCGGGGTCAGGTCGTGCAGCGTGCCGTCCGGATTCCAGTGCGGGACGTAGAACGACGGAATGAGCACGCCCTGGATCTTCGCCGCCGTTTCGAGAAACCGCGTCTTGCTCCAGCCGGCCTGCTGCGCCTGCCGGAACAGCGCCAGCACTTCGTTATTGACCTCTTCCCCCTCGCCGATGATCATGAGGTCAAAAAACGGGGCCATCGGCTCCGGGTTGCTGCAGGCCGTACCGCCCGCGATGACAAGCGGCGTCAGCTCCGGCCGGTCAGCGCTGCGCAGCGGGATGCCGGCCAGGTCGAGCATATTGAGCACGGCGGGATATGCCATCTCGTAGCCGAGCGAGAACGCCACAACGTCAAATTCGCTGACGGGGTCGCCGCTCTCGAGCGCGTAGAGCGGGATGCCCGCGCGGCGCATTTCGGCCTCCATGTCGCCCCAGGGGGCAAACACGCGCTCACACCAGACGCCGGGCATCTGGTTCATCGTGGCATAGAGGATGCGCATGCCGATGTTCGACATGCCGATCTCATAAATATCCGGGAAGCAAAAAGCGAGGCGCAGGTCCACCTCCGCCTTGTCCTTGATGATCTGGCGGTATTCACCGCCGGTATAGCGCGCGGGCTTCTGCACGCGCGGCAGGATGCGTTCCAGTCGCTGATCCATACTACACTCCTACATATGATAGTAGGAGTATTTTACATCATGTTTTCCCCCTTGGCAAGTCATTCCCGGCTGCAAAAGCGCCAGCCACGCGCCAAACACGCCCAGCGCGAGCCCCATGCCGCGCGCAAACAGCACCACACCGAGTCCCATGAGCGCGACCGGCAGCACCAGTCCCAGCACGTCCAGCAGCCGCTCTGCCGCACGCTCGCCCGCCAGCGCCGCGACCGCCGCCTGCAGCGCGCGGCCGCCGTCGAGCGGCAGCACCGGCAGCAGATTCACGCACGAATACAGCAGGCTCAGATCCGCCCCCTCCGGGCAGCCAAGCCCGCGCAGGATGCAAAACAGCCCCGCGCCGGCGGCAGGGCCGGCCAGCGCCGCCGCGACCGTGCGCACCGCGCCCTCCGGCGGCGCGCAGTGCAGCGCCAGCCCGCAGGCCTCCATGCGCAGGCCGTAGATCTCCGTGCCGCACAGCACCAGCGCCGCAACATGGCCCAGCTCATGCACCGCCACGGCGAGCGCCAGCCGCGCGCACCAGCGCAGCGGCAGCAGAAAATACAGCCCGGCAAGCAGCGCGACTGCGCCCGGGCGCACATCGAGCGCAAAGCGGCGGCGCTTCATACGGCGGCGAGGTAAAACTCCGGATTGCAGTAATACCCGTCGTGCATCAGCTCGAAGTGCAGGTGCGGCCCGGTCGCCTTGCCGGTCGCGCCGACGAGCGCGATCTTCTGCCCCGCCGTGACCGTCTCCCCGGCGCGCACGAGCAGCTTGCTGCAGTGGCCGTAGAGCGTCGTGTAACCATCGGCGTGACGGATCTTCACATAGTTGCCGTACCCGTCGTCCTGCCCGGCGGCAAGCACCGTGCCGTCAGCAAAGGCACAGACCGCCATGCCGGAATTGGCCGCGAAATCTGTGCCATAGTGAAATTTCACCTTGTTTTCCAATGGATGCAGCCGGTAGCCGAAGCCGGACGAGGTATAGCCCGCGACCGGTGACGTGTGCGCAAACGGCAACTCGCTGACCGCGTAGCTGACATTGGTCGGCACTGCATAGCCGGAATAGACCGCCTGCTCGTTGAGAAACGCCTCGCGCGCGGCGAGGGCCGCCTGCAGCTGCGGGCTCTGCGTCGGTTCGGGCGTCGGCGTCGGTGTCGGCTCCGGGGTTGGTTCCGGCGTGGGTGTCGGCGTCGGCTCCGGTGCGGGCGTCGACCAGACGGACATGTTCACGGCGGGCAGATACTGCCGCAGCTGTTCGTCCTGCGTCTGTACCGGCGCGGGCGCAAACACGCTGCGGATCTCGGCAAAGACGGACTTGTAATCATCGTCTGCGTTGATGGCCGGCAGCAGCACCTCGCGCGCATCTGCGGCCGCCGCCGGGGCGATCATCTTCACCGCCGTCAGCAGCAGGAATACCGCCGCGCACAAATAAACTTTCCAGCGCTTCATGCACATCACCCCCGATAAAAGGAGTGTATGCAGACAGGCCCGGTTTTAGCACGACGGCAGAAAATATTTGCGGTAGACCGCGCGCACATTGTCCCTGAGCAGATCCATGGTCATCCTCCTCGAAAAAGAAAAAAGCCGGACAAGGAACAGACATTTCGGTCTGCGCCTTATCCGGCTGCCGTTTCTCTGAACAGCTCGCCCTCCAGCGAACGAGGGTGTTATGCCAGAAGGAAGATGGATTGTCAAGCGGGAAAATGGCTTACTCGATGCCCTGCTGTTTGCACCAGATGTCCATGACGGTGTCCACCGGCAGGAGCTTGACCAGGCGCACCTGACGGCGCACCGGGTGGCCGAGAATGGAGACGCTCTTTTTCTTCTTGAGATCCTGCATGGCCTGCGCCGCTACCTCGTCTGGGCCATACCACTTGTCCACATAGCGGATATATTCGTCATGGTGCGCGACCTGCTGGAACTCGGTCTTGATCCAGCCGGGGCAGACGCACATGACATGGATGCCCTGCGGGCGCAGCTCGCGGCCGAGCGCGCGCGACAGGCTCAGAACATAGCTCTTGCTCGCGCCGTACACCGCCTGATACGGCACCGGCTGCCAGGCGGAGTTCGAGCCCATGTTGATGATGCTGCTGCCGGCGTGCATATACGGCAGGCTCGCGTGGCACATGCCAGTGAGCGCGAGCGAATTGAGCTGCGCGCTGGCGAGCAGCTTCTTGCGGTCCGCCTCGGCAAAGGGGCCGAACACGCCGCAGCCGGCCGCATTGACCAGCATCTTGATCTCGGGCTGCTCCTGCTCGAGCAGGGCCTGATAGGCATCGATGCTGCTCAGATCCGAGAGATCGAGCGCGATCGGGCGGATGGGGTTCGTGCACTTGTCGCGCAGCTCCTCCAGCCGCTCTTTTCTGCGGGCAATGACCCAGATCTCGTCATAGCGCGCGTCCTTGTCCACAGCGTAGACGAGCTCCCGGCCGATACCGGCGGATGCGCCGGTGATGACAGCAATGTTCATACGTTCTCCTCCAGAATGAAAATATCGGTAGCTCTATCATACCGAACTTGCGCCGTCTGCGCAAGGGATTGGGGAATAAAAAATCGCTGCGAACGATGCAACGTCCGCAGCAATATGGTCGGAGTGTGTTTATGAATCATTTCATTAAAACTAGGACTCACTGTAAAATTGTTGCCCCTCCTGAGTGATTTCAGGTGTAGTATATCCTTTGGTATAATAACTCCACATTTCAAGTAATCGCTCCTGATTGCGTTGCAGAAACGGCGTAATTATCTTTTTGTTATCACGTTTGTGAGGATTTACAAGAGAATCCATTGGCAGCAAAGACTCCAAAGAATAACGTATCTCCACTCCTGCTTTTGAAACATGAACATGCGGCAGATGTTCATGAATTTTTTCGTCGGGATGAATGGTAAATCTATAGCCGGTCTCATTGTGAATAGATGCGCCGCCGACAATAAAGTAAGCGAATTCCAACCTTGATGTTTCAAGATCACGAAAAATTTCTGAAATCGTTTTCTCTTCCCGCATTCCCAGCAGATAGCCATGATGCTGTATGTAAACCGTTGCCGTAGATAAATGCGCAAGTCCCCACGTCCCCAGGCTTTCCTTTATGGCTATATCATCTTTTAAATAATCAATCAATTCGCCGACAGTGGCAATTTCAAATTGCTGTAAAGCTGCCTCTGTAAAACACCTTGTAATGGTGCTGATGGGTTTATAGATCATGATTTGCTCGGAAAAAGTTTCTTCGCTCATCCAACAAAAATAAATATTGAACTGCAAATCGCCCATGTTCTATCCCCCACATTCTGCTTGCTGCGTTTTATTATAGCATCTACGCAAAACTCTGTCGATCGATCTTGCGGCTCCGCAACTCTTCATCGATGTGAAAAAAATCCTCCGGCCTGACCGGTAGTATCCCCGCGCCAAAGCTCCCTGTTTCTGAACTCTTACTTCAGTTCCAGGTATTTAAGGAGCACGCCGCTGTCCACTCCCTACGCAAAACCGCATCAGAACAGAAAAAGCGAGTGGTCATAAGGAAGATTCCTTATGACCACTCGATATGGTCGGAGTGGCGAGACTTGAACTCGCGGCCTCATGGTCCCGAACCATGCGCGCTACCATCTGCGCTACACCCCGATGCAGCTTTTTCATTATAATGATAACGCGCACGGTTGTCAAGTATCATTTTTCATTTTTCGCAGAGAAATATGCGAAATTTGTCGATTCTTGTTTTCGGAAGAAATGTTTCTTTCTGTTATTTTTATCTTGACAGCATTCCGGAATCCCACTATATAAAACCACTGCGGTCAGCCCTGTCTTGCAAACTTTGCTGACTACATCCTTGGAGACTGTGCACTGCTGCCAGTCTCCTTTTTTCTTTCTTTCAATGCTGCGAAAATATAAAAATGCCGCGACGTTTGTCGCGGCATTTTTATGGTGGACGATACAGGACTCGAACCTGTGACCCTCCGCACGTCAAGCGGATGCTCATACCAGCTGAGCTAATCGTCCGTGTCAGCGTTGGTTATTCTAACGCATCTGCACCTTTTTGTCAACCCCTTTTTTCGACGGCCCCGATTATTTTCGGAGCCGTCGAACATGGGGCGCTTTACTTCGCCGTGATATAGACTGTGCAGTCAGCCTTCACGCCGCCGCACTCGGCCGTGATCGTCGTCGTGCCTTTGCCCACGCCGGTCACGACGCCCTTGTCGCTGACGGTGGCAATGGATTCGTCCTTACTCGACCACGTGACAGTCTGATCGCCGCCGGCCGGATAGATCGTCGTACTGAGCGGCACCTCATCGCCGACCTTGGCCGCAAACTCCGTGCGCTTGCTGCCGAGGAACGTGATGGTGATGCTCGTGACCGACGGAGTCGGCGTCGGAGTCGGGGTCGGCTCCGGTGTGGGTGTCGGCGTGGCGACCGGCGCGGCACTGGAAACCGTCGCCGGCGGGGTCGGCTCGGCAGCGCTCGGGGTATTTTGACTGGCGTTCAGGCTCACGGTGATGAGCACGATGACGGCAGCCACGACCGCGAGGAGCAAAATGCCGCCGAACAGCATCTGCCACTTCGTATTGACCGCAGCGTGCTCCGCCGCCGGCGTGCCCGCATTTTCACTGGACGTGCGCAGCGGTATGCGCTCTGCGGATTTGCTGCGTCCCGTACCGCAATATGGACAGCGGCTGCGCAGGCCGGAATACTCGCGCCCGCAGCGCCGGCAGGTGATCTTGGGAATGACGCTCATGAGAAGCCTCCAATATGTAAAGATTTGATACGCATTTGTTTTCCCTATCATACACTGTTCGGTTTTTTTCGTCAAGAGGGAGAGCCTGCCGCTCCCCCCTCTTGCGCGGCGCATCAGAACTGCATCTGTACCCCGCCGGACACGTCCGATGTCTGGATGCGTTCCTGCTGCCCGGTGCGGGCATTGACGGCGATGACGCAGCGCTGCCCATCGTCCGTTTCGCACAGGTACTCATAGCACAGCGTCTCCCGCGCGCCGTAGAGCCGGAGAAATGCCGTGCGCGTGTCCACGACCTGCAGCGCGCCGGGCACGGCCGCCTGTCCCGCTTCCGCGCCGATCGTATCGTCCGGGAGCGTGCGCGCCCGGTGCGTGTCCAGATACGATGCCGACGAGAAGCCGCAGACCGTCCCGTCGTCGAGCCGGACGCGCACGCGCAGCTGATCCGCCGTGCACAGAACACCGTCCTGCACATAGCAGAACGTGCAGATGAGTGACTGCCCCGCGTCCTCCGTGTCGATCAGGCGCATGCCGTCATAGCCGCGCGCGCGCAAAAACGCCGCGGCCGCTTCTGCCGCCTCATCGGTCGAAAGCGCCGGTTCGCCGCCGGCACAGGAGGAGTAATAGCGCAGCACTTCCCCGCCGGAGACCGTGACCGCGATATAGGACGTATCGTCCCCGTCGTCGATGTCAAAGTTCCAGCACGGTACGGCGCCCTCCGAGCGGCCGGTCGCCTGCAGGCGCGCCGCATCCAGATCCAGAAAGGCCGCGGCCGCAGCCTGCGCCTGCTCCTCCGTGACCTCGTCGCGGCCCGCCAGCATGGCATAGTCCGCCGCCGTGCGCACCTGATAGCTGCCGTCCGCGATCGGGAGCGGCAGCTCCTCAAACGAATCGGCCAGCGCCGCAAGCTCCGCCTCGAGCGTATCGGACAGGTCCGCCTCCGATCCCAGGTTTTCCAGTGACTCCGTGCTGCGCACGTGCGCCGTCGTCGTGACCGCGCCGTCATAAAGCGACTGGCCAAGCGCCGCGAGCTGTGTGCTCAGCTGCTTTGTTGCATCGGAAAAGGCGCGCAGATGCTCCAGCTCCTCGGATGTGAACGTTCTGCCCTCCGCCGCATTGCGCGAGAGCGTGCGCGCGTAGTCCCCGGCAAGGGCGATGTTGCGCGCGATGCGCTCGAGCGCATGCGAATTGACCGGCAGCACGCCAAGCGCCATCTCCGCCGTCTGCGCATTGCTATAGATATCCGTGCAGACCGTGCACTCCATGGCCGCCGTCGTTGCATACAGGCTCTTTTGCAGCGAGCTGTCGAGCTCCTGCACGGCGTTGAGCACCTCGCCGTAAGCGTGGCGGTAGTTGGCATCCATGGCCGTCTGGCGGCGGTTGGCATCCGTGCGGCAGGCGATCAGGCCGACCGCAAGCGCCGCGACGAGCGCCGCCGTGTAGGAAATGATGAGCACGCGCGTTTTTTTCTTCATAGCAAAACACCCCTTCCGGACTAGTGTTGCCGGAAAGGGTGGTTTTGATGTGCAATTTTTCTCAGTCGGCGATCTGCAGCGTCTGCGCCGAGGCAAGCAGGCTCTCATACCAGCCCGCCGGCGCCGTTCCCGCCCGGCAGAGCACGACCGAAATGCAGCCGTACGCCGTCGGGATCAGGTATGCCTCGAGCTGCCTTTGCACCGTGGCGCCGTTGACGCCGTAGGCATTCAGATCTCCAAGCTTGACCTGACCGAGTGACTCCGTCGTTGCAATCGTTCCGTAGTCATTGAGAATCGTACCCGCAAGCGTCTGTGCGTCCGCGCCCGGGTGATAACCGATCTCCAGATAGGCGTCCATGCTCGCATCATCCGCGCGGGCAAAGCAGCACTTGCCGTCCATTTCCGTGCTCAGAAACACGGAAGTATCCAGATACAGCGAGAAATCCGGGCCGCCGCGCTGGGCAAACGAGCCGGTCACGAGCTGCATAGTCTTATCCTCGCCGCCGACGGAAACTGCCTGCTGGGCGTCCCGCGACGGGGCCTGTCCACTGCCAAGGATCAGCTCCGGCTCGTCGGAAAACGGAAACTGCGGCAGATTTGTCGCGGCCGGGGTCTCCGGTGCAGACTTGTGGATGCGGATGCCGGCTGCGTTGACCACGATCAGCGCGATCGCAAGCAGCACAACCACGACGGCCATGACGATGACCGCCCGCTCCACGCCCGTGCGTTTTTTCATGCCGCTCACCCTTCCAGTTTGGCGATGCCGGCGTCGATCCGGCGCAGGGTCTCGTCCCGGCCGAGGATGCGGCAGATCTCCACCGCGCCGCCGGGCGTCACCGCGCGGCCGGACACCGCAATGCGCACCGGCCACATTACCTTCGCGTTTTTTACTTCCAGCCGCTCGGCCAGATCCTTCATGGCCGCAAGCAGCGTCTCATCATCCCACGCCGGGAGCTCGGCGAGCAGCGGGCGCACCGTTTTGAGCATCTCGAGCGAGACGGCGGGGTCGGTCTTGGACTTCTTATTGGTATAGAGCGCGATGTCATACTCCGGCAGAGCGTCGAAGAAATCCACCTTCTCCGGAATGTCCGTGAGCACCTCGCAGCGCTGCTGCAGCAGCGGCGCGATCTGCGCGGGGTCGATGGCGGGGTTTTTCACCGTCTGGCGGATATAGGGCGCGGCCACGGCGGCGAACTGCTCCGGCGTCATGGCGCGGATATACGCACTGTTGAAATACTTCAGCTTGTCAATGTCAAAGATGGCCGGGGATTTGGAGATGCCCTTGATGTCGAACGCCTCCACGAGCTCGGGCAGTGAATAGATCTCCCGCTCGCCGCCGGGCGCCCAGCCGAGCAGCGCCACATAGTTGACCACAGCCTCCGACAGGTAGCCCTGCGCGATCAGATCCTCATACGACGGGTCGCCGTGGCGCTTGGACATCTTGTTGTGCTGGTCGCGCATGACCGGCGAGCAGTGGATATACTTCGGGATCTCCCAGCCGAAGCCCTCATAGAGCAGGTTATATTTCGGCGTGGACGACAGGTACTCCGACCCGCGCACAACGTGCGTGATGCCCATGAGATGGTCGTCGATGACGTTGGCAAAGTTATACGTCGGCAGACCGTCGCGCTTGATGAGCACCTGATCGTCGAGCGTGTCGTTATCGACCGTGATGTCGCCGAAGATCTCATCATGGAACGTGGTCTTGCCCTCGCGCGGGATCTTCTGACGGATGACATAGGGCTTGCCGGCCGCGAGATTGGCCGCGATCTCCTCCTCGCTCAGGCGCGAGCAGCGGCCGTCATATTTGTGGATGACCGTGCCGTCGGAAACATTTTCTTCGGCGGCATCGTCCTTATCGCAGAAACAGCGGTAGGCGTGGCCGCGCGCGATGAGCAACTCGGCGTATTCCTTATAGAGTCCCCGCCGCTCGGTCTGGACATACGGGCCGACCGGGCCGCCGACATCCGGGCCTTCGTCATGCGTCAGGCCGCAGGCGCGCATGGTGCTATAAATGACATCGACCGCGCCCTCGACATAGCGCCCCTGATCGGTGTCCTCAATGCGCAGGATGAACTTGCCGCCGGCGTGCCGCGCGATCAGGTACGTATACAGCGCCGTGCGCAGATTGCCGACGTGCATATAGCCCGTCGGGCTCGGTGCAAAGCGGGTGCGCACCTCGCCGTGCGGGATGCGCTGCTCCATGTCTTCAAACCACTTTTGATCTTTCATATTCTCTGTATCCTCCGGATAGATAAACCATAATTATTTATATCTTATTTTACATCGCATGGATTGTCAAGGAACTTTCTGTGTTGTATTCCACCACAGGTTGTGGTACAATATTCGAACAAATACGAATTTTCAGCACAACAGTTAAGGAAGTAATCAAAATGGAAGAAAAAACAGCAAAAAAAGTGATGCTCTCCGGCATCCAGCCCTCCGGCGATCTGACGCTCGGGTCTTATCTGGGCGCGATCAAAAACTGGAGCGAGCGCGCCGAGATCTTTGACTGCTATTATTTTATGGCCGACCTGCACTCGATCACCGTGCGGCAGAACCCCGCCGACCTGCGCCGCCGCACCATCGAGCAGCTCGCGCAATACATCGCCTGCGGTCTCGACCCGGAAAAGAACACGCTCTTCATCCAGAGCCATGTGCCCGCGCACACCCAGCTCGGCTGGGTGCTCAACTGCTACACCATGTTCGGCGAGCTCTCGCGCATGACGCAGTTCAAGGACAAAAGCGCCAAAAACGCCGAGAACATCAACGGCGGCCTGTTCACCTACCCCGCCCTGATGGCGGCGGACATTCTGCTCTATCAGCCGGACTACGTTCCCGTCGGCAGCGACCAGAAGCAGCACGTCGAGCTCTGCCGCGACGTGGCCACCCGCTTCAACAACATCTACGGCGACGTGTTCAAGATCCCCGAGCCGTACATTCCGAAGATCGGCGCGCGCGTCATGAGTCTCGTCTCGCCGGAAAACAAAATGTCCAAGTCCGACAAGGATCCCAACGGCACCGTGTACCTGCTCGACCGTCCGGAGGATATCATGCGCAAGTTCAAAAAGGCCGTCACGGACTCCGACACCGAGCGCTGCGTGCGCTATGACCTGGCGAACAAGCCCGGCGTGTCCAACCTCATGAGCATCTATTCCGCCTGCACCGGCAAGACCTTCGAGGAGATCGAGGCGGAATTTGACGGCAAGGGCTACGGCGCGTTCAAGCCCGCCGTCGGCGAGGCAGTCGTCGAGACGCTGCGCCCCATCCGCGAGGAGAGCGAGCGCCTGCTCAAGGACAAGGCCTACCTCGAGAGCGTCTACAAGGCCGGCGCGGAAAAGGCGTCCTACATTGCCAACAAAACGCTGCGCAAAGTCTATAAGAAGGTCGGCTTCGTCGCCAAATAATACTTACATTATTGGAGATCAGTTCTCATGTTTCTTAACACTGCTGTCTGGATCAAAGTCATGCTTGCGATCCTCATCGCGTTCGTGGTCAGCTTTGCGCTGACGCCGGTCGTCAAGATCCTGGCGCAAAAAGTCGGCGCCATGGATGTACCGGGCGAGGCCCGGCGCGTGCACGATCACCCCATCCCCCGCATGGGCGGTCTGGCCATCTTTCTGGGCTTCATCGTGTCGATGCTCCTGTTCGTGGACATCACGCAGGAGGTGCGCGGCATTCTGCTCGGGTCGATCATCATCGTCATCACCGGCGTGATCGACGACATCATCTCCCTGCGTGCGTGGACGAAGTTTCTGATTCAGATCCTCTCCGCCGTCATCGCCGTGCTGCACGGCGTGGTCATCAACGTCGTGTCGAACCCGAATGTGTTCAGCAGCCAGGAGGCCATCGTCCTTGGATGGCTCGCCATTCCGCTGACCGTGCTGTGGATCGTCGGCATCACGAACTCCGTCAACCTGATCGACGGGCTGGACGGTCTGGCCGTCGGTGTGTCGACCATCAGCTGCGTGACCATTCTGGTCGTGGCGCTGCTCGTGTCGGAGCCGAACGTGGCGCTCATCGTCGCGGCACTCGCCGGCGCGTGCATCGGCTTCATGCCCTACAACCTCAACCCCGCCCGCATTTTCATGGGCGACACCGGTTCCCTGCTGCTCGGCTACGTGCTGGCAACGGTGTCGGTGCTCGGATTGTTCAAGTTCTACGCGATCGTCACGTTTGTCGTGCCGGTGCTCGCGCTGGCCGTGCCGCTATCGGACACGCTCTTCGCGTTCTGCCGCCGCATCCTGCACGGACAGAGCCCGTTTCACGCCGACCGCGGCCATTTTCACCACAAGCTCATGGATCTCGGTCTGAACCAGAAGCAGGCCGTTGCGATCCTCTATGCCATCAGCGCCACGCTCGGCCTCGCCGCCGTCGTGCTCACGACAAAGGGATCTATCCGCATCGCGCTGCTCATCCTCGCACTGCTGATCGGCTTTGTCGTGTGCGCCTTCATCCGCAAGAGCGTGCACAAGCACCACATTGACGTGGAGCTGCAGGAGGCGCAGGAAGCGGCCGAAGCAGCCGAAGCAGCCGAACAGGCAAACGACGCCGCTGCCGCCGAAGCACCTGCACAGGAGGTCAACGATGAGCAAACGCATTAAAGTCATGTCCGTTTTCGGCACGCGGCCGGAAGCGATCAAAATGGCGCCGCTCGTGCTGGAGCTGCAAAAGCATCCCGAGATCGAGAGCATCGTGTGCATCACGGCGCAGCACCGGGAAATGCTCGACTCCGTCATGGACTGTTTCGGCATTCGTGCCGACTACGATCTCAACATCATGCAGCAGGGGCAGGATCTGACCGCGATCACAACGCGCGTACTTGAGCGGATGCGCGAAGTGCTCAGTGAGGTGCAGCCGGACATCGTGCTTGTCCACGGCGACACCACGACGACGTTTGCCGGCGCGCTCGCCGCGTTTTACGCCAAGATCCCCGTCGGCCATGTCGAGGCCGGTCTGCGCACGTACGACCGCTGGTCTCCCTTCCCGGAGGAGATGAACCGCTCGCTCGTCGGCCGCATTGCCACGCTGCACTTCGCACCGACCGCAAACAACGCCCACAACCTCGAGCGCGAGGCCGTGGAGGGCGACATTTTCGTCACCGGCAACACCGTGATCGACGCCATGGCCTACACCGTCCGCGGGGAGCAGTTCGTCTCGGACGAGCTGCGGCAGGTCGATTTTTCGCGCCGGGTCATCGCCATGACCTGCCATCGGCGCGAGAACTACGGCCAGCCCATGCGCAACATCTTCACCGCCGTGCGCCGCCTGGCGCTCAACTATCCGGATGTCGAGATCGTCTATCCCGTGCACCTGAGCCCGGTCGTGCGCAGCACGGCGGAGGAGCTGCTCGGCGGCGTGCCGAACATCCGGCTCATCGCGCCGCTTGACGCCGTGGACATGCACCGGCTCATGGCGCGCAGTTACATGGTCATGACCGATTCCGGCGGCATTCAGGAGGAAGCACCCGCACTCGGAAAACCCGTGCTCGTGCTCCGGCGCGAGACGGAGCGGCCGGAGGCCGTCACTGCCGGCACCGTCAAGCTCGCCGGCACGGACACGGAGGAGATCTACCGTCTGGCTGCCGAGCTGCTGGACGATCCGGCCGCCTATGACCGGATGGCCAAGGCCGTCAACCCCTATGGCGACGGGCGGGCCTGCCCGCGCATCGCGCAGGCGATCCTGAGCCATTTTCTCGACGCACAGCCGCCCGAGCCGTTTGTGCCCGCGCACTAAAGAAACAGCATCCCGCCGAGGATGAACAGCAGCTCCTTGTCGCCGCTCTCGCGGTACATGAGGTATAACACCAGGATCAGCAGCAGATCCTCGCTTTCAAGGTCTGCGAGCGAAAATTTTTGCAGCAACTGCTGCAAGCCGCCGCCGGGCAAGCCCGGCGGCGGCTTGTTGTTTCCGGCAGGCGGCGCGGGCGGGCGCGGACGGATAGACGGCTGCGGCGCATCCGGCACGCGCTCGACCCGGCCGCTGTTGCCCTGATAGCGATTATACATGGTCGTCCCCCTCCAAGTCCTCGGCGGCGAGCTCGGCAAGCGACGCAAGCCGCGCGAGCTTCATGGCGCGGTCGATCTTGCGCCGGCGCTTCTCAGCCAGATAGGGCTTCATGGCCTCGAGCAGGTGGCGGTTGGCGGAGTCGTGCCCGCCGCCGCGCAGCGCCGACATCATCCGGCGCAGCTGCCCCATATCGACGTCGAGCTCCGGCTCCGGCGCGGACGGCGGCGCTTGCTTGCCGCCGCCGTCGCCCAGGATTGAGGATGCCAACTGCGCGATTTTTCCGAACTGCTTCGGATCATTGAGCAGCGCGTCGAGCTTCTCCCCGATCTCATCCATCCTGCATCGCGTCCTTTACTTTTCCGGCCAGACGCTGCCCGGTGTCCGTGCTGAGCACCTGCGTGAGGATCTGCCGCAGCGTCTCGGTGTCCCCCGCGCGCGCCGCCTGCTCGATCTTCTGCGCATCGAGCGCACCGGCCAGCTTCTGCCCGTCGGTCGAGTCGGCGATCTCCTGCAGGCGCTGCAGGCGTCCGTCGCGCGCGAGCTGGTTTTTCAGCGCATCCAAGTCCTTCATATCGGTCACGCTCCATTCGGGGCGGCTTGACTTTGCAGGCCGTGTCCCGTATAATGCGGATGGCCCGGCCGTGCCGGGTATCCTGCTTTTATTGTATTCTATGAGCAATGCAGAGGTGACTTGCCACGAAGATCCTTGTTTTTTCCGATTCTCACGGCCGGACGCTCGGCATGGTGCGCGCCATCCGGCAGCAGCGGCCGGACGCCGTGTTTCATCTCGGCGACTGCGAGCGCGACACGCAGCGGCTGGAAAAAGAGTTTCCGGACCTGCTGCTGTACCGCGTGTGCGGCAACTGCGACCGCGAGCCGGTCAACCCCGAGGTGCTGCAGCTCACGCTCGACGGCGTGAAGTTCTTCCTCACGCACGGACACCGATACAGCGTGAAGTATACGCTCGACGCCCTGCTCAACGCCGCCTATTTTGCGGGTGCGGATATGGTGCTCTTCGGGCACACGCACCGTGCCATGAGCGAGACCATGCAGGGGCTGTACGTCGTCAACCCCGGCACGGCGGGCGTTGGAGCGCTCTGCACGTACGCCTGCATCGAGACGGAAAACGGTGCGATCCGTACTGTCGGCATCCACGCCATTCCGGAAGCATAAAGCATAAAATATACGCCCCCGGCAGTCGCCGGGGGCGTATTCTGTGCCGTGTTTACTTTTCGCGGAACGTTACGTAGAGCGTGTGGTTGCTGTCCACGTTCATGAAGGAATAGCTCGTCAGGGGCAGGACCGTCGTGCCGTCGATGACCAGCGTTGCGACCTCGTAGCCGTCCTTCGGCGTGATCGTAAACGACAAGCTGCCGCCCTCGGCCACCTTCTGATTGCCGCTCGGGCTGACGCTGCCGCCCGCGCCGCACGTGACGGTGACGGTGTATTCCTTCTTCTCCTGGCCGGCCGAGATGGAGACCTGGATCGTCGTGCCCGGCTTGACCATCGTGCCACCGACCGGGTTCTGGCGTGCAACGGAGCCCTTGCGCACGTTGTCATCATAGACCGTGCCACTCTCCTCGATGGTGACGCCGAGGCTCTTGGCCGTCGCCTGCGCCTGCTCGAGCGTCAGGCCGACGAAGCTCGGAATGGCGACCGGGGTGTCCTCCGGCGCCGTGGGCTGCTCCTTCGGGCCGAGCGAGACAACGAACGCGACCGTCTGCCGGTGCTTGAGCTGCGTGCCCTCATTGACGTCCTGCCGGATGACGATGCCCTTGGTCTCGTCGCTGTTTTCATAGGTAATGCTCGGCTCGGCGTCCAACTCCGCAAGCTGCGCCTTGGCTGATTCCTCCGTCTGGCCGACGAGGTTCGGCAGGATGCGCTCATTGCCTTTATGAAAATTGAACACGCCGGTCAGCGCACAGATCACGACCGTGACCAGGGCGAGCACCGCTGAGATCGCCGTGATCGTCAGCCGTTTGCGCTCGCTCATGCGCCGGACGCCGTGACGGCGGCGTGTGGTTGTCTGTCTGCTCATATTTTTTCCTCCGGGATCGACAGGATGGATAGCAATTTCAAAGAAACAAGTATATAATAACATAGACGCAGCGTTTTGACAAATGTTCGTTTCTGGGAGGATCTTGACATGAAAAAAATCGCACTCGTGACCGGAGCGTCCCGCGGCATCGGCAAGGCAGCCGCGCTGGCGCTGGCCCGCGACGGCTGGACGGTACACGTGAACTATATTCAATCCCGCGCGGCCGCCGAGGCGGTCGCCGCGCAGACCGGCGGCATGGCCATCTGCGCCGATGTGAGCGACGGACAGGCTGTCGAAGCCATGTTCGAGAAAATTGGACCTGTGGACCTGCTGGTGAACAACGCCGGCGTCGCGGTCTACGGGCTGCTGACGGATCTCGACCCGGCCGTCTGGCAGCGGCTGTTTGACGTGAATGTCACGGGTATGTATAACTGCTGCCGCTGCGCGATCCCGCCGATGGTGCATGAAAAGGCCGGACACATCATCAACCTCGCCTCCATCCTCGGCACGAACGGCGCCTCGTGCGAGGTGGCCTACTCGGCCACGAAGGGCGCGGTCGTCGCGTTCACGAAGGCGCTGGCAAAGGAGCTCGGCCCGTCCGGCATCCGCGTCAACTGCGTCGCCCCCGGCTGCATCGACACGGACATGATCGCAAACCTCAGCCCCGAGGACAAGGCGGAGCTGGCCGACAGCACCGCCCTGTGCCGCATGGGCACGGCAGAAGATGTGGGCGATGCGATCGCGCTGCTGGCAAGCGAGCGCGCCCGCTTCGTGACCGGACAGGTGTTCGGCGTGGACGGCGGGCTGCTGATCTGAACCAGACAGCGCAAAAAACAGGTGCATACCGGATCGGTATGCACCTGTTTTGGCTTTTATTCCGCCGCCGGCGTGCTGGGCGCTGCATTGCCGGGCGTCGTGGACTTGTTGCGGCCGCGCCCGCCGCGATGGCGGCGGCGATGGCCGTCGGCGCGTTTTTCGCCGTTCGGCGCCGCGCCCTCGGCCGGCTTGGGCGGCTGCGCCTTGGCGCGGCTGCGCTCGGCGTTCTCGCCCGCTGGCTTGTCCCCCGGCTTGCGCGCGCCGGATTTGCGGTTGGGCTGAGACTTCTGCCGCGGCTGACCCTTGGACTTTGCCCCCTCCTGCGCCGCCTTCGGCGCAGCCTGAGCGTCCGCGGGCTTCTTCCCGCCGTGGCCGCGTGAGCGGCGGCGCGGACGTTTTTTCTTCTCGCCGGATTCTGGCGTGCGTGCACGCTCCGGCTTCTTGTCGCCGTAGACCTCGTCGGCAAAAAGCTGCGGCAGCGCCCAGGGATCCTCTTTCGGCTCCTCTTCGCGCACCGGCTTCGGCCGGTCCTTGAGCAGGGACGGCAGCGGCTCGCCCGGCTTCGGGCGGCCGCCGGGGATCACGGCGATCTCGTCAGCCTGATAGTTTTTGAAAACGTCCTCACCCTGACCGTCGAGCTTGACCTTCAGGCTGCTGCGCAGGATGTTCACGGACGACACGGTCCCGTAGCCCGCGGGCGTCTCGACAAAGGCGCCGACCTTCGGCACGGCCTTGACCAGCTCCTCATACGCCGCCTGCTCATAGCGCAGGCAACACATCAGACGGCCGCACGCGCCGGAGATCTTCGACGGGTTGAGCGACATGGACTGCACCTTCGCCATCTTCGTGGACACGGGCTGAAAGTCGTCCAGAAACTGACTGCAGCAGTACGGGCGGCCGCAGATGCCGATGCCGCCGAGCATCTTCGCCTCGTCGCGCACGCCGATCTGGCGCAGCTCGATGCGGTTGCGGAACACGGAGGCCAGATCCTTGACCAGCTCGCGGAAATCCACACGCCCATCGGACGTGAAGAAAAACATGGTCTTGTTGCCCTCAAAGCTGCACTCCACATCCACGAGCTTCATGTCCAGGCCGTGCTCGGCGATCTTCTGCTTGCAGATGGAAAACGCCTCTTTTTCGCGGCGGTGGTTGATCTCCTCGATGCGCAGGTCATCCTTCGTGGCGATGCGCGCCAGTGAGCGCAGCGGCTGCACGACCGTCTCGTCCGGCACTGCATGGTTGCCCTGCACGCACTCGGCCAGCTCCAGCCCGCGCGACGTCTCAACGACCACTTTCTCGCCCGTGCGCACGGCAATGCCGTGCGGGTCAAAGAAATAGACCTTGCCGCGGTTTTTGAATTTCACACTGATTACTTCTGTCAATTTGATATCCTCACTTCTGAACTTTCGCCTGCACGCCCGAAACGGACAGCAGGCCAAAGATATGCTTCGTGCCGACATTGGCGCGGCGGTAATTCTCGCAGGTCTCCATGAGCCGCAGCTGCTGCGCGCACAGTGCCTGCGGCAGCACCGTCTCATCCGGCTCCGCCAGCAAGTGCACCAGCCGGTGCTGCACGGCGGGAAGAAACGCCGAGAGCGTCTGCGCATCCATGCCCTCCTGGGCAAGACACCAGCGCAGGAGCGTCAGCCGATCCTGCGACGCGACCGCGCGCAGATAGTCCTCCGCCAGGGTGCGGATCTCGTCCGATTCCTGCAGCTGCTCCGTCGGGTCGCGCAGCAGTGCGCAGCGCGAGCGCACCGTCGGCAGCAGCAGCTCCGGGCTCGCGGCCGCAAGGATGAACGCCGCGCTCTGCGGCGGCTCCTCCAGCAGCTTCAAAAACGCATTCTGCGCGCTGAGGTTCATCGTGTCCGCCTGACGCAGAACATAGACCTTCTTTTCCGCCTCGCTCGGCAGAATGTACGCCGTGGCCGCGATGCTGCGGATCTGGTCGACCTTGATCGTCGGCACTTTGGCGTCCGGATCCGGCGCGACATAGATCACGTCCGGGTGCACGCCGTCATAGACCTTGCGGCAGTCCCGGCACGTCCGGCACGGACGCACGCCGTCACTGCGGCAGAGCATGGCCGCCGCCAGATCGAGTGAGAGCCGGTCGCGCGCCTGCTCCGACTGGGACGCGACAATATACGAATGCAGCAGGTGCTCCTGCGGTTGAAATTGCAGCATACGCGCGCTCCTTTCCGGCATACATTGTTTATTTTACCCGCTGCGGCCGGATTCGTCAATCACTATTGCATTTCCAGAAATAAAAAAAGCAGGCAGCACCGGCTGCCTGCTTCTCTTACGTAAGATCTCAAGCGTTCTTCTCGAGGTAATCCACGACCTGACGGACGGTGGTCAGCTCGGCCGCTTTCTCGTCCTCGATCGTGATGCCGAACGCATCCTCGATCGACATGACCAGCTCCACGACGTCGAGCGAATCCGCACCGAGATCATCCGCGATGTTGGTGTCCATGGTGATGGTGTTTTCGTCCACTTCAAACTGATGGGCGAGCAGTTGTCTCACTTGTTCGAACATAATACCGTTTCCTCCTAAGTCTCTCGTCAGCTCCACTCACGGCTGACCGGTTTGTTGCTGGTACGCTGCGGCTTCTCGTAGGAGACCACAACGCGGCGGTTCGGCTCGGTACCGGTCGAACTCGTCGTCACGCCTTCGTAATCCTGCAGCGCCGTGTGGATGACGTGGCGCTCGTAGGAATTCATCGGCTCAAGCGCCATGCTGCGCTTGTACTTGATCGCCTTGGCGGCCATTTTCTCCGCCAGACGCACAAGCGACTCCTCGCGCTTGGCGCGGTAGCTCTCGGCGTCGACACTGATGTGCATGTGCTTATCGCTGCCGCGGTTGACGGCATAATTGGTCAGGTGCTGGATCGCGTCGAGCGTCTCGCCGCGGCGGCCAATGACCGCGCCCATGTTGCTGCCGGACAGGTTCACGTTCACGCCGCCATTTTCACGCGCGGTGATCTCGATCTCCGCCTGGATGCCCATGTGCTCAAGCAGGCCGCTGACAAATGCGCGGATGCGCGCATAGCTCTCCGGCTCGTCCGCTGCCGCTGCGGGAGCGGCAGGTGCGGCCGCAGGCTGCTCCTGTGCGGTCGGAGCCGCAGCCGGAGCTTCCGCAACGGTCTCGGGCTCCTCATCCGGCGCCTCATACTGCACGCGGACGACCGCGGGGCTGGCGCCGATGCCGAGGAAACCAGACTTGGCGCGCTCCACGATCTCAACGGAAACATCATCCCGGTCAAGGCCAAGCTCCTCGAGCGCGGCGGCGATCGCCGCCTCTTCCGTCTTGCCGGACTTTTCCAGTGTTTTCAACATCATTCAGTACTCTCCTGTTTTCCTTCGGGGGCTTCGGCGGCCGGCGTCTGCTCCGCTTCGGAAGCGGCGGCCTGCCCCTCTGCATAATGGTCCCGCGCATAGGCACGGCCGCGCGCATAGCGGCGGTTGCCGACCTGGGACTCCGGCGCAGCCGCCTGCTCGACGCCGAGACGCTCGCGGCGGGCAGCACGCTCCTCGCGCATCGCTGCGGCCTTGCGCTCGTCATCCTTCTGCTTCTGGCTGGCCTGGATCTTCTTCTTGCTGGTGTTGGGGTTGACGACGGTCTCGCCGGCAGCCTTCAGGCGCTCGGTCTCGAGACGCTTGCGCTCAAGCTCTGCGTCGCGCTCTTTTTCGCGCGCGATGCGCTCGGCATCGAGCTTATCGAGCTGCTTGTTGAAAACCTTCGTCAGGCTGACATCACGCAGGATGCCAAGGATGCTGTTAACAATCCAGTAAATGCCCAGAGCGGCCGGCATCGTGTAGCAGATCCACAGCGACACGAGCGGCATCATGATCATCATGGTCTTGTTGGTCGTAGCGGCCTGCTGCTGATTGGCAGCGGGCTGCGGCGTCATTGCCGTGCTGATCTTCATGGACAGCCACGACAGCACTGCCGAGACGATCGGGATCAGGAACAGGCCCAGAGCCGGAAGCCAGACGGCTTTGTTGCTCCAGTCAAACGTCCAGATCTTGAACGACGGCTGCTGGCCCATGTTCAGGCCGATGAACGAATAGTCGATATCCAGCAGTTTTCCAGAGAAATCACCGAGCGCGCCGGTCACGGCGTCCCAGTTCTGATGGATCAGGTCGGCGATCTGGATCTCCTGATAGGCAGACTTTGTCTGTGCGACATAGCCCGCGTTGGTCGTGACCCAGTCGGTCAGCTGCGTGACGGCTTCCGCGCTCAGGCTCATCATCTTCGTCAGCGGCTGACGGATAACGCTGTAGAGCGCGATCAGGATCGGGAACGGGATCAGGCTCCAGAGGCAGCCGGACATCGGGTTGATCTTCTCTTCCCGATAGAGCTTGGCCATCTCTTCATTGAGCTTTTGCTGGTTTCCCTCGTGCCGGCGCTGAAGCTCTGCGATCCGCGGCTGAAGGCGGCTGGTGCGCATCATGCTCTTCTTGCTCTTGGCCATGAACGGAAGCAAAATCAGGTTCACGACGACGCCGAAGAGGATGACCGCCCAACCGTAGCTGCCGGTCAGCTCATAGAGTGCTTTGAGCAGCCAGGCAAAGGGTGCAGTAATCCAGGACATAAGACGACTCCAATTCTTAAATTCTTAGGATTTCCCGGTCATGGCACCGGGTCATAAAATTCATGCTCACCCGTATGGAACGGGTGGCACCGACATATGCGCTTGATGGCCAGCCACGAGCCCTTGAGCGCTCCGTATTTCTGCAGAGCCTCGAGCGCATATTCCGAGCAGGTCGGAATGAACCGGCAGCAGGGCGGTTTGAGCGGTGAGATATACTTGCGGTAAAACTTCACCAGTGCAATGAGCAGCCGCTTCATACGCCGTCATCCCCTTCCGTCAGCAGGCCGAGCTGGGCGCACGCCGATAAGAACGCTGCCTCCAGCTGGTGATAGTCCACTGTGCGCGCACGCACGCGCGACACGACGACCAGATCATACCCGCGCGCGATCTGCCGCTCATGCAGGCGATAGATCTCCCGCAGGCGGCGGCGAATGCGATTGCGCACGACGGCATGGCCGACTTTGTTGGACACGGTGTAGCCGATGCGGCTGCGGCCGGCGCGGTTTTTCCGGCAGTAGACCACCAGATACGCATTGGCGCAGCTTTTGCCCTTCGAGTACAGACGCCGGAATTCATAGTTTTGTTTGATCGTGCTGGTAAATTCCAAAGGTCTCCCCCGATCCTCTCTGCTGTGCAGACGCTCCGGAAATGCCTTTAGGGCGGAAAGATCCCGCCCTGAAAAACATTATGAAGAAGTCTGCCTGCTCACGCGCAGCAACTCAGTAGCTGAGATGCTTTCTGCCCTTCGCTCTGCGGCGGGACAGCACCTTGCGGCCGTTGGCGGTCGCCATTCTCTTGCGGAAGCCGTGCTCTTTCTTGCGCTGAAGCTTCTTGGGCTGATAGGTACGGAACATGGTGTTTTTCTCCTTTCGATCATACTCAACAGCGGCTCGCGCCGCCGTAGTTGGCAAAAAGTATCCGGCGCCAGACGACTGACGCCGGATATACATTATACACTATGAAAATTCTCTCTGTCAACCTTCATTTTGGCAGCCCCTATTATTGAGTTACACACCAAGGAATTGGTTGTGTAGCTCAATTTTTTTTATTCCTCATCCAGAGGAAACCGTCAAGGAGGACTACATCATGGCAAACATCAAAGTCACCAGCAAGCAGGACGCTTGGAACAAGGTCAACCAGATTTTCCCCACCGACTATGAGCAGGATGTGCAGAGCAGCACCCGTGCTGGCTACCCCGTCTATCGGAGCACCGCAGAGGGCCACTTCTATGACTACATCTGTGACCTGGGTGACCGTCTGGAGGTCAACCTTGACAGCAGCCATCTGGAAACGGCCAACATCTGGATTGAGGAGCCCGCCACTGAGGAGGCCCCGGTGCTGTCTGAGGAGCGGGTGGCAGTTGCCAAGCGGCTCCAGCGTGCTGTGTTCTATTTCACTGAGGAATACCTCAAGGAACTGGAAAACAAGGCCAAGGAGGATGAGGCCGTTGCGGCCATGCAGGCCAACAGCTCCAAGGATGGCCCCGTGCAGTGCATGGTGCTGACCGCTGAGGGCAACGCCAATGTCATGCTGGACTGCATCAAGGAACTCCACCGGGCCGTGCACATCTTGCTGGACAAGCAGGAGGATGTGGATGAGTGGATGCTCTCCGGCATCACCGCCATGATGGACCGGGCCAACGAAATGAAAATCATTCCCTATGACCTGCCCACCTCCATCTGTGGCCTGCTGTGCGCTCAGTACCGCTAAGGTGCTGAGGCGCTACGGCAACAATCTGACTGTGAAAAGAGGTGAACACATTGGCAGACTATGCTTTCCGTTCCTACCATGAGCGCCAAGAAATTGAGCGCATGGTGGAGGCCGGAATGAGTGTAAAAGAGATTGCAGGCTCCCTGGGCATCTCCCTCTCCGCTGTCTATGCGGAGCTGAGGCGTGGCCGGGACGGCACCAGGCTCCCTGACAAGCGCCTGCGCTACAACGCCGACCTGGCCCAGCTCAGTGTCCAGCAGGGGCTTGAACGGAGAGGTAGGCGCTCCGGCAATGAGGCATGAAACCCCGCATCTATTAAAAACCAAGGAGGACAAAACCGTGAGCAACAACCCCATTGTGCTGAAAAGCAACCGGCTTTCTGATGAGTGCATCGGAACTGTCCGGTTGACCCCAGAGGCGGAAAAAGTGGTCCGCCGTCTGCGGGCAAAGACCTCTCTGCCTATTCGGCAGATCGTTTCTGAAATCATCGTCCAGGCAGAAAACCTCATTGATATTGAGGGCCCGGATGACGATGCGGAGGACTGAGCCATGGCGATGATAACCAGACATGTCCGCTGCAAAAAGTGTGGACAGCTTTTTCCACTGACCTATCCCGAAAAGCTGTCTGACATCGGCCTCAGCGTCATCTCCATCTGCAAGATGTGCCGCACCACACAAACCAATATCAAGGAGGACAACACCAATGAAAACCGCTGTTTCTAATGTGGCCCCCGGCCAGGTGGTCAAGTTTCATGGGGAGCCCTGCATTGTGCTGGAGCACCGCACGGCTGGCACCCTGCTGGTGACCGCCGCCCAGATTAAGAGCTCTTTTGGCTCCACCAACAACTTTGCTGCCAGCTCTTTCCGCGAGCACCTCAACGGTGCCTTTGCGGATGCCCTGACTGAGGGCCACGCTGATGAGCTCATCACCCGTGAGGTTGACCTCACTGCCCTCAACGGCTCCAAGGAGTACGGGAGCTGTAAGTGCAAGGTGGCCCCGCTGACCTTTGATGAAATCCGCCGTTTCCACGGTCTGCTGCCCAAGCCTGAGAGCTGGGAGTGGAGCGCCACGCCCTGGAGCACCCCCTGCGTGGATGAGGATGATACCTGGGTCATGGGCTTGGGCACCAATGGCGGTGTCGTCGACGGCAGCTGCACCTACACCATCGGGTCCCGCCCCGCTTTCCTCATCCCCTCCCAGTATGCCGTGGAGGTTGATGGCGGCCTGGACCAGTACACCACCAATGAGCTGATTGCGGAAATCAACCGCCGCATGAACGGTTAAGGTGAGCGCCATGACCACCAGTGAGCCCAATGCCCGCCGGTATTCCCGGCGGTGCCGCCAGCGCCGCATGGCCCGGAGGCGCAACGCCATGGTCATCATGGCCATTCTGGCCGTCCTTGCCACTGTGTTTGCCCTTGGCTATGCCAGCGGATGCAGTGCCCACCAGACGGACGATGAGGTCAAGGCCCCTGAGCCTGTGGTGACAGCGGAAACCGTCACCCCTCCAGCCCCGGAACAGAGCCCCGTGGAGCCCTCTGCACCACCAGAGGAAACCACGGAGTCTGCCCGCCACCGTGATGACATCGTGAGTGAGGGGCGGCTCCTCAGCTACGAACTCCAGGAAGTCATGCAGGACTGCTGTGAACACTATGAGGTGCCCTATGCTCTGGCCCTTGCCATCGCAGAGGTTGAAACCCACTTTGACCCCGATGCCGTCAGCGCCACTGGTGACTATGGCCTCATGCAGATCAACTCTGTCAATCACGAGTGGCTTTTGGAAAAAGGCCTTGACCCCATGACCCATGCCGGGAACATTGAGGCCGGTATCTATATCATCTCCCAGTATCTCCAGAGCTACGGAGAGCCAGAGCTTGCGCTGATGGCCTACAACTGCGGGCCCGGCGGCGCAAGAAAGCTGTGGGATGCAGGTACATACCAGACCGACTACTCCCGCAAGGTTATGACCGCTTTTGAATACTGGACAAGTGTGCTGGAGGTTGACTGAAATGCCCTACTATAAGACCTGCCCTGACTGCGGAGCCCACCTTGACCCCGGTGAGCGCTGCGACTGTAAAGATGATACCAAGGAGGATTGTACCAATGTTGGAAATGAAAATCAAGATTGAGGCGGATGTTGCCGTCCTCAAGGCCATTGACAAACTGACCACGGCGCTGGAAAAGAACGCCGTCAACATCTCCGTGTCCCAGGACACCCCCGCCCCCGTGGCTCCTGTGGCCGCCCCTGTCACCCCTGCCCCGGTGCCGCCGGTCACCATGCCGCCCGCTACTGTGGTCCCTACCCAGCCCACCCCTGCGCCTGTGGCAACCCCTACCCCTGCACCGGCTCCTGCGGCACCTGCCCAGACTGTGGCCCCTACTAACCCCGCTCCCACTGTTCCCGTGACCACGGCCCCCACCTACACCCTTGACCAGATCGCCAAGGCCGGTGCCAGCCTGGTGGATGCGGGCAAGATGGAGCAACTGCTGGCTCTGCTGGCCAAGTATGGCGTGCAGGCCGTCACCCAGCTCCAGCCGGACCAGTACGGTGTCTTTGCCACCGAACTGCGGACGCTGGGCGCACAGCTCTAAGGAGGTGCCCTATGCCTCCCGAAAAGCACGCCCTGCTTTCTGCCTCATCGGCATCCCGCTGGCTGAAATGCACGGCTGCCCCCCGCTTTGAGGAGCACCTGCCGGAGCGCACCAGCGAATATGCGGAGGAGGGCCGCCTGGCCCACGCCATCTGTGAGCTCAAGACCCTCAAGAAATTCACTGTGATGACCTCCCGCACCTACACCACCCGCCTCAACAAGCTCAAAAAGAACCCGCTCTACTCTGAGGAAATGGACAAGACCAGTGACCTCTACATTGAGCACCTGACTGAGCAGGCCATGCTCTATGACAGCACGCCCACTGTGGCGGCGGAGGTGCAAGTGGACTTTGGGGAGTATGTCCCGGAGGGCTTTGGCACCTGTGACAATGTGATGATTGGCGGGGACACCCTCAGCATCACGGACTACAAGCACGGCAAGGGTGTCCCGGTGTCCGCCGTGGGCAACCCGCAGATGCGGCTCTACGCTCTGGGCGCTCTCAAGCGCTATGCCCCCGTGTTCGGTGATGCCATCAAACAGGTCCGCATGTCCATTGACCAGCCCCGCCTTGACAGCTACACCACCGACACCATCACCGTGGAGGAGCTGCTGGCTTGGGGCGAGAGCATCAAACCCATTGCACAAAAGGCTTTCTCCGGGCTGGGTGAGTTTGTCCCCGGTGACCACTGCCGTTTTTGCCGTGGCAGGGCTCAATGCCGTGCCCGTGCCAACACCAACACGGCGCTGGAGGACTTCAAGGACTGCGTGCCTGCCGCCTCCGTCCCGCCTGGCGCTATGGTCCCCCAGGAGTTTTCCCACATCGGCCCGCATGGGAATGAGGTGCACCCGCTCCTCTCTGATGAGGAGATCGGTGACCTCCTCATCCGTGGCAAGGAGCTGGTGGCCTGGTACAAGGACCTGGAGGAATACGCCACCAAGGCCCTGCTGGACGGCAAGCCCATTGAGGGCTGGAAACTGGTGGCTGGCCGGAGCATCCGCACCTTTACGGACCAGGATGCTGCCATCCAAGCCGCCATTGCCGCCGGATATGATGAGGCCCTGCTCTATGACCGCAAGCCCAAGACCCTCTCTGAGATGGAGAAACTGATGGGCAAGGCGGAGTTTGCTGAGAAAATCGGCGGCTATGTGACCAAGCCCCTGGGTAAGCCCACGCTGGCCCTCAGCGCAGACAAGCGTGAGGCCTACAACCCCGCCGCTGCTGACTTTGCCGGGGTGGCTGCCAATGAGTAAGTACCAGACCTGCGCCCATTCCGCCCCATGGCTGCCACCCATCCCGCTGGATGATGAGGAAAAGGGCTACCCCGTGGGCCGTTTCTGCAAGCACGCCTGCCGCAGTATGGCGGTCATCCGTGACCCGGCAGTCTGCGAGAGCTGCACGCAGTACACAGACCCCGCCAAGCTCATCACCATCAACACTGGGGACTACCACGCAGACATCTATTTTGACCGGCTGGAGGACATGCCCCTCTCCAACATCCGCAAGGTTTTCAAGCTACTCCTGGCGGACCCGTGGAGCAATGAGGGAGCCATCCGTCAGATGACCCTCTACCTGGATGCCGCCGTGATTGAAAGCAAAGAGGCCTGGAAACAGGCCAGTATTGAGTATCAGAACGGCTGGCGCAATGTGTTCAATAAGAAAAGCCGCCTAAAAGAGGACCGCCAAAAGCTCCGGGAAAACAACCGGCTGACCGCTGCCGTAAAGCGGAGCAAAGCCCGGCATGAGCGCTGGGTGAAACTTCAAACCTGCTGGGCTGAGGCCCAGCCTGATGCAAACACCAGAGTGTAATTTAACTGTAAAGGAGATCAAAAGATTATGTATCAGAATGATGCCATGAAAGTCCTGACTGGTGAGGTCCGCCTCTCCTATGCCAACCTGACCACCCCCAGAGCCGCCCAGCAGGGCGGTGAGCCCAAGTATTCCGTCACCCTGCTCATCCCCAAGAGCGATGCCGCCACCAAGGCTGACATTGACGCTGCCATCCAGGCCGCCGCCAATGAGGCCATGGCCAAGGTGTGGAACGGTGCCCGCCCGCCCATGCTCAAGGTGCCCATCTACGATGGTGACGGCGTGCGCCCCTCCGGTGTTCCCTTTGGCGATGAGTGCAAGGGCCATTGGGTGATGACCGCCTCTACCAAGAACAAGCCCCAGGTGGTGGGCATTGACAACATCAACTGCGAACTGTCCCCGGCGGACATTTACAGCGGCATGTATGGCCGTGTCACCGTCCGTTTCTTCGGCTACTCCAACAGCGGCAACAAGGGCATTGGCTGTGGTCTGGGCAATGTTCTCAAGACCCGTGACGGGGAGCCCCTGAGCGGCCAGGCCTCCGCTGCCTCCGACTTCGCCGGGCTGGGCGGCACTCCTGCGGCCACTCCCACCTACGGTGCGGCGATGCCCGCCACCCCCGGTGCCTACGGTGTCCAGCCTGCGGCCCCCGCCGCCCCTGCTGCTCAGGTGCCCTGGGCTACCACCGGCGGCATCAACCCCATCACCGGCCAGCCCATGTAATTGGAGGATATCATGCACCATCTCAGCATTGACCTTGAAACCTATTCAAGCGTGCCGATTGCTAAGGCCGGGGCGCAAAAGTACATCTCCAGCCCGGACTTTGAAATCCTGCTCTTTGCGTACAGTGTGGATGGTGCGCCTGTTGAGATCATTGACCTGGCACGGGGGGAACGCCTCCCCCCGTGGCTGGTCCAGGCCATCACCTCCCCGGAGTACATCAAGCACGCATACAACGCCCCCTTTGAGTGGGGCTGCCTGTCCAAGTTTTTGGGCACCCTGCCGCCGGACCAATGGCGCTGCACCATGTTCCACGGCCTCTATTGTGGCTACACAGCAGGCCTGGATGCCACTGGCAAGGCCCTGGGGCTTGCTGAGGACAAGCGCAAGCTCAACACCGGCAAGGCGCTCATCCGTTATTTCTGCGTCCCTTGCGCCCCTACAAAGGCCAATGGAGGCCGCACCCGCAACCTGCCCCAGCACGACACCGACAAGTGGGAGCTGTTCAAAGAATACTGCCGCCAGGATGTTGTGACTGAGATGGAGATTGAGCGGCGGCTCTCTGCTTTCCCCGTGCCGGACTTCGTGCAAAAGCAATGGGAAACGGACCTCATCATCAATGCCCGTGGCGTGGCCGTGGACATGGACCTGGTGAGCGGTGCCCTCTATCTGGGCAATGTGACCCGCCAAAACCTCACCCAGGAGGCCATGAACATCTCCAAGCTGGACAACCCCAACAGCGTGGCACAGCTCACGCAATGGCTCCAGGAGGCCATGGGAGAGGAGCTTGCGGACCTCCGCAAGGACACCGTGGCCCGCCTGCTGGGCAAGGAGGACAACAGCCCCCAGGTCCAGCGGATGCTTGAGATACGCCAAGAGCTGGGCAAGACCAGCACCAAAAAGTATGACGCTATTGAGGCCGCTGTGTGCCCGGATGGCCGTGTCCGTGGGCTGCTCCAATTCTATGGAGCGAACAGGACGGGGCGCTGGGCAGGCCGCCTGGTGCAGGTCCAGAACTTGCCCCGCACCTACACAGAGCCGCTGCCGTTGGCCCGTGAGCTGGTGGAGCACCGCAAGCTGGATGCCCTCCGACTGATCTATGGCTCCGTGCCTGACACCCTCAGCCAGCTCATCCGCACTGCCTTTGTGGCCCCGGAGGGGCATGTCCTCATTGACGCTGACTTTTCGGCCATTGAGGCCCGTGTCATCTCCTGGCTGGCCGGTGAGCAATGGCGGCTGGAGGTGTTCCGCACCCACGGCAAAATCTATGAGGCCTCTGCCTCTCAGATGTTCGGCGTGCCCATTGAGCTCATCAAAAAGGGCAATCCAGAGTATGCACTCCGGCAAAAGGGCAAGGTGGCAGAGCTGGCCCTGGGCTACCAGGGCAGCACCGGCGCACTCATCAACATGGGAGCCTTGGACATGGGCATCCCGGAGGAGGACCTGCCGGACATCGTGAGCCGCTGGCGTGAGGCCAACAAGCGCATCCGTGACCTGTGGTATTCCATGGACAATGCCGCCGTGCAGGTCATCACCCAGGGCGGCAGTGTGGGCATCAATGGCCTGCTGCTGGCCCGTGAGTATGACTACAACCAGGGCACCGACTGTTTCACCATCCAGCTCCCCTCTGGCCGCAAGCTCTACTATGTGAGCCCCGGCATTGGTGAAAACCAATGGGGCAACCCCTCTATCTCCTACATGGGCATGGACCAGAAAACCAAACGCTGGAAACGCATCGAAACCTACGGCGGCAAGCTGGTGGAAAACTGCGTCCAGGCCATTGCCCGTGACTGTCTGGCGGACACCATTGAACGCCTGGAGGCCGCTGGCCTGCCGGTGATTTTCCACATCCATGATGAGGTGGTCATTGACATTGCCCCCTGGGCTGATGAGGACACCATGCTGGACACGGTGGTCAACATCATGCGCCAGCCCATCCCGTGGGCCGCTGATCTGCCGCTCAACGCTGATGGCTGGGTGGGCACATTCTTCAAGAAAGACTAAATAACTGACGAGCCCCCCCCCCCCCGCTACCAATGCGGTGGTGGGCTGAGGGAGGCTTTTATGCAAATCCTTGTTGCCTGCGAGGAAAGCCAGGCGGTCACCATAGCTTTGAGAAAGCTGGGCCATGAGGCATACAGTTGTGACCTCATCCCATGCTCCGGCGGCCACCCTGAGTGGCACATCCAGCAAGATGTGCTCCCTCTGCTCAACGGCTACTGCTTTTTCAAGACCTGTGACGGCTCCGCACATTATGTGCTGGGGCGGTGGGACATGCTCATTGCTTTCCCGCCGTGCACCTATCTGACCAACGCCAGCGCCGTCCGCATGAGAGTAAAGGGTGAGATTGTGGCGGAGCGATACGCCAAAGCAATGGAGGCCAAGGCTTTCTTTATGAGCTTTCTGAGCGCCGACTGTGCAAAGATCGCCGTGGAAAACCCCACTCCTTTGAAAATCGTGGAGCTACCGCCCTACACCCAAGCAATACAGCCGTGGCAGTTTGGGCACCCGTACACAAAGCGGACATGCCTGTGGCTCAAAGAGCTGCCCCTGCTGGTCCCCACCGAAATCATCACGGAGGGTGTCACCCCATGGGTAAATGGCGGATGCAAAGACGCACATGGGAACTACCGGCGCTTTCAAGGCCGCAGAGAACGGGACCCCATCAACAGGGCCAAAACTTTCCCCGGCATAGCCGCCGCAATGGCGGAACAATGGGCCGGGCCCGTGACTACTTAATAATCAGCCCCCCCCGCTGTTTGCGGAGGCGGGGCGTGGGAGGCACACATGAAATACATTGCATCGTGCTCCTTTGGCAAGGACAGCCTGGCCATGGTGCTCATGCTCATAGAGTGTGGTCTGCCGCTGGATGAGGTGGTCTTTTATGACACCGGGATGGAGTTTCAAGCCATCTATGACCTGCGGGATGATATGCTCCCGATATTCCAGCAGCACGGCATCAAATACACAACACTATACCCGGACAACCCTTTTCTCTATGACATGCTGGAGCGTCCCGTCAAGGGGCGTGAGCGGCGTGGGTATGGCTGGTGTGGCGGCCTGTGCCGCTGGGGCACCACCTGCAAGCTGCGGACCATTGACCAGTATGCAGAGCGCCAGGGCGCAAAGGTCTATGTGGGCATCGCCGCAGATGAAACGCCCAGGCTCCAAAAAGAGCGCAAGCCCTACAAGCTCTTTCCGCTTGCGGAGTTTGGCATGACTGAGGCGGACTGCCTGCAATATTGCTACTCCGCCGGATATTTCTGGCTGGAGGGCTCCATCCGGCTCTATGACATTCTGGACCGTGTTTCCTGCTGGTGCTGTTGCAACAAAAACCTCAAGGAGCTCAGAAACATCCGCCAGTATCTCCCGGAGTATTGGGAAAAGCTGAAACACCTACAAGCCCAGTTAGAGCGCCCCATGAAAGGCTTTTACAAAGGCCAGCCCCGTGGCGTGTTTGAACTGGATGAACGCTTTGCAAGAGAGGACCGTGACACATGAAAATCATTAACCCCTATACCGAAATCCTCACCCCGCTGGATGGCCAGGCTATCCTCCAGCACATTGAGCTGTGCGGGCGGGTCTGCTACAAGTCTGAGGACAAAATCACCGACACCAGCGCCGCCAAGTTTGTGGCGGGCATCATCAAGCGTGGCCATGAGGCCGTCCTGGAACACTTTGACATCACGGTCAAGTTTGTGTGCGACCGGGGCGTGTCCCATGAAATTGTCCGGCACCGCATGGCCTCCTACTGCCAGGAGAGCACCCGCTACTGCAACTATTCCAAGGATGTCTTTGGTAGTGAAATCACCGTCATCCGCCCCTCTTTCCTGACGGAGGGCACACCGGGCTGGCAGTATTGGAAAGTGGCTTGCAGGATGGCTGAAAAGTCATATTTTGAGCTGCTGGACTGGGGCTGCACTCCGCAAGAGGCCCGTGCCGTCCTGCCCACTTGCCTCAAGACTGAGGTGGTGATGACGGCCAACCTGCGGGAATGGCGGCATTTCTTCAAGCTGCGGACCGCTCCGGCGGCGCACCCGCAGATGCGTGAGGTGGCCATCCCGCTGCTCCACCAGATGCGCTCCCAGGTGCCGGTCATCTTTGATGACATTGAGGAGGCAGCCCATGAAACGCTCTGAGATTTTGGAGGCCGCCCGCCGCTGTGTCTGCGGTGAGCGTGAGCAGGACTATGGCACGCCGGAGAATAACTTTGAAACCATCGGCCTGCTCTGGGGTGTCTACCTCAGAGCAGCGCACCCGGAGTTTGCCAAGGTCATGCCCATCAATGGCATCACGGCCAAGGATGCCGGCACTATGCTGGCTCTGCTCAAGGTGGCCCGCATCGCCACCGGCTCCAGCCCCGACAGCTTTATTGATCTGGCGGGCTATGCGGCCTGCGCCGGTGAAATCGTGACAGAAAGGAGCTGCCCCTATGAAAAAGCGGAAACCCAGACCCAGGAGTGAAAAGCCCCGGATGTGTGACCCCGGCATGTGTGACCGCTGCCAGTACATTGGTGAGGGTGACTTCATCTGTGACAAAGGCCCCGGCCAGCCGGTCCTTGTGGTTGAGGACTGGCAGCCCAATGAGAACGCCGGGCGCTGCCGGAGAGGCACAAAGCGATGAACAGAAAAGAGCGGCGAAACCTGCAACGCCAAGGTGTGCAGGTGCCCAAAGACCCCACACTCAGCATCAAGCTCTCCGCTCTGGGCAAGTCCATAATGACCCCGGAGATGCAGATGGCCATGATGCACGAAATCAACCAGCAGTGCCTTGAGAAAGATGACTTGCTGGCTCTGGATGTGGACTGCATGGTGCTCTGGACACTGCACCGGCACCTGGGCTTTGGGGTCAAGCGGCTCCATGACTTCTATCTGGCGATGGCCGCAGAACACCGCCGGATGCGTGACTTTTATGAAATGGATGACCTGTACCCGGAACGGCTCAAGCTCAAGGAGCTGGGTGCAGATGTCGAACAATGGCAAAAGGAGGTGCTGGCCAATGAGCCCAAAGCCCTGGGAAAACGCTGAGGGCTACGCAGACCCAACGGCATACAACGCCATCAAGAAAGTGTCCGCAGAGGGGCATGAGGCGCTGGATGCCAAGGTCAACACTCTCATCAAGGTCCTCAAGTTTATCATTGCGGAAAGCGGCTTTGAGCTGGTGGCCCGCATTGAGCTCCGGGACCGCAAGACAGGGAGGTTTTTTAGATGACCAAATGCGAAACGGCAATCTGCCAGCTTGCGGTGAATGTCTATGGCAAGACCAGCCAGTGCACGGTCTGCATGGAGGAGATGGCAGAGCTCACCAAGGAGCTCTCCAAAAACCTCCGTGGCCAGGACAACGCCGCCCACATCGCTGAGGAGATCGCTGATGTTGAGATCATGCTGGAACAGCTCAAGCTCATGTTTAGCATCCGTGATGAGGTGACCCAGCAGCGCACCGTCAAGCTCCAGCGGCTTGACAACCGCATTTCTCAATCCCTGATACATCCAAAACCGTGAGGTGTGACCCATGCAATTTGACCGCAAAATAACCATCTCCGCCGGTAGCAGCCGGAGGGCCATGGTCTGGCAGGCGCAAACCCTGCTCATTTCTGAGCTGTGGGCAAAGCTCCAGACCCCCGCCAGAGGCACTGAGCCCCTGGCAGAATATCTGAATATGAAAAAGGCCCAGCAGGATGACCTCAAGGATGTGGGCGGCTTTATGGCAGGCACACTGTCAGGCCCCCGCCGAAAGGCCAACAATGTGACCGGGCGTGATGTCATCACGCTGGACCTGGACAACATCCCACCGGGCGGCACGGAGGATGTCCTGCGCCGTGTTGAGGGGCTGAGCTGCGGCTATTGCATCTATTCCACCCGTAAGCACAGCCCGGCGGCACCCCGCCTGCGTGTCCTGCTGCCGCTGGACCGCACGGCCTCAGCGGATGAATATGAGCCCATCGCCCGCAAGATGGCGGAGTACATAGGCCTGGAGCTCTGTGACCCCACCACCTTTGAGGTGTCCCGTCTGATGTACTGGCCAAGCTGCTGCTCAGACAGCCAATACATCTATGTGTGGAAAGACAAGCCCCTGTTGTCCGTCAAGGGCCTGCTGGGCCAGTATGAGGACTGGCGTGACTGCACCCTCTGGCCCCAGGTGCCCGGCTCCCAAAACCTGCCCACCAAGCTGGCAGTCAAGCAGGGTGACCCGGAGGCCAAAAACGGTGTTGTGGGCGCTTTCTGCCGCACCTATGACATCTACCGTGCCATGGATGAGCTCATCCCCGGCATGTATGAGCCGGTGGAGAGTATGCCGGGCCGCTACACCTACCTGGGCGGCTCCACAACCGGCGGCGCTGTCATCTATGACAGCGGCAAGTTTCTCTACTCCCACCACGCCACTGACCCGTGCAGCGGCAAGCTGGTAAACGCCTTTGACCTGGTGCGCCTGCATCGCTTTGGTGACAAGGACGATGAGGCCCAGCCGGGCACTCCCACCAACCGCCTGCCCTCCTACCGTGCCATGTGCGAACTGGCCACGCAAGACCCCGATGTGTCCGCCCTGATGAGCCAGGAGCGCTACCAGGAGGCCGTCAAGGACTTTGAGGGCGTGGAGGCCACCAACGATGCAGAGCCCGCCAACTGGATGGACCGGCTGGAGATCAACAGCCAGACCGGCCTCCCCAAGGCTACCATTGATAATGTCTGGATTATTCTTGAGAATGACCCGCTGCTCAAGGGCAAGTTTGCCCTCAACCAGTTTGCGGGCCGTGGTGAGGTGCTGGATGCGCTCCCCTGGAACGCCTCCACCAAACGCCGCCTTTGGGATGACAATGACAACAATGGCCTCTACTGGTACATGGAAAAGGTCCACCACATCACCGGCAACGGCAAGATTGACGGGGCCCTCTCCCTCCACACCACACAGCACGCTTTCAACGAGGTCCAGGACTACCTCCAGAGCCTCAAGTGGGACGGCGTGCCCCGCCTGGACACCCTTTTCATTGACTACCTGGGGGCGGAGGACAGCCCCTATACCAGAGCGGTGACCCGCAAGGCTTTCACCGCCGCCGTCACCCGTGCCATGGTGCCCGGCAGCAAGTATGACAACATGCTCATCCTGGCTGGGCCCCAGGGCATTGGCAAGAGCACCCTGCTGGATAAGATGAGCCGGGGCTGGTTTAATGACAGCATCCGCACCTTTGAGGGCAAGGAGGCCTCTGAACTTTTGCAGGGGGTCTGGTTGGTGGAGATCGGTGAGCTGGACGCTTTCCGCAAGACGGATGTGGCGTGCATCAAGCAGTTTCTCTCCCTGCGCTCTGACCGTTTCCGTGCGGCCTATGGCCGCCATGTCAAGGAGCTGCCACGGTGCTGTGTGTTCTTCGGCACCACCAACACCTCTGACTACCTGCGGGACCGCACCGGCAACCGGCGTTTCTGGCCGGTGGATGTGGGCCTGGCCCCGGCAGCCAAAAGCGTCTGGACTGATCTGCCCGGAGAAATTGACCAGCTCTGGGCTGAGGCCATGGTCCGCTGGCAGACGGGAGAGCCGCTTTTCCTCAAAGGGGAAATTGAGGCCGCCGCTAAGGAGGCCCAGGAGGCCCACCGTGAGGTCAACACCCGTGAGGGCATCATACTGGACTTTCTGGAGCGCCCGGTGCCGGAGGACTGGCAGAACTGGCCGCTTGACCGCCGCCGGATGTTCTGGGGCGGCGCTGTGCAGGGAGATGTCAAGCTGGTGCCCCGTGACCGTGTGTGTGCTCTGGAGGTCTGGTGTGAGGCTCTGGACGGCAAGCAGCGGGATATGAGGTACAGTGACACGGCAGAAATCAACAGCATCATTGAGGCCAGCGCCTTGTGGGAAAGGGCCAGAGGCTCCCTGCGCTTTGGCTACTGCGGCAAGCAACGGGGCTTTCAAAAGGTGCGGCTTTGACCCGGAACATTGCCCGGAACATTTGAGATTTTCAGATGTTCCAATGTTCCGGGCAGGTGGAACATGTTCCGGGCAATGTTCCGGCAAATGTTCCGGGCAAAACCCTTGCGCCGCAAGGCTTTTGGGCTAAGTGGAACATTGGAACATTCATTTTCTATATTAGGGTAAAAGAGAGGATTTAGAGAGAATAGAGAAAAATAAAACTCTCTAAACCGCCTGTTTGCGCTACATACACGCGCGAATGTTCCACTGTTCCGAAAGGAGGAAATCCATGAAAGAAAGCTATATTGAGAGCTACCTTGTTCGCAAGGTGAAAGAGCACGGTGGCCTCTGCTATAAGTTTGTGTCACCCGGAAATCCCGGCGTGCCTGATCGACTGATAATCACCCCCACCGGCAAGACCATCTTTGTTGAACTGAAAACGGAGGTGGGCAGGCTGGCCAAAGTCCAGAAATGGCAGCGGAGTGAGATGGAGAAACGGGGGGCGGACTGCCGGGTGCTGTTTGGGATGGACGCAGTAAAGGACTTTTTGAGGGAGGTTTTCCCCGCATGAAATATGTGCCGCATGACTACCAGGCCTATTGCATCCAGCGTGTAGTTGAGGACCCTGCCGTTGGGCTGTTTCTCCGTCCCGGCCTTGGAAAAACGGTCATCACTCTGTCAGCGGTCAATATTCTCAAGTATTTCCGCTGGCAGGTGCAAAAGGTCCTGGTAGTGGCCCCCAAAAAGGTAGCAGAGGCCACCTGGAGCAAGGAGGCCGCCAAGTGGGACCACCTCCAGCACCTCCGCACCTCTGTGGTGCTGGGCAGCGCCACCAAGCGCATCAAGGCCCTCAACACTCCGGCGGACATCTATGTCATCAACCGGGAAAATGTGGAGTGGCTGGTGGACTACTACAAACAGGCCTGGCCCTTTGACATGGTGGTGCTTGATGAGAGCACCAGCTTTAAGAACAGCCAGAGCAAGCGCTGGAAAGCCATGAGGCGGGTGCGGCGTTTCATCAAGCGGATGGTCCTGCTGACCGGCACGCCGTCCTCTAAGGGCCTCATTGACCTGTGGGCACAAGTTTACCTGCTGGACTGCGGAGAGCGCCTGGGGCAATCCCTGAGCGCCTACCGTGAGCGTTATTTTGACCCTGACCAGCGGAGCCGCACACAGATTTTTTCCTACAAGGCCAAAGACGGTGCGGAGAGCGCTGTGTTGGATGCCATTTCTGACATCTGCATCTCTATGAAAGCGGAGGACTACCTGGAGCTGCCGGACTTCATCCAGCATGAGGTGCCGGTGCTGCTGGATGCCAAAGCCCGCCGGGCCTATGACCAGTTTGAGCGTGACCTGCTGCTGGAGGTGGATGAGGATGTCATCACCGCCGCCTCTGCCGCCGTTCTTGTGGGAAAACTCCTGCAAATGTGCAACGGTGCTGTGTATAGCAATGATGGTCACATCGTGCCGGTCCATGACTGCAAGCTGGAGGCCTATCTGGAGCTGCTGGAGCAGTTGAACGGAGAGCACTGCCTGACTTTCTACGGCTACCAGCATGACCGTGACCGCATCTTGGAGGCGCTGAAAAAGCACCGCAAGGACCTCCGGGTGAGGGTCTACAAAACCGTGGAGGATGAGGAGGCCTGGAACAACGGAGAGGTTGATGTGCTGCTGGTGCATCCGGCCTCCTGTGCCTACGGCCTCAACCTCCAGGCAGGTGGCCAGCATGTGGTGTGGTACGGCCTCAACTGGTCCTTTGAGCTGAATGACCAGGGAAACTGCCGCTTATACCGGCAGGGCTCCCCCTATGACAAGGTTTTCGTCCACTATCTTGTGGTGCAGGGCTGCCAGGATGAGGATGTCATGGCTACGGTGCGAGATCGCCAGGACACCCATGAGGCCGTCATGTCCGCACTCAAGGCCAGAATTAAGCGAGTAAAGGAGAGCGCAAAATGAGCGATAATCTGAATATTAAACTGCTGAAACAGCACGCCGCCATCCTGGAAACGGCCCTCCAGACCGTCAACAATGTTTCCAAGAGCATCACGGAGGAGGCAGCGGCCCTGGATGCGGAGCTTGCCCCCGTCCAGGATGCCACGGATGCGCTGGTGGCCTGCGAGAGGGCCCAGGAGCGTGCCCGCTTTGCTGAGGCGAAACTGAACAAGGCCGTGGCGGACCTGCGCTTTGTCATGGCCGGTGGTGACCCTTGCCGGGTGTGTGCCGTCAAGTGCACCTTTGGTGAGGGCAACTGCAAACCCGTGTGGCGTGGAGAGGCTGGTGCTGATTTGTGACTTTGAAAGAACTGTCCCAGCTTTACTACCTCAATCGGGAAATCGAGATGGACAAAAAGCGCCTCCTTGAGCTGGAGGCCAGGGCGGTGTCCTGTTCGTCAGATCTGTCCGGGATGCCCAGGAGCTCCGGCGTGGGGGACCGTGTTGGCCGCTATGCGGCGGAGATCGTGGACCTCAAGGGCATCATTGAGGCCAAACTCCAGCAGTGCATCTATGAGCGCAACCGTTTGGAGAGGTACATCACCACCATTGAGGACAGCCTCCTCCGGCAGGTTTTCACATATCGCTTTGTGAATGGACTGCCGTGGCAGCAGGTGGCCGCATGTATCGGTGGGAGTAACACTGCTGACGGCGTGCGGATGATGTGCAACAGGTACATCAAGGCCACGGAGCCGGAAACAGATGACGACACAGAGGTCCAACTGTAACTTGTTCGTTCTGTTCGGTGTTTCTGTGGTACACTATATCCTGCGGGTAGTGCCTCAAGATGATGCAATACCTCCTTGGTTGAACAGCGGCAAGGTGACGGATGATGAAACCCAGACCCTTGCCGCTGTTTCATTCTAACGATTTTTTAGAGCCGTCCGATGAGGGCGGCTTTTACTATGTGATGGGGTGGTGAGATGGCAAAGCTGACTGAAAAGCAAAAGCGATTTGTGCAGGAATACCTTGTGGACCTCAATGCCACGGCGGCTGCCAAGCGTGCCGGATATAGCGAAAAAAGCGCCTCCCGGATAGCCGTGGAACTACTCAATAAAACTCAAGTTTCTGCCGAAATCCAAAAGCAGCAGGCCAAGCGTCAAAAGCGGGTGGAAATCACCCAGGAAAAAGTGCTTGAGGAGCTGGCTGCAATCGCCTTTGCCAACGGTGCTGACTTCGCCACCGTCAACCAAAATGGCATTGTCCGCATCACCCCCACCTCTGAGCTGCCGGAGGAAAAGCGCAAGGCCATTGCCTCCATCAAGGAGGGGCAATATGGCACGGAGGTCAAGGTGCACGATAAGGTCAAGGCCCTGGAGCTGCTGGCCAAGCACCTGGGCATGTTCGACAGCAAGAACGGTGGCAGTGAGGCCCCAGAGAATAACATCTTTGAGGTCATTGACCAAAGCACCAGAGAGGAGATAGGCACGGATGAAATACCAGAGATTGAGCACCCGGCAAAACCTGGCCATGACCTGGTGGAATAGGCCCGGCTTTGAGGTCTATGACGGCATCATCTGTGACGGCTCCATCCGCTCCGGCAAGACAGTGGCTATGACGGTGGGCTTTATCATGTGGGCCATGACCCGCTTTGATGGCTGCAATTTTGCCATCTGCGGCAAGACCATTGAGAGCCTGCGCCGCAATGTGACAAGCAATCTGCCCGTCTGGCTGGCGGGCGTTTTCTCTTTCAAGGAGCACCGCACTGAAAACAAGATCGTGGTGAGCGCCAACGGCAAGAGTAACAGCTTTTACCTGTTCGGCGGCAAGGACGAAAGCAGCGCCGCACTCATCCAGGGCATCACACTGGCAGGCATCCTGCTGGATGAGGTGGCCCTGATGCCGGAGAGCTTTGTCAACCAGGCCACGGCCCGCTGCTCTGTTGAGGGGGCCAAGCTGTGGTTTAACTGCAACCCGGAGGGCCCCAGCCATTGGTTTTATACCAAGTGGGTGCTGGAGGCCAGCAAGCGGAAAATGCTGCACCTCCATTTCACCATGGATGACAACCTCAGCCTCTCCGCCTCAGTCAAGGCAAGGTATGAGAGCCTTTACTCTGGCGTTTTCTATGATCGCTTTATCCGGGGCCTGTGGGTGGTGGCGGAGGGGCTTATTTACACGATGTTCAACAAGGACTTTCATGTTGTGCCCAGCGTCCCCAGGCCCTATGAAAAGTATGTGATGTCCTGCGACTACGGCACCATCAACCCCACCAGCATTGGCCTCTGGGGCAAGGCTGGTGGCAAGTGGTACAGGATGAGGGAGTATTACTATGACAGCCGCAAGGAGGGCCGCCAGCGCACCGATGAGGAGCACTACACGGAGCTGGAGCGTCTGGCTGATGGCCTGCATGTGTCCGCCATCATCGTGGACCCATCGGCGGCCTCTTTCATTGAGGTCATCCGCCGCCATGACCGCTACCGTGTAGAAAAGGCCTCCAACTCCGTGCTGGACGGCATCCGCAATGTGGCCACCCGGCTCCAGAGCGGTGACATCTTTTTCTGTGACTGCTGCACGGACTGCATCCGTGAGTTTGGGATGTATCGCTGGGATGAAAAAGCCCAGATGGACCGTCCCATCAAAGAAAATGACCATAGCATGGACGATGTGCGCTACTTCGTGCACCGTGTCTATGCGCCTGATCTGATTAGCTTTAAGTGAGGTGAGAAACCAATGGTGACACTCAATCTGAGGGATGATTGCAATGGCCGTGTGGCCACCAATTTCAAACGGGGCATGACGGACAAACGCTTTCTGGAGCTTGAAATCACCGCATGGCTCACCAGCCCGGAGCGCAAAAAGCAGCTTGAGGGTGAGGCCTACTATGACGGCTACCAGGATGTGACCCACCGGGAACGCCTGGCGCTGGATGAGGACGGCAAGCCCATTGTGCTCAAGAACTTGCCCAACAACCGGCTGGTCAACAACCTCTATTCAAAGATGGTGGACCAAAAGACCAACTACTCCTTTGGCCGTCCGCTGTCCTTTGACACCGAAAACAAGGAGTATGCCAAGGCCCTGGGGGCTCTGTTCGGGGCCCGTTTTCTGCGTACTATGCACAATGTTGGTGAGGGCGCATGGATTGGCGGAAAGTCCTGGCTCTATCCATACTACGAAAACGGGGAGCTGGCTTTCCGGCGCTTTCCTGCTGATGAGGTCCTGCCATTCTGGGCGGACGCTGACCACACCATCCTGGACGCTGCTGTCCATGTCTATGTGGTGCAGGAATACGATGAGGCCGAACACGCCAAGGATGTGGTCAAGGTAGAGGTCATGCACGGCGGCGGTGTGGACTGTTTCATCCGCACGGATGACGGCGTGCTGGAGCCGGACAGCTTTGCCTACTCTGGCCCCTATATCATCACCCGGCAGGACGATGAAACCGGCAAAGTGGAGGGCTACAACTGGGAGCGCATCCCGTTGGTGTGCTTTAAGAGCTCCCACCATGAAATCCCACTCCTCTCCAAGGTCAAGTGCCTCCAGGATGCCTACAACAACATCCTGAGCAACTTTGCCAACCAGATGGAGGAGGACATCCACACCACCATCCTGGTCATCAAGAACTATGACGGTGAGGACCTGGGCACATTCCGCCGCAACCTGGCCACCTATGGTGCCATCAAGGTGCGGTCCTATGAGGGGGCTGAGGGCGGCGTGGACACTCTGGAAATATCCGTCAACGCTGAAAACTACAAGACCCTGTTGGCCCTGCTCAAGGATGCCATCATTGAGAACGCCAGAGGCTATGATGCCAAGGATGACCGCATGAGCGGAGACCCAAACCAAATGAACATTCAGAGCATGTACTCTGACATTGACCTGGATGCCAATGGCATTGAAATGGAGTTTCAGGCCAGCATGGAGGAGCTGCTTTGGTTTATCAACAAGCACCTGGCCAACACCGGCGGCAGGAGCTTTGAGGGCGAGGATGTCACAGTCATCTTTGACCGGGATGTGCTCATCAACGAAACGGAGGCCATCAACAACTGCAAGAACTCCGTGGGCATCCTCTCTGATGAAACCATCGTCAAGATGCACCCCTGGGTCACTGACCCGGAGCAGGAGCTCCAGCGCATCAAGGATGAGAAAGAGGAGGCCATGCAGGCTGACCCCTACCAGGCCGCTTTTCTGGCCAACCGCAACCAGCCGCCGGTAAACAATGAGGGTGGTGGCGATGGCAAGACAGACTAACGCCGCCTACTGGGCCCAGCGCATGAAAAACATGGAGGATGCGCTGCTGGACCAGTCCTACTCCTATGTGGAAAACCTTGAAAAGCAGTTTGCCGCCGCCCAAGCTGAGATTGAGCGGCAGATGGCCCGCTGGTATCAGCGCTTTGCCACCAACAATGAGATTGACCTGGCAGAGGCCAAGCGGCTGCTCAATTCCAAGGAGCTCAAGGAGTTTCACTGGACCGTGGCTGAGTACATCGCCTATGGTGAGCAAAACGCCATTGATGGTGCCTGGATGAAACAGCTTGAGAACGCCAGCGCCAGGGTGCACATCTCCCGGCTGGAGGCTCTAAAGCTCCAGCTCCAGCAGCAGGCAGAGGTCCTATACTCCAACCAACTGGACTATGTGGATGCCGCCGCCCGCAAGATGTATGAGGGCAGCTACTACCACACGGCTTTTGAACTGCAAAAGGGGCTGGGCGTGGGCTGGACCATGCAGGCCATCAATGAGGAAACCATCACCAAGGTGCTCTCCCGGCCCTGGACCACGGACAACCAGACTTTCCGTGATCGGTGCTGGACCAACAAGCAGAGCCTTGTGAACAGCGTCAACACCCAGCTCACACAAATGGTCATCCGGGGTGAGGCCCCGGACCGTGCCATTTCTGCCATCTCCAAGCAGTTTGATGTGTCCAGGGCAAAGGCTGGCCGCCTGGTGATGACGGAAAGCGCCTATTTCTCCAGCGCCGGGCAAAAGGATTGCTACAAGGCCCTGGATGTGGAGCGTTATGAGGTCGTTGCATCCCGTGACCATAAAGTGTGTAGCTTTTGTGCAGACATGGACAGCAAGGTTTTCAAAATGTCTGACTACCAGGTGGGGCTCACTGCTCCGCCATTTCATCCGTGGTGCCGGTGTTGCACCACTCCCTATGAGGATGATGTGGCAGAGCTCCTAAAGCGCCGCACCAGCGGCTCCAACCCATTGCCGGGTGATATGTCATATAAGCAATGGAAAGAGTGGCAGGACGGTCTTGCCAAGGCCCAGAGGGCCCAGAAAATTGCGGATGCCACACCTCTTTTTGAAAAAATGCAAAAAAGTGGTCTGCTACGGCTGCCACCGCTTGACGAGTTTGCCGAAATGCGTTATAGTAACTTTCCTACCTACAAGAAACTGGTGGCAAGGTTTGAAAACCTCACCGGCCAGCGAAAGTGGGCGGCGGTGGAGTTTAACCCGGAAACCCTTGCGGACCACTTCAAGCGCCACGGCTCTGATCTGGGAGCCGATGCACAAGCCTATGCGGCTGCGGCGCTCAAGTTTGTCAACGGCAAGGGTGCCAAGGCCGTCATCTTTGATGAGGACGGTATCCGGCGCATGTATTCCGAGGCAGAAAACATTTTTGCATCGGTCTACCCGGACGGGACAATCTCTACATTTTTCCATCCGAGAGCCGGAAAGAAATATTGGGAAAGCCAGGTGAAAAAGTATGCTAAAAAATAAGCGCTGCGCCTGCTGTGGGCAGGAAAGCCTCCCGTCTGACAGCATCTTTGAAATCTGCCCCGTTTGCGGCTGGCAGGATGATGAGGTGCAGAATGATGAGCCTGACTTTGAGGGCGGCGCAAATGACATGTCCCTCAACCAGGCAAAAGAGGCCTACCGGCAGGGCAAGCCGGTGAGCTGACCGTTTTTTGATGTTAAAAGCATCGTGCTGAAAATGCACGGTGCTTTTTTCATACCCAAATACCGCTGGCCCGGCGGACTACAAGATGGGCACTGCAACACCGGGACTGGCCGGATAAAAAGGACAGCAGACATGCAAGGAGGTAACAATCATGTTGGAATGGCTGAAAACCGTATTGGGGGATGCGTACACCCCCGAAATTGACACGGCAGTTTCTCAGGAGATCGGCAAGGGCTTTGTGGCCCGCACCGACTTCAACACAAAGACTGCCAAGGTCACAGAGCTGGAAACCGAGGTCAAGCAGCTCCGTGAGGGTATCAAGACCCGTGACACTCAGCTCTCCGAGCTGAAAAAGTCCGCCGGTGACAATGCCGAACTGCAAAAGCAGATCGACACGCTCACCCAGCAGAACAAGGACCAGAAAGCCGCCTATGACAAGGAGCTGGCCACGGTCAAGCTGACTGCTGCGGTGGATGCAGAGCTCACCGCTGCCGGGTCCAAGAACAACATCGCCGTCCGTGCGATGCTGGCGGACTTCCTCAAGGATGCCAAGGTAGTGGATGGCAAGGTCACCTCTAAGGAGAACGGCGAAACCATCACCCTGGGGGCCAAGGTCGAGGCGATGAAAAAGGACGCTGCTACTGACTTTATGTTTGGAGATGCGCCCAAGTATAACGGCTGGAAACCCGGCGAGAACGGGGACGGGGGCAAGCCCGGCAGCACCAAAAAGCTGTCTGAGATGTCCTACTCCGAGCTGACCGAGTACATGGCCAAAAACCCTGACGCAAAGCTGGAATAACCCCAACAACACAATCATTTCAAGAAAGGAAGTATTGAATTATGCCTAACGCTAAGTTTGACGCAAAATCTTTCAACCCTGAGGCTTTCAAGTACATCATGGACCGCATCCCCCGCACCCGCCTCAACGAAATCCGCAAGTCCAAGGTCCTGGTGGGCAACCCGGACATCCGTGCGGTGCTGGGCACCCAGAACGGCACCGGCTACGCCCGTGTGGCCGTGCGTGGCCTGCTGGACGGTGAGGCCGTGAACTATGACGGCCAGACTGACATCACCGCCACCTCCACCAAGACCTTTGAGCAGGGTGTGGTGGTCATTGGCCGTGCCAAGGCGTGGGTGGAAAAGGACTTCTCCTTTGACATCACCGGCGGCGTGGACTTTATGAACAATGTGGCCCAGCAGGTGGCGGACTACTGGCAGGACATTGACCAGGACACCATCCTGGCGGTCCTCAAGGGCGTTTTCTCCATGACCGGCGGCAAGAGCGGTGAGTTTGTCACCAAGCACACCTACTCTGTCAACGGCAACCTGGAGGCCTCTACCCTCAACAGCGCCACTGCCCAGGCCTGCGGTGACCACAAGAAAAAGTTTGCCATGATTTTCATGCACTCTGTTCCGGCCACCAACCTGGAAAACCTCAACCTGCTCACCGCCCTCAAGTACACCGATAAGGACGGCGTGACCCGTGACCTGACCCTCTACACCTGGAACGGCAAGCTGGTCATTGTGGATGACGGGATGCCTGTTGAGGCTGTTGCCGCCACCTACAAGCTGACCTCTGACACCGCCCTGGTGCCCGGCAAGACCTACTACACCAAGAGCGGCACCAAGTACAACGCTGTGGCCTCCCCCAGCGTGGACAACATTGCCACCTATTATGAGGTGGATGTCCCTGCCGGTGAGGAATACACCAGCTATGTCCTGGGTGAGGGCTCCATCAACTTTGAGGACCTGGGTGCTAAGGTGCCCTATGAGATGTCCCGTGACCCCGCCAAGAACGGCGGCCAGGACACCCTCTACACCCGCCAGCGCAAGGTGTTTGCCCCCAAGGGCATCTCCTACGAAAAGACCAGCCAGACCACCCTCTCTCCCACGGATGCGGAGCTGTCCGATGGTGCCAACTGGGCTCTGGTCCACTCTGGTGAGGCCACTGAGAGCCAGCGCTCCTACATCAACCACAAGGTTATCCCCATCGCCCGCATCAAGTCCAGAGGCTAAACCATGACCGTGTATGAGGCCGTGGTGTCCCGGCTGGCCATGCTGGGCTACACCGTCACGGACAATGACGAAACCGGCCTCAATTTCCTCATAGACAAGTGTGAAAAGGACATCCTGGCAGACATCAATCAAAGGGTGCTGCCGGATGGCCTTTTCTATGTCCATGTGGATATGGTGGCCGGGCAATTCCTCTATGATAAGAAAGCCGCCGGTGGTCTGGACGGGCTGGAGGGCTTTGACTTCTCCGCCCCGGCCAAGAGCATCACGGAGGGTGATGTGGCCATCACCTTTGCTGGAGCCAGTGATGGAGCCAGCAACGCTGAGGCCCGCTTTGATGCCCTGCTTGCGGGGCTCATGCACCCGCCTGAGAGCACGCTGGCGGCTTTTCGGAGGATGAGATGGTAGTGGGGAGCCCCGCCCACAAAAAGGCCGTGCAGAGCCTCTGGGTGGGCAAAGCAACCATCACCGTGCTGGACGGGGAGCTCAACCCCGCCAATGGCCGCACGGAGCCCCAGGAGCGCATCCTGGCGGCAGACATCCGCTGCCGCATTTCCCACAAGTCTGTGGTGAGTACAGAGCCCAACGAGGAGGCCGCCCAGGTGGCCCAAAGCGTGGTGCTCTACATTGACCCCTCCGTGGACATCCCGGAGGGGTCTAAAATCACAGTGACCCAGAACGGCATGACCCGTGACTATGAACGGAGCGGCAAGAGCGCAGTGTATAGCTGCCACCAAGAGGTGCCGCTGGAGCTTTTCAAGGAGTGGGCCTGATATGGCAGAGGTTAATTTCAACAGCATCTATGACGGCGTGAGCCTTGCGCTCCACGCCGCTTTTCCCGCTGCCCAGGTGCACGGCGGGAATGTCAAGCAAGGGCTCAAGCCCGGAGATTTTAATGTCATCATGCCCGGTGCCGGTCACGCCAAAGAGGTGGGCCAGAGGTACAAGCGGACACCCACGGTGGATGTGATTTACTACCCCAAGGCTGGGGATGCGGAGTGCTATGGCATGGCACACCGGCTGTCCTTTGTCCTGGGGAGCATCACAACCCCGGAGGGGGACATCATCCACGCCACCGGCTGTGAGTGGACACTGGCGGAGGATGTCCTGCATGTGCTTTTGAGCTATGACCACTTCGTCCGTGTCCCGCTGGAGCAGGAGAACATGGAAACTCTCAAAATCAATGAGGAGGGATAAGCCAATGGCAAAAACCCAGACCACGGAGGCCAATGCCGCCGCCTTTACCAAGGCGCAGTTGGTGGCCTCTCAGAGATATGTCCACCGGCGGGACCTGATCGGCGCACTGCTGGAGGATGGCAAGACCTACACCTTGAATGAGGTGGATGCGCTGATTGAAAAGTTTATGAAAGGCAAGGTGAGATAAATGGCTCTTGGCGGAGGTAACTGGCTGACCCAGAACAAGGTTCTGCCCGGCAGCTACATCAATTTCTCCAGCGTGGCAAAGGCATCCGCCACTCTGTCTGACAGAGGCTATGCGGCAGCGCCCTTTGTTCTGAGCTGGGGCCCGGAGGGTGAGGTTTTCCCCGTCACCTCTGGTGAGTTTCAGAAAAACAGCAAGGCCATCTTCGGCTATGGGTATGACCACCCCAAGCTGCTGGCCCTGCGTGAGATTTTCCAGCACGCCACCACCGTCTACTGCTGGCGGCTGGGCAACGGCGAAAAGGCAAGCTGCACCTATGCGGATGCCAAGTACCCCGGTGTGCGTGGCAATGACCTCTCTATTGTCATTGCCTCCAATGTCGATGACACCAGCGCATGGGATGTGAGCACCTACCTGGACGGCCAGTGTGTTGACACCCAGACGGTCAAGGCGGCCACTGATCTGGTGGCCAATGACTATGTGGTTTTCAAGACCAGCGCCACGCTGGCGGCCACTGCGGGCACCAAGCTGACCGGCGGCGCTGATGATGCGGCAGTCACCGGCGAGGACCACCAGGCTTTCCTGGATAAGCTGGAGGCCTATGCTTTTAACACCCTGTGCTGCCCGGCCACGGAGAGCACCGTGGTCAATCTGTATGTCAAGTACACCCAGCGCATGAGGGATGAGGTGGGTGCCAAATTCCAGCTTGTGGCCTGGAAACCCAGCGCTGACTATGAGGGCGTGATTGGCGTGTGGAACACCGCCACCCACGCCACCATTGCCAATGTGGACACCCAGGCGGTGGTCTACTGGACTACCGGCGCACATGCTGGCGTGGCCGTCAACAAGTCCCTCACCAATGCCAAGTATGACGGTGAGCTCATTCTGGACACCGAATACACCCAGGCAGCGCTTGAGGCGGCTCTCAAGGCGGGCAAGTTTATGTTCCACAATGTCAACGGGGTCACCCGTGTTCTGGAGGACATCAACACCCTGCTGACCCTCTCCGACACCAAGGGAGAGGTTTTCCAGTCCAACCAGACCATCCGTGTGTGTGACCAGATCGCCAATGACACGGCGGTGCTGTTCAACACCCGCTATGTGGGCACCGTGCCCAATGATGCCTCTGGCCGTGCCTCTCTGTGGGGCGATGTGGTCAAGCTCATCCAGGAGCTTGAGAAAATCCGTGCTGTTGAGAACTTTGACCCCGACACGGTGACCTGTGAGCAGGGTGACAAGAAAAAGGCAGTGCTGCTGACCATCAACGGCCTCAACATCATCAACGCCATGGCCCAGCTCTACATGAGCGTTATCATTCAGTAAAGGAGGATTGTGACACATGGCTGACAAAATCTCTATGAACACCCAGGATGCCGTGAGCGCCAACTTTGCTGAGTGCTTTGTGACGCTGAACGGCACCCGCTACTCCATGCTGATGGCCAAGGAGTTTGAGGGCAAGGCCTCCATCAACACCAAGGAAGTCTACCGCCTGGGCAATCCCGTGATTGGCCACAAGGCCCAAACCATTGCCCTGGCTTTTTCCATGACGGTCTACAAGTGCACGGAAATCTTTGACCAGGTGGTTGAGGACTTCATCAAGACGGGTGTGATGCCTACCTTTGACATCCAGACCTCCAACGATGACCCCGCCACCTCCGTGGGCCGGAGCACCAAGATTTACAACAACTGCGTGCTGGATGGTGATGTGCTGCTGTCCATGTTCAACGCAGAGGGTGACTTTGTGGAGCAGGCCCTTGAGGGCTACTGTGACAGCTTTACCCGTCCCGAAAAGCACACCAACCCGTCCTATATGTAAGGGCGGCCAACTAAAGGAGGAAATCATCCATGAGTAACCTGTCCGCATTTATGCACGCCAATGTTGAGCAGATCGAAAACTACAAGTTTGCCGCCTCCCCCCGTTTCAAGGGGGAGGATGGCAAGCCCATGTTGTGGGAAATCTGCTGCATCTCCGCTGATGAATACGCCCGCATCCGCAACTCCTGCATCCGGCAGGTGCCGGTGCCCGGCAAAAAGGGCCAGTACACCCAGCAGCTTGATAGCTACGCTTTCCAGGCTAAGGTGTGCGCCCGCTGCACGGTGTTCCCGGACCTGAGCAACGCAGAGCTCCAGAATGACTGGGGTGTTGCCAAGCCGGAGGAGCTGCTGGGAAAGCTGCTCATCGGCGGTGAGTTTGATGACTATGTGACGGAAGTTTTCCAGCTCAACGGTTTCAAGACTGAGAATGAGCTGGTTGATGAGGCAAAAAACTGATAGAGGACGGTGACCCAGAGGCCAGCTATGCACACTTCTGTCTGCAAAAGTTTGGCTGGGAGCCGTCCAAGTTTTTGAGCCTGCCCGTCAAGGAGCGTGCTTTTGTCATCGCCTCTATTGATGCCCGCTGTGCGGCGGAACGGAAAAAAGAGGCGGAACTCAAGAACAAAGCAAAACGCAAATAAAGCTCCCGCCCTGAGCGATACAGGGCGGGAGCTTTTCCCAAGGTGGTGAAACTATGGCAACTATCAGATCGCAAATGGTCCTCAATGACGGGATGAGCGCCGTGCTCAAGAGGATAACCTCCGCACTTGACACTACGCTCAACGCCTTTGAGCAGGTCCAGCGTGCCTCTGGCAGAGCTGTTGATGCCGCCCAGATCGCACAAGCACGCTCCCAGCTTGTGGGAGCAAATGCTGAAATCCAGGAGATGGCGGACGGCTACCGCAGAGCCGCAGAGCAAGAGGAAAACCTCAACCGAGGCCTCCGCACCGGCGGCTCCCTGGCGGATGGTATGCTGGGCAAGGTCAAGACCCTGGTGGCCGCGCTGGCCGCCGGTGCCGGGCTCAATAAGCTCATCGGCCTCTCTGACCAGATGACCAGCACCACCGCCCGCCTGTCTTTCCTTGTGGATGACGGCGGCAGCGTGGATGAGCTGGAGGCCAAAATCATGGCCTCTGCCCAGCGCTCCAGAGCTGCCTATCTTGACACGGCATCTGCTATTGCCAGCATGGGCGCAAACGCTGGAGCCGCTTTCAGCTCCAATGATGAGCTCATTGCTTTTATGGAGCAGGTCAACCGCCAGTTTACCATTGGCGGCGCATCCGCCCAAGGGCAGGCGGCGGCCATGCTCCAGCTCACCCAGGCAATGGCGGCAGGCGCTCTGAGAGGTGAGGAGCTAAACTCCATCCTTGAAAATGCGCCCGGCATCGCCAGAGCCATTGAGCAGTACATGGGCATTGCAGAGGGCTCCATCAAGCAATATGCCCAGGAGGGCCAAGTCACCGCCGAGGTGGTCAAAAACGCCCTTTTCTCTGTGGCAGATGAAACCAACGCCAAGTTTGAGAGTATGCCCATGACCTGGGCGCAAATCTGGACCAACATGCAAAACCGGGCGCTCCAGACATTGGACCCCGTTCTCAACAAGCTCAACAAGCTGGCCAACAGTGAGCAATTCAGCACGGTGGTGGACGGAGCCTTGAACGCCTTGGCCACCATCACGGCCCTTGCCTCCGGCATCCTTGATGTGTTCGTCAACATCGGCTCTGCCGTGGTTGATAACTGGTCTGTTATTGAGCCTATTGCCTGGGGCCTTGTGGCCGCACTTGTGGCCTACAACGCTGTGGCGCTCATCACTCAGGCCATCAATGGCGCTGTGGCGCTCTCTGCGGCAGTAAAAGGAGCCGCAGACATGTTTGCTGCGGGCAAGACCTTTGCCGCCACTGTGGCCCAGCAAGGCCTCAATGCGGCCCTGCTGGCCTGCCCCATCACCTGGATAGTGGTGGGGGTCATCGCCCTTGTGGCGGGCATCATCGCCCTGTGCAACTGGATTGCTAAGACCACCGGCGTGGCGGCCACGGGCTTTGGAGTTATCACCGGCGGCATCAATGTGGCCATTCAAGCCGTGTGGAACGCCATGCTTGTGGTGGCCAATGTGGCCATTGGCATCTGGAACGCTCTGGGTGCCTGCTGCTCCAACATCGGCACCGCTTTCCACAATGTCATCTCCAATGTGCAAGGCTGGTTTTACGGCCTGCTGTCTACCGCCCTCACCGTTGTAGAGGGCATCTGTGCGGCTTTGAACAAGCTGCCCTTTGTCGAGTTTGACTACTCCGGCATTTCCGCAAAGGCGGATGAATATGCCGCAAAATCGGCGGAGGCCTATGGCAGTGTTGAGGAGTACCAGAACATTGGGGACGCTTTCACCAAAGGCTACAACACCTTTGACACATTCACGGATGGCTGGGCCTCTGATGCTTTCAAGGCCGGTGCATCATGGGGTGACGGTGTGGCTGACAAGGTGAGCAGTTTCTTTGACTTCGGCGGAGGCGGCACCGGCGGCACGGACCTTGGCAGCGGTTTTGACCTGAGCAGCATTGCTGACAACACCGGGCTGACCGCCGACAATACCGGCAAGACCGCTGATGCTCTGGCCGTGACAGAGGAACAGCTTGAATACCTGCGGGACATCGCAGAAAGGGATGCAATCAACCGTTTCACCACCGCAGAGGTCAAGATTGACATGACCGGCATGACCAACAGAATTGACGGCAGTGCTGATCTGGACGGCGTTATCAGCCAGCTCACCGAGGGCTTTACTGAGGCGCTGGTCACCGCTGCTGAGGGGGTGCACGCATGAGTTATTCCTGTTACTTGGGCGGCGTGGAGTGGCCCACTCCCGCCAAGCTGACCGTGAAAATCAAGGGCAAAAATAAGACGCTTACACTGCTCAATGAGGGTGAGATCAATTTCCTCCGCACCCCTGGGCTGAGTGAGATTGTGCTGCCGGTGACGCTCCCCATGCTCACCGGCAGCCGGTCCCCCTCCTACTACATGGGCGTGCTGGAACGGCTCAAAACCTCCAAGGGCACCACCCAGTTTATTTTGGTGCGGCGCTCCCCGGACGGCAAGCGGCTGTTTGACACCAACATGACTGTGAGCGTGGAGGACTACAACATCACGGAGGATGCCAAGGAGGGCCTGGATGTCAGCGTGGACATCAACCTCAAGCAATGGCGCTCCTACGGCACGAAAACGGCCAAGGTCGAACAGCCCAGCACCGACACGGGCAAGCAGACCGTGACCGTGGAAAAGGAGCGGGATGCCAGCACGGCCCCCTCCGCTAAGACCTACACCGTGAAAAAGGGTGACACCCTCTGGGCCATCTCCGCCAAGTATTATGGCGCTGGGGCCCAGTACACCAAAATCTACGGGGCCAACACGGACAAAATCAGCAACCCCAACCTCATCTATCCTGGGCAGGTGCTCACCATCCCATGAGCTATGAGCTGCTGATACAACATGGTAGCAATATCATGTACCCACCCACGGTGGAGGGTGTCACCATTGAGTGGGAACGCAAAGGCCAGCCGGGCAAGCTCACCTTTGAGGTGGTAAAGACCCCAGGCCTGAGCTTTCAAGAGGGGGACCCCTGCCGTTTTTCCGTGGACGGCACCCCCGTCTTTTATGGCTTTGTCTTTGAGAAATCCCGCAAGGGCAACAACCCCAATGTCATCAAGTGCGTGGTGTATGACCAGCTTTATTACCTCAAGAATAAAGATACCTATGTCTACACCAACAAGACGGCCTCTGAGGTCATCAAAATGGTGGCGGAGGACTTCCAGCTCAATGTGGGAGAGCTTGAGGACACGGGCTACAAAATCGCCAGCCGTGTGGAGGACAATCAAACCCTGTTTGACATCATCCAAAACGCTCTGGATGAAACCCTAAAGGCCACCGGGCAGATGTATGTGCTCTATGACAATGTTGGAAAGTTGACCCTCAAGAGCCTGGGCAACATGAAACTCAACATGCTTGTGGATGAGGACACCGCCGGTGACTACGACTATAAGAGCTCCATTGCCACCCAGACCTATGACAAAATCAAGCTCTCCTATGAGAACAAGGAAACCGGCAAGCGGGAAATCTATATTGCCCAGGATGGCTCCCACATCAATCAATGGGGTGTCCTGCAATATTATGAGAAACTGGACAGCAAGGCCAACGCCAAGGCAATGGCGGACGCTCTCCTGGACCTCTACAACACCAAGACCCGCACCCTCAAGCTCCAGGATGTCCTTGGTGACATCCGTGTGAGGGCGGGCACGCTGCTGGTGGTCATGCTGGGCCTGGGTGACATCAATGTGTCCAACTACCTCATGGCCGAACAGGTCAAGCACACATTCAACGATGGGCAGCACCTCATGGAGCTCAAAATGCGAGGTGGTACATTTGTCGCTTGACATCAATGAGCTGGTCCGTGCTGTGAAACAGGCGGCGGTGGAGGCGGTCAAGGCGGACGGCCCCATGGCCGTGAGCTTTGGCACTGTGACATCCGCCTCCCCGCTGAAAATCCAGGTGGACCAGAAAAAGACCTTGACGGAGGCCCAGCTCATCCTCACCAACAATGTCCGGGACTTCAATGTGGACATGACGGTGGACCACCAGACGGAAAGCCAAAGCGGCGGCAGCGGAGAGGCTGCTTTTGCCGCCCACCAGCACGCCTACAAGGGCAGGAAAACCTTTAAGGTGCACCTGGCCCTCAAGGCAGGGGAAAAGGTCATCCTCATCTCCTGTGATGGCGGGCAAAAATACATTGTCCTGGACAGATGGGAGGCACCTTGATGGGAACGCTACCGACAACTGGAGAAAACCTTGACCTCATCGGCTTTGAGCTGGAGGAGCAGCCCAGCTATACTCACAAGCTGGACATTGAGGGGCAGCGGGTGGCGGGCATGACCGACAAGCGGGAGGCCCTGCGCCAAGCGGTCTATCTCATCCTCAATGTGGAGCGCTACGCCTACCCCATCTATTCCCGCAATTATGGCTCCGAGCTGGTTGACCTGATCGGCCAACCTATGGACTACGCCATGAGTGAGATGAAAAGGCGCATCACGGATGCCCTGATGCAGGATGACCGCATCACCGGCGTGGATGACTGGACCTTTGAAACCGGCAGAAAGTCCGTGCTGGTCCGCTTTACCGTCTACACCATTTATGGAGAGCTGGAGGCCACAAAGGAGGTTGAGATTTAACCATGTTTGAAACCAAGACCTATGAGGCGCTGCTGGCCAGCGCCTTGGCCAGGGTGTCCTCCGGCATCGACAAGCGGGAGGGCTCCATGGTGATGAACGGTGTGGCTCCGTCCATGGCGGAGCTGGCCCAGCTCTACATTGGGCTGGACTTCGTTTTCACCGCCACATACCTGGCAACAGCGCCCCGTGAATATCTCATCAAGCGGGCCGCTGACCGTAACATGAGCCCCTACCCGCCCAGCGCCGCAGTGTTCCGGGCGGAGTTTAACATTGAGGTGCCGGTGGGCACCCGTTTCTCCTGCGAGGACCTAAACTTTGTGGTGACGGCCCGCATGGACACCTCTGAGGACACCGCCACCGGCCTGAGCCACCGGGTCACCTGCGAAACAGCAGGGGCCCATGCCAACGGCTACACCGGCCAGCTCATCCCCATTGAGTATGTGGACGGGCTGACCCATGCAGAGCTGGTGGAGCTGCTAATCCCCGGAGATGATGAGGAGGACACGGAGGTTTTCCGCCAGCGTGTCCTTGACAGCTTCAAGTCCCAGGCCTTTGGCGGCAACCAGGCTGACTACATCGAAAAGGTGAAAGCCATGCCTGGCATCTCCGCCGTCAAGGTGCACCCGGTCTGGAACGGGGACATTGCGCCGTCCACGCTCATCCCGGATGCTACTGTCACAGCCTGGTACACCAGCGCCATTGCGGGGCTCAGTGAGCCCGTGGCGGCCTGGCTCACCGCCGTCTACACGGCGGCGCTCAACAAAAAGCTGACGGTGGGCGGCACCGTCAAGCTGGTGCTGCTGGCATCCAATAACACCGCCCCCTCTGAAACCCTCATTGATGAGGTGCAGACGGCGGTGGACCCCACCGAGAACGCCGGGGAGGGTCTGGGACTTGCCCCCATCGGCCATGTGGTCCATGTGACTGGCGTGGAGCCGGTGCCGGTGAGCATCACGCTCAATCTGACCTATGCCTCCGGCTGGAACTGGGAGGCCATCAAGAGCTATGTGGAGGCCGTCATTGACGGCTACTTTGCAGAGCTGGCGGGCACCTGGGCCACTTCGGACCACCTGACCGTCCGCATCTCTCAGATTGAAAGCCGCATCCTCTCCGAGTGCTCCGACATGATAACGGACATTGCTGACACGCAGATCAACGGCAAGGAGGAAAACCTTGTGCTGGGTGCAGACAGCATCCCGGTGAGGGGGGACATCAATGGATAGAAAGCTCCTTGACTACCTCCCCCCGGTGCTCCGTGAGGTGCTTGAGTTTCAAGCCATCAATGCCGCAAACGAGCCGGAAATCTCCATTGCGTGGGACGCTTTGGCCCTGGTCCTTGCCAACCAATTCCTGGACACGGCAACGGCCAGCGGCGTGACCGTGTGGGAGCGTGAGCTGAATATCCGCCCCAAAGACACGGACACGCTGGAGGTCCGCAAGGCACGCATCAAGGCCCTGTGGAACTTGGAGCTGCCCTACACTCTGCCCTGGCTCAAGAACTGGCTCACCGGCCTCTGCGGTGAGCTGGGGCATGAGGAGAGCATTGTGGACTACACCATCAACATCCAGCTTGACTACACCGTCCTGCCGGATGCGGATGCCCTGGCGGCGGAAATCCTGGACATGCTCCTCATGGTGCGCCCGGCCAACATGCGGGTGCTGATGACATCTTTTTTGCAGTCATACGGCACCATCACCTGCGGCGTTTACACCGAGTATGAGGATGAGGTCAACATCTGGCCCATGATGGTCCATGAGATGGAAAGCACCGGCAAGTCCATTGCTGTGGGTGCTCTGGAGTATCACAACACTGTGGAGATTTACCCACAAGAATAGGAGGAAAAAGCACTATGCCCAATGAAACCAAAAACTATGGCACCGTTATCACCACGGCGGGCGCTGCGCTAATCGCCAAGTGCATCTTGAACGGCGGCAAGGTCAACATCAAGACTGCTGCTGCCGGTGACGGCGGCGGTGAGTATTATGAGCCCACCGTGGCCCAGACCGCCCTCCGGGGCAAAAAGTGGGAGGGCGATGTGGCCAGCGCCGCAGTCAGCACCACCAACGCCAACATGATTGATGTGAAAATCACCATTGATGACAGCGTGGGTGGTTTCACTATCCGTGAGATGGGCCTCTTTGACGACGACGGCACGCTCATTGCCATCTGCAACACCCCCGACACAGAAAAGGTGTCCACGGATGGCGGCGTGTCCGGCAAGCTCACCATGATTATGCACATCGTGGTAGCGGATGCCTCCGTTGTCAGTTTCACCATCACCCCGGCCCTGGATACGGTGAGCCGGGCGGAGATGGAGAGCGCCCTGGCAGAGCACAACACCAACGGCACCAGCCACTCCGACATCCGGGCGCTGGCGCTCAATGCTGTGCAGCAGGGCGATGTCTACACCAAGCCGGAGGTCAACGCTTTGGTGGGGGGCGCTGTGAATGAGCATAACAACTCCGACACAGCGCACGCCAGCATCCGTGTGGACCTCACGGGGCTGGATAGCCGCCTCAAGACGCTGGAGCTGAAATATGGCACCAATGTCACCGGCAGCAGCTTTGAGGTCACCTTTGTTACGCTGACGGATGTAGTGGTCACCGGCGTATGGAATGAGGAACTTGGCCGAATTGAGTTTTAAGATGCGGAGGTGAACAAGATGCGGAGAGGCACAAACCCTGTGCTGACATTTGAGCTGCCGGAGGCAATCACTATATCTGCCCTGTATATCACTTTTCAGCAGAACAGACAAACTGTGCTGGAAAAGGACCTCACTGCTGTCACCTATGACAAAGAAAACGGCATCATCACGCTGCCGCTCTCCCAGGAGGACACGCTCCTCTTTTCGGAGCTTGAGCCTGTCTGGGTACAACTCCGCCTGCGGGACAATCTGGACAACGCCATTGCCAGTGAGCCCATGCGGGTCAATGTGGGGGAGATATTCAAGGACGGGGTGATCTAATGTGACCTATGCAGTAAACTTTGAAACCACGCCCAGGGTCATTGCGGTCAAGCTCTCCACCGGCGGCATGATGCACGCCAGCTTTGGCTCTGTGCAGTATGTCAACACCGGCAAGCAAGGAATTGACGGCACCACTTTTTACCCCTCTGTGGAGGGCGATGAGTGCACCCTGAGCTGGACCAATGACGGCAACAAAGAAAACCCCAAGCCTGTCAATTTGAGGGGCCGACAAGGCCCCCAGGGCGCTCCTGGCAGTGACGCAGACATCCTGCCCATCACAAACCTGGAGCTTGAAAAACTACTCATATAAGGAGGACAGCCAAAATGGCAAACAGCAAGAAAGCGCTTGATGAAAATGGTGTACTTTACCTGTGGGGTAAGGTCAAGACCTATGTGGCCACGGCCATTGCCAACATCAAGCTGCCCAGCAAGACCTCTGATCTGACCAATGACAGCGGTTTCATCACTGCCAAGGATGTGCCGGAGGGCGCTGCCGCATCCAGCACCGTGCCCAAGATGGACGGCACCGCTGTCGCTGGTACGGAAACCGCTTTTGCCCGTGGTGACCATGTGCACCCCTCTGACACCACTAAGGTGGATAAGGTGGAGGGTAAGGGCCTGAGTGCCAATGACTACACCAACGAGGAAAAGGCCAAGCTGGGCGGCGTGGAGGCCAACGCCAACAACTACACCCTGCCGGATGCCAGCGCCTCCGTCAAGGGCGGCGTGACTGTTGGCACCAATGTGGATGTCAGCGGTGGCAAAATCTCCGTCAAGAACGGCACCACCAACCAGAAAGGCGTGGTGCAGCTCTCCAGCGCCACCGATGACACCAGCACCACCAAGGCCGCCACGCCCAGCGCCGTCAAGGCCGCCTATGACCTGGCGGCAGGCAAGCAGAGCCCGGCCACCTCTTTGGCAGGCTACGGCATTGCAGATGCCTACACCAAGGATGAGGTGGATGCCAAGATGTCCAGCGCCCTTGAGTATAAGGGCTCCAAGGACACCTATGCAGACCTGCCCACCACCGGCAACAAGAAAGGCGATGTGTGGAACATCGTCAACGCCGATGCGGCCCACGGGGTCAACGCCGGTGACAATGTGGCCTGGAACGGCACCACATGGGATGTGCTGGCCGGTACGGTGGACTTGTCCGCCTACATGCTTGCCTCTGACCTTGTGGCCATCACCAACACAGAGCTGGATGACATCTGCAAGTAAAGGAGGCCAATGACATGGCAAAAAGGCCCTACCTTGATGACCTCCAGACAGCACGCCTCTGGGCAAAGGTCAAGGCCCTGGTTTCTCCTTTGAGCTCCAGAGTGACCACACTGGAGGGGCAGGTCCAGACCAACACCACGGACCTCTCCGGCCTGGCCACCCGTGTCCGCACGCTGGAGCTGAAATATGACACCAATGTCACCGGCAACTCCTGGAGCGTGGCTTTCACCAGCCTCTCCGGCGTGGTGGTCACTGGTGTGTGGAATGAAAGCCAAGGGAGGATTGAGTTTTAAGTGCCCAACTATGACATCATACCGCTTGCCACTGATCTGCTGGACTACACCATCCAGCGGGTCAAGGTCAAAGAGCCCCAATACACCAAGGTCAAGGCCTATGTGATGGAAAACGGCCAGATGGTGGAAAAGGAGCTCTTTGAGAAAATCAAGGATGACGGCAAGCCTCACTTTCCCAAGAGCCAGACTTTCCACATGTGCGCTGACATGCAGCGCATGGCCAGCGCCATCCTCCAGAAATGCAACTCCGCCGATGGCCGTTATTTTGAAACTGAGTATGAGGAACGCCTCAAGGACCTTGATGAGGTCATCGTCCTCTGCGATACCCTCAACCAGTACATCAACCTGAGCTATAAGCGCAAGTACATCTCTGGTGACCAGTGCCACTACTGGGCAGAGCTGGTGCGCCCGGTCCGTCAAAAGGCTTTCAACTGGAAACGCAATGACAGCAACCGTGCCGCCGCTCTGCGGGAGGCAAAGGCCAACCAGGAGCTTGCCAAAATGGGCCAAATGGCCCAGCAAATTGCTGAGGCCCTGGCCCGCAACCCCTAAAAGGATATACCAGCCGAGAGCTGTTATATTTGGGTATGACCTATTTTTCCACTGTGCTCCCCGAACACGAACAACACCAACAACGCCGTTTACTTGAACACCAATGGCAATGTCAACAACAACAACTGCACCAACACCAACGGGTCCCGCCCCGCTCTGATGGTAAGGCCTGACTGAGTAGGCCCAAAGCCCAAAACCGTGCCATCCATCACATCAAAGGAGGTCATACCCAGCCTTGGTGAGGCCAAGGCAAACACATTGCGCTGATGCCCCGCTGCTTTCCAGAAAAGTGGCGGGGCTACTGGTCCTATCATGCGGCACCTACACAGCGCATGAGGAGAGGCTGGCCAGCCGAACACTGATAGGGGGCCATCCGTTTGTATGAAATTTTCTGAAATATGCACCTTTGCGGTGATCTATGCGGCATACCTGGCCGCCCGGCGGGGCAAACGCTCCAGAGCCGCCACCGCACACTATGAGGTGCGCCTGCTTGAGAACATCGTCAACCTGGTCTATATCCTCAAAACCAAGATTTACAGACCTGGTGTGTTTCGTGTGTTCTATGTCTATGAGCCCAAGAAAAGGCTGGTGCAGGCACCCGCTTTTGTGGACAAGGTGGTCCAGCACGCCATAGTGGACAATCTCCTCTATGACCGCATCACCCGCAGTTTCATCCTGGACAACTACGCATCCCAAAAGAACAAGGGCCTGCACTTCGGCCTGGACCGGCTCAAAGGATTTTTCACGGACTACTGGAATAAGCACCACACCGCTGAGGGCTGGGTGCTCAAGTGTGATGTCCGCCATTTCTTTGCAAGCATCGACCATGACAAGCTCAAGGAAAAGCTCAAAAAGCTGGACCTTGAGCCTGTTGTTTATGACCTGCTTTGCATCTATATTGACTGCTCTGACGGCCTGCCGCTGGGGTATCAGACATCACAGCTCTTTGCCCTCCTGTTCCTGGATGACTTTGACCACTTCGTCAAGGAACAGCTCCACATCCAATACTATGGCCGCTACATGGATGACTTTTTCCTCATCCACCCGGACAAGGAATACCTGCAATTCTGCCTCCGGGAAATACGGGCCTACATGGATAGCCTGGGGCTGGAACTGAATGAGAAAACCCAAATCTTTCCCATCCGCAACGGCATTGACTTTTTGGGCTTTCACACCTACCTGACGGAGAGCGGCAAGGTCATCCGCAAGCTGCGGCACAGCAGCATCAAGCGGATGCGTGCCAAGCTCCGCCACTGGGAAAAGGAATACCCGGCGGGCCTGGTGACCCGTGAGCAAATCCTGCAATCCTGGCAGGCGTGGGATGCCCACGCCGCACATGGCAACACTTGGGCCCTGCGCCAACAGGTGCGGGACCGTGTGCAAAATATTCTAAAGGAGGAAATCTGATCTATGGCCACAACCACCCTGGGCAACAAAGCTGTGGGCAGTATCATCCAGCTCAAGGAAAACGGCAAGCTGGTGAGCTTCTATGTTGCCAAGCACAACTATGAGAACTCCCTCAACGGCATGGGCCGCACGCTGGTGGTCCGCAAGGACTGCTATGACAACCGCCAGTGGCACAGCTCCAATGTCAATGCCTACGCCTCCAGCGCCATTGATAGCTGGCTCAACGGCACCTACAAAAACCTGCTTGATGCAGACATCCGTGGGGTCATCGGCACCACAAAAATCAAGTACACCCCCGGCAACGGCAACAACACCGTTGGCACGCTCCAGCGGGCCATTTTCCTGCTGTCTGCCACTGAGCTGAACAGATCGGCAAGCTGGTTTAATGTGGAGGGCACGGCGCTGGAAATCGCCAGCTCTCTCCAGATCGCCTACATGAACGGCTCCGCCGTTGTTCAGTGGACACGCTCCCCGCTCACGAACATCACCGGCGGCGCCGTTTGCTTGGACTCCAGTGGCGGTGTCGGCTACTACGGCTGCACCAGCACCTACGGGTCCCGCCCCGCTTTCACTCTCCCCTCCACCCTCTCTGTGAGCGATGACGGCACTGTGTCCGTCAACACTGCGCCCACCATCACCAGCTCCACGGCCAATGGCTCCAACCTGGGCACCAAGACGGCGGGCTTTAACTTCCAGTACACGGTCAACGATGTGGACGGGGACACTGTGACGGTCAAGGAGTACCTGGACAATGTGCTCAAGCGCACCTACACCGCAACCCTGGGCCAGGTCAACACATTCCAAGCTGTCACGGCTGCCAACTGGCAGAAAATCCTCAACGGCTCCCACACCCTCAAGGTGGTGGCCTCTGACGGCAAGGCTGACAGCGCCGCCTACACGGTGACCTTTGCCAAAAAGGTGACCAAGGCCACTGTCACGCTGGCAGCGCCGCTGGCGGCGGATGATGCCATTTCTGTGATGGTTATGAACATCGTGGGCACCCTGCCTGCGGATGCGGTCATGGAGGTGCTGGTCACCAACAACGCCAAGGACACCACCCCCGTCTGGGAGGATGCCACGGCGGATGTCAAGAATGGCGCAAACCATGTGTTTACCAATAAGACCGCCGCCAACGGCTTTGCGTTCAACTTCAAGCTCTCTGTTGAGCGTGGAGCCAGCGACACCGGCGGCTATATTTCTAACATCGGAGGTGCTTTTGAATAATGGCTGTTTACTATGACAACACAAGCCTCAAGGCAAAGCATGAGCGCAAGCGTTCCCTGGAGGAACTGACCAAGGAAAACAAAGAGCTCAAGACCCGGCTCCAGGCAACGGAGGAGGACCTGACCAACACCCAGGTGGCCCTCACGGAGGTCTATGAGATGCTGGCAGGAGGTGGAGAGAATGGCTAAGGTATATGCCGCCCTCATCCGCAAGGGCCTTAAGACCCTGGATGATGTCCCCGCCAACCTGCGTGACGCTGTTGCCAAGCTGCTGGAGGAGAGCACCGATGCGTGAGCTCCGCCTGCGGCTTGCTTTATTTCTGTTGAGAAAGGAGGTGCAAGACATGGCTGTTGTGTATGCTACCCTCATCATCAAGGGCCGCAAGACCATTGACCAGGTGCCCGCTCTGCTGCGTAAGCAGGTGGAGGAAATCCTGGCAGACCTGGAGGTTGAGGTCTAAAGCCCCAGCCCAGCAGGAGGGGCACACCCGTGTGGTGTGCCCCTCTCATTTTTGAACAACAGGAGGACAAAAAGGATGCTGGAAACGCTGAGGAGCTACTGGTCTATCATCTCCACCATCATCACTGTGGTAGCCGTCCCCGCCGTTGGCTACCTCTACAAGAAATACAAGCAGGCAGACGCACGGCAAAAGGCGGTAGAGCTGGGGGTCCAGGCCCTCCTCCGTGACCGCATCGTGCAATCCTATTATCACTATGAGGAGCGTGGCTGGATAACTCTGCACGGCCTTGAGAATGTCAATGCCATGTATAAGGAGTACCACGCTCTGGGCGGCAATGGCACCGTGACGGCGCTGGTCAATACCATCCATGAGCTTGAGGTCCGGGACGATAAGCGCCCCGCCTCTCAGGCCTGAGCTGGAGAGGAGGGCGCATGGAGTTTTCAAAGAAAATGCTGGTGCTGCACATCTGCATTTCCGTCCTCCTCTGCATCACCACGATAGTGGGGACGCTCACGGACCATGATGTCACAGCCATTGCGGCGCTCACCGGCACCTCTTTTGTGACAGATGGTGCCTGGGGCGGCTTTTACTACTGGAAAAGCAAGAATGAAAACCGGGCGAAATACGCCCAGCGTTTTCTCAACAAGTTTGCGGACAAGTACGGTGCTGATGCGGCCCTCCGGGCCACTGAGATCGTGCTGAAAGATTGAGTAAAGGAGGACATGCTCAATGACTGAAAAAGAACTCCGGCAGAAAGTTGTGGACACTGCGGTGAGCTATCTGGGCTGCAAAGAGGCCAACGGCTCCCACCGCAAAATCATTGACCTCTACAACTCCCACAAGCCCCTGGCCAGGGGCTATGCGGTGAAATACACGGATGCCTGGTGCTCCACCTTTGCATCCGCTGTGGCCATCGCCTGCGGCCTCACGGACATCATCCCCACGGAGTGCGGATGTGAGCGCCACATTGACCTTTTCAAAAAGCTGGGCTCCTGGGTGGAGAATGATGCCTATGTACCCAGCCCTGGTGACTACATTTTCTATGACTGGCAGGACGGCAGCAACTACGCCACCACGAACAACACCGGCTCTGCGGACCATGTTGGTATTGTGGTGTCCTGCGATGGCAAGACCATTAAGGTCATTGAGGGCAACATGAGTGATGCCGTTGGCTACCGCAAGCTGGCCGTCAATGGCCGCTACATCCGGGGCTTTGGCGTGCCCAAGTACGCCTCCAAGGCCACCTCTGCGCCCTCCGGCGGCGGGGAGGCATCCACGCCCGGCAAGGATGAAAAGCCCACTCCTGGGCTTGCTGTGGGCTCCGTGGTGACCTTTACGGGCACCAAGCACTATATCAGCTCCATGGCCGTCAACGGCAAGAGCTGCAAGCCCGGTGAGGCCAAGGTCACCGCTGTGGCCAAGTCCGGCAAGCACCCCTACCACCTCATCAAGACTACCAGCAGCTCCTCCACCGTCTATGGCTGGGTGGATGCCGCTGATGTCAAGGAAGCGGTCCCGGCCATCGTCAAGGGCTCCAGGGTCAAGGTGGCCAAGGGAGCCAAAACCTACAACGGCGGCAGTCTGGCCTCCTATGTCTACACCACCACCTACACCGTCATTCAGATTGACGGCTCCCGTGTGGTCATCGGCATCAACGGAGTGGTCACGGCGGCTGTCAACATCAAGGACCTCACGCTGGTGGGGTAAAGGAGGAAATCTATGACTACTTCCATCATCCATCTGGCCGTTGGCCTGGTGCTCCTGGTGGCCGTCAACATCGTGCTGGGCAGCCTCAACGCCCTCTTTGACGGCAGTTTCGACAAGGTGAAACTCCGCAACGGCATCATCAAGGGCATCATCGTGGCGGCCTGTTTCATCGCCTTTTATATGGCGGGCTACCTCAACCCGGACATCATCGCCATTGAGGTGGATGGGCAGACCGTGAACTTGATGACCGCCTCCAACCTGGCGCTGCTCACGGCCTATGTGCTCTATGCCAAAGATGTATTTGTGAAATTGAAAAACCTAATCTTGAGCAAGACCTCCGGCACGCCGCCGGAGGAGCTTGCCGCAGAACAGGAAACCACTGAATAAGGAGAACGCTATGGCAAAGTGGGGTAACTGCGACTATAAGCAGCTCCAGCAGCTCCGTGAGAACATCGCCCATCTGCAAGGCATTGACATGGACAAGTTTTGCAAGGACGTGTCCAAAGAGCTGGCCCGGAAACTCCTGCAACTTGTGATAAGGCGCACCCCCGTGGGCCGCTACGATGGTGAAACATACACCTGTGCAATGGGCAAGACCCACCAAGCGCACACGGTCAAGGGAAAAGTGGGCGGAACTTTACGCCGGGGCTGGACAGCAAAATCTCAAGGTGAGGCTGAAAGTGGCAGCGGAAATGGGATGAGCAAGGTGGCCTCCTACGCCGCCGCCCTGCCAGTCAAAAAGTCTGGCAATGCCTACACTGTTGAGGTCATCAACCCTGTGGAATATGCCAGCTATGTTGAATACGGCCACCGCACAACCAAAGGCGGCTGGGTGCCTGGGCATTATTTCCTCACATTGTCTGAGCAGGACCTTGAAAGCCTTGCCCCTGCTGCGATTGAGCGAAAGCTGGAACTCCAGCTAAGACAAGTTTTCAATGTGTAAGAAAAGCCGGAGAGGGTCACACCTCTCCGGCTTTTTTGCTATTCATCCATGAGCTCTTGCACTCTTTGCAGGTATTCATTGTAGGTGTCCTCTATGGACATAAAATCAATATCATGCTCCTGCAATTCGTTGAGCAATGCCTCCAGCCTCCGCCTCCGGCCTGCCGGTGTTTTCAACTGCATGGCGGCTGTTACCTGCTTTGTGTAAATGCGGTCCAGAAAATCCAGCCTCAGGGCAGAGGCCGCAGAGAGTGCACTTTCACATGCCTTGACCGTCTGCCTGCTGATTTTGCATCCAGCCTGCTTTGCCTGTAAGAGCGTGAGGGCGCACCTCTGCACCAACTGCAAACGGCTAAAGAATGTTTCAAAATTATAGGTCTGCTGGCAGAGTTGAAAACTCTCCTGCAAGATGCGGGCATCGTTCTGTGCTTGCATGAGAGAGTAGTGTTTCCGCATATCCCGGAGAACTTCCTCCGGCACATCTGGAGGGGTCACTTCTGCCCGCACAGAAACACCGGGTACAGGTGTGCCACTGATCTGCGCCGCTTTGGGCTTTTTCCTCCGCAACAGCAGATATGCCACACCGGCACACACTATTGTGAGCACAATATTTCCGACCTCTGGTGACTGAATAGATACAATCACGCCTCCAAGCGCTGCCAGCGCAAGCTCAACGCCAAAGATGAGCCGTATGACCCGCCACACCTTTTGCAAAAACTTTTTCATGCCTGCCGCCCCTTTACAAGTTTATTCTTGACTTTTTCTCTATTATAGTTTGCACCCTGTCTGCGTGTCAAGTATTGGAGCCTTTATTGATAATGACATACCAAATGTGCAAACTATAATTATTTGTGAGAGGAGGCGGTGCAGTTGATCGCTGAGAAAATCAAAGCCCTGCGTGAGGCAAGGGGCTGGAGCCAAGCGGAACTTTCCCGGCGGCTGGGCATCACCAGAAACGGCGTGAACTCTTGGGAGCAGGGGCTCTCTATGCCATCACCGGCGTGCCTGGTGGACCTGGCCAAGGTGTTTGGCGTGTCCACGGACTACCTGCTGGGGCTGGAACGGCTCACCACGGTGGATGTCACCGGCCTGGCGGACCGTGATGTTGCGGTGCTGGCAGAGCTGGCCGAAAGGCTCAAAAATTGCAAAGACTGACACAGCGGCTCACTTTTCGTGGGCCGCTTTTTTGTTCTTGACTTCATACACCTTTTGGTGTATAATCAGAGTACATTAAACGGAGGTGCTGCTCTATGACCCATTCCAAACTGCAAACCAAGCGCCTGGAGGCGCAGATGTCACAGTCCCAGCTTGCCGCTGCCGCTGGCATCAATGGCCGGATGCTCCAGTATTATGAGCAGGGTGCAAAAGACCTGAGTGGTGCCAAGCTGGCCACGCTGCTCAAGCTGTGCCTGGCTCTCAACTGCACATTGGCTGACATTCTCCCTGACGGAGAAACAACCGAACTGCTGACCCGATACGGGCAGTAAAGCCTTTTCTGGCGGGGTGTTCATCACCCCGCCGCTTTTTTATATTCTGAGGAGGGTATCACATGAATTACAAGGGCTTTCATCAACTGCAATGGGAGGACCGCCTGGTCATTGAAAAGATGCTCAAAGTGGGTGACAGCAAGGCCAAGATCGCTGAGGCGCTGGGCGTATGCAAAAAGACCATCTACAACGAAATCAAACGGGGCTGGACCCAGCAGATGACCTCTGACTATGAGTTTATCTGGTGCTACTGCCCGGAGATGGCGGAGCGCAAATACCAGGAAAACCTCCGGGCCAAGGGGCCGGACCTCAAGATTGGCAATGACATTGACTTTGCCAACTATGTGGAGCAGAAAATTGTGGAGGAGCACTATTCTCCCGCAGCTTTGTTGGCAGAGCTCAAGGCAAAGCCGCCCCAGTTTGACACCACGGTCTGTGAGGCCACGCTCTACAATTACATCTACCGGGGTGATGTGTTCCTGGTCCTCAACCCGGAGCACCTGCACGAAAAGGGCCGCCGCCACTATGGTGAGAAATACGGTGAACAACGGAACGCCGCCAGAGCTGCCAAAGGCCCCCGCATTGATAAGCGTGACCCCATCATTAACTCCCGCACTACTTTTGGCCACTGGGAGATGGACAGCGTGATGGGCACCGTGGGCTCCAGCCGGGCGCTGGTGGTGCTCACGGAACGGCTCACCAGGGCGGGCATCATCCTCCCGGTGCCAGACCATACCGCCGCCAGCGTGGTCCGGGCGCTCAACGGTCTGGAGCGCCGCCTGGGCAAGGACTTCTACCCCATGTTTCAGAGCATCACGGTGGACAATGGCTGTGAGTTTCAAGACTACGATGGTATGGAAAAGGCTTGCCGCCGGAAAGGAAAGCGCACCACCGTTTACTACTGCCACCCGCACGCACCACATGAGCGTGGCAGCAACGAGAACATGAACAGGATAATAAGGCGGTTTTTCCCCAACCCAAGGGCACCAACTTTGATGAGGTGCCTATCTCAGAAATACGCCGGGCAGAGGAGTGGATGAACAACTATCCACGGGAGGTGCTGGGGTGGCAGACAGCGGCCACCCTCCTGCGGAGCTACATGAGCGCCTGCTGATCTGCCGCACAATAAAGCTGAACGCCGGAGCCCACGGAGGCCACCGGCGCTGTTGTCATGCCCAAATGCAGAAAAACGCACAAAACAAGCCGCAAATAGCACGGCTCATTTTATGCGTTCATACAACTTTACAAGTTTATTGTAATTTATTCTTGACTTTTTGCCATCTGCCGCATACAGCTGCGCGGCGGCGGTGAGCATACGCTGCATCTCCTGCCGGGCCGACGGCGGCGAGAGGATCTCCACCTCGGTGCCGAAGCCGAACAGCCAGGCGTAAAACTTGGGGCTCGTGACCACATTCAGCGTGACCTTGAAATGCTCCGGCCCATCGGCGACCACGATCACGTCCTTGCCGAAGCGGTCGAGCACCGCACCGACCAGATGGTTGGCAAAGCGCAGCCGCACCGTCTGCTCTTCCCCGCTGAACATGCTGAACACTTTTTGAGAATACGCCGACAGGTCGAGCTGCGCCGCATCCGCCGCGCCCTCGCGCGGCACCTCCAGCGCGGAGATATCCGTCATCTTGTCCACGCGGTAATGCTTGCGCAGAGCGGCCTTGGCATCCCACGCCAGCAAATAGTAATTTTCATTGTCCCACATCAGCGCCAGCGGGCTGACGACGTAAAACGCGCCCTCTTTCCGATACCGGCGCTGCTTGGAGATGGTGTATTCAAAGTAGTGAAAACGGATCTGCCGATCCCGGGAAATGGCGTCGGAGATCTCGTCGACATTATAATAAACGCTCTCGTTCATGCTCTTGACGCGGCCGTGGACATAGACCTGCCGCTGCAGGAGCTGCGCATCATAGATGCTGGCAAGACCTTCGATTTTTTTGATAAGGGCCAGCGTCTTTTTGTGCGTGATGAATTTCGACGACTGCACGCTGTCGACCAGCAGCTTGAGCTCCGGCGTTTCGAATGCGCGCGTGCCGACATAGTATCCGGTCGTCTTGGACTTGGTCTGCACGATGTCCAGGCCGAATGTGCGCAGCGCCTCCAGATCGCCGTAAATACTCTTGCGTTCGGCCGACACGCCGCGCTGGGCCAGCTGCGCGATCATCTCCGGCACGGTCATCGGGTGGCGCTCGTCCGTCTGCTGCAGCAGGATCTCCATCAGGTACAGTAACTTCAGTTTCTGATTCGGTGACTTTGGCATAGTGATTCTCCGTTTCCCGCAAGGATCAGCATAATATTACCACAATTCAGCGGTGTAAGCCAGTCAAAAGCCATCATGATGTACATTTTTTACAGCGTTTCCATTTGACCGGCTGCTCAGGCGTCGCCGGCGGCAGCCGCTGCCTTTCGCGCTGCAGAGTCGCCTGCCCGCCTGTTTTCTCCATCATAGCAGGAAGAGAGTCCCATAATCAGGACTCTCATCACAAAAACTGAAAATATTTGAAAAAATGCCGGGCGCAGTGCAAACCACCAGTTGGCCGCCGCGAACTTCATTTCCCGGGAGCGGCAGCCGCGGTGCGCCGGGTACGCAGGCGGGCCGAGCCCACGTCGATAAGCCAGACGAGCAGAACAAAGCCGAGGAAGATAGCGCTGACATCGTTCCATGCGTACTGATTCATGGCGAAAATGAGCGGCGCGCCGATGCCGCCGGCACCGACAAGGCCGAGCACGGACGCCTCGCGGATGTTGACATCGAACCGATAGAGCACAGCCGAGGAAAACGCCGGGCCGAGCTGCGGCAGCACTGCATAGCGGATGCGCGGCAGCAGAGAGACGCCCATGGCGCGCAGCGCGTCGTAAGCGCGAAAATCGAGCGACTCGATCGCCTCGGTGAAGCGCTTGCTGAGCAGGCCGATGCTGCACACCGCAAGCGTCAGCACACCGGTGAACGCGCCCGGGCCGGAGACACGGATGAAAATCAGCCCGTAGATCAGAAACGGCACGGAGCGGATCGCCACGATCAGCACCCGAAACAGCAGCGCGACCGGGCGCGGCAGCAGCTTCGGTGTGCTCAAAAACGCCAGCGGCAAAGCGAGCAGCGCGCCGAGGCCCGTACCGGCCAGCGCGATGCCGACCGTCTCGAGCAGCAGCCAGCCGAGGCCGTCCTTGCCGGTGCCGAAGAAAAAGCTCCAGTCCGGATGCAGCAGCCCCGTGCCCATCGCCGCGAGCACGCTTTTACTCGTGTGCGCCAGATCCGGCGCTTCGATGCCCGCCGTGCAGACGACGACGCACACGAGCACCGCCGCCCAGATCGCGCGCTTTGCCCCGCGCGGGATGCTGCGCTCGCCGCGGATGATGCGCCCGAGCACGTGGCTGAGCCACTCGATGCAGCAGACAGTCACGAACAGGCACACAAGGATCGCACCGACGCGGCCATACTCCCGCCACGAGATCTTCTCATTGAGCAGCAGGCCAATGCCGCCCGCACCGACATAGCCGAGGATGGCGCTGTGGCGCACATTCGTCTCGAGCAGGTAGAGCGCGTTGGTCAGGTAGCCAGAGGCGATCTCCGGCACGACGGCGCGCGCATAGGCCCGCGCCGGGGACGCACCCATGGCGCACAGGGCGCGATAGGGCGCGAGCGTCAGCGTTTCGATGTCCTCATAGGTCATGCGCGTCATGACGGCCAGCGTAAAAAGCGTGATGGCGACCGTGCCGGAAAATGTGCCGAGGCCGAACAGGAATGTCGCCAGCAGCGCAAGGATCAGCGCCGGGAACGAGCGCAGCACCTGCACCAGAAACCGCAGGATGCGGCGCACCGGCGCCGGGCACGGCAGGTTGGCCGCGCACAGCGGCGCGAGGATGAGCGCCAGCAGCACGCCCAGCGCCGTGCCGGTGACGGACATGCGCAGCGTGGCCAGCAGCGGCGCGACGATCGCGGACAGGTAGCTCCAGTCCGGCGGGAAGAGCTGCGAGACAATGTCGCGCAGGTGCGCCCGCCGCGCCCAGAACACCGCGGGATCGCACCCTGTGAGCCAGAACGCCAGCACAAACAGCGCGAGCACACCCAGTGCCCGCGCCCAGCGCCTGCCGCGCGCGCGCGTCATGGCGCGGCCTCGCTTTCCGCGCCGCCGTAGATGCGCGCGAGGTCGGCATCCGTCACGGCGGCAGGCACGCTGTCGAGCACGATCCGCCCGGCGTGCAGGCCAAGGAGCCGGGTGGAGACCGCCCGGCTCTGGTCGAGATTATGACTGTTCATGAGGATGGCGACGCCCTCCGTGCGCTGAATATCCTGCAGCAGCGCAAGGATCTGCCGGCCAGTGACCGGATCGAGCGAGGCGACCGGCTCGTCCGCCAGCAGCAGCGCGGGCCTGCGCATGAGCGCGCGCGCGATGGCGACGCGCTGCTTCTGCCCGCCGGAGAGATCGCAGACCGGCTCATCGCACTTGTCCGCCAGACCAACGCGCGCGAGCAGCCGCTCGGCCTCCGCGATCTGTGCGCGCGAAAACAGGCCCAGCAGCGCCGCCGGCAGCGCCATGTCCGGCAGGCAGGCATTGAGCACGTTCTGCCGGCAGGAGACCGGCTCTACGAGGGCAAAGTCCTGATAGATCGTGCCGATGCGCTTTTGCACGGCGCGCTTGGCGCGGCCGCGCGCGCGGGAAAACGGCTGCCCGTCTATGCACACTTCCCCGCCGTCGCACGGCAGCGTGCCGTTGAGGATGCGAAACAGCGTCGTCTTCCCGGCGCCGGACGGGCCGATGACGGACACGAACTCCCCCGGCTCGACGCCGAAGGAGACGTCCGTCAGCACTTGCGGCCGGCTGCCGAAGCGCTTGCTGATGTGTGCAGCTTCCAGCAGCATGGGTTTACTTTCCGGCGGACTTGAGCATGGCCTGCGCGTCACGCTCGCCGTCATAGTCCGAATCCTTGCCCCAGGTATAGCCGACCTGGCTGAAGACGCTGATGATCTCCTTGCCCTCGTCGGTCTGGGCAATCTCGATGAACGCCTCGCCGAGCGCCTTGCGGAAATCCTCGTCGGCCATGAGGTCGGAGTTCTTGCTGTAGGCGATCATGTCATTGTAGATGCCCTCGGTCACACCGATGATGCCCGTCTGCTCGACCATGGGCGCCGTACCGCCGAACTTCTCCTGCCAGATGGGCGCGTTCTTGATGCGGATATGGCCATAGGAGACCATCACGTCAGCCTGACCGGTGGCCAGACGCGCGAGCGACGTGCTGTGCGAGTCGGACTGCACCACGTGATCCAGATCGGCAATGGTCTTGCCATAGTGCTCCTGCAGCCAGAGGCTCGGGTAGATGTAGCCGGACGCGGACGTCGGGGCGAGCACGGACCAGGTCGCGCTGTTGAGATCGTCCCACGTCAGTTCCTCACCGGCGTTGACCTTCTTGAGCAGCTCCTGCCCCTTCGCGCTCGGGCCAGCCAGAATGATCGAGCGGTAGTAAGTCGTCATGTCCTGCGTGTTTTCCTCGATGGTGCCGTCGTTCCAGTCGGCGGGGTTGTCGGAGTCCTTGTTGATGCCGTAGCGCAGCGCCGTCAGCAGCACGTCGCAGTCATCGGAAAACAGGACATAGTTGCCGCCAGAGATGAAGCCGATGTCCGCGCTGCCGGCGCTGAGCGCCTCGCCCACGGCGGTGTAGCTCGTGCCGACGGTCATGTCGATGTTCTGAACGTCATAGCCCTTTTCCAGCAGCTTCGCCTTGAGCAGCGCCTCGAGCGGTTCGGTCGCCGTCGTGATCTGATCGGCGTCCGCATACGGGGAGAACGCGATCTTCAGACTCTCGATCGTCTTCGTGCCGCCGGCCGTTCCGGCGTCCTTCTGGCCGCAGCCGGCCATCAGGCCGAGCGCCAGGACCAGAGACAGCATCATTGCCACTACTTTTTTCATGTACATACCCTCCAGATTTTTTCTTTCCGTCGGCCGCAGGCATAAAAAATTGGCATATGCAGCGCTGCATATACCATACCTGATGACCAGCAGACGCTGAGAATCCGCCCCCGCGGACGGATTTGGCCGGTCGATCCTCTCTGGGATCCTCTCAGCCCGGAACACGGGCTCCCTCGCAATCTGGTTTCGTCATCATTTTCTGTTGAGCGCGGCGCCAGGGCGCTCCCCCTTTCGCCGCATTCCGGAAACCATTCGACAGCTTACCACACCCCACGGGAGAATGCAAGCTCTTTGTAAAGCACGTGTAAAACTTCCGGGCACCGCGCCCGCCTCATATTCCCCGCAAAAATTCATATACTGAATTACGCAAATATGGGGAGTGGTGTAAGTGCACACGGACATGGAAGCGCGCGCATGCGATCTTGCGGAATATCTTCTCGCCAACAATACCACCGTCCGCGCCGCCGCCAAACAATTCGGCGTTTCAAAATCGACCGTCCACAAGGATCTGACGGAGCGGCTGGAGAAGATCAACCCCGCGCTCTATCAGCAGGTCCGGCAGCTGCTGGACCGCAACAAGGCGGAGCGGCACATCCGCGGCGGCATGGCGACGCGGCGAAAATACAAAGGTACATAAACCGGCGCGCGGCCACCCGGATGGGCGGCCGCGCCGCGCATATTTCCCGCAAAAACGGAAACGCTAGCGTCGAAGGTGATTGCTTGAAATCCAAACGAATCGGACCTCAGACCGTACAGTTTGTCGCCCCGCCCGTGATCCTTGCCTCCGCCAGCGTCGTAGGCAAAAAGGAGGGCGAGGGCCCGCTGCGCGATTGCTTTGACAGCGTCAGTCAGGACACCTATTTCGGCACAAAGAGCTGGGAGCAGGCCGAGAGCGCCATGCTGCGGCAGTGCTTCGACCTTGTGTGCCAGAAGGCCGGGCTGCCCCCGGAGCAGCTCGACTATGTGCTCTCCGGTGACCTGCTCAACCAATGCGTAGGCTCGGCCTATGCCATGCGTGACATCGGCGTGCCCTATCTGGGCCTGTATGGCGCGTGCTCGACGATGGCGGAATCGCTCAGTCTGGCCGCCATGCTCATCGACGGCGGCTACGCCGAGCACGCCGCCGCGCTCACGAGCTCGCACTTCTGCTCTGCCGAGCGGCAGTACCGGTTCCCGCTGGAATACGGCGGCGTGCGCACACCGACTGCGCAGTGGACCGTCACCGGCTCCGGCGCGCTCATCCTCGGCGCGGCCGGCAGCGGGCCGCGTGTGACGATGGTGACGACCGGGAAGATCGCCGACGCGGGCATCACGGACGCGAACAATATGGGCGCCGCCATGGCGCCCGCCGCCTATGAGACGCTCAGGGCGCACTTTGCCGACACCGGCCGCACGCCGGACTACTACGACCTGATCGTGACCGGCGACCTCGGCAAGATCGGGCACACGGTCGTGACGCGGCTGTTTCAGGACGACGGCATCGAGCTCGAGGGGCTCTACACGGACTGCGGCCTGCTGATCTATGACCTGGAGGGGCAGGACGTACACGCCGGCGGCTCCGGCTGCGGATGCAGCGCAGCCGTGCTCGCGGGGCATCTGCTGAAGCTGCTGGCAGGCGGCCAGATCCGGCGGCTGTTGTTTGCGGCGACCGGCGCGCTCATGTCGCCCACCGCATCCATGCAGGGCGAAAGCATCCCCGGAATCTGCCACGCCGTGGCGATCGAAACGCAGGTGAACACATGATCCTTGGCTATGTAAAAGCATTTCTGGTCGGCGCCGTCCTATGCATGATCGGTCAGATCCTGATCGACAAGACGAAGCTGACCCCGGCACGTATCCTGACGCTGTATGTTGTGGCAGGCGTGGTGCTCGGCGCGGTCGGCGTCTATGGGCCGTTCGCCAAATGGGCCGGCGCGGGGGCGACCATACCGCTGACCGGTTTCGGCAACCTGCTGGCAAAAGGCGTGCGCGATGCCGTGGCCGAAAAGGGCGTGCTCGGCGCGTTCACCGGCGGCTTTGAGGCCGGTGCGGCCGGGATCTGCGCAGCCATTTTCTTCGGTCTGCTCGTGGCCATGTGCTTCAAATCCAAAGACAAGCAATAATACAGGCAGGCGCATCTCGCGCGCACACGCGCAAAAAAAGAACCGATTCGGATGAATCGGTTCTTTTTTATGTTCGGTACGGTTTAGCCTCTCGCAGCGGCTTCGCCGGCCTCGAGCGCCTTCATGTTGCCCTCGAGGAACTTGGCCTTCTTCTCGCCAAGCTCGATGCGGATTGCTTCGCCAAGGATCTCGTTGGAGACGACCGGAGCCTTCTCCATCAGAGCGCCGAGGATCGCAACGTTCGCGCCCTTCGGGTTGCCGACGGACTCGGCAATGCCGTTGGCGTCGCAGTAGACGACCTGGATGTCATCACGCTCGGCCTTGCGGTCGATGATGGAGCTGTTGATGACGAGGACGCCGCCCGGCTTGACGTGGCTCTCGAACTTGTCCAGAGACGGACGGTTCATCGCCACAACGCAGTCAGCCATGTCGACCAGCGGGGATGCGACCGGATCGTCGGAGACGATGACGGAGCAGTTCGCCGTGCCGCCGCGCATCTCAGGGCCGTAAGAGGGCAGCCAGGAGACGTGCTTGCCGTCGAGCATGCAGGCCATAGCCAGGAACTTACCGATCAGGAGCATGCCCTGACCGCCAAAGCCAGCAAAAATATATTCTTTCTTCATATTATTCAGCCCCCTTGTCCTTCTTAACGCCGAGCGGGTAGTACGGAATCATGTTCTCTTCCAGCCACTCCATCGCCTTGATCGGGCTCAGGCCCCAGTTCGTCGGGCAGGCGGACAGGACTTCGACCAGCGTGAAGCCCTTGCCTTCCATCTGATAATGGAACGCCTTGGAAATGGCCTTCTTCGCCTTGACGATGTTCGGGGTGTTGTTGACAGCGACGCGCTCGATGTAGTAGGAGCACGGCACTTCCGCGAGCATCTCGGAGACCTTCAGAGGTGCGCCGCACCAGTCCTCATCACGGCCATAGGGGCTCGTGGTGGTCTTCTGGCCAACCAGCGTGGTCGGGGCCATCTGGCCGCCGGTCATGCCGTAGATCGCGTTGTTGACAAAGATCGTGGAGATCTTCTCGCCGCGGTGCGCAGCGTGAACGATCTCAGCGGTGCCGATGGAGGCCAGGTCGCCGTCGCCCTGATAGGTGAAGACGAGGGTGTCCTTGCCGACGACGCGCTTTGCGCCGGTGGCAACTGCGGGTGCACGGCCGTGCGCGGCTTCGTACATATCGCAGTTGAAGTAATCATAAGCAAAAACGGAGCAGCCGACCGGCGCGACGCCGATGACTTTGCCGTCCAGATTCATCTCATCAATGACCTCAGCGACCAGGCGGTGGATAATGCCATGGTTGCAGCCCGGGCAGTAGTGGAACTGCTTGTCCGTGAGGAGCTTGGTCTTTTCAAAAACAACAGACATTTACTTGCCCTCCTTCATGCTGATAATCTTCGCCTTGATCTCTTCGGTGGTCGGCATCTGGCTGCCGAGGTGGCCAAAGAAGTCGACCGGCTTTGCGCCGTTGATGGCGAGCTTGACGTCCTCGAGCATCTGGCCTTCGTTCAGCTCGACATCGAGCACAGCCTTCACGCCCGGCTGCTCCGCAGCCTTCTTGACGGCGTCGTACGGGAACGGCCAAACGGTGATCGGGCGGACCAGGCCAACGTTGATGCCCTGCTCCTTGAGCTCAACGATTGCAGACTTGGCAATACGCGCAACCGTGCCGAAAGCGGTGATGACATACTCAGCACCCTCGAGGTTGTACTCTTCCCACTGCTGCTCGTTGGCAGTGATCTCACGATAGCAGGCCTGCAGCTCGTCGTTGTGGACGGACAGGGTCTCGGTATCGATGTAGATGGAGTTGATGACGCCGCGCTTTGCCGGATCGTCGCCCGGTTTCCAGCCGGTGCAGGCCCAGGGCTTCTTCTCGGGATCGATCTTGTAGTCGACCATCTCGGGCATCTCCACGGGCTCCATCATCTGAGCGATGATGCCGTCAGCCAGGAAGAGGACCGGTATGCGGTACTTCTCAGCCTTGTCGAAGGCGTACATCATGATGTCGATCGCTTCCTGCACGGATGCCGGAGCATAGGTCAGCAGGTGATAGTCACCGTTGCCGCCGCCCTTGACAGCCTGGAAGTAGTCGCCCTGAGAAGCCTGAATGTTGCCGAGGCCGGGGCCGCCGCGCATGACGTTCAGGATGACAGCCGGCAGCTGCGCGCCTGCGCAGTAGGAAATGCCTTCCTGCTTCAGGCTGACACCGGGGCTGGAGGAAGAGGTCAGCGCACGTGCACCAGCACCGGCTGCGCCGTAGATCATGTTGATAGCCGCAACTTCGCTCTCGGCCTGCAGGAAGCAGCCGCCGACTTCGGGCATACGTGCGGACATGTATTCAGGAATCTCCGTCTGCGGAGTGATCGGATAGCCGAAGAAGTAACGCGCGCCTGCACGGATCGCAGCCTCAGCGATAGCTTCGCTACCCTTCATAAGCGTCAATGCCATTTTCGATGTACCTCCTTAATCTCTCACAATGCTGATTACCACGTCCGGGCAAGTACGCGCGCAGGAAGCGCAGCCGATGCAGGCCTCCGGATTCGCGACGACGGACGGATGATAACCCTTTGCGTTGAGTTTGTCTTTCGCCAGCGCCAGAACGCCCTTCGGGCAAGCTCTGACACAGAGACCGCAACCCTTGCAAAGATTCTCGTTGATGGTCACCTTTACCATTTTTGCTACCTCTTTTCTGTTCTGTTTTGCGAAATTGCCTATGTAAACCGCAAGAGCGGGTTACGCCTGTTTCTTCTCCGACAGACTGTGGATATAGCTCTCCCAGTCGCGCTTCATGATGATGTCTATGGCGACGGGTTTGCCAATATACTTCGGGTCGTGACCCTCGGCAAGGAAAATGTCGAGCAGCTCCTTCTTGCCGGTCGTGTACATGACCGGGACGCCTGTCCGGTCGCTGACCTCGCGCAGCATCTCATAACCGTCGCGCAGCTCCGCCGGCGTGGTCATGGTGGCAAGGTTGGTGTTGTTGATCATACCCGTGATCTTCAGGTGGGAATGGATCTGCATCTGCTCCTGCAGAGCAATGATCTTGTCCACCGTGCCGGCGAGCGGGCGGCGGATATTGACCACGTTCAGGACCTCCAGCTGCTCCGGGCCCATGGCCATGAAGTCCTGAAAGTCCTCATAATAGCGGCCGAGGGCCGTGGAACCGACGGCGTCACCGCCGACGTCGAACACGACGGTGTCCCAGTTCATGGCAAATGCAGAAGCGACCTCTGCCGGCAGGGACAGCGTCTCCACGCCGGAGCAGGCATAGTTCGGAGAGATGAGACGAATCTCTTTCTGCTCCACGAGCTTGCCGCGCTCCGTCAGGCGGAAGTAGGTATTGACCAGGTCCAGGTCAATGAGTTCTGTCTTTCCGGTTTCAGCCGCTTTAAAAGCAAAATTCAGCGCAAGCTCACTCTTGCCGCTGCCGTAGTTGCCGATCATGACATATATTTTTTTCAAAACGATGCTCCTCCCCTCGAGGGGTATTAAAAATGTGCAAATGGGTATTAAAAAATGAAATGCATCTATTCAAATATCCAAATCTCAACGGTTATCATAGTAGCACAATCGGGTGAATTCGTCAACAAATGTTGTTCTGTTTTGTGGAACGTACACAATTTTGCTCGCCGTTTCTGGACAAGATGCCAGTTATCTACAAATTAACAATGCCGTCTAAGAAATAACTGTAGTTTTTCCCTGCTTCAGGTAGAGATACCACCCGCTCACGCCCACCAGAAACACGCCGCCGACAAGGTTGCCGAGCGTGACCGGCAGGAGATTGCCCAGCAGCGCCCTGCCCCACGTCAGGCCCGCGGCCGCCGCGCTGGTCTGCGCCGCGGTCAGCAGCCCAGCAGTGAGATAATACATATCGGCCACGCTGTGCTCAAAGCCCGCGACGACGAACGTCATGATCGGGAAAAACACGGCCAGGATCTTGCCAGGGACGGACTTGGCCGCGCTGGCCATCCAGACGGCGATGCAGACAAGGAAGTTGCACAGGATCCCGCGCACAAACGCATCGCCGAACGACAGGGACGCCTTCGCCTGCGCGATGGAGATCACAGACGCCGCCAGCCGGCCGTCAAACGCGGCGAACACATGCCCCAGCACGCAGAGCGCCGCAACGAGCACCGCACCCACGAAATTGCCCAGATAGACAACGCCCCAGTTGCGCAGCATCCGCCGTGCAGAGATCACGCGCGACAAAACGCCCATGATCATGAGATTGTTGCCGGTGAACAGCTCGCTGCCGGCCACGATGACCATGGCGAGGCCGGCCGGAAAGACACAGCCGGAGACGAGCTTTGCCAGCGACGGATCGCCCACCGTGGCCGCGGCCGCCGTGGACGCGGCGCCTGCCAGCGCGACGAACGCCCCCGCCAGACAGGCGAGCAGAAACATCCGCCCCAGCGGCAGCGCCGCCTTGGCCCGGCAGGTAGAAAGATAATTCTCCGCAATTTCTTTTGGCGTGTACACAGGCAGCCCCTCCAAATCGGCGCAAGATATCCGGTTAGAATCATCATAGCATCATATATCTTGTGTCGTCAAGCCCGGGACATGAAAAAGCAGCCGGAGAACAGATCTCCGGCTGCCTAGGTGGCCAGCCACTCGCGCAGGCGCTCCACGGCGCGTCGCTCCAGGCGCGACACCTGCACCTGCGAGATATGCAGGATGCCGGCGGCGCGCTGCTGCGTCAGGCCGTGATAAAACCGCAGGGCGATGACCTGCCGCTCCCGCTCCGGGAGCTGGCGCAGCGCCTCACGCAGGGCGGCGTATTCGACCATGCGCTCTTCCTGATCGTAGTCCCCAAGCGTGTGCTCGAGCGTAAAGCCGGTCTCCCCGTTTTCCTTCTGCAGGGACTCCGTAGGGCCGGTGGCCGTCTCGGCGGCGGCGATCTCTTCGGGCTCGAGCCCGGTCTCGGCCGCGAGCTCGGAGAGCGTCGGCTCGCGGCCGAGCGTCTGCTCCAGGCGCGTGCGCGCCGTGCGGATGCCCTGCGCACGCTCCTTGATGCTGCGGCTGACCTTGACCGCGCCGTCATCGCGCAGAAAGCGCCGGATCTCGCCCGAGATCTTTGGGACGGCGTATGTAGAAAAGCACGTGCCGTACTGCTCGTCAAAGCCCTGCATGGCCTTCAGAAAGCCGACACAGCCGAGCTGGTACAGGTCGTCCGGCTCGACGCCGCGGCCGAAAAACCGCCGCGCCACGCTCCAGATCAGGCCGGTGTTTTCCGTGACCATCTGCTCTGCCGCTGCGGCGTCCCCAGCCTGGGCGCGCCGGAGCAGGTCGCGCGTCTCCTCGGCGATCATGCGCGGCGGCGGATGCGGCGGCACATCGTCACGGTCGTGCCGCGGCCGGGCACAGACTTGACCCGCAGCGTGTCCATGAAGCTCTCCATGATCGTAAAGCCCATGCCGCTGCGTTCTTCCCCGCCGGTGGTATACAGCGGCGTGCGCGCCTGCGCCACGTCGGCGATGCCGATGCCGTGATCCTTGACGGCGATCTCCAGCCGCTCGTCCGGCAGGATGCGCACGCGCACCTGCACCGTGCCGAGCTTGTCCGGATAGGCGTGCACGACCGCATTCGTTACGGCCTCGGACACGGCGGTCTTGATGTCCCCGATCTCGGCAAGCGTCGGGTCGAGCTGCGCGGCGAAGGCCGCCACCGCCGCGCGCGCAAAGCCCTCGTTCACGCTGCGCGCCGGAAACTCCAGCTTCATGTAATTTTTCTGCGTCAACACTGTTCACACTCCTTTGCCCGGTCCTCGAGCACCGGGACGATATTGGTCAGGCCGGCCACGTCCAGCACCCGGCGCACCTGCCGCGGCACGCCGCACAGCGCCAGTGCGCCCCCTGTCTGCCGCAGGAGGCGGTCGGTCTTGAGAATGACCGCGATCCCGGAGCTGTCCATAAAGCTCAGGCCGGACAGGTCGAGCACGCAGCGGCGCGGCAGGTACTCCTCCACGGCGTCCTCAATGCCGGGCATGACTTCCTGCGCCGCCGCGTGATCCAGCTCGCCGAGCAGGCGCAGCGTCAGGCACCGGCCGTCATCATGCGTTATGATCCGCATCTGCTTGTACCTCCTAAATCAAAAGAAAAAGCACCGTGTACGAACCTTCGTACACGGTGCTATTGTAGCCCAGAGACGTGGGCCGAATTTGTCGGATGGCGGCGCTCAGCCGAGGTTTTTCAGGCTGGCCTCGAGATTTTCCACGAGCGCCCTGGCCTTCTCGGCGCGCTCGCGCTCCGTCTGCACGACGGCCTCCGGCGCGCGGGAGACGAAGTTCTCGTTCGAGAGCTTGCGCATCTGGCCCTCGTAGTTCTTGCGGGCCTTTTCGAGCTCCTTTTCCAGACGGGCGCGCTCTTTGTCGAGGTCGATCAGCTCGGCCATCGGCATGAAGAGCTTGGCCTCTTCCGTGACGACGGAGACCATCTTCTCGGCGTCGGCCGGCTGCTCGCTGCTGATGGTGATCTGCTCGGCGTAGGCGAGCTTCGTGATATAGATCTCGCCGGAGCGGAAAGCGTCCTGCCGGTCGGTCGTAATGAACAGGTGCGCCTTTCTGCTCGGCGGCACGTTCATCTCGGCGCGGCGGCTGCGCACGGCGCGGATGGCGTTCATGACCATCTCAAAGTCGCGCTCCTCGGCCGGGAAAGCGAGAGACTCAGTATACTCCGGATAGCGGGCGATCATGAGCGCCTCGCCGTCGTGCGGCAGGGCCTGCCAGATCTCCTCGGTGATGAACGGCATGAACGGGTGCAGGAGCTTGAGAATGTCCGTCAGGACATACAGCAGCACCTGCTGCGCACTGCGGGCGCGGGCCTCGTCGCCGCTGTTGAGGCGGGGCTTCGTGAGCTCGATATACCAGTCGCAGTACGTGTCCCAGATGAAGTCGTAGATCTTCGCCGCGGCGATGCCGATCTCGTACTTGTCGAGGTTCTCGCACACTTCCTTCGAGAGCGTGTTGAGCTTCGAGAGCACCCACTTGTCCTCGAGCTCCAGCGTCTCGGGCAGCTCGTTTTTGTCGATGGTGAGGTTCATCATCACGAAGCGGGAAGCATTCCAGAGCTTGTTGGCAAAGTTGCGCATGGCGCCGCACTTCTCAACATAGAAGCGCATGTCGTTGCCGGGGCTGTTGCCCGTGATGAGGTTGAAGCGCAGCGCGTCGGCGCCGTAGGTGTCGGCCATCTCGAGCGGGTCGATGCCGTTGCCGAGTGACTTGGACATCTTGCGGCCCTTATCGTCGCGCACCAGACCGTGGATGAATACCGTCGGGAACGGGATGTCCTTCATCTGCTCCAGGCCGGAGAAGATCATGCGCGCGACCCAGAAGAAGATGATGTCGTAGCCCGTGACCATGACGCTCGTCGGATACCAGAACTTCAGATCCTCGGAATCCTTATCCGGCCAGCCGAGCGTGGAAAACGGCCAGAGTGCGGAGCTGAACCAGGTATCGAGCACGTCGGGGTCGCGGTGGATGTTCTTGCTGTGGCAGGCCTCGCACTCGCAGGCGTCGGTGCGCGAGACGGTGACATGGCCGCAGTCGTCGCAGTACCACGCCGGGATCTGGTGGCCCCACCAGAGCTGGCGGGAGATGCACCAATCGTGGACATTCTCCATCCAGTTATAATAGGTCTTGCTGAAGCGCTCGGGCACGAACTTGATGCGCCCGTCGCGCACGGCCTCGATGGCGGGCTCGGCCAGCGGCTTCATCTTGACGAACCACTGCGGGCTCGTCATCGGCTCGACCGTCGTGCCGCAGCGGTAGCACGTGCCGACATTATGATTATAAGGCTCGGTCTTGATGAGGTAGCCCTGCTCCTCGAGATCGGCCAGAATGGCCTTGCGCGCCTCGTAGCGGTCGAGGCCGTTGTACTTGCCGCCGTTGATGACGCGGGCGTCCTCGTCGAAGATGAGGATCTGCTCGAGATTATGGCGCAGGCCGACCTCGTAGTCGTTCGGGTCGTGGCAGGGCGTCATCTTGACGCAGCCGGTGCCGAAATCGAGCTCGACGTAATCGTCGGCCACGATGGGCAGCTCACGGCCCACGAGCGGCAGGATCGCCGTCTTGCCGACGAGGTGCTGGTAGCGCTCGTCCGCCGGGTTGACCGCGATGCCGGTGTCGCCAAGCATGGTCTCCGGCCGGGTGGTGGCGATGGTGAGGTAATCATCACTGTCCTTGAGTGGGTAGCGGATATACCAGAACGCGCCGGGCATATCCTTATATTCGACCTCAGCGTCGGACAGGGCCGTGCGGCAGTGCGGACACCAGTTGATGATGCGGTTGCCTTTGTAGATCAGGCCCTTTTCATACAGCTCGCAGAACGTCTCGCGCACGGCCTTCGAGCAGCCTTCGTCCATGGTGAAGCGGCTGCGGTCCCAGTCGCAGGACACGCCGAGCGACTTCTGCTGCTCGACGATGCGGTTGCCGTACTGCTTTTTCCACGCCCAGACGCGCTTGAGGAATTCCTCGCGGCCGAGATCGTAGCGGGTCAGGCCCTCTTCCTTGCGCAGCATCTCCTCGACCTTGATCTGCGTGGCGATGCCAGCGTGATCCGTGCCGGGCACCCACAGGGCGGCATAGCCCTGCATGCGCTTATAGCGCGTGAGGATGTCCTGCAGCGTCGCATCGAGCGCGTGGCCCATGTGCAGCTGGCCGGTGACGTTCGGGGGCGGCATGACGATGGAAAACGGCTTTTTGTCCGGATCGGCTTTGCCGGCAAAATAGCCGCCGCGCATCCACATGTCATAAATCTTGCTTTCGACCTGTTTGGGGTCGTAGACCTTCGGAAGCTCTTTCATGGCTCTCCTCCTTTAAGATTGCCGGGGCGCAAAAAAATCGCCCCGAAACGAACTGTTTCAGGGCGATCGAAACCGCGGTACCACCTGAATTCCACGCAGGCGCGTGACACTCTTGTCTCTGTAACGGGAGAACCCGGCCGCCCTACTCCGTTCAGGCCGGCTGCTCCGGGGCGACCTTCATCTCCGGCATCCGAAAGGCTCGCACCAACCGCCTTCTCTCTGACGTCCGCCGGGAGACTACTCCTCCCCTTCTTCGCAAATGGATGGGAAAATTATAGGCCCTGCCGCGTCGTTTGTCAAGCGTTTCTGAGCCAGCGCACGACCGAAAGCGCCGCGCGGTTGCCCTCGCCGACCGCCGCCGGGATCTGATAGGGCGCGCCGGTGCAGTCCCCGGCCGCGAAAACGCCGGGAATGCTCGCGGCAAATGCTTCATCCACAACGATGTGGCCCTTTTCGGTGGCAAGGCCGGGCAGAAGCGTATCGGCCGCAAAGCCCGCGCGCAGGACGAAGATGACGTCCGCCGGCTGTGCCGCGCCGTCAACCACGAGCGTGTCCGCCCGCTCGGCGCCGCGGATCTCAAAGCGGTGCTTTTTTCCGTCGTAATACTGCACGTCGCAGCCGATCTCACGCAGGAAGTCCGCCTCCGCCGGGGCGTCCGCCGCCAGGCCGATGACCGCCGCGCGCTTGCCGCGGTAGAGCATGCCGTCGCAGGTAGCGCAGTAGCTCACGCCGCGGCCGAGAAACGCCGTTTCCCCGGGAAACGTGCCGCGCTGGGCAATGCCGGTCGCAAGCAGAAGCGCCCTGCCCTCCACAAATTCCTTGCCCGCCGAGACGCCGAACGTTTTGCCCATCGGCATGGCCGACAGCGCCCGCTCGCGCAGCATGTCCGCGCCAAGATCGCGCGCCTGCTGCGTCATGGTCTCGAGCAGCGCGGGGCCGGAGACATCCGGCACACCGGGGTAATTTGTGACATGGCCGGCTTTATACAGCGCGCTGTCGGCCGCGCCGCCGCAGATCACGCACACGGTCAAATTCCGGTTGCGCGCCGTCATGGCCGCCGACAGCCCCGCCGGGCCGCCGCCGATGATGAGCAGGTCATACATATATCCGCACCTCCGTTGTCTTACAATCCTGTCTGAATTATATATTTCTTTTTCGATATTGTAAACAGAAAACGAATCGTGTATAATACTTTTACATTTTTCTGCCCATCGCAAATTTATGTGGAGTTGACATGACACTATGGAAGATACCAAAAACTTTATCGAAGCCTTTGTCGAAGAGGATCTTGCGCCCGGCGGCCGCTTCGCCGGTCAGACCGTCCACACCCGTTTCCCGCCCGAGCCGAACGGCTACCTGCACATCGGCCACTGCAAGGCTTTGTGCATCGATTTCGGAACGGCCGAAAAATTCGGCGGCATCTGCAACCTGCGCATGGACGACACGAACCCCTCCAAGGAGGACAACGAGTTCGTCGAGGCCATTCAGGAGGATATCCACTGGCTCGGCTTTGACTGGGGCGACCGGTTCTTCTTCGGCTCGGACTACTTCGAGAAGGATTACGAATACGCCGTGGAGCTGATTAAAAAAGGGCTTGCCTATGTGTGCGAGCTGACGCCGGAGCAGTTCCGCGAATACCGCGGCGATGTGAACACCCCCGCCGTCAGCCCCTGGCGCGACCGCCCGATCGAGGAAAACCTCGATCTGTTCGCGCGCATGCGCGCCGGCGAGTTCCCGGAGGGCAAGTATACCCTGCGTGCGAAGATCGACCTCGCCTCCGGCAACTTCAATATGCGCGACCCCGTGCTCTACCGCATCCGCTACATCGAGCACCACCGTCAGGGCACAAAGTGGTGCATTTTCCCGATGTACGACTTCGCGCACCCGATCCAGGACGCGCTCGAGGGCATCACGCACTCGCTGTGCTCGCTGGAATATGAGGATCACCGCCCGCTGTACGACTGGGTTGTAAACAATGTGTCCGTGCCGTGCAAGCCGCGCCAGATCGAGTTTTCGCGCCTCGGCATCAACTACACCGTCATGTCCAAGCGCAAGCTGCGCCGCCTCGTCGAGGAGGGCTATGTCTCCGGCTGGGACGATCCGCGCATGCCGACGCTGTGCGGCCTGCGCCGCCGCGGCTACACGCCAGCGTCCATCCGCAATTTCTGCGAGCGCATCGGCGTGTCCAAGGTCGCATCCACGGTCGACTACAGCTTTCTGGAACACTGCCTGCGCGAGGATCTCAACCTCCATGCCCAGCGCGCCATGGCCGTGCTGCACCCGGTGAAGCTGCGCATCACGAACTATCCCGAGGGCCAGAGCGAGACGTTTGCCATTGAGAACAACCCCGAGGACGAAAACGCCGGCACGCGCGACGTGACGTTCTCCAACGAGCTGTGGATCGAAGCCGACGACTTCATGGAGGAGCCGCCGAAAAAGTATAACCGCCTCTACCCCGGCAACGAGGTGCGCATCAAGGGTGCGTACATCGTCCGCTGCACCGGCTGCGTCAAGGACGCGGACGGCAGCGTGACGGAGGTCCTGTGCGAATACGATCCCGAGACCCGCGGCGGCAACACGCCCGACGGCCGCAAGGTGCGCGGCACGATCCACTGGGTCGATGCACACAACTGCGCCGACGCCGAGGTGCGCCTGTATGATAACCTCTTCGCCGACGCCGACCCCGAGGGTGACGGCAAGGACTATCTGGAGTGCCTGAATCCGGACTCGCTATCCGTGCTCACCGGCTGCAAGGTCGAGCGGATGCTCGCCGGCGCCGAGGCTCCGGCCGCGTTCCAGTTCCTGCGTCTCGGCTACTTTGCCGTGGATAATAAGGACGCGACCCCGGAGCATCTGGTCTTTAACCGGGCCGTCGCGCTCAAGGACAGCTTCAAGAAAGCCTGACCACAAGATCCTGTACCCTGTCCCTCCCGCAGAAAACGGGAGGGACAAGTTTTTGTGACAAAATGTGAATTTGCTGTTGACAAGCGCAGCATCCGGTGTTATGCTGTGCAAGCTGATATTTTTAAGTCGGTACGAGATACCGGCAAGGTGTCACGGTCAATGGAATCACTGCGGGCTCTCCCTGCGCGTTGCCGCCTTGTCTGTATCCGGACAGGGTGTTTTTTTATGCCCGGAGGAGGGATCGCTGTGGAGCTGAAATTCAAGGCAAAGATCATGGACGAAGCCGCCATCGACCGTACGCTCGTGCGCATCGCGCATGAGATCCTCGAGAAAAACGACGGCACGGACGACCTGTGCCTGATCGGCATCCGCACGCGCGGTGTGCCGCTGGCCCGCCGCCTTGCAAAAAACATTGAGAAGATCGACGGCGTACAGCTGCCGGTTGGCGAGCTGGACATCACGCTCTACCGCGATGATCTGTCCACGGTCGCGGACGCGCCGGTACTCAACCGGACGGACATTCCCTTCCCCATTGCGGGCAAGACCGTCGTGCTGGTCGACGATGTGATCTACACCTGCCGCACCGCGCGCGCAGCGCTCGACGCCGTGATGCAGCTCGGCCGTCCGGCGCGCATCCAACTCTTTTCCCTGATCGACCGCGGCCATTCGGAGCTTCCGATCAAGGCCAATTACGTCGGCAAGAACATCCCGACCTCCAAGAGCGAGGTCGTGGCCGTCCGCCTGCAGGAAACGGACGGAGAGAACAGTGTCTGCATCCTCGAGAGAGGATAAAGAATAGATTAAATTTTCACGGGAGGAAAAAATCTATGAGTAAAAGCTCCATCGGTACCGAGCCGGTGTACGACGCACGTACACTCGGCGCGCCCAGAATGTTCATTCTGGGTCTCCAGCACATGTTCGCCATGTTCGGCGCGACCGTCCTCGTCCCGGCGCTGTCCGGCCTCGACGTCGCAACGACGCTGCTGTTCGCCGGCCTCGGCACGCTGCTGTTCCACCTGCTGACCAAGGGCAAAGTTCCGGCCTTCCTCGGCAGCTCGTTCGCCTTCATCGGCGGCTACAACGCTGTGCGCACCATCGGGACGAATCCGGACGGCTCCGCGATCTATAATAACGACCTGCTGGCCTACGCCTGCTTCGGCGTCGCCATCGCGGGCCTGATGTACATCATCCTGTCGACACTGTTCAAAATCTTCGGCGTCAAGAAAGTCATGCGCTACTTCCCGCCGATCGTCACCGGCCCAATCATCATCGCCATCGGCCTGACACTCTCCTCTTCCGCCATCACCAACTGCCGTGCCAACTGGCTCGTCGCCGTCGTCGCGATCCTGATCGTCATCGGCTTCAACATGTGGGGCAAGGGCATGGCCAAGATCATCCCGATCCTGCTCGGCGTGCTCGGCTCTTACATCTTCGCACTCATCGTTGATCCCGCGGAGCGCGCCTCCGTCGCCGCTGCCGTCAGCAGCGCCAAGTGGTTCGGCCTGCCGATCTTCTGGAAAAACAGCGTGTTCCACCTCTTCGCCGGCCCGGTCGACAGCGGCGTCCTCTGGTCCGCCGTGCTGACGGTCGTGCCGCTGTCGCTGGCCACCATGGTCGAGCACATCGGCGATATCTGCGCCATCTCCTCCACCTGCGGCAAGAACTTCATGGTCGACCCCGGCTTCCACCGCACCCTGCTGGGCGACGGCCTGGCCACCACCCTCGCTTCCCTCTTCGGCGCTCCGGCCAACACCACCTACGGTGAGAACACCGGCGTGCTTGCCCTGTCCCGCGTCTACGATCCCCGCGTGATCCGCATCGCGGCCTGCATTGCGATTGTCGTGTCCTTCTGCCCGAAATTCGCGGCCCTCGTGTCCGCCATGCCGACGGCCACCATCGGCGGCGTGTCCCTCGTGCTCTACGGCATGATCTCCGCTGTCGGCGTGCGCAACGTCGTCGAGAACAAGGTCGACTTCACCAACACCCGCAACGTCATCATCGCCGCGCTCATCCTCGTGCTCGCCATCGGCATCACCTACTCCGGCAGCATCCAGATCGGCGTCGTGTCCCTGTCGGGTCTGGCTGTCTCCTCCATCGTGGGCATCCTGCTCAACGCCATCCTGCCCGGCAAGGACTACACCTTCGAGCAGGACGATCAGGGCGCGACCTCTGTGGACTTCAAGGTCTGAGCCCGCATCGAAACCAGATACGCACCGGCCGTCGCAGCGCAAAGCTGCGGCGGCCTCTTGTTTTTCCCTTCCCCATGGGGCGTGATTGTTAAATTTGTGGCCGGTTTTTTCCAAAAAATCAGTTGTAGTTTCGGAAAAAATGCGTTATCATGAATGTGTTTGAGCGCAAAAAAGAAACCAAAAATACAAAGAAAAACGGAGGAGCAACATGAAATTTTCCAGTAAGATCGAAAAATGCGGCCTCTCGCCCATGCGCAAGTTCGCGCCCTATGCAAACGAGGCTGCCAAAAAGGGCAAGAAACTCTACCACCTGAACATCGGCCAGCCCGATATTGCCACCCCCGCGGCCTACTTTGAGGCTGTGAAAAACTTCAGCCAGCCGGTCCTGGCCTACGCCCCGTCCGACGGCGTGCCCGAGATGATCGACGCGGTCGTCAACTACTACGGCAAGATCGACGCGCCCATCACCAACAAGCAGGTGCTCATCACCACCGGCGGCAGTGAGGCGCTGCAGATCGCGCTCAGCTGCATTCTCGACGAGGGCGACGAGATCATCATCCCCGAGCCGTTTTACCCGAACTACAGCACGTTTGTCACGCTGACCGGCGCAACCATCCGCCCAATCACCACGACCCCTGAGGAAAACTACAAGTTCGCCATCCGTGAGCGCGTCGAGGCCTGCATCAACGAGCACACCCGCGCCATTCTCTTCACGAACCCCGGCAACCCGACCGGCACGATCCTCACCGAGGAAGAGCTCCGTCTCATGGCCGACATCGCCAAGGAGCATAACCTGTTCATCATCGGCGACGAGGTGTACCGCGAGTTTGTTTACGGCGGCGAGAAGCTCATGAGCCTGCTGCAGCTCGAGGGATATGAGGACAACGTCGTCGTCATCGACTCCGTGTCCAAGCGCTTCAGCGCCTGCGGCGCGCGCATCGGCTGTGTGATCACGCGCAACAGCGATCTCTACAACAACGCCATGAAGTGGTGCCAGGGCCGCCTGTGCGCCTCGACGATCGACCAGGTCGCGTCCGCCGCACTCTACACCGTCGGCCCCGAGTACTTTGACGCCGTGCGCAAGGAATACAAGGCCCGCCGCGACACGCTCGTCGAGGGGCTCAAGAAGATCCCCGGCGTCATTTACTCCGAGCCGAAGGGCGCGTTCTACGTCATGGCCAAGCTCCCCGTGGACGACGCGGAGAAGTTCCAGCTGTTCATGCTCGAGGAGTTTGACGACAACGGCGACACGCTCATGTTCACCCCGGCCGAGAGCTTCTACAAGACCCCACACACCGGCATCAACGAGATCCGCATGGCCTACGTCATCAATCAGGACGCCCTCAAGCGCTCCATGGAGCTGCTTGCCAAGGGCATCGAAGCCTACAACAACAAATAAGCTGCAAAGCTGCATACGCAAAAACCGTCCGCTCCCGATCGGGAACGGACGGTTTCTTTATTGGATTTCGTTTGCTTTCTGCCGGCGTTTGAGATTGAGCAGCACGACGGCCGAGAGCACGCACACGCAGCCGAGGGCGCTGAGCGGTGTGAGTTTTTCGTGGAACACGAAGATGCCGACCAGCGTCGCCACAACCGGCTCAAACGACGCAAGGATGGACGCCTTACCCGTCTCGAGCCCTGTGAGACCATAGGTATAGAGCAGATACGGCAGATAGCACGTGACGATGCCGAGCGCCGTGCACAGGCCAAAGCCCTTCCACGAACCGATCATGACGCCGAGCGGCTGCGCCGCGCCCCAGATGATGGCCGCGCCGGTGGTGGTCAGCAGGCAGGAATAAAAGTTGATGGTGTTGCTCGAATAGCCGCGGTCGAGCGCGTAGCGGGCAAAGATGCTGTAGAGCGCATAGCCGAAGCCCGCGCCGAGACCGTAGAGAATGCCGACCGTGGAGAGCTTGTGCTCCCCGCCGACGAGCGACACCAGACAGCAGCCGGCAAACGCCAGCACGAGCGCGATGAGCTTCTGCACCGTGATACGCTCGTGGAACAGGAGCAGCGAGAGGATCATGACGATCGACGGCGCGGTGTACAGCAGCACGGCCGCCGTGGACAGGTCCATGATCGTGATGGCCTGAAAATAGCAATACGTGAAAAACAGCAGGCTGCAGATGCCGGTGCCGATAAAACACCAGATGTCTTTGAGCCGAATGCGAAACTGCTTTGGGTCGCGCACGAGCAGCGTGACGGCGAACAGCAGCGCCGCAATGCCGCAGCGCAGCACGATCGCGCCCGTGGAATCCACGCCATAGGTCGCCAGTGTGCGCGTGAACAGACCCATCAAGCCCCAGAGACACCCGGCCGTGATGACGGACGCCGTATATTTCTGCATTCTGCACCCCTCCAGATCAAGCTTTCGACAGAGCATGATAGCAGGTTTGCGGACGGTTGTCAATTTGTGCAGGAAAGAAAGTTTTGCGCGGCAGTTGCGTTTGCCTACTTGCCAAGCCGCCGCGGCTGTGGTAAGATAATTGTGCCGTTTGTAACGGTGCGCGGATACAGCGTTTTGCTCCGCCTCGGGAACCTCCCCGTGTCAAAATAGAGGCTTATGAGCGGCGGCCAATACCGCCGCTTTCTGTTTGCGCCTGTGATGGAATTGGTAGACATGCGAGATTTAGGTTCTCGTGCTTTCAGCGTGTGGGTTCGAGTCCCTTCAGGCGCACCAAAGCCCCCACGGCGGCTATTGTTGTATGGCCGCCGTGGGGGCTTCTTTTTTGTCATGCATCCACCGGCCGATCGGGCGCGATCGCCGCTTTCAGCCGCGCTGCGCCGAGCGCGAGCTCGTCGCGCGTCAGGCCGGAATAGCGCAGAATGAGCTCGTTTTTGTGCTGGCCCTTCACAGCGGCCTGCTGCTCGACCGGCACGGCGTAAGCGCCCTGCTGCAGCATCCGCCGGACGAGCGCATCCGTGCAGTCGACCCCGTCAAAGGCCGCAACCAGGTTCATGCCCGCAGCACCGCCGCTGATGTGTACCGCAGGCCCGAACTGCACACGCAGGCAGTCCGTCAGATCATCACGGCGGGCTCTGTATTCCTTTTTCATGCGGCGGGTGTGCCGCTCGAGCTCCCCGTCGCGCAAAAACGCCGCCAGTGCAAGCTGATCGAGCGAATTGGTGTTGTGGCCAGACAGGCGCTTTTGCGTGCACAACGAGGCGATCAGCTGCCGCGGCGCCACGATGTAGCCCAGCCGCACGGACGGAAAGAGCACCTTGCTGAACGTCCCGACGGAGAGCACACACTCCGGTGCAAGCTCGAAGAGCGAGGACGTCGGTGGAGCTTCATAGTTGAACTCGCTCTCAAAATTGTCCTCCAGGAGATACGCCCCGGTGCGTTTGGCGAACGCGACCAGCTCCATGCGGCGCGTCATGGGCATGATCGCGCCGGTAGGAAACTGCCGCGCAGGCGAACAGATGATGAGCGTGGGTTTGCGCCCGACCGGAAACCGCGCGGGATCTCCTATGTGCAGAAAATATGCGAAACCTTTTGCCATGAGCACCGTCTTTTCCAGTAAAGGAAGGTGGTTATTTATGAAAAAAGCAAGACTGCTCCCCGCACTGATCCTGGCCCTGCTGTTCCTCCTCCCCGCCGGCTGCGGCAAACAGGCCACGACCGTATCTCCGTCAACACCGACGCCCGCTGAAACCGTGACCGCATCCGGAACTGCCGGAACGCTGCGCGTGCAGGTGCCGGACGGCTGGAAGTATGAAGTCTGCCCTGAAGGGACGCTCGACGACTCGGAAGTCTGCTTCGGCGTGAAGATCTGGCCGGACAGCGGCTCGGACAGCTTCGTGCAGCTCTATTGGTCGGACAGCTTCGGCGTGTGCGGCACAGGGCTGAAGGAAGAGACCCTGACGCTCTCCGGAGACAGCGTCTCCGCCGGGTATTATGACGGCAACAAAAACTGGACGTTTCTCAGCTTTCAGGGCAAAAACAGCGGCATCGTCGCCTGGGCCGATCCGGGCGCTGACTGGTTCGCGGACAAGGGCGACCAGCTGCTGGCCGTGCTCGATACGGTCGAATGGGAACCGGCAGCATAAATAAGGTCATAAAAAAATACGCCCCGCAGCAGAAACTCTGCTGCGGGGTGATTTTTTTGTTATTTTGCCTCAGCGGGAATAGCGGCGGATGCCGCTTCCTCGGCCGCTTCGGCCTCGGGCTGCGCGGCGGCAAAGCCCTGCGCAAAGCCGTGCTCGCGGATGTACTTGCGGTTTTTGTACACGCCGACGGTCAGGAACGGAACGACCACGACCGCGATGCCGAGATAGCCGCAATAGCCATAGCCGTACTTGATGATGTTCGTGAGGCCGGCCATGGAAATGGACATGGACAAAATGATGATGAACGCGGACACGATGGCGCTGCGCACCGGCGCGGACTGGATGCTGCGGAACATCGGCAGCTTCTCAAAGCGGGCGACGAAGCCGAAGATCGTCGTCACGCCCGTGGAGATAAGGCAGAGCATGAGGCAGACGCCGTAAACTGCGGTGAGCGCGCGGATGCCCATCGAATTGCAGACGGTGAGCGTGGGGATGGTCGTGCCGCCGTCCACGGCGGTGTAGACGCCGCGCCAGCAGATGAGCATGAACACGGAGAGCACGAGCGCGACCGCATTCATGGCAAAGGAGATCCACATGGCCTTGGCACAGCCCTGCTTGCTGCGCATGGTCGTGCCGCAGGCGATCATGGTCGGGAGCGTGACGCACTGGAAGCCGGCATAGGTGAAGGCATTAAAGATCGCTTTGGGGACATTGGCAAAGCCGGTCGTCCGGAAATCCGCGGAGAGCACCGTGAACAGCGGCGACTCGCTCTTGAAAATGCCGATGGCGTAGATGGTGATGGCGGTGACGAGGATGGCGATGCCCATATAGGTGGACGCCGCGCGGACGATGCCGGCGCCGAAAATGGTCAGGAGCAAGACGAGGCAGCCGACGGCCACAACGCCGAGATAATAGTTCACGCCGAAATAGCTCCGCAGCGCGGAGGCCGCGCCCGAGATGGCCGCCGCGACGGCCATGAGCACCATGATGTAAAAGAAGATCTCAAACAGCCACTCGATCTTGTCAAAGGGGTGGTAGAGCGTCTCGAACAGCTGCTTATAGCTCGTCAGGCCGCGGGAATTGTACATGATCATGGCCTCACGCATCGTGAGCGTGAGCAGCAGCATGGCCACGATGGCCGACACGATGCCGGCCCAGCCGAGGCCGACGTAATACGTGTTGGCCTGGTTGCCGGTCGCAAAGCCGCCGCCGGCGTGCGCGGAAAACAGCACCGCACCGACCGAGAAGGCGGCAAAAAACGGGGTCTTGGGTATGGTTCTGGTCTTGGTTTGGGTTTTCATGATTCGTTCCTCCTGCAAAATGATCTGATGGTTTGGCAGGAAAAAAGAAAACCCTCCGTCTTTCCTGCCATCTGGCAGAAGAGACGAAAGGCCGAAAACCCTCCGCGGTACCACTCTTCTTCGCCCCCAAATCAGGGGACGCACTCACACGGGATACCATCATATCCCTGCACAATAACGGGCGCACCCGTCTGCACCTACTCATCGTTCAGCGCAGCCGCTGTTCAGCCAGTTCGGCAGGTCTGTACGCTTTGTGCCTCGCACCACCCGGCACTTCTCTGAAAGGACGTTCCTGCTTACTACTCTGTGTCTTCGCGTTTGATGGCTTGATGATAACATCCGTATCCGGCGCGCGTCAAGGCACGCATTCACCGAAAAAAGTTGAAAAATTCGAAGAATCTTTGTCGGATGCATCAATCCGCTTCCCTGTTTCCGCAAAAAACACGCCGCACCCGGTATTGGGTGCGGCGCGTAAAATACGGTGGTGCAGGTCACTTGACCTCGTCGTCCAGCCAGTCGGCCAACTTGGCCTCGTCCAGGTTCAGGCCCTTGGTCAGGAACGCGACCATTTCGTTGAAATTGAGCTTCTTCATGCGCTCAAAGTTCGTCTCGCCCTTCTTCTCGGGGTCGATCAGGCGGCCTTCGATATAGCCGCACTCATAGCACATATTCAGCGCATACTTCCGATGGGTATCGAGCGTCATTTCATGACCGCAGCGGGGACATTTCATCACACATTCTCCTCTCCATAAACAGCAGTTTTTGATACTTTATGTACCGTTTCCTGCGCAATATCTAGCAATATGCTACATGATTGTGCGCGAATATGCAAGCATAGTTTACGAATTAACACGGCGCGTCCGCCAGGGTAACGGTCAGCGCCTGCGCCAGACGCACCGGGCCGCCGATGGACAGCCCCGTCACCGCGCCGTGGGCGCGCTGCACGCCGACCTCGAGCGTGCCGCCCGGCTGGCCGATGCCGATCTCCGTAATGCCGTCGGCAAAGTCCGCCGTGAGCACGACGGCCGTGGCGACGCTGCCGGAGGCGCAGCTCGTCTCCGCGACGCACGAGCCGGTCTCACGCACGAACACGACCGGCTGCATGCTGCCGGCCGCCCGGTCGAGAAACAGCGCGCCGACGGCGCTCGCCTCCGGCGCGGCGGCAATGGCACGCTGCACGAGCGCATCGTCCGGCTGCGCGCGATCCATGACAAAGTGCGTGATGCCATCGAATGTCACGCGCACGGCCTGCACGTCCGGCCAATCGGCCGGCTGCACCGCGCGCGGCAGCGGCATCACCGTGGACGCCTCCCCCGCCGCTGTGTCCGCCATGACCGGCTGAACGCCTTCCGCCCCGCTGATCTCGGCAAGAACGCAGGTTTTCCCCTGCGCGCCGGTGCGCAACGCGTGATAAAACCCCGCGCAGCGCAGGGCGTTGCCGCAAAATTCACCGCCCATCATCTCCAGCCGGATCTCCCCGCCGCAGCGCGGCGCGGTCAGAAAAGCGGCCTGTTCAATGCGCAGCTCCGGCAGGCGCAGCAGCTGCGCCGCGATGCGCGCGCGCTCCGCGGCCTGCACGTCCGAGAGCACGATGGCCGTGACGTTGCCCGCCGGATCGAGCACCGCGACTTCATATTCCCGTTTCATTTCTCTGGTCTGCATGGCGGTCACTCCGTGAAATGGACATGGTTGTTGATGTGATCCTGGCAGAAGCAGTGGTAGCCCACGCAGCGCGAGCAGTAGCGAAACTCCAGCTCCGGATGATCCACATCCGTGCGGCCGCAGACGGCGCATTTATAGTGATAAGGCTTGTTTGCCTGCTCGCGCTGGATGCGCCGGGCCTCGCGCTTGAAGTTCACCGTTTTCTGCCGCTGGCGCACGTGCGACGGGCGGAAGAGATCAAACAGCCAGTCGCCGCAGTAGACCAGATAGTTGAGCACCGCCACCACCGGCAGCAGGTTCAGCGGGAACGACGTCGTGACGACGCCGAGCACGAACAGCGCCGCGTCCACATATGCCAGATACTTCACCTTGATCGGGATGATGAAAAACAGCAGCACCTGCATATCCGGATAGAGCGTAGCAAAGGCAAAAAACATCGACAGGTTCAGGTACGTGGTCGAGACGATCACGTCGCGCCCGAGGATGGCCGAGAGCACCACGCCGTAGATCGCCGTGAGCAGCATGCCGCTCACGTAATAGATCGTGAATTTGCCGTTGCCCCACTCGCGTTCGAGGCACGAACCGATCCAGTAGTAAAAATACAGCATCACCAGCAGCCAGATGGGGCTGGCCTCCGTCGGCACGAACACATACGTCACCAGGCGCCAGACCTGCCCGTGCAGGATGCCCTGCGCCGAGCCGCACAACAGCGAGGCGATCTGCCCGGTCGTGTCCATTTTCGTCAGCAGCCAGACGGCCGCGTTGCCGATGACGATGATCAGCATCAGGTTCGGAATGCCAAAACGCGGGTGTGCATAGCAAAACCGGTCGATTTTGTTCATCAGTTTTCTCATTGGGTTCCTCCGTAAATACAACGTATGTCCATGATACCTTCTTAAAACCGCAAAGTCCATAAAAAAATATCCGGAATCGTAATTTGTGCTTTCTAAATGGGCGATCGTGTGGTATGATGATATCTGTATTATTATGTCGTAAGGTATAGGTATATCATGGAACAAATACAGGAATTTGAAAATGAAGCGCGCAACGATCTGATCGAGGGCCGCAACGCGGTCATGGAGGCCCTGCGCGCGGGCCGCACGATCGACAAGATCTTCATCGCCAAGGGCGACGTGGACAAGACGCTCGGGCACATCGCCTCGAAGGCGCGCAGCGCCGGCATCGTCGTCACGGAGGCCGACCGCCGCAAGCTCGACGCCATGAGCCAGACGCACGCGCATCAGGGCGTGATTGCGCTGTGCGCCGTCAAGGAATACAGCACGATCGAGGATATGCTCGCCATCGCGGCCGAGCGCGGCGAGGCGCCGCTTCTCGTGCTGTGCGACGAGATCTCCGATCCGCACAACCTCGGCGCCATCATCCGCACGGCCGAGTGCGTCGGCGCGCACGGCGTCATCATCCCGAAGCGCCGCAGCGCGGGCCTGACCGCCGTCGTGGACAAGACCTCTGCCGGCGCGCTCGAGCACATGGCCGTCGCGCGTGTGCCGAATCTCGCCGCCGCGATCGAGACGCTCAAGAAAAACGGTCTCTGGATCTACGGCACTGCCGCCGAGGGCGCAAACGAGCTGTGGAAAACGGATCTGACCGGCCCGGCCTGCATCGTCATCGGGTCGGAGGGCACCGGCATCAGCCGGCTGGTGCGGGAAAAGTGTGATTTTCTCGTCAGCATCCCGCTGCGCGGGCAGATCTCCTCGCTCAACGCATCCGCGGCCGCGGCCGTGCTGCTCTATGAGGCGCTGCGCCAGCGGAGCTGAGCGCCCGCACCCCCTACGCTATTAAAAGGAGTTGACCATATGGACCAATTTGATCGCTCGCCAGAGGACGTTTCTTTTGATCTGGATGCAGAAGAATACTCCCTGGAATCCATTCTGGACGAATATAAGGATTTTCAGACGGACGCGCCCGCGCCCCGTCCGCAGCCGGCCTATCGCAGCCGGCCCGTCACGGCGGAAATGATCGAAGAGGAAGAGGCCAAGGACGCTGAGGCCGAAGACATTCTCATGTCCGCCGAGCTCGACAGCGCATTGGAGGCCGCTGCCCCGGAGGCAGCAGCGTCCGCTGCCGATATGCCCCCGCACGAGGATCACGACGTCAAGCGCTACCAGCCAAAGCGCCAGCGCGACCACGCGACCGAAGAAGAGGTCGAAAAATGGAACGAGACGAAGGCCAATGCCAAACGTCTGGCCAAAAAAGGCATCTCGGGGCTGAAGCATTTCGCCTCGAAGCTCTCGGAGGTCGTGCCGGACGAGCCGGTGGAGCCGGAGGAGGAGCCCCCGGCGGAAGACACGGCGATCCCCGTCTCCCCCCCGCCGGAAGTTCCGGAGGGGCTGTATGACCCCGAACCCGAACCGGAAGAGCCGACGCGCGTGTTTCAGGCCGTGACGGAAGAAGGCATGAACGACAGCGCGGCCGGCGGCACATCCTACGCCCGCGCCGGTGACTACGCCGCGGACGACGGCGCGGACCGTCCCGCGCACCGCAGCTTTCAGGACGCGGTGCTCAACCCGCTCATGGCGCGGCTCGCCGCCGTGGCTTACCGCATCCGGGAGCATAACAGCTCCGTGCACGCCTCGGCCAATGCCGAAGAGGATCTCGGCCCGGAGCCGGACGCCGAAACTGCCGCAAAATACTACGGCGGACAGGTCAAATCCCTGCGTTTCCGCTGCCGGGCGGCCATGCTCGTGTGCCTTCCGCTGATCTACATCTCGCTCGGCCTGCCGGTGTTCGGCGTGCTCAGGAGCAGCCCGTCCGTCGCGGCGCTCGTGTGCCTGATGATGCAGCTGACCGTCATGCTCATCGGCCTGGATGTCATCACGAACGGTTTTTTCAACCTCGTGCGCCGCACGCCGGGACTGGAATCGCTCGTGTTTCTCAACTGCGTCTTTTCCGCGCTCGATGCGGTCGTGCTGGCCATCACAGGCTCGGACGCCATCGGCCTGCCGTTTTGCGCCGTGTCCGCGTTTGCCGTGGCCTGCTGCCTGTGGAGCGCGCTGAACACCTGCCGCGGCTTCAAGTCCACGTTCCGCGCGCTCGCGGTCGACACCGATCCCTACACCGTCAGCGCAGACAGCGAGGTCGTCAAGGACAGCATCACCGTGCTCAAGTCCAAGCGCGACACCGCGGGCTTCATCCACCGCAGCGAGGAGGCCGGCCCGGCCGACACGATCTATGCCTCGCTCGCGCCGTATCTGATCGCGGCGTCCGTCATTCTCGGCCTGCTCGCCACGATCCTCAGCGGTAATTATGCCAACATCCTGCACGTGTTTGCCGCCGTCACCGCGCCGTGCGCGCCGTTTGCGGCGCTCGTGGCCTTCGCCGTCCCGTTCCGGACCGCCGCGCGCAAGCTCGCCCGCACCGGCAGCGCCATCGCCGGGTGGAGCGGCGCAAGCGATATCGGCCGCAGCAAGCACCTGATCGTCACGGATAAGGATCTGTTCACTGCGCGCAACATCTCGATTGAATCCATCCGCATCCTGGGCGGCGCGTTCCCGGGCAAGGTCATCACCTATGCCGGCAGCGTGATCGTCTCATCCGGCAGCTGCCTTGCCCCCGTATTTACCGATCTCATGCAGCGCAACGACTGCGCGCTCATGCCGCTTGAAGATTTCGCCTGCAACGAAAGCGGCGGCCTGACCGCCATCATCAACGGCGAGGAAGTGCTCGTCGGAAGCTCCGCATTCATGAACCTCAGGGGCGTGCGCCTGACAGAGGCGCGCAGCATGAAAGATGCCGTCTACGTGTCGATCAACGGCCTGCTCGTCGGCTTTTTCAAGATCAAGTATGTACCGGTGCAGTCCGTGCAGAACGCACTCTTCGCCCTGCTGCGCACGAAGATCGCGCCGATCTTCGCCGTGCGCGACTTCAACATCACACCGCTCATGCTCGGGCAGAAGTTCAAGATGTCGACCGACGGCTTTGACTTCCCGGCCTACCGCAAGCGCTATGCCATGTCGGCAGCGGAACCGTCAGACTATACGCAGACCGCCGGCATCGTGGCGCGCGACGGGCTCGGCCCGCTCGTGAGCGTCGCCGCGCTCGGCCGCCAGCTCTACTCCACTGTGCGCATCTGCGTCATTCTCGCCCTGCTGTGCACGGTCATCGGTGTCGTGCTGATGTTTGCCCTGTGCGCCATCAGCGCGTTCGATTCCGCCACCGTCGGCAACCTCTTGGTGTACATGGGTCTGTGGCTCGTTCCGGTCATTTTGCTGAATTTCAGCCTGAAACGCTGAGTTTTCATATTTATGATTGCCAAGAGTTTTGAAATCGTGTATACTTTTATAGTCGTGTGTGTGCAGCACACCACCATTTCCGGAGTTAGGAATTTTGGATAGTCTATATATAAGGAGAGTACACTACATGAGCTACGAAACCAAGAATATCCGCAATGTGTGCCTGCTCGGCCATGGCGGCAGCGGTAAGACCACACTCGCCGAGAGCATGCTGTATATGACGGGCGCGATCGACCGCCAGGGCAAGACGGCCGACGGCAACACCGTCTGTGATTACGATCCCGAAGAGATCAAGCGCCAGATCACGATCTCGACCAGCATCGCGCCGGTCAACTTCGGCGGCTGCAAGATCAACGTGCTCGACTGCCCGGGCTTTTTCGACTTCGCGGGCGACGTGATGTGCGCCCTGCGCGCCGTCGAGGCCGGCATAATCTTCTGCACTGCGAAAGACGGCATCGCCGTCGGCGCTGAGCGCAGCTGGAAATACCTCAAAAACGCCAACATGCCCTGCATGTTCTACGTCTCCAAGACGAATGAAGATCACGGCGATTTTGCTGCCGTCCTCTCCGCCCTGCAGGAAAAGCACGGCAGCGCCGTCTGCGCCGTGACCGCGCCGATGAGCGACGGCACCGGTGTCATCGATCTGGTGCACAACGTGGCTTACCAGACCAATGGCAACAAGACCGCGAAGGTCGCCGTTCCCGCCGCCGATGCCGACATGGTCGAGTCGCTGCGCGAGACGCTCTTTGAGACGGCCGCCGGTGCGGACGAGGAGCTCATGGAGAAATACTTCGAGGACATGATGCTCTCCGAGGAGGACACCGTCAAGGGCCTGCGTCAGGGTCTGAAGGACCGCACCGTGTTCCCCGTGCTCTGCGGCGCCGCTGACAGCGGCATCGGCACCGAGGCCGTGCTGCAGGCGATCGTGGATTACGTGCCCAACCCGGCCGAGGTCGGTGAGCTCGCCACGGCTGACGGCGGCAAGCTCGCCATCGACCCGAACGGCCCGGTGTGCGCGTTCGTGTTCAAGACCATTTCCGACCAGTTCGGCAAGTACTCCTTCATCAAGGTGCTCTCCGGCAAGGTCACGTCCGATCTGTCTCTGCGCAACGTGCGCATGAGCAGCACCGATAAGCTCGGCCGCATGTACACCATGTGCGGCAAGAAGAACACCGAGGTCAAGGAAGCCTGCTGCGGCGACATCGTGGCCATCGGCAAGATGGAGTGGAAAACCGGCGACACCGTCTGCGACCCGAAGCACGAGGTCGAGCTGCCCGCCATCGAGCTGGCAGAGCCCTGCTACTCCATGGCCATCAGCCCCAAGACCAAGGGCCAGGACGACAAGGTCGCTTCCGGCCTCGCCCGCCTGAACGAGGAGGACATCTCCTTCACGCTCGTCAACAACGCCGAGACCCACCAGATGGTCATCTCCGGCGCCGGCGACATTCAGGTCGACGTCCTGTGCGCCAAGCTCAAGAGCCGCTTCGGCGTCGAGACCGAGCTCAAGCCCGCCCGCGTCGCTTACCGTGAGAAGATCAAGGGCAAGGTCGAGGCCCACGGCCGCCACAAGAAACAGTCCGGCGGCAGCGGCCAGTTCGGCGACGTCTGGATCCGCTTTGAGCCTCAGGACGAGTCCGATGACATGATCTTTGAAGAAGAAGTCTTTGGCGGCAGCGTGCCGAAAAACTTCTTCCCGTCCGTCGAAAAGGGCCTGCGCAACGCCGTGCAGAAGGGCGTGCTCGCCGGCTACCCGCTCGTCGGCCTGAAGGCCGTGCTGTACGACGGCTCCTACCACCCGGTCGACTCCAACGATATGGCGTTCCAGACGGCTGCCCGCCTGGCCTATCAGGACGGCATTCCGAAGGCGAAGCCGACCATTCTTGAGCCGATCGGCCTGCTGAAAGTCACCATCCCGGACGCCAATCTGGGCGACATCATGTCCGACATCTCCTCCAAGCGCCGCGGCACCGTGCTCGGCATGACGGCGGAGGACGGCATGCAGACCGTCGAGGCGGAAGTCCCGATGGCCGAGATGGGCTCCTACACGATCGACCTGCGCTCCATGACGCAGGGCCGCGGCTCCTTCTCGTGCAAGTTCGTGCGCTATGAGGAAGCCCCCGGCAACGTCCAGCAGAAGGTCATCGAGGAAGCCAAGAAAGAACAGGAAGCGTAACTGTAACTGCAAAAGAAGCCCTTCATCGGGCTTCTTTTGTCTATCCGGAAGCGAGGGATCCCGATGAAAAACACGAACAAAAACATGATGTACACCTTCTGGTCAGGCGCTATTTTGCTGTGTCTGGCGCTGGTGGCCGTCGTGCTGGTGTTTACCAACGCCGTTGGCAATACCGGCTCGCCGAAGGCGGAAGCCACACCGGCCGTCACCGAAACGCCGACGCCGACGCCGCAGGCAAATCCGATCTCGCCCATCCAGTCGTCCGCCGCGCTCGCGCAGACGGAGGACAAGGGCAGCACCTATGTCGACCAGATCTATTTCCTGGGCGACAAGTCGCTGAAGGTGCTGCAGTCGGAGTCGATGCTCACCGGCAAGGACGCCGCCAAGCAGGTCTGGATACCAGACACCGGTTCTCTGCCCGCCTCCTCGCTCGACACGGCAAAGTACAAATCCCCCGTGACCGGCAACAATGTGCCCGCGGATGAGATCTGCGAGGTCAACAAGCCCGCCTATCTCGTCATCTGCCCGAGCGCGGACAACATTTCCATGACGAATGAGGATCAGATCAAATCCGTCTACACCACGCTCATCAATGCCGTCAAGGCCAAGAGCCCGGACACAAAGATCATCTGCTGCTCGCTGACGCCGATCGCGTCGAACTACCAGTACGAGGACATCACGAACGAGCTCATCCAGAAGGTCAACGGCTGGATCGCCGCGGCCGCGGAGAGCAACAGCGTGAAGTATCTCGACATGGCCAGCGGCCTCGTCGGGGACGACGGATTCCTGCCGCAGTCCTATCAGGACGGCGACGGCATGCACCTGAACGCCGAGGGCATGAAGGCATGGATGGCCTATCTGCGCACGCACGCTTACCCATAACCTATGTATAGAAAAATCCCGGAGCAGCAGCTCCGGGATTTTTGTTGTCTTCAGCGAATGATCGCCTTGATGAACGGCTCCGCCAGGGGCGCGTCCGGGGTGATCGTGTAGCAGGCGGCGAGCTCTGCGACCGCCCTGCGGGCGGCTGCCTCATCGGCCGCGTGGATCGTCGCAAGCGACTCCCCTGCCGTGACCGGCTCGTCCACCTTCTTGCGCAGGACAATGCCGACGCTGTGGTCGATCACGCTGTCCTTCGTCGCACGGCCGCCGCCGAGGCGCATGGACACGAGGCCCACGTCCGTCGCCGCGATGTGGCGCACATAGCCGCTCGCCGGGGACGGCACCTCCATCTGCACCGGCGCCATGGGCAGGCGCGACGGGTCATAGATCGCGGCCGGATCGCCGTCCTGCGCCGCGACAAACTCGGCCAGCTTTTTGAGCGCCGAACCGTCCGTGATCGTCTGCTCCAGCATGGCGCGGGCCGCCGCATCGTCGGCCGCCATGCCCGCCTGCGTGAGGATGCAGCTGCCGAGCGTCAGGCACAGCTCGAGCAGCTCGCTCTTGTATTCCCCGCGCAGCGCCGCGATGGCCTCCTTGACCTCAAGCGCGTTGCCGACGGCGTGGCCGAGCGGCTCGTCCATGTCCGTGATGACGGCGACCGTCTTGCGGCCGGCCATTTTGCCGATCTCGACCATCTCGGTCGCAAGCTCGCGCGCGTCGTCAAGCGTCTTCATAAATGAACCGCTGCCGCACTTGACGTCCAGCACGATGATATCCGCGCCGGCGGCCAGCTTCTTGGACATGATGCTGCTGACGATGAGTGGAATGCTCGCCACGGTGCCGGTCACGTCGCGCAGGGCATAGAGCTTCTTGTCCGCGGGGTCGAGGTTCGCCGTCTGACCGGCGATGACCATGCCGACGCGGTCCACATTCTCCAGAAACCGCTCCATGGGCAGGTTGATGTTGAAGCCCGGAATGCTCTCGAGCTTGTCAAGCGTGCCGCCCGTGTGGCCGAGGCCGCGGCCAGACATCTTCGCCATCTTCACGCCGAGGCTCGCCACCATCGGCACGAGCACGAGCGAGGTCTTGTCACCCACGCCGCCGGTCGAGTGTTTGTCAGCCTTGACGCCGGACACACCCGATAGATCCAGCGTCTCGCCGCTGTGCATCATGGCCATGGTCAGATCCAGCGTCTCGCGCCGGTCCATGCCGCGGAAATAGATGGCCATCGTCATGGCGGACATCTGATAATCCGGGATCTCACCGCGGCTGTAGCCGTCGATCATATAACGGATCTCCTCCGTCGTGAGGGCCTGCCCGTCGCGCTTTTTCACGATCAGATCGCTCATTCTCATCGCCGATATGCTCCTTTGTGTTTTTTCTTGCCATGAGTATACCACGCCGGCGCCGGAATTGCAATTCAGCGCGGAAAAATGAGGTATGGCCGGCCGTCGATCTCGCGCAGCACGGTCTCGGCGCCACGCGGCAGATTTGGCGTGTCCGCCGGGATGGCAATGAGCATCCGCTTGCCGTCAAATGTGGTCAGCACGCCGTCCGGCGCAGAATACCAGAGCACGTCAAGCCCGTCGTCCGGCGCGGACTTTTGTGCCTGCGGCGGAGCGGGAGCCCTGGCCGGTGCGTCCGGAATGTCCCATGTCTCGTCGGCCGCAAACAGGATCGGATCCGGCAGGCGCGCGCGCTCGAGCCGCGTGAGCCGCTTGCGCAGCGTGAGCCATCCGCTCCCGTCCGGCAGCATCAGACCGAGATACGCGCGCGCCTGCTCGCCGCACACGGCGAGCCGCAGGCGGTCGGCATCCGCCTTTGCCCGCGCGGAAAACACTGTGAAGAGCCCGGCCTGCGTCACGGTCAACGTGCCGATGGGCTTGTTTTGCTGCAGGATCGGATAATCAGGCATAAAAAATCACTCCCGCACCAGACTATGCGCGGGAGTGATGGATTTAGAACCAGAGTCAGCCGACGCTGTAGCCGCCGCGCACCATGACGGTGGTGTCGGCGGTCGCCTGAATGCCGGCGCCGTCGGCCTGCACGAGGTACAGGTGATTTTCCGTCAGCTTTGCCCCAACGGCGGCGCTCTCTCCGGTCGTGAGGTCAATGGCGGCGCTCTGCGTCACGGCGGCAGTGCCCGTGCGCATGAGGAGCTCCGTGCCGGCGCGGCCGGTGAGCGTCTGGCCGCTTTCGAGCGTCACGAGCACATACGACCCGCCCGCAGCGGCGACCTGGTCGGCAAACTGATCTTCCATCTCGCGGACTTCCCCGTCGAGCGTGGAGCGGTAGGCGTCCTCCATGCGCGGCTGCACCACATCCTGCAGGTAGCTGGATGTGACGAGCGGGTCTTCCTTTGTGCCGTAGTTTGCGACGGCGTACACGGTCACGGCGGCGACCATGGCGAGCGCGACGATGAGGATGATGGTGGTCAGTGTCTTTTTCTTCATAACCGTCCCTCCGTTTGGTGGCGTGGGTGTTTACTGCGGCAGGCCAAAGCTCACGGCGATCGCATTGTCCACCTGATGCATCGCAGGCTCGTCCAGGCGGCCCATGCGCTCGCGCAGGCGCGACTTATCGAGCGTGCGCACCTGCTCGAGCAGGATCACACTGTCGCGCGTCAGGCCGCAGCTGCGCGCTGCGAGCGAGATGTGCGTGGGCAGGTTGGCCTTGCCGGTCTGCGACGTGATCGCGGCGGCGATCACCGTCGGGCTGTGGCGGTTGCCGGTGTCGTTTTGAATGATGAGCACGGGGCGCATACCGCCCTGCTCGCTGCCGACCACCGGACTGAGGTCGGCATAATAGATATCTCCGCGTCGAACTGGATGCATAGCTTTCATCTCCGATGGAATATTTGCCCCGGTCGATATGTAGGGGCACAGTTATTTTCGCCATCGGAGCGAAATTTATACTTCAGTCGATGTACACGCGCTGCACGCGCTGACTCATGGCGCACAGCAGCTCATATGGGATCGTGCCGGCCTTGTCCGCCTGCTCGGCCACCGAGAGGTCACGGCCAAAGATCGTGGCCACGTCGCCGGGCTGCACCTCGGGGATGTCCGTGACGTCGACCATACACATATCCATGCAGATGCGGCCGACCTGCGGCGCGCGCTGACCGTGCAGCAGCACGTCGCCCTTGCCGGAGAGGCTGCGCAGCAGCCCGTCGGCATAACCGACCGGCAGCACGGCCAGGCGCATATCCCGCGGGCAGGTGAACGTGCGGCCATAGCTGATCGTGTCGCCCTTGTGGTGATGCGTCACATCGGACACGCGGCTGTAGAGCGACATGGCCGGGCGCAGGTCGAGCCCGCCGGTCTCCTTGGCCGGGAACACGCCGTAGAGCAGCAGGCCGGGGCGCACCATGTCGAGGTGCATCTCGGGATAGTTGATGACGGCGCCGCTGTTGGCGCAATGGCGGATGGCGAAACGGTGGCCGGTCGCCTGCTCCATGCGCTCGATCGCGTGCGTAAAGCGCGAAAACTGCAGCTGCGTGTACGGGTCGCCGTTTTCGTCCGAGACGGCAAAGTGCGTGAACACGCCCGTGAAGTTCAGGTGCGGCAGCGAGAGCGCCTCGATCATCTCGTCGAGGTGGCTGTCGTCATGCACGTCAAAGCCCGTGCGGCCCATGCCGGTCTCGAGCTTCATGTGCGCGTCCAGCTGCAGGCCGGTGCCGGCGAGAAAGCGGTTGAGCTCGCGTGCATATTCGATGCTGCCAACCGCCTGCGTCACGCCGAGTGTGGCCAGATCGACCGCGATATTCGCCGACTGTGGGCCGAGCAGCAGGATGTTCATCGTCACGCCGGCGGCGCGCAGCTCCTCGGCCTCGTCATAGCAGTTGACGGCCACCCACTGGCAGCCCGCCCGCTGCAGCCGCTGCGCCACGCGCACCGCGCCGTGGCCGTAGGCATTGGCCTTGCAGACGCCGAGCATCTGGCAGCCGTCCGGCAGGCGGCTGCTGATCTCGCGATAATTGTGTTCCAAGTCATTGAGACTGATCTCTACCCAGGTTCTGATCTTGCGATTCATCGTTCGTACTTCCTTGTTCCAGATTCCAGTTTTCCATGGTGCAGCGCAGACAGAGCGTGTCGTCGACCGACAGCTCCGCGCACTGTGGTACCGTGCCGTCCAGATACAGACGCACGGCGGTATGATCGTCCGTAATGAGCTGCACGACCTGCAGCCCGTCCTCCGTCCACGTCAGGTCGACATAGCCGCCGCGGATGGCCTGCACCACATAGGGCAGCGCCGTCAGCGGCGTCAGGCCCGCGCCGTTGAGGTCGCCCGCCGGGAGGATAATGTCATCAAAGGCGAGCGTGCTCGCCCCATCGCGCAGATGGGCCGTGACACCGGCCGCCTGCTCCGGCGCCGTGACCGTGAGGTCATAGCCGTCCGGCAGCTCCTGACAGGTGAGCGTGTAGTCCGTGACCGTGTCGCCGCGCTGGACGCGCACCTGCGCCGTCACGGTGACGAGCTTGCCCGTGAGCGTGTCACGAAAGGCTTCAAACGTCTGTTCTCCCGCGCCGTGTCCGCACGCGGACAACAGCAGCAGGCTTATCATCAGTGCAGCGATCGCTTTGCGCTGCATACTGCCTCCTATCGGATGATGGGTTTTGTGACCTCCGGCAGGGCCGCGATCACATCGGTCGGGTTCATCGCATATTCGCCCATGCGCCCGGCGCAGAGATCGCCCGCCCGACCGTGCAGCCAGACGGCGGTCTGCACCGCGTCGCGCGCAGGCATCTGGCACAGCAGCGCACCGAGCATACCCGCCAATACATCGCCGCTGCCGCCCTTAGCCATGCCGGGGTTGCCGACGCGCAGCACCGCCGCGTCCCCGTCGGGGAATGCGCAGACCGTCTCCGGCCCTTTGCGCACGACCGTGCAGCCGTGCCGGACGGCAAAATCGGACGCCGCCTCCGCCCTGCCGGTTTTATCCGGCCCGGCCAGACGGGCAAACTCCCCATCGTGCGGCGTGAGCACGATGGGCGCGCGGGCGCGCTCGAGCACCGCCGCGTCCTGCGCGACGGCAAAGAGCGCGTCGGCATCGAGCACGAGCGGTGTGCCGGACTGCATAACGACCGCCTGCACCAGCGCCGTGAGCGTGTCATTCCGGCCGAGACCCGGCCCGAGCACGCACACGTCGCTCTTTTCCAGCCGCTCGAGCAGCACTGGCAGGGCGTCGCGCGCGAGCTTCCCCTCCGCCGACGGCAGCGGAAACGGCATCGCCTCGTCGTTTTTCACGGCGGTGACGGCATAGATCGCCTCCGGCACGCCGACGGACACCAGCCCGGCGCCGCAGCGCAGGGCCGCCCGGGCGCACAGCGTCGGCGCGCCGGTATAGCCGACGCAGCCGCCGACGATGAGCACACGGCCGTAGTCATATTTGTTGGTATCGGACGCACGCCGCGGCAAATACGGCGCGCAGGGTGCAATGCGATGCATAGCTTGCCTCCCGGACGGAAAAGGGGTGATTTTTCTCCGTTTATTATAACGTTTTCGGCGCGCCGCGTCAAATTTTCTTCCCCTTTTACATTGATTTGTGCCGCAAAGTGTGGTATAAATAGCTTTGTTATTGAGTTTATTGCTTGGATCGGGAAAATAGTACCAAGGTTCCGCGCCAGAGAGGGACGCCGCCGGCTGAGAGCGTCCTGCGAGAAACGTGCTTTGTTCGCCCGTGAGCTCCGGCCAATCCCCGGCGGGTTCGCCCGTTACCGCGCACAGAGTGCGGCGCGCACGCGCCGAATTCGGGTGGTACCGCGGAAGTTTCCTTTCGTCCCTGTATGCGGGACGGGAGGATCTTTTTTTGTCCGCGATCCGGCAAGGAACGCAACGAACCACGAAAATCTTGCAACGGAGGAGTTGTTTGCATGAAAGAAATGCTGCAGAAGCTGCGCGAGGCTTCCGTCGCCGCCATTTTGCAGGCGGACGACATCACCGCGCTGGAAAACCTGCGCGTGAAGTACCTCGGCAAAAAGGGTGAGCTGACCGCCATCCTCAAGCAGATGGGCCGCCTGTCGGCGGAGGAGCGCCCGGCCATGGGCCAGCTGGCAAACCAGGTGCGCGCTGAGCTCGAAGAAGCGCTCGACCAGCGCCGCGAGACGCTCAACGCGCGCATGCTCGAGATGCGCCTCAAGGCCGAGACGCTCGATGTGACCATGCCCGGAAAAGCGCCGGAGCTCGGCCACCAGCACCCGATGTATATCGTGCTCGATGAGATCAAGGACATCTTCGTCGGCATGGGCTTTGAGATCCTCGAAGGCCCGGAGATCGAAGAGGCCGAATACAACTTCACCAAGCTCAACACCAGCGAGGGCCACCCCGCCCGCGAGTGGTCGGACACGTTCTATCTGACCGAGGACAGCAGCATCCTCCTGCGCACGCAGACCTCCCCGATGCAGGTGCGCGCCATGGAGAGCAAGCCGCTGCCGATCCGCATGGTCGCCCCCGGCCGCGTCTACCGCAAGGATGAGGTGGACGCCACGCACTCGCCCATGTTCCACCAGATCGAGGGCATGGTCATCGACAAGGGCGTCACGATGGCGGATCTGAAGGGCACGCTCAACACGCTCGTGAAAAAGCTCTACGGTGAGAACACCGTCACCCGCTTCCGCCCGCACCACTTCCCGTTCACTGAGCCGAGCTGCGAGATGGACGTGCAGTGCCACAAGTGCGGCGGCAAGGGCTGCCCCACCTGCAAGGGTGAGGGCTGGATCGAGATCCTCGGCGCCGGCATGATCCATCCGAAGGTGCTCGAGGGCTGCGGCATCGACACGGACGTCTACTCCGGCTGGGCCTTCGGCATGGGCCTGGAGCGTCTGGCGATGCGCCGGTTCAAGATCAGCGACCTGCGTCTGATCTTCGAAAACGACGTGCGCTTCCTGCAGCAGTTCTGAGAAAGGAGAGGCTACCATGATTTTAAGCAGAAAATGGCTCAATGAATTCGTAGACTGCTCGGCCTGGGCCGACCACGACTTTTCCGAGGCAATGACCCTCTCCGGCTCCAAAGTGGAGACGTTCACGGACCTGCACAAGAACATTCAGAATGTTGTCGCGGGCCGCATCGTGGAGATGGTGCGCCACACGAACTCCGACCATATGTGGGTCTGCCAGGTCGATGTCGGCGGCAGCGAACCGCTGCAGATCGTGACCGGCGCGCAGAACCAGAAGGTCGGCGACATGGTGCCCGTCGCGCTTGACGGCTCGCTCCTGCCCGACGGCAAGGAGATCCATGCCGGTATGCTGCGCGGTGAGCTCTCCAACGGCATGATGTGCTCGCTCAAGGAGCTCGGCCTGACGCTGCATGACTACCCCTATGCCATCGAGGATGGCCTGTGGGTCATGCAGGAAGACGGCGTGAAGCCCGGCGACGACATTGCCGCCGTCATCGGCATGGACGACCACGTGGTCGAGTTTGAGATCACGCCGAACCGCCCGGACTGCCTGTCCGTGATTGGTCTGGCGCGCGAGGCCGCCGTGACGTTTGACAAGCCCCTCCGCCTGCACACGCCCGACGTCCCCGGCAGCGGCGAGGACATCCACGACCACGTCAGCATCCGCATCGACGATCCGGCGCTCTGCCCGCGCTACACCGCGCGCATGGTGCGCAACGTCAAGATCGCGCCGTCCCCGGCGTGGATGCGCGAGCGTCTGCGCAACAGCGGCGTGCGCCCGATCAACAACATCGTTGACATTACCAACTACGTCATGCTCGAATACGGCCAGCCCATGCACGCCTTCGACTTCTCGTGCATCGGCGGCAAGCAGATCATCGTGCGCACCGCGCGCGCGGGCGAGACCATCCAGACGCTCGACGGCAATGCGCGTAAGCTCACGCCGAACATGCTGTGCATCTGCGACGAGAAAAAGCCCGTCGCGGTGGCCGGCGTCATGGGCGGCGCCAACTCCGAGATCGTTGGCGACACGGCCATGGTCGTCTTTGAGGGCGCAAACTTCAACGGTACGAGCATCCGCCGCACGGCCGCCGCGCTCGGTATGCGCACGGAGGCCTCCGGCCGCTTTGAGAAGGGCCTCGACCCGATGAACACCGTCGCGGCCGTTGACCGCGCGTGCGAACTCGTGGAGCTGCTCGGCTGCGGCGAGGTGATGCGCGGCACCATCGACGTGCTGCCCGAGCCCATCGTGCCCAAGACCGTGAAGCTCGAGCCGGACAAGGTCAACGGCCTGCTCGGCACGGACGTGTCCGAGGCGGAGATGCGCCGCATCCTGCTCGCGCTCGGCTTCGAGCTCGACGGCGACACGATCATCGTCCCATCCTGGCGCGGCGACGTGGAGCACTACTCCGACATCGCCGAAGAGATCGCCCGCTTCTACGGCTACAACAACATCCCCTGCACGCTCATGCGCGGCCAGACCACCAGCGGCGGCTACACCGACGCGCAGAAGGCGGAGCGCAGCATCGGCACCATGGCCCGCGCGCTCGGCTACAGCGAGATCATCACCTACTCGTTCATCAGCCCGTCGTACTACGACAAGATCCGCCTGCCGGCGGACTCCCCGCTGCGCGACTCCATGAAGATCCTCAACCCCCTCGGCGAGGACACCTCCATCATGCGCACGACCATCCTGCCGTCCATGCTCGAGATCCTCACGCGCAACTATAACTACCGCAACAAGGCCGTGCGTCTCTACGAGATCGGCAAGGTCTACTTCGCCCGCCCGGACGGCATGGCCGACGAGCCGAAGCTGCTGTGCCTCGGCGGCTACGGCGGCGGCATGGACTTCTTCCAGCTCAAGGGCGCGGTCGAGCGCATCCTCGCCGGTCTGCGCATCACGGACGTGACGTTTGAGGCGGAGCACGACAATCCGTCCTATCACCCCGGCCGCTGCGCGAAGGTCTACGCCGGCGGCAAGCTGCTGGGCGTGCTCGGCCAGATCCATCCGCTCGCCGCGGCAAACTACGGCGTGGACGCGGAGCTCTACACGGCGGAGCTGTGGCTCGGCGAACTGCTCGCCGCCCGCGGCGCGACCCCGGTCTACACGCCGCTGCCGCGCTTCCCGGCCGTGACGCGCGACATCGCCATCGTCTGCGCCGCCGATATCCCGGTCGCCAAGCTCTCGGCGTGCATCCTCGCCGCCGGTGGGCAGTACCTCAAGGGCTGCGAGCTGTTCGACGTGTACACCGGCGCGCCGATCCCGGTCGGCTACAAGAGCGTTGCCTTCTCGCTGACACTGCGCGCCGACGACCAGACGCTCACCGACGACCACGCCGAGGAGACCATGCAGAGCGTTCTCAAGGCACTCAAGGAGACTTTCAACGCGACCATCCGCTGAGCGGCGTCGAGATTTGGAATATTTTAAGAAATATTTCAGAACTTTTTTTGAAAACAGTTGGGAAATTGACTTTACAGTCTTGTGTTTTTTGGTATAATGAACACAAGAACTTGTGTAAGGGAGGGCTTCGCATGGAAGACGCAACCAGACGGTTTAATGCGATCGACAACAAAACAGAAATGAAGGAGATCCTCACTTCCGTGTATCATTCCCTTGTTGTCAAAGGGTACAACCCCATCAACCAGCTCGTCGGCTACATCCTCTCCGAGGACCCGACGTACATCACCAACTACAACAACGCCCGCAGCCTCATCTGCCGTCTTGACCGCGATGAGCTGCTGCAGGAGCTGCTGACCAGCTATCTGGACAAATAAGCAGCGCACGAAACGGAAAAAGCCTCTGCCGGCCGGCAGAGGCTTTTTCTATACACAGATAACGCATCCGCACGCACCAGACGCGCAACCGCAGCTCTTTCGATTGCGATGAGGCTGGTGTCCGTCTCATAGCGCGCGTCATGATGAGATCGAGCGCCGACTGCGCGCCGGTGGGCACCAGCTCCGTTCCGGTGATGACCGCGACGGTTTTCCTGCCCTGCACACAGGATTCCGCCTGCATAGCGAATTCTCTCCTTGCATTGTGGGATAAAAAAACGCCCTTGTCAGTGACAAGGGCGTTTCTGTTGGCAGCGGAAGAAGGATTCGAACCCTCACAAACGGAGTCAGAGTCCGGTGTGCTACCATTACACAATTCCGCTACGAACAAATGATATTATACAGATATTTTTGGATTTGTCAACCCTCTTGTCGCATATTTTTCACAAGAGGAAAAATACTTTTTCCGGCCCTGCCCGCGTGCGCGGGCAGGGCCGGAAGAACGCGCTCAGCGGTCGAGGATCTTCCCGTCGATCGAGATCGTAACGACCTGCCATGGCAGGAACTTTCCGCTCGCGCGCAGCGCCTCCCGCGCCGCGTGCTCGAGCCCGCCGCAGCACGGCACCTCCATGCGCACGATGGTCACGCTCTGAATGTCGTTGCCCCGGATGATCTCCGTGAGCTTGTCGGTGTAATCCACCGCATCGAGCTTCGGGCAGCCGATGAGCGTGATCTTCCCTTTCATGAACTCACTGTGCATGTTCGCGTAGGCATACGCCGTGCAGTCGGCCGCAATGAGCAGCTTCGCGCCCTGAAAATACGGCGCGTTGACCGGCACGAGCTTGATCTGGCACGGCCACTGGCCAAGCTGCGACGGCAGCGCCGCCGGCGTCGCTGCCGCGGCCGGCTCTTCACGCTGGAAGCGGTGCATCTGGTGGCCGGGGCAGCCGCCGGCGTGCGCGGCATGTGCGCTCTGCGCCTGCTTTTTGCGCTTGTTGGCCTGCACGGCCGCCTCGTCATACGCCGCCGCTTCGCGCTCGACAAAATGGATGGCATCCATCGGGCAGGCGGGCAGGCAGTCGCCGAAACCATCGCAGTAATCGTCGCGCAGGAGCTTGGCCTTGCCGTTCACGATGCCGATAGCCCCCTCGTGGCAGGCCGTCGCGCACGCGCCGCAGCCGTTGCACTTTTCTTCGTCAATGTGGATGATCTTACGGATCATAATATCCCTTCCCTTTCCAAAAATCGTCCGGGCCCCCGCCCGGCGGTCTTGACTTTCTGTGCATAAGATAGCATAATAAGACCCACAAATCCGTTGTCAGAACAACAAATGGAGCAAAAAAATGAACATCATGCTATCCAACACGCGCCTCTTTCGCGGCATTGGCAGCGATGAACTGCCGCTGCTGCTGCAATGTCTCGGCGCGGCACAAAAGCATTACGACCGGGGCGAGACCATTCTCGCCGAGGGCGCGCCGACCGAGCAGCTCGGCATGGTGCTCACCGGCATGGCCATGATCGGCTACGACGACGTCTGGGGCAGCCACAGTCTGCTCGGCCACGTCGGCCCGGGCGAAGTGTTTGCCGAGCCCTATGCCTGCATCCCGGGCGAGCCGCTGCTCATCAGCGTGACCGCCTCGGAGGACACCGAGGTGCTGTTTTTGAACATCGGCAAGGTGCTCACGACGTGCACGAACGCCTGCCCGTTTCACGCCAAGCTCATTCAAAACCTGCTGACCGTGTGCGCGGCTAAGAACCTGCAGCTCTCGCAGCGCATCCTGCACACAACGCCGAAGGGCATCCGCGCCCGGCTCATGTCGTACTTTTCCGAGTGCGTCAAGCGCGCCGGACAGTACAGCTTTGACATTCCCTACAACCGCCAGCAGCTGGCCGACTATCTGGGCGTGGACCGCAGCGCCATGTGCAGCGAGCTGTCGCGGATGCAGCGCGAGGGGCTGCTGACCTACCACAAGAACCATTTTTCCGTGCACGAAGCACTGGAGTAAATCGACGAAAGGCGGACACAACATGACGAGAGAAGAATACACAAAGCGGATGAAAAAGCACCCCGACTGGGCCCCCGGCCGGGACGCGATCGAGGCGGCCTTTGCCAGGCGCTACCCCAAAACGGAGCCGGTGTGTTTCGAGAGCGAGCTGCACGACCGCGCGGCCTTCGGCGGCGACGAGTATCTCGACGGCTTCGCCGTCTACGACACGGGCAAGGGCTATCAGCACATCGTCACCTACGGCATGAGCGAGCTGTACCCGAGCATGGCGGCCTTCGGCGCCGAGTACAGCAAATGGGGCTATGAAATGACCATGAAGGTGCGCGAGAGCTATGCCGAGACCGGCACGTGGGCGCTCGACCTGCTGGCCCAGCTGGCGCGCTACACGTATCAGACCGGCAATTTCTTCGAGCCGGGCGCGTACATCCCCGGCGACGGCAGCTCCCTGCACCCGGAGCTGAACTCGGCCATCACGGGGCTGGCCATCGTCAGCGACACGACCGTCACCCCGATCGAGACGGTGCACGGAAAAGTTGCGTTTTTGCAGCTCGTCGGTCTCACGCAGCCGGAGCTGGACGCGCTCGCGCGCGACCCGGATGCGCTGGACGGCATTCTTGAGCGGATGCGCGCGGACGATCCCGAGCTGGTGCTCGACATGCGCAGAACGAAGTCCTACGTATAAAAACAGCCGCACCGTGGCCTCACGGTGCGGCTGTTTGGTTATCTTGCTTTGGATCAGTTGCCATTCTTCGCGATCAGCTCCGCGCAGGCTTCGCCGAGGATGCGGATGCCCTTTTCGATGACCTCGTCGCTGCTGTTGGAGTAATTGATGCGGAACGTGCTGACGTTGCGCTCCTTTTCATAGAACGGGTCGCCCGGGCAGATGGCAACGCCCCTGGCGAGCGCGACGCGGTAAAGGTCGACTGCGGACATGCCGTTCGGCAGCTTGGCCCACAGGAACATGCCGCCCTCCGTCGGCGTGAACTCCACGCCCTCCGGGAGATACTTGCGCATGCAGTCCATCATCAGCTCCGCTTTGTGCTTGTAGAGCACCTTCGTCTTCTCGATGTGCGCATCAATGTCGTTGTCAGCGAGGTACTGCGCCAGAACGAGCTGCGAGAAGATGTTGGTGTGCAGGTCGGCGGTCGCCTTGTAGCTCAGGAGCTTTTCGCGCAGCGCCTTGTTGCGCACGCACACCCAGCCGATGCGCATACCGGGGGCAACGATCTTGGAAAACGTGCCGAGCATGCAGCACTGCTCGCCCAGCTCCTTGCCGAAGCTGTCGGTCGCGGTGCCGGAAAAGCGCAGCTCACGGTACGGGTTGTCCTCCAGCACGACGATGTCCGTGCCCTTGAAGATCTCCACAACGCGGTCATGCACTTCCTTGCTGTAGCTCAGGCCGGTGGGGTTCTGGAAGTTCGGGATGACGTAGGCAAATTTCACGTCCGGGTTGGCCTGCACGGTCGCCGCCAGCTCGTCGCAGTCGATGCCGTCGGGGTTGATGGTCACGGGCAGGACCTCGGGATCGAAGAAGTGGAACGACTGCAGCGCGACGAGATAGGTCGGGTTCTCGACGATGATCTTGTCGCCGGGGTCAAGCATGCACGCGCCGATCATCGTCAGCACCTGCTGCGAGCCATTGGTGATGATAATGTCGTCGGCCGTCACACCGTAAACGCCCATCGTCTCATAGCGCTTGGCGACCCACTCGCGCAGCGGCAGATAGCCCTGCGTGCCGCTGTACTGCAGCGCCATGACGCCGTTTTCCTCCAGCACTTTGTGCGTAGCCTTGTCCATCGCCTCGACCGGGAACGAGACCGGGTTCGGCAGACCGCCCGCGAAAGAGATCAGGTCAGGCGACGCCGCTGCCGCAAGAATGCTTGCCGTAAACTCGCCCTGAAAGTCGGGACGCAGGATTTTGGTGGAAAGTCTGGGATTCATAATAATTTCTCCTTTCATGGGCACTTGTAGTGGTCTGTGTATTCGACAGGCAAGCCCTCATAGTGTGTCGATTATAGCGCACACGATCGCCGGATTACAAGGCGTACCGGAAAAATCTGCGTTCTAACGGAAAGGCGCGCGCATGCAAAGCGAAGTTCTGTATAGAACGCTCATTCGCGCTTACCGTTATGCGTCAAATATGCGTCATTTCTGCATTTTGCAACCATATGACGCTAGAATTTCGCCAATACTTCGTCACGGAGGGACGGCAAAATGAAGGACAACCTGAGCCGATACACACTGCGCATCGACCAGACGCTATTGGATAAGCTCGGCTACATCGCGGAATACGAGGGCCGGACAAAAAACCGCAAACTCGAGCAGATGATCAAAATTCAGTTCTGTTTCGGCTGTACGAATTCCCGCCGCAGAATCACTCCGCAGCGGGGATTTGTTATAAGCTGAAACAGCCGAAAGCCCCTGATCTCAAGCGGTTTTCAGGCATGGAAAAAGTCCACCGTGATCCAAAATCACGGTGGACTCATGGCGGAGAGTAAGGGATTCGAACCCCTGTGGCGTTGCCGCCTAACGGTTTTCAAGACCGCCCCGTTATGACCACTTCGGTAACTCTCCAGATATGCAGATAGAGAAACAAGACGCCGAAATCGGCGTCTTGTCTTTTGGCGGAGAAGGAGGGATTTGAACCCTCGCGCCGCTTATCACAGCCTACTCCCTTAGCAGGGGAGCCCCTTCGGCCACTTGGGTACTTCTCCAAGCCGAATTCCATTTCCAATATGGACGCGCGCCAGCGCGCTGCATTATAGTAGCATATTCGGCAGCGGATGTCAACTTGTTTTTTGGTTGACACCGCGCGCAAAATGCGTTATAAGTGTGCCAGAACAAAGGAGATACGTCTATGCACTACACATCCATACTTTTTGACCTCGACGGCACGCTGCTCGACACGCTCGGCGACCTGACCGCCGCCATGAACCGCACGCTCACCCACCACGGTCTGCCGGAGCGCACGCGGCAGCAGATGCGCACCGCGCTCGGCAACGGGGCACGGCGGCTGATGGAGTTGTCCGTCCCGACAGGCACGGACAGCGCGCTGTTCGAGACGCTGCTGGCGGAATACAACGCCGACTATGCCGCCCACTGCCGCATTGAGACCGCCCCCTACCCCGGCGTCGCCGCGCTGCTGCGCACGCTGCACACGCAGGGGCGCAAGCTCGCCATCGTGTCCAACAAGCCGGACGAGGCCGTGCGCGCACTGCGTGCGGATTTCTTCGCCGACGCAGTCCAGATCGCTGTCGGCGAGACGGCAGCCATCCGGCGCAAGCCGGCGCCGGACATGCTGCTGGCCGCCATGGAACAGCTCGGCGCCGCCCCTGACAAGACGGTCTTTGTCGGCGATTCCGAGGTCGACATTGCCACGGCGCGCGCGGCAAATCTGCCGTGTATCAGCGTGCTGTGGGGCTTTCGTGACCGGGACGTGCTCGAGCGCGCCGGCGCGCAGCAGTTCGCCGCCGACATCGCGCAGCTGCAGGCGCTTCTGGGCTGAAAAAAATCCGCTGGGATCAACCAGCGGATTTTTTATGCCATCCTGCGGCGCAGAAACTTCAGCTTTGTCTCCGAGATGAGGATGGCAACGAGGATCAGCGCGAAGCCGACGATCACGCGCGGCTCCAGATGCTCGTGATAGAACGCAACGGAAAACAGCGTGCCGAACACGCTCTCGAGCGTGAGCAGCAGCGCCGCCGTCGTGGGCGGGGTATACTTCTGCCCGAATGTCTGGAGCAGAAAGCACAGGCCGGTGCACATGACGCACAGGTAGCCAAGACGCAGCCACACATCCGCCGGGATCTCCTCAGGCGCAGGCGCGGCGAACGGTGCCGTGACCCAGCTGAGCACGGCTGCCACAGCAAACTGCACGAACGAGAGCAGCACCGGGCTGCGCCCTCTGGCCGCACTGGCGGTGGCGATGATGTGCAGCGCGTAAAACACGCCGCTGAGGATCGTCAGCCCCTCGCCGCGGCCGATGCGCAGGTCGCTCTGCAGGGACACGAGCCCCATGCCGCACAGGCACAAAAGCGCCGCCGCGAGGTTGTACCGGTCCGGCCGCCGCTTATGGATCAGCCACCAGAAAAACGGCACGAACACGCAGTACGTCGCCGCGAGAAAGGCGTTTTTCCCCGGCGTGGTGTGCACGAGGCCATACGTCTGAATGGTGTAGGCCAGGTACAGGCACACGCCCATGCACGCCCCACCGGTGAGATAGCCGCGGTCGAGCCGGCGCAGGCTCCGGATACTGATGAGCGCCATGAGCATGGCCGCACCGGAAAAGTGGATGGCCAGCAGCCACAGCGCGGGGACGGTGGCAAGTGCGTCCTTCATGATTGTGAACGAACTGCCCCAGAGGAGCGTCGTCACGATCAGGGCGAAGCGGCCGAGACGGGTATAAGCATGGCTTGCGCCGGGGTCAGGCATAGAGATCAGGGTTCCTTTTTCATGAATTGTCCGGCCGCGCGCATCATGAGGCGCTTGGTGCCGGCGGTCTCAAATTCCACCTCGAGCAGCGCATCGCCGCCCATAGGCTGGATCTTCGAGACGACACCGGAGCCAAACGCGCGGTGCGTGACCCGGTCGCCGATGGCGAAGGCAGGGGCAGCTTTGCCCGCCGGCTTTGCCGCGGGCGGCGCGGGCCGCACGGGCGGCTTGCGCCGCGGCTCCGGCGCGGAGACCGTATAGGCACGCGGCGCGCTCTGGCGCGGCGGGTACTGCTGCTGGTCGCGGCTGGGCTCGGAATAACCGTAGCCGCGCGGGACGTTGAGCTTCTGAATATCTTCCTCCGGGATCTCCTCAACGAAACGGGAGACGCGGTTGGCCGTCGTGCGGCCGAAGAGCATACGCTGGCGGGCGCACGTGAGGATGAGGTGCTCACGCGCGCGGGTGAGCGCGACGTAGCACAGCCGGCGCTCCTCCTCCATTTCGTCCGGCTCGCCGATGCAGCGCAGGCCGGGGAAAATACCCTCCTCGCAGCCGACGATGAACACCGTCGGGAACTCCAGACCCTTGGCCGCGTGCATGGTCATGAGCGTGACGCAGTCCATGGACTGGTCGTAGTTATCGAGGTCGGTATAGAGCGCGACCTCGTCGAGGAAGCCCGCGAGCGTGGGGTTATCGGCCTCCTTGGCGAAGGCAATGATGTTCGACTTGAGCTCCTGCACGTTCTCGATGCGGGCGGCGTCCTCGGCCGTGTTCTTTTCCTCGAGCGCGCGGACATAGCCGCTGCGCTCCACGACGAGGTCGTAGAGTTCGTCCGGCGGCATGGTTTTGGCCGCGGCCTGCAGCTCCTCGATCAGGATGGCAAACTGGCGCAGGCGCATCTGGCTGCGCTGCAGCTCGGGATAGGCGTCCGCGTGGCGGATGACTTCAAAGAGGCTCGCCTGCTGTTCATGTGCGAGCTGCGCGGCCGTTTCGACCGTGCGCGCGCCGATGCCGCGGGCCGGGGTGTTGATGATGCGCGTCAGGCGCAGGTCGTCGCCCGGCGTCTGGATGACGCACAGGTAGGCCAGCATGTCCTTGACCTCCGCACGGTCGAAAAAGCGCGTGCCGCCGATGATACGGTACGGGATGCCGTTGCGCTTGAAGGCATATTCGAGCTGGTTGCTCTGCGCGTTCATGCGGTAGAGCACGGCGTGGTCGCGGAAGTTCATGCCGTGGCCAAAGTCGTCCATGATCTTCGTGGCGACATAGCGCGCCTCGTCGTTCTCATTTGTGGCGCAGTAGAGCGTGAGCGGGTCACCGGCTTCGGCCTTCGTCCAGAGCGTTTTGCCCTTGCGGCCGGTGTTGTTGGCGATGACGTGGTTGGCCGCGTCCAGGATGCGGCCGGTGCTGCGGTAGTTCTGCTCGAGGCGGATGGTGCGGGCATTCTTGTACTGCTTTTCAAAGTTGAGAATGTTCTCGATCGTCGCGCCGCGGAACTTGTAGATGCTCTGGTCATCGTCGCCGACGACGCAGATATTGCCCCAGCCGTCGGCCAGCAGGGCCGCGAGCTGGTACTGAAGGTTATTCGTGTCCTGATACTCGTCGATGAGCACGTAGCGGAAGCGGCGCTGCCAGTGCTCGCGCACGTCCTCGTGCTCGTCGAGCAGGCGGACGGTGTTGTAGATCAGGTCGTCAAAATCCATCGCCCCGGCGGAAAACAGGCGCTGCCAGTAGGTCTGGTACACCTCGCCGATGCGGATGCTGCGCGGGTTGTGCGTCGCCTGCGCGCGCGCCAGATACTGCTCCGGCGTGATGCCGGAATCCTTGGCGCGGCTGATCTCCGTGAGCACGGCGCGGTACGGAAACGCCTTCTCGTCGAGATTCATCTCCTTGAGAATGCGCTTGACGACCGCCTGACTGTCCGACGTGTCATAGATCGTGAAGCTGTTGGGATAGCCGAGCTTGTCGGCGTCCCGCCGCAGGATGCGCACGCACGCGGAGTGGAACGTCGAGGCCCAGATGTCCGCCGCGGCCTCGGGGCCGAGCATGCGCTCGATGCGGTCCTTGAGCTCGTCGGCCGCCTTGTTCGTGAACGTGATGGCGATGATGCGCCACGGCTCGACCGGCTCGAGCGCCGCCGCCCGCTGCGCGCGCCGGCGCTCGTCTGGCGTCAGATCCGTGCGCTCGAGCAGCGCGAGGTCCGCCTCTGTCGCCGTGTCCGGCACCTCGTCGGTGTCCGACCCGCGGCCGTACTGGATGAGATTTGCGATCCGGTGGATGAGCACCGTAGTTTTACCGCTGCCGGCGCCGGCCAGCAGCAGCAGTGGGCCTTCCGTGGCCAGGACCGCTTTTCTCTGCATATCGTTCAGGTTTGCGAAGTCCGCCTCGATGAAGCGTCTGCGCGCCTGCACATAGCGTTGTTCAAAAGTCATGGTAGTATTCATAGCGTCTGATTTTAACACATTTTCCCCCGGGAAACAAGGCCCGCATCTTCCAACGCGGAGATTGACAACCACAGGGTGCGGAAGTAAAATAAAGAAAAAATTCGATGATCGAGGTGCATCTTATGGACATCATCTGGCATGGCCACTCCTGCTTTGAGCTGGTCTCCGGCGGCTACAGCGCCGTCATCGACCCATTTCAGGACACCAGCGTCGGCACGGCCTATCCCCACGTGCGGCTGACGGCGGACGCCGTCTATATCAGCCACGAGGACCGCGACCACAACTTCCGCGAGGGCGTCACGCTGCGCAGCACCGGCAAGGCGAACCCGTTTGCCGTCACGGAGCTGGAGACGTACCACGACATCATGCGCGGCCGTCTGCGCGGCATGAACACCGTGCGCATCTTCGCCGCCGAGGGCATGCGCGTGGCGCATCTGGGCGACCTGGGCGCGAAGCCCACGCCCGAGCAGATGCAGCAGCTGCAGGGACTCGACGCGATGATGATCCCCGTCGGCGGCATCTACACGATCGAGCCGGACACCGCCTACTACCTCTGCGAGCAGCTGCAGCCGCGCGTCATCATCCCGATGCACTTTCAGGCGCCCGGCCACAGCAACCACCGCCTGCGCGCGCCGGAGGACTTCACCGGCATCTTCGAGGGCAACGGCGCAAATGTCCAGCGCTACGACACCAACCGTATGACGCTCACGCCGGACACACCGGCGCAGGTCGTCATCTTCCGCCGCCCGGAATAAAACACGATACGACAAAGCCGCCGCTCCCCATCAGGGAGCGGCGGCTGTTCTTTCCGCAATTATTTCAGAATGTCCTTCAGCTCATGCATACCATGGTTGGTAGTGACGACGACCACGCGGTCGCCGAGCTCGATGGCGTCGTTGCCGGACGGGACGCGGCACTTGCCGCGGCGGATGATCGAGGCGACGAGCACGGAGTCCTTGAGCTTGAGCGCCTTGAGCGGCACATCGAGAAACTGGCTCTCGGCGCGCACGATGAATTCCAGCGCCTCGGCCTGTCCGTCAGCCACCATGCGCAGCGTCTCCACGCCGCTGCTGTGCGCGGAGTTCTGCATCCAGCGGACGTACTCCACGATGCGGCCGGCCGTCACGTCCGCCGGCTGAATGATCGTCGTCAGGCCATACGATTCCGCGAGTTCGATGAAGTTATCCTCATCCACCTTTGTGACGATCTTCGGCACCTGCTCGTGATAGGCAAAGGAGGAGATGATGAGGTTCGTCTCGTCCGACTCCGTGAGCGTGACGAGCGCGTCCGCCTCCGGCAGGCCCTCCTCACGCAGGACGTCCGGCTTCGTGCCGTCGGCGCAGATGATGGTCGCCTCCGGCAGGATCGTTTTCATGACGCGGCAGCGGGCCGGGTCGCGCTCGATGATCGTCGAGTGGATGTGCATACGCGCCAGCTCCAGCGCCAGCCGCTCGGCAATGCGGCCGCCGCCGATGATGATGACGCTCTCGGCCTCGTGGCGGAACTCGCCAATCTTGCGAAACAGCTCATGCAGCTCGTGCGGCGCGCCGACCACGGTGACATAGTCGCCGGCGGCGAGCACAAAGTCGCCGTTCGGGATCGTAACGCTGCCCTCGCGCTCCACGGCGCAGATGAGGATGCCGTCGCTGTAGCGGCCGCGGAAATCGTTCAGGCGCAGGCCGTCGAGCTTGCTGCCCTCGCGCAGCTTGAACTCCACGAGCTCCACAAGGCCGTTGGCAAACGGCTCGACCTTCGTGGCGGCCGGGAAACGCAGCGTGCGCGAGATCTCCTTGGCGGAGGTGCGCTCGGGGTTGATGGACAGACTCAGCCCCAGCTCGTCTTGCAGCAGCGCCACGTCCTGATAATACTCCTCGTCGCGCACGCGCGCGATCGTATGCGTAGCGCCGAGCTTGCGCCCGACCATGCAGCTGATGAGGTTCGTCTCGTCCGAGGTCGTCGCGGCGATGAGCAGGTCGGCGTCCGCAACGTTGGCAATACGCAGCTGATCCACATTCGCGCGGCCCTCGACCACGATCACATCCAGCGTGGAAGAGATATAGGCAGCGCGCTCCGGGTCACTCTCGACGACGGTGATGTCATGCCCTTCTGTCAGGAGCTGCTCCGCAATGGCATAGCCCACGCGGCCAGCGCCCACGATCACAATTTTCATATTCCAAGCTCTCCATTTATCATGTTCAGGCCCCTTATCCGGGCAGGCAAATATTATAGCAGACATTCCCCAATGTTTCAACAGCAGACGCAGGGAAATTGTATCGGGTTTGTTTGTGAATAAATAGTTAAAATTCTGCAAAACCGGCGCGCCGGCGCTTGACGGATGCCCGTGCGGCGCTTATCATTATGTCCTAATACTTTTTTAATTAGTATCTAAGGCTGCGCCGCCGCGCGGCATCCATATAAAGGAGTATCCCACCCATGCTGGAACTGAAGAACATCACCAAAGTCTACGAGGCCGGCACGACGCAGGTCGAAGCACTCAAGGGCATCAACATTGCCTTTCGTGAAAACGAGTTCGTTGCGATCCTGGGCCAGTCCGGTTGCGGCAAGACCACGCTGCTGAACATCATCGGCGGCCTGGACCGCTACACCTCCGGCGACCTCATTATCAACGGCCGCTCCACAAAGGAGTACGACGACCGCGACTGGGACACGTACCGCAACCACTCCATCGGCTTTGTCTTTCAGAGCTACAACCTCATCCCGCACCAGAGCGTGCTGGCCAACGTTGAGCTCGCGCTGACGCTCTCGGGCGTCTCCGGTGAGGAGCGGCGCGCGCGCGCCGTCGAGGCACTGGAAAAGGTCGGCCTGGGCGACCAGCTCGACAAAGCGCCGAACCAGATGTCCGGCGGCCAGATGCAGCGCGTGGCCATCGCGCGCGCCATCGTCAACAACCCCGACATTCTGCTCGCCGACGAACCGACCGGCGCGCTCGACAGCGAGACGAGCGTGCAGATCATGAATCTGCTGCAGGAGATCGCAAAAGATAAGCTCATCATCATGGTCACGCACAACCCGGAGCTGGCATCGAAATACGCCACGCGCACCGTGCGCCTGCTCGACGGCAAGATCGTCGGCGACGATAACCCCTGCACGGAATCCGAGACGTCCGCACCCGTGACGGTCAAGGTCAAGGAGCACACGTCCATGAGCTTTGCAACGGCCATGAGCCTGTCGCTGCACAACCTTATGACGAAAAAGGCCCGCACCCTGCTCACCGCATTCGCCGGCTCGATCGGCATCATCGGCATCGCGCTCATTTTGTCGCTCTCGCACGGCTTTCAGTCCTACATCGACACCGTGCAGGAGCAGACGCTCTCGTCCTACCCGCTGACGATCGAGGCAAACCCCGTGGACATGTCCGGGATGCTCTCGGCCATGTCGGGCGCAAAGGATGACAGTGCGGATGCGCACGACCTCGATAAGGTCTACGCCAACACGGTCATGTACAGCATGCTCAACTCCATGGTCAGCAGCGCGACCGGCCAGTCAAACAACCTGCCGGAGTTCAAGAAATATCTCGAAAACCCCGACAACAAGATCCACGACTATATCAGCGGCATCCAGTACACGTATGACATGGGCTTCGCCGTCTATACCGAGGATCCCAACGGCACCGTCATCAAGGCCGACACGACCGAGCTGCTGCAAAACGTCATGAAGTCCATGTACGGCGGCGACTACTCGTCCTACTTTGACTCCATGGGCGGCTTCTACTCCGGCTTCAACGTCTGGCAGGAGCTGCTGTCCGGCGAGGACGGCGCGCTCGTGAGCGCCTCGACGCAAAACCAGTACGACGTGATCTATGGCTCCTGGCCGCAAAATTACAACGAGGTCGTGCTCGTTGTGGACAAAAACAATGAAATTTCCGACCTGACGCTCTACGCCCTCGGGCTCGAGAGCATGGACGACATCAGCAACGCCATGATGCAGTCCATGAACAAAAAGCAGATCGACACGACGCAAAGCAGCTGGAGCTATGAAGATCTGTGCGGCCGCAGCTTCAAGCTCATCCTCCCGTCGGAGGGCTATGTGGCCAGCGGCTCCGGCTACACGGACATCAGCCAGACGGCCGACGGACTGCGCCAGCTCTACAACAACGATTCCGTGGGCGTGCAGCTCAAGATCGTCGGCATCGTGCGCCCGGCCAAGGGCAGCGTGACCAGCAGCACCTATGGTTCCATCGGCTACACCTCCGCCCTGACGGACTACGCCATCGAGCAGGCCGACAGCACCGAGATCATCCAGAAGCAGCTGGCAAACCCGGACGTGGACGTGTTCACCGGCTCTGCGTTCCCGAACGCCGCGACCGCCACGACCGACCAGAAAGTTGCCGCCGCGCAGGCCTATCTCAACAAGCTGAGCGTGGACGACCGCGCGACCGTCTACCGCAAGTGCATGACCACGCCAGACGACACCACGCTTGACGCCGCGCTCACACAGACCATGGAGACCTTCACCCGCGACGACGCCAAAGAGATGGCCGACAACGGCGTCTTTGAGGCCAGCGGCAAAACGGCGCAGCAGATGAAGGAAATGATCGACGCCATGGACGACGAGACGTTTATCCGCTTCTTCCGGCCGTATATGCGCGCGATTCTCTCCATGCAGATGCAGCAGGAGACCGTCAAGGCCTACAGCGGCATGACCTCGCAGGAAGTCATCTCCGCCATCAGCGCCAAAGGCATCAGCAGCAGCCAGTATGCGGATGTGTACGACAACTACGTCGCCTCGTCGGCCAGCGGTTCGACCTACAACAGCAACCTGAAAAAGCTCGGCTACGTCGATAAGGACTCCCCCAGCGCCATCAACATCTACGCCTCGAGCTTTGAGAACAAGGATCAGATCTCCGCGTGCATCGACGACTACAACGCCGACGCCGCCGAGGACGATCAGATCAGCTACACCGACTATGTCGGCCTGCTCATGAGCAGCATCACGACGATCATCAACGCCATCAGCTACGTGCTCATCGGCTTCGTGGCCATCTCGCTCGTCGTGTCGTCGATCATGATCGGCATCATCACCTATATCTCCGTGCTCGAGCGCACGAAGGAGATCGGCATCCTGCGCTCCATCGGCGCAAGCAAGCAGGACATTTCGCGCGTGTTCAACGCCGAGACGCTCATCGAGGGCTTCACAGCCGGCGTGATGGGCATCCTGTGTACGCTGATTTTGCTGATCCCCATCAACCTCATCGTGCACCATCTGACCGGTCTGCCGACCCTGAGCGCCATTTTGCCGGTCCTCGGCGCGATCTTGCTGATCCTCATCAGCATGGCGCTGACGTTCATCGCGGGCCTCATCCCGTCGGGCATGGCAGCGAAAAAAGACCCGGTCGTCGCCCTGCGGACCGAATAAGGCCAAAACGCATATTTCCACCACCTCCGTGCAAACTAGGAGCAGCCTACATTTGCACGGAGGTTTTGCATTATGAAGCAGAAAATTCTTGCGGCCGTGTGCGCGCTGGTGCTCTGCGCAGCACTCGTCCCGGCCGGCTTTGCCGAGCAGGCCGCGGCCGACACCGCGCCCGTGGCCGAAAATCTGGAGCTGACCACATTCCGCAACACATCCATCGGCGGCACACTGAGCGCAAATGCGCCCGACGGCAGCCCGCTCACCTTCCGCATCACGACCGAGCCCATCAAGGGCACGGTAACGCTCACCGACAGTGGCACGTTCGTCTATACCCCCGCCGACGGCAAGCGCGGGCGCGACTACTTCGGCTTCCGCGCCGCCGACAGCAGCGGCAACGAATCGCAGGAGGCGACCGTCATCATCTCCATCAAGAAGCAGAAGCCGGCCGTCACCTACAGCGACATGGCCGGCCGCCCGGAGGAATACGCCGCCGTCATGCTCGCCGAGCAGGGGCTGTGCGTCGGCCGGCAGGTCGGCGGGCAGTATCTCTTCGACCCCGACAGTCCCATGCCGCGCGATGAATTTCTGGCCATGTGCACGCACCTGACCGGCACTTCGATGCTGCAGGGCGTGCTCTCGACCGGTTTCGGCGACGACGAGCAGATCCCCGCCTGGGCCAAGACCTACGTTGCGACCGCGGTCATGAACGGCGACATCACCGGCTACTCCGACGGTACGGCGATCGTGTTCGATGCACAGCGCGGCATCACGGCAGCCGAGGCTGCCGTCATGCTCAGCAACTTCCTCGACCCCTCCCCCGCCGCCGCGCTCGAGGGCGACTATATTCCCGACTGGGCGTGCGCCGCCGTGTCAAGTCTGACATCCTGCGGCGTGTATCCGGCCGGCAGCGACTGTGCGGCGTCCCTCACGCGCGCCGAGGCGGCGCAGATGCTGCTGGGCGCGTATGAACTGCTGCAAAAGCGATAAAAAAAGCACGGGCCGTTTCCAGATAGGAAACGGCCCGCGGCTTTATGCACGGTCCAAAATGGCTTCCAGCTCCGCCGGGCTGAGCTCCGGGAACGGGCACACGGGCGCAGGCTGCGCCTCGTGCGCGCCGATGCACTTTTCCATCCAGACCATGGAGTACCAGGTGCCGAATTTATACCCGCAGCGCGGAAACTCCCCGACGAGCCGATAGCCGAGATGCGCATGAAACTGCGCGCTGTTTCGCGTCAGGTGCGCGTCGTCCGCCCCATCCGGGCAGCCGATGCAGGCATAGAGATTCTGAATGTTCTGCGCGCGCAGCACCGCCTCGAGCGCGGCGTACAGCCGCTTGCCCGTGCCCCGGTGCTGCTGATCCTCGCGCAGGTAAATGCTCATCTCCACCGCCCAGTCATAGGCGGCGCGGCTGCCGAACGGCCCGGCGTAGGCATAGCCGACGATCTCGCCGCCGCGCTCCGCGACCAGGTACGGATAGCGGCGGAGCGTGGCGCGCAGGCGCGCTGCAAATTCGTCGATATCCGGCACGGCGCACTCGAACGTAATGGCCGTCTTTTCCACATACGGCGCGTAAATTTTCAGCAGCGCGGGCGCGTCGCTCAGGCGCGCGGTGCGGATGCGCAGCGCAGTGTCGTCCATATGCTCCTCACTTTCCGCTGTCGCCGTAGTTTGCGAGCACGCGCGCGGACGGGTCGTCCACGTCGCAGCCGTCCCACGATTTGTTCGGCATCCAGAAATCGACGATCATGTGCGCCTGACCGGGGTAATACTGCTCAAACAGTTCACGGTAGAGCAGCGATTCCTTGGTGAACGGCTGCGCAAAGTCGTACTTCCGGCGCAGGGTCTCAAATTCCTCGTCCGTGTACTTCTGCTCGGCGTACGCCTTGAGATCGTCGACCATAGAGTGGCCGACCGCGTCGCTGAAGGCCGCCTTCTCGCGCATGAGGATATCGTGCGGCAGCCAGTCGCCCTCAAAGGCGTGGCGCAGCAGATACTTGCCCTTGCCGTAGACGTTGCACTTCTTGGCCGGGTCAATGGACATGACATACTGTACGAAGTCCAGATCGCCGAACGGCACGCGGGCCTCGAGACTGTTGACGGAGATGCAGCGGTCGGCGCGCAGGACATCATACATATGCAGCTCGCGGATGCGCTTGGCGGATTCCTCCTGAAACGCCTCCGGGCTGGGCGCGAAGTCGGTGTACTTATAGCCGAAGAGCTCATCGGAGATCTCGCCCGTGAGCAGCACGCGCAGGTCGGTCTGCTCGTGGATGGCCTTGCAGACGAGGTACATGCCGATGCTCGCGCGGATGGTCGTGATATCATACGTGCCGAGCAGCGCCACGACCTCCGGCAGCGCCTGGATGACGTCCTCGGGCGTGATGATGACCTCGGTGTGGTCGGCGTGCAGATACTCTGCCACCTCGCGGGCGTACTTCAGGTCGATGGCGTCGCTGCGCATGCCGATGGCAAACGTGCGGATGGGCTTTTTGAGCAGCTTTGCCGAGATGGCGCACACGAGGCTGCTGTCCAGACCGCCGGAGAGCAGAAAGCCGAGCGGCGCGTCGGCATCCAGCCGCTTTTCCACGCCGGCGATGAGCTTTTCACGGATGTGGGTGCAGACGGTCTCCAGATCGTCCTCGCAGACGGCGTCCACCTGCGTCATGTCGCGGTAGCAGGTGAACTTGCCGTCGGCATAATAGTGTCCGGGAGGAAACGGCATCACATCGTGCACGAGGCCGACGAGGTTTTTCGCCTCGCTGGCAAAGACGATCGCGCCCTCGGCGTCATAGCCGTAGTACAGCGGGCGGATGCCGATGGGGTCGCGCGCCGCGACAAGGCCGCCGCGCTTGGCATCATAGATGACCATGGCGAACTCCGCATCGAGCCCGCGGAACATGTCCAGCCCCTCGCGCTCGTAGAGTGGGAGCAGGATCTCACAGTCGGACTCGCTCTCGAACGTCTCGCCCTCGGCGATGAGCCGCTCGCGGATGGGCCGGAAGCCGTAGATCTCGCCGTTGCACACGAGCGCGCTGCCGTCGCGCGTGAACGGCTGCATCCCCTCCGGGTGCAGGCCCATAATGGCCAGACGGTGGAAGCCGAGCGTCGCCGCGCCGATATGCAGCATGCGCGTATCGTCCGGGCCGCGGGAAATGGTCTTGTCAAAGCCGGCGCGCAGATCCTGCGCGGAGATGGACGAGCCGAGATAACCGATGATGGAACACATGATTTTTTCCTCCTGAATATATCAAAAAATACGCAGCTACCATCCAACAATAGGACGAGTAGCTGCGTATCGTGGTGCCACCTATTTTACTTCTCACGGGTTCTAACAAACCGCACCGGGATAACGTCCGGCTTTGACGGCGCACCTACTGAGGCTCTCGCCCGTTCAGGTTGCAGCTCGGGAGTGTTCTTCACACAGGCTCTGTTATGCGGCTCGCACCGTCCCGCACTCGCTGGAAATGATCGCCCGTGCTACTTTTCTCCGTCAATGCTTTTGACAGAAGTATGAAAATGAAAGAAGAGAGAAAAAAGAAAGAGTAAGCGTTTTTTACCGCACGCTGAACAGCAGGTCGCCGTAGGACGGGACCGGCCACTTGTCGGACGGCGTCATGGTCTCGAGCTGGTCGATCGTGATGCGCAGCTCCGCCATGGCGGAGAAGACCTTGTCGCGGTAGTAGTTGGCCAGTGCCTGGCTGCCCTCGACGGTCTTGGCGCCCATGAGCGCCTCATCCAGGCGGCGGACCTTGCGGTAGGCATCGCCCAACAGCGCGGACATTTCAGGGATGATGCTCTCCTCATACGAGCAGTCCGCCGTGACGGACACAGCGTGGATCGCCGCAGCGGTCTCGGACAGCTCGCGCAGATAGCTGCTGACGGCGGGCATGATGTCGCGCCGCGCCATCTCGAGCATCGTCAGCGCCTCGATGTTGAGCACCTTGCTGTAGTTTTCGAGGTGGATCTCGTAGCGGGCCTCCATCTCGGTGCGGGTATAGACACGGTGCTTGGTGAACAGCGCCACGTTCTTGTCGGCGAGGTAATACGGCAGCGCTTCCGGCGTCGTGCGCAGGTTCAGCAGGCCGCGGCGCTCAGCCTCCGCCAGCCAGGCGTCGTCATAGCCGTTGCCGTTGAAGAGGATGCGCTTGTGCTTGATGAGCACGCTGCGGATGAGCGCCTGCAGGTCGGCCTCAAAGTCCTTGCTGCCCTCGAGCGCGTCAGCAAACTGCTCGAGGCTCTCGGCGACCGCCGTGTTGAGCACGACGTTGATGCCGGAAATGGAGGCTGAGGAACCGGGCATACGGAACTCGAACTTGTTGCCGGTGAACGCAAACGGAGAGGTGCGGTTGCGGTCGGTCGTATCCTTGGGGAAACGCGGCAGCGCATGCACGCCGATCTTCAGCAGCTCCTTTTCCTGGCCGGCATAGGACGTCTCGTTGACAATGGCGTCGAGAATGTTCTCGATCTCATCGCCGACATACATCGACACGACGGCCGGGGGCGCTTCGTTCGCGCCGAGACGGTGGTCGTTCGCGGCCGACGCCACGCTGATGCGCAGCATATCCTGATAATCATCCACCGCCTGGATCACCGCGCACAGGAAGAGCAAAAACTGTGCGTTCTCGGCCGGCGTCTCGCCGGGCTCGAGCAGGTTCATGCCGGTGTCGGTGGTCAGGGACCAGTTGTTGTGCTTGCCGGAACCGTTGACGCCGGCAAACGGCTTTTCGTGCAGCAGGCAGACCATGCCGTGGCGCGCGGCCACCTTCTGCATGATCTCCATCGTCAGCTGGTTCTGGTCAGCGGCGATGTTGCCGGTCGTGAACACCGGCGCGAGCTCGTGCTGCGCGGGCGCCACTTCGTTGTGCTCCGTCTTGGCATACACGCCGAGCTTCCAGAGCTCCTCGTCCAGATCCTTCATGAACGCCGCAACGCGCGGCTTGATGCTGCCGAAGTAATGATCGTCCAGCTCCTGGCCTTTCGGCGGCTTGGCGCCGAAGAGCGTGCGGCCGGTGTAGATCAGATCCTTGCGCTTATCATACACGGATTTGTCGACCAGGAAGTACTCCTGCTCGGGGCCGACGGTCGTGCGCACGGCGGTCACGTCCTCGTTGCCGAACAGGTGGATCACACGCAGGGCCTGACGGTTGAGCGCCTCGGCGCTGCGCAGCAGCGGCGTCTTTTTATCGAGCGCCTCGCCGCCGTAAGAGCAGAACGCCGTCGGAATGCACAGCACATTATCTTTAATGAATGCATAGGACGTCGGGTCCCATGCGGTGTAGCCGCGCGCCTCAAACGTTGCGCGCAGGCCGCCGGACGGGAAGCTGGACGCATCCGGCTCGCCGCGGACGAGCTCCTTGCCGGAAAACTCCATAATGACCTGACCGCCGCCGCAGGGCGAAATGAAGCTGTCGTGCTTCTCGGCGGTGATGCCGGTCATCGGCTGGAACCAGTGCGTGAAGTGCGTGGCGCCCTTTTCGATCGCCCAGTCCTTCATGGCATTGGCCACGATGCGCGCGGCGTCGTCATCAAGACGCTTGCCATTTTCCATCGTCGCCTGCACCTGCCGGTAAGTCTCCTTCGGCAGCCGCTCGCGCATGACGGCATCGTTAAATACCATGGATCCAAAAATGTCAGAGATCTTTTCCATCTCGCATGGTCCCCTTTCCGTATTTCAAATCAGTATCAACAACAAAAAACGGCACTGGTGCCCGGAGATCTTGTGCTCTCCACGACGCCATTGCCGTTTCAATGTAGCAAAATATACGCCTGTTGCGGAAAAATGTCAAGCGGGAAAAACGCAATTTCTTTCGGCGGATTCCACAGATTTTTCGGCAAAATTGCCCGTTTTTTTATCCTTGACACGTGCAAATGCCGTGGTGTATTATATACATGGATTTTGATTGGCAAAATTCTGCGTGCTGTTTTTGCGGTCGCAGGCATAAGTTCATATAGTAACTTTTCGAGAACGCTGACGTTTCACGATGACCTGGGGGAAAGTGCCCCTTATCGGCATCGGAAGCGTCTTTTTTGTTTTTCCGCACCAACTTCTGATTCGAGGTGACTGCTATGAACACGTCGCTGCATACCGTGCGCGCGCTCCTGGTCTCCAGTTCCGAGGCGCAGACCCAGCGCATCAGCGCCCTGCTCACACGGGCGCGCATCGTCCCGTTCGATCACGCCGGCAGCGCGCGGCAGGCGCTCGAACAGTTTGACGCAGGCGGCATCGACGGTGTGCTCATCGCAGAGCCCATCGCCGGCAGCTCCGGCCGGGAGCTGGCGCTGCAGCTCAAAAAGCGGCACTGCATGGCCGTGCTGCTGCTGGCCGCACCGGAACACGCGGACACGGACGCCGCCCTGCTCGAACAGTCCGGCGTGCTGGTGCTGCCGAATGACGCGCCGGAATCGCTCATCGTGCAGACCATCCGGCTGCTGACCGCCGTGCGCATCCAGCTCGAGCAGATGCAGCACAAGACGGAAAAGCTCGAGGCGAAGGTCGCCGATATCCGCATCATCAACCGCGCGAAGCTCCTGCTCGTACAGCACCTGCAGATGACGGAGACGGAGGCGCACAAATACATTGAGAAACAGGCAATGGACACCAGTATGCGCCGGCGGACCATTGCGGAAAATATCATTCGTACCTATGAAGATTGAGGAGTGTGGACCATGACCAAGTACATTTTTGTGACCGGCGGCGTTGTCTCCGGACTCGGCAAAGGCATCACGGCGGCTTCGCTCGGCCGTCTGCTCAAGGCACGCGGCCTGAAGGTCGCCGCGCAGAAGCTTGACCCCTATATCAATGTCGACCCCGGCACCATGAGCCCGTATCAGCACGGCGAGGTGTACGTTACCGAGGACGGCGCGGAGACCGATCTCGACCTCGGCCACTATGAGCGCTTCATCGACGAGGATCTGAACAAATACTCCAACCTCACGACCGGCAAGGTGTACTGGAACGTGCTCAACAAGGAGCGCCGCGGCGAGTACCTCGGCGAGACGGTGCAGGTCATTCCGCACATCACGAATGAGATCAAGGACTTTATCTATAGTGTCGGCAGCAAGACGAACGCCGACGTCGTTATCACGGAGGTCGGCGGCACGACCGGCGACATTGAGAGCCAGCCGTTTCTCGAGGCCATCCGTCAGGTCGGGCTGGAGGTCGGGCGCGAAAACGCACTCTACATCCACGTGACGCTCGTGCCGTATCTGCACGGCAGCGAGGAGCACAAGACCAAGCCCACGCAGCACTCGGTCAAGGAGCTGCAGGGCATGGGCATTTCCCCGGACATCATCGTGCTGCGCTGCGATGAGCCGCTCGAGGAGTCCATTTTCCGCAAAATCTCCCTGTTCTGCAACGTCAAGCCCGACTGCGTGATCGAAAACATGACCATCCCCGTGCTGTATGAGGCACCGGTCATGCTCGAAAAGAACCGCTTTTCCGAGATCGTCTGCCGTGAGCTGCACATCGACGCGCCCGCGCCGGATATGACCGAGTGGGACGCCATGCTCGAGAGCATCCGCAACCGCTCGCACCGCGTGACGATCGGCCTCGTGGGCAAATACGTGCAGCTGCACGATGCGTATCTGTCCGTCGCCGAAGCGCTGCGCCACGCCGGCTATGTCTACGGCACGCGCGTCGACATTCAATGGATTGACAGCGAGACGATCACGCGCGATAATGTAGAGGAAGTGCTCGGCAGCTGCGACGGCATTCTCGTGCCCGGCGGCTTCGGCAACCGCGGCATTGAGGGCAAGATTGCGGCCGCGCACTATGCCCGCACGCACAATGTCCCCTATCTCGGCATCTGCCTGGGCATGCAGATCGCGGTCATCGAGTTTGCGCGCTCCGTCTGCGGCCTCGCCGACGCCAACTCCGGCGAGTTCGACGAGGGCAGCACGCACAAGGTCATCGACTTCATGCCCGACCAGAGCGACGAGATCAACAAGGGCGGCACGCTGCGCCTCGGCGCGTATCCGTGCCATATCGTGCCCGGCACGAAAATGGCGGAGTGCTACGGCACGCTGGACATCTCTGAGCGCCACCGCCACCGGTACGAGTTCAACAACGACTACCGCGCGCTCATGCAGGAAAAGGGGCTCGTGCTCTCCGGCCTGTCGCCGGACGGCCACATCGTGGAGACCGTCGAGATCCCCGAAAACGACTTTTATATCGGCGTTCAGTACCACCCCGAGTTCAAGAGCCGCCCGAACAAGGCGCACCCCCTGTTCAAGGGCCTGATCTCGGCGGCGCTGCGCCACGCAGAGAGAGGATAAGCATGCACGACCGCTACGTCAACCCCCTGTGCACCCGCTACGCCGGGCGCACGATGCAGCACATTTACTCCGACGACAACAAATTTTCCACCTGGCGCAGGCTCTGGGTCGCGCTGGCCGAGAGCGAGCAGGAGCTCGGTCTGCCGATCACGGATGAGCAGATCCGCGAGCTGCGCGCGCACATCACGGACATCGACTATGACTACGCCGCGGCGCGCGAGCACGAGGTGCGGCACGACGTCATGGCCCACGTGCTGACCTACGGCGCGTGCTGCCCGGAGGCAAAGCCCATTCTGCACCTCGGCGCCACGTCCTGCTACGTCGGCGACAATACGGATATCATCCTCATGCGCGAAGCGCTCGAGCAGATCCGCAGCCTGCTGGTGAACGTCATCCAGGCGCTCGCGGACTTTGCCGAGGCGCACAAGGCAGAGCCGACGCTCGCCTACACGCATTTTCAGGCCGCGCAGCCGACGACCGTCGGCAAGCGCGCCACGCTCTGGACGCAGGATCTGCTGATGGATCTCGAGCAGCTGGAGTTTCAGCTCGGCAATCTCAAGCTCCTCGGCTGCAAGGGCACGACCGGCACGGGCGCGAGCTTCATCGCCCTGTTTGACGGCGACGAGCAGAAGGTCGTCGCGCTCGAGCAGAAGATCTGCGAAAAGATGGGCTTTCCCGGCGCGTACCCCGTCAGCGGCCAGACCTATTCGCGCAAGGTGGACTTTCAGGTGCTGCAGGTGCTGTCCGGCATCGCGCAGAGCGCCTCGAAGTTTTCCAGCGACATCCGCCTGCTGTCCCACCTCAAAGAGGTGGACGAGCCGTTCGAGAGCGGCCAGATCGGCTCCTCGGCCATGGCCTATAAGCGCAACCCCATGCGCAGCGAGCGCATCGCCTCCCTGTCGCGCTACGTCATCTGCGACCTGCAGAACGCCGCCGTCACGGCCAGCGCCCAGTGGTTTGAGCGCACGCTCGACGACTCGGCCAACCGCCGCATCAGCATCCCGGAAGCATTTCTCGCCACCGACGGCATCCTCACGCTGTACCTCAACGTCATCCGCGGCCTGACCGTGTACCCGAAAATGGCCGAAAAGCATCTGGCCGACGAGCTGCCGTTTCTCGCTACGGAGAACATCCTCATGTACTGCGTCAAGGAAAAGGGCGGCGACCGGCAGGCCCTGCACGAGGCCATCCGGCAGCACAGCGTCGCCGCCGGCAAAGAAGTCAAGCTCCATGGCGGCAGCAACGACCTGCTTGAGCGCATCCTGGCTGACCCGATCTTCGGGCTCACGCGCGCGGAGCTCAACAAACTTGTTGACCCCCATGCCTTCACCGGCATGGCCGTACACCAGACCGAGACGTTCCTGCGCGAGCAGGTCGCGCCGGTCCTGAACAAATATACAGCACTGCTCGGATGCGACGCATCCGTAAACGTGTAAAAGAAACAGGAGGTTTCTCAACAATGCTGACATCTATCGTAGGCATCAACTGGGGCGATGAGGGCAAGGGCCGCATGGTCGACCTGCTCAGCCAGAAGTACGACGTCGTCGTGCGCTATCAGGGCGGCAACAACGCCGGCCACACCGTCATCAACGACAAGGGCAAGTTCGTGCTCAATCTCATGCCGTCCGGCATCCTGCGCGACGAGACCGTGAACGTGCTCGGCCCCGGCATGGTCATTGATACGGAGCACATGTTCCACGAGGTCGCGCGCCTGAGAGAAGGCGGCATCACCATCACACCGGAGCACCTGAAGATCAGCGACAAGGCCGTCATCTGCATGCCGTACCACAAGCTGCTTGACTGCCTGGAAGAGGACCGTCTGGCGGACAAGAAGTTCGGCTCTACCCGCCGCGGCATCTCCCCCGCCTACTCGGACAAATACATGAAAAAGGCGCTGCGCATGGGCGAGCTGGCCGACCGCGACGCGCTCAAGGCCCGCCTGGCCGACATTCTCGAGTGGAAGAATCTCTTCATCGTCAACGGCTATCACCATGACCCCATCGATCTCGACGAGATGATGGACTGGCTCGACACCTATGCCATGCCGTTCAAGGACTACGTCTGCGACACGACGGATTATCTCACCGATGCCATTGAGGACAACAAGTCCCTGCTCTTTGAGGCCCAGCTCGGCGCGCTGCGTGACATTGACTACGGCATCTATCCGTACACCTCCGGCTCTTCTACGATCGCGGCCTACGCGCCCATCGGCGCGGGCATCCCGGAGGCCCGGCTCGACACGATCATCGGCATTATGAAGGCCTATTCCACCTGCGTGGGCGAGGGCCCGTTCACCTGCGAGATGTTCGGCAACGAGGCCGCTGCGCTGCGCGACGCCGGCGGCGAGTACGGCGCTGCGACCGGCCGTCCGCGCCGCGTGGGCGGGTTCGACGTGGTCGCCTCCCGCTACGGCGTGAAGATGCAGGGCTGCACGAGCATCGCGCTGACAAAGCTCGACGTGCTGTCCTATCTGGACAAGATCCCCGTGTGCGTCGCCTACGACATCGACGGTGAGCGCGTGGACCGCTTCCCCATCGGCGTGAAGCTGGCCAAGGCAAAGCCCATTTATGAGTATCTGCCCGGCTTCCACTGCGACATCTCCGGCTGCCGCACGATCAGCGACCTGCCGAAGGAGGCGCTCGACTACGTGCACTATCTGGAGGCTGCCGTCGGCTGCCGCATCAAGTACGTCTCCGTCGGCCCGGACCGCGATGCGTACATCAAAATGTTCTAAACCGCGCAAAGCACAGCGGCCCTTCGCAAATGCGAAGGGCCGCTCATTTTTATTCGATATTCGCTTCAGCCGATGCCGCCGAGCGCCGCGCCGGCGACGAGCGCCACGAGCACGCTCGCGCAGTAGACATACTTGCACAGCGGATAGTACCAGCCGCCGATGGGCTTGCGCGCGCCGAGGTTGACGCTCTCGAGCACGAGCTTTTTCCCGCCGATCCAGAAGAACATGACCGCCGCGAGCAGCGCGCCCAGCGGGCAGATGTAAATGGACACGACGTCCATCCACTGCGACACGATGGCCTGAATGCACAGCGCAACGGCGAGGCCGATCACATGGATCACCGCCGTGGCCGGAACGCGCTTGAGGCCGAACCGCTCCTGCAGGGACGCGACCGGCGCCTCATAGAGATTGATGATCGACGTGACGCCCGCGAAGGCCACGCAGACGAAAAACACCATCGCCACGATGCGCCCGCCCGCCATGCCGTTCATGACGTGGACGAGGTAGATGAACATCAGGCCGGGGCCGCCGGCGTCGAGCTGCGCGCCGCCCGCCGCCATGGCGGGAATGATGACGAACGCCGCCAGCAGCGCCGCGATCGTATCAAAGAGCGCCACGTTGCGCGCAGAACTCGGGATGCACTCGCTCTTGCTGAGGTAAGAGCCGTAGATGACGCTGCCGTTGCCCGCAACGGACAGCGAGAAAAACGCCTGACCGAAGGCATAGATCCAGACATAAGGGTCGAGCAGGCCCGCGGGCTTGATCGTGAAGATATACCGATAGCCGTCCGACGCGCCGGGCAGCGTTCCTACATAGATACCCAGCCCCACAAACAGCAAAAACAAAATCGGCATCATGATCTTATTTGCCTTTTCAATGCCGCCGGCGATGCCGAAGGACATGATGACAAAGCTCACCGCGACTGCGACGACGACCCAGACATTCGCGCCCCACGCGCTGGCGGTGGCGTTGAAACTGCCGACGATTCCGTCCATGTCCTGCCCCATGGCGGACAGGCCGCCGTCAAACGCCAGGAACGTATACTTAAAGATCCAGCCCATGACGCAGGTGTAGCCGATGGCCAGCGCCAGAGAGCCGAGCACCGGGATATAGCCGACCAGTTCGCCGGGCCGGCGCTTACCCCAGCGCGCCTCGGTGCACATGCCGAAAGCGTCAACCGGCCCCGCACCGGCTGCGCGGCCGAGCGCAAACTCCCCGATGACGCCGGTGGAGCCGATGAGAATGACAAACAGGAAATACGGCAGCAGGAAAGTCATGCCGCCCCATTTGGACACCAGCGTCGGAAAGCGCCAGATGTTGCCCATGCCGACGGCCGAGCCGATGCAGGCGATGATGAAGCCGCCACGGCTGCGAAAGCCGTCGCGTTTGCTGACGTTGGCGTCGTTACCCATAATACTGTTTCCTTTCACGCACTCAGGCACAAATTGGTTTGATTATACCGCAAAACCCGCCCCGCCGCAACCGTTGTTTGCGGAATCTGCCGGATAACACTATGCAGAGGCGTCTTACTCCCCCGGCAGGCCCAGCACAAGCGCTTTCTCGCGGCGGCTGTCCGCGCCCGCATGCTGCACACGCCCCCCCCTCCTCTCTGCGACACATTTTTGCAATCGCATACCACAGCATTTGCGCATTTTCTACCGCCGCGCATCGGAACAAGCGCCCGGAATGCGATTTCCCGTTCCCAACACGCGGGTTTTGTGCTATACTGGCGGCACACGACCGCCGCACGGTATGCTCGTGCGGCAGAAAAATGATGAGGAGAATACTTTATGAAGGCCACCAAACACCGCCTCTGGCTCTGCGCGCTGCTCATCTGCATGGTGCTCTCCATCCTTGCCGGGATCGCCGCGCCGCCAGCCATGGCAGCAAACATCTCCAGCACCAACTGGATGGAAACGGTGCCGGACGAGACAAAGCTCAGCAATATGTCGATCCCCGGTACGCACGACAGTTGCACGCAGTATGTGGATATGCGCTACATTTTTCAATGTCAGGACGCGAGCGTTGCCACGCAGCTGATCTACGGCTACCGCTATCTGGATATGCGTCTGGTGCTCGAACAGAAGCACGACCAGCAGACGCTGGTGCTCAAGCACAGCATCGCGCGCTGCAAGACCTCCAACTCCCCGTTTGCCGGAACGCTCACACTCGATGACGTGCTGCGCGACGTTTCCGCGTTTCTGGACGCCCACCCCACCGAGACGGTCATCCTGTGCATGAAGGCGGAAAACAGCAAGGACGATGTCGCGGAGATTCAGAAGGTCCTGTATGAGACGATCGGCAAGGATCCGGAGCGCTGGTATCTGAAAAACGAGATCCCGACGCTGGGCGAAGTGCGCGGGAAGATCGTCCTCGCTACGCGGTTTGACGACAAGCTTCCGGTCGGCTTCGAGCGCTGCGGCCTGTACTTCGGCTGGGCGGATCAGGGCGACCGCACCGTTTTGTCTGACCCCACCGCGAACTCCGTGATCAACGGCCGCGAGACGCTGTGCGTGCAGGATCGCTACAACTATGACACCGATGACAAAATCGACGCCATCCACACCTGCCTGGACAATAGTCAGGCGGCGGAGAACACGTTTTTCCTGAACTTCACGTCCACGAGCGGCAGCGGAAAAGTAGGCCACCCGAAGGAATACGCCAAGCGCATCAACCTCGATCTCTATGACTACGACTGGCAGGCCGGAACGGCCTACGGCGTTGTCATCGTGGACTTCGCACCGAAAAAGATCGCCGAGAAGATCTATCAGACGAATTTCCAGCCCGCGCAGTAACGCGCGCAGCCCCGAAATTGAAAAAGCCCTTTGAGAAAAGGATTTCTCCTCTCTCAAAGGGCAAGTTGGCAAACTTGAATTGACCGAGCTGATAGTTACCGTTTTCTAACACTCCATTCATCATCTTGAGCTTTTCTTTCAGCATAGTAACCGCAAGGCATATCCTTTAGAATACCAACAGAATTATCTAAGTCGAATACTGATTTTAAGGATACTAACTTTGCTTCGTCTGTTTCATGTGCTTTTCCACATAGAAATTGCCACATTCCATCATCTTCATCATGTGATACATACAAAATAGGTTCTCCATTCTCTAATATGTGGCAACAGGTTATTGTAGCTGTATTTGGTGCGTCATAAAATGGGAATTTCATATTTAACACTCCTTTCAAACTCCGATTTGTATTTCGGTTTGTTTTAAAAATGGGCAACTCCGATTGGAATTGCCCACTCATTGCACTAATTATGCGATTTTTTCTTGCTTGCACCGATTTCTGCATCAATTGATGTAAGTTTGATGTAAATCGCTGTTTTTTTAGTTTTTTATCAAATGAAGTACGTCCCGTCTATTCGGTAAAACGGTACATCTTTACATCATCTTAATAGAGCTTTGCACCTGCCGGAATGTGGTCATCTACCATCAGAAGATGAAGCTTTTCTTCGCCTTCTTCTTCATGAATAGCACTGAGGAGCATACCGCAAGAGTCAATGCCCATCATCGCTCTCGGTGGAAGATTTGTGATAGCGATAAGAGTCTTTCCAACCAGTTCCTCCGGCTCATAAAAGCTATGAATACCGCTTAAAATGGTTCTGTCTGTGCCTGTTCCGTCATCAAGAGTAAACTGTAACAGTTTCTTTGACTTCGGTACTGCAACACACTCTTTAACCTTTACTGCACGGAAATCTGACTTGCTGAATGTATCAAAGTCTACCATTTCCTCAAATAAAGGCTCTACCTTTACCTTAGAAAAATCAATCTTTTCAGACTCAGTTTTTACATTTTTTTCAGGTGCTTCAGAAGCTGTATTATTTACATCATTTTTCTTATTTACATCACCGAGTGACTTCATCGTCGGGAACAATAATACGTCCCTGATTGCCTGGCTATCTGTCAGAAGCATCACAAGACGGTCGATTCCGTATCCGATTCCACCTGTTGGCGGCATACCGATTTCAAGTGCGTTGAGGAAGTCCTCATCAGTGTGCTCTGCCTCATCATCGCCTGCTGCTGCGTTGGCATCCTGTGCTGCGAAACGCTCACGCTGGTCGATTGGGTCGTTGAGCTCTGAGTATGCGTTACACATCTCCCATGTATTACAGAACAGCTCGAAACGCTCTACCTTTGTAGGGTCGCTTGGTTTCTTCTTGGTGAGAGGTGATATCTCGATTGGGTGATCCATGATAAATGTTGGCTGGATAAGCTCTTTCTCGCAGTACTCCTCGAAGAAGAGGTTTACGATGTCACCCTTCTTGTGGCGCTCCTCGTACTCGATATGATGCTCGTCTGCAAGCTTCTTTGCGGCTGCATCATCAGGTACCTGGTCGAAGTCTACGCCTGCGTATTTCTTGATTGCGTCTATCATTGTCATTCTTGCGAATGGCTTTCCAAGGTCGATTTCCACGCCGTTGTATGAGATTTTTGTCGAACCGCATACCTTCTCAGCGAGGTAACGGAACATTGACTCTGTCAGCTCCATCATGCCCTCGTAGTCTGTGTATGCCTGATAAAGCTCCATAAGTGTGAACTCAGGGTTGTGACGTGTATCTACGCCCTCGTTACGGAAAACTCGTCCGATCTCGTATACTCGCTCAAGCCCTCCGACGATAAGTCTCTTTAAGTAAAGCTCAAGGGAAATACGAAGCTTTACATCCTCGTTCAATGCGTTGTAGTGTGTCTCGAATGGTCTTGCTGCGGCACCACCTGCGTTTGAGACAAGCATAGGTGTCTCAACCTCCATGAAATCACGGCCTGCAAGGAAGTTACGGATTTCCTTGAGTATCTGTGAGCGCTTGATAAATACCTCTTTGCTCTCCTGATTCATGATAAGGTCTACATATCTCTGACGATATCTGGTGTCTGTGTCTGTCAGTCCATGGAACTTCTCCGGGAGTATCTGGAGTGATTTTGAAAGCAGTGTTATCTCCTCTGCATGGATTGAAATCTCACCTGTTTTTGTTCTGAAAGCGAAGCCCTTTACACCGTAGATATCACCGATGTCTGATTTCTTGAAGTCTGCGTATGAGTCTTCTCCGACATTGTCCCTTGCCACATATACCTGGATATTGCCCTTTAAGTCCTGGATATTGCAGAAAGAAGCCTTACCCATGACACGCTTGAACATCATACGTCCTGCGATGCTTACCTCGATTGGCTTTGCATCCATGATTTCTCTTCTCTCGTTGTAATCGTTGTTGATTACCTCTCGCTTTGCAGCGTCATCCAAGCCCTCAACATCCGGAGCCTTTCTGTCACCGAGAATCTCAGCCTCATGAGCATTGTAAAGCTCCTTTACATCGCTGCTGTGATGAGTGACATTGTACTTTGTAATCTGGAAGGGATCCTTTCCTGCTTCCTGTAAATTCTGTAATTTTTCACGGCGGACCTTAAGGAGCTGGTTTACGTCCTGCTGCTGTCCACCCTTGTTATTATTCTGATTTGCCATTTTTTACCTCTTTTAGTTCTCTTCTGCTCTCTGGATCTCGAGTACCTTGTATGTGAGCTCTCCTACCTGAGTCTCAACAGTTACAGTATCTCCGACTTTCTTTCCAAGAAGAGCTTTACCTACAGGTGACTCGTTTGAAATCTTGCCCTTTAAGCTGTTTGCCTCTGTTGAACCAACGATTTTGTACTCAAGCTCCTCATCAAACTCACAATCTAAGATGCGGATCTTACATCCGATAGAAATCTTGTCAAGGTCAACTTCCTCCTCAACAACAACCTCTGCATTTTTAAGGATTTTCTCGATTTCCTCAATACGAGCCTCGATATCGCGCTGCTCATCCTTAGCTGCATCATACTCAGCATTCTCAGATAAATCACCCTGCTCACGAGCCTCCTTGATCTTCTGGGAAACCTCTTTACGTTTAACAACCTTTAAATGCTCAAGCTCATCCTCGAGCTTCTTAAGACCTGCATATGTCAGAATATTTTTCTTGTTATCCATGATTCTTACCCTTCTATCTTCTTTTTTTATTTTTGATATTTATTGTACTCATTTAGTATATTAACTTCCCACACCAAGGTCTTCAATACCGGAAAGTATACAGTATGTTCCGAAGAAAAATATGAACTGCCACGGAGTCCCATAACACCCGGTAACGGAAACCCGGCAGCAAAGAAAAACCCTCTATCCGCGATTCGCACCCGTGGCTAACTTCATATTTTTCTGAGGAATATCCTGTATGCTATGCCGGTAACTTCGATAAACTGAATGTGGGAAGTTTCACATACTAAATTTAAAGCCTATTTTAACGCGTGTATTATAATTGAAAATCCCCACGCTGTCAAGGATTTGACCGATTTCAATTTCGAAGCTTCTACTTATACAAATTATACAAAAGCTCCTCAAGCTGTTCTAAGCTCTCCACCGTATTCACTGCCGCGCGCAGCCTTGATGAATGCGGATATCCTGCCGTATACCACGCTGTGTGCTTTCTCATCTCGTGTATCCCCGTGTACTCGCCCTTGAACTCTATCATCATGCGTGCATGGCGCAGTATCATCCGACGTACTTCCTCAAAGGATGGCTTTTCCTGATGCTCGCCGGTCTCAAAGTAATGCAGTATCTGTGAGAAAATCCATGGATTACCCTGCGCTCCCCTGGCTATCATAAAGCCGTCGCAGCCTGTCTGCTCCTGCATTCTTATGACATCCTCTGCGCAAAGCAGGTCTCCGTTTCCTATGACCGGTATTGAGACAGCCTCTTTTACCTGCCTTATGATGTCCCAGTCGGCTTTACCGGAGTAGTACTGCTCTCTGGTCCTGCCGTGCACTGCGACTGCGCTTGCGCCGCTTTCTTCAGCTACATGCGCCAGCTCTACTGCGTTGACATGCTCATCATCGAAGCCCTTTCGTATTTTTACGGTGACCGGCTTATCTATCGCTTTTACTATGCTCTCTATAATCTGACCTGCAAGAATCGGATTTTTCATGAGTGCTGAGCCCTCACCGTTGTTTACGATTTTGGGCACCGGACAGCCCATGTTGATATCCAGTATGTCAAACGGTCTTTCCTCTATCTGCTTTGCTATCTGAGCCATTATCTGCGGGTCTGAGCCAAACATCTGGAGTGAAACAGGCTTTTCTCTTTCATCTATTGAAAGAAGCGACTCTGTATTTTTGTTTTTGTACAAAATTGCCTTGGCGCTGACCATTTCCATACATAAAAGGCCGGCTCCCTGCTCCTTGCACAATAAGCGAAATGGCAGGTCTGTCACGCCTGCCATAGGTCCCAGTATCAGGTTGTTTGGGAGTGTCACACTTCCTATCTGAAGCTTTCGTATCTGATGAATATCCATACTATTACTTCACTCCCTTGCGGTTCTGCTTGCGATACACGAGGTTTATGCCCTTTAATGTCAGATCCGGATCGTATACATCCACGTTTTCTGTCTCATTGGATATTATTCTGCCGAGTCCGCCGGTCACTACAACCTTTGCATCGTACATGCCTGTTTCTTCCTTTACCTTGTTGATGATGTACTCTGTCTGTCCTATCTGTCCATACACAAGTCCCGCCTGCATGCTGGTGATAGTGTCCTTTCCGAGGATATTTTCAGGCTTTTTAATCTCTATCTCAGGAAGCTTTGCCGCATCCTCCCAGAGTGCCTTGGCTGAGATACGTATGCCCGGTGCTGTGATTCCTCCCATGAAGGTACCGTTTTCATCGACCATATCGTAGGTTGTTGCTGTGCCAAAATCTATGACCAAAACAGGTCCTCCATATAATTCATATGCAGCTACGGCGTCTACTATACGGTCTGCGCCAATTTGCTGCGGATTTGGTGTGGCGATACGGATGCCTGTTTTGATGCCCGCCTCCACGATTATTGGCCTGATATTGAAGTATTTTATGAGGCCATTCTGCAGTGAATGCATGATATTCGGTACGACGGAGCAGATGATTGCATCATGTATATCGTCCATGCCTACCTGATTTCTTTCAAGCAGAGTGCTCAAAAGCATGCCATATTCATCCGATGTACGTGGCATTTTGGTTGTAATTCTAAAGCTCGCTTTTATCCTGTCACTATCAAACACGCCGCATGTTATGTTTGTATTTCCTACGTCCAGTGCTAAAATCATCTGTTATTCCTCCTCGAGTCCTTCTCCCAAAAATACTATGCGATAATACGTCTCTATCGACTCGAGCAGTTCTCTTCGCTCGTTGCGGTACTGCTTTATCTTTAGCACGCTTCCTATCTCATCATAAAAAAAGTCATTTTCCTTGCAGGATGTTCTGAAATCGAGGTTTCCGTCCTCATCAAACACCAGCTCCAGTATGCCTCCCACATCCTCTGTATACAGGACGCACATGATTTTGAGCTCGTCCCTTATTGTCTGTGGAAGTCCGTTAAAATTCTCGTTCAGATAATATTTTTTCTGATATGCGTTTGACACGCAAAGTACTACCTCTTTAGACATATCCGTATATTCCTCTCACTGATACTTCTCCGCTTGAAACCAGCTTGCGCGACTCCCATGTATCCACGATCAGCTCGCCCTTAGGCGTGATGCCCATCGCTTTTCCATCAAACGGCTCCTTCGGATCCAGTACCCTTACTGATTTGTTCCTGTTGACCAACAGCTCATCATACTCCCTGACGAGGGCTGAAAGGTCCTGCGTCTTTAAAAATGTGTCATAATACTGCTCAAAGTATAACATGGTCTCTGCGATTATCTGCGCACGGTGAAATCTTTTGCCACCTGCTTCTATCATGAGTGAGCTCGCCATCTGACTGATTTCCTCCGGAAAGCTCTCATTATGCACGTTGATACCAACACCTACAACAATATTGTTGATGTAGTCAAACTGCGCATTCATCTCTGTGAGTATGCCGCACACTTTTTTGCCGTTTACCACAATGTCGTTTGGCCACTTTATCATGGCTTCCTCGCCGGTTACGCTTGTTATGGCCTTTGCGACAGCAAGCGCTGCCACAAGCGTGAGCATGGATGCATTGTTGGGATTGATATCAGGCTTTATCATAAGTGTCATGAAAATACCTGTGCCGGACGGCGATACCCAGCTGCGGCCGCGGCGCCCCTTGCCTGACTCCTGTTTGTCCGCTACGACTAAGGTGCCGCTCGGATAGCCTTTTTCGGCAAGCTCCTGAGCCTTGATGTTGGTGGAGTCTATTGTATCAAAATACAGCACTTCCTTTGCCACCCAGTCTGTGTGCATGAGGCTTTTTATCTCCGCCTCTGTCATCAGATCCGGCGCTGCCATGAGCCTGTAGCCCTTATTCTGTTGTGCCTCTATCTCATATCCGGCTTCCTTTAGCTGGTTTATGGCCTTCCACACGGCTGTGCGCGATACTCCGAACCGGTTGCATAGCTCCTGCCCTGAAATATAGCCGTCAGCGCTGCGTAGAAGTCTAAGTATTTCTTCCTTCATACTTTATTCCTTAGCTTTCCGTCAATCTTTTGTTGCGGTCATTGCTTGCCGTACTAGTACATCGAAAAATAAGTTTCTGGCTATATGACGCAGAATGAATTTTCATCTGCAAGGCGGAGGAATGAGGCGTAGCGGTGGCTACGTCGATTGACTACAACGCCGCAGATGGGAAATCAGGCAAGTCATATGGCTGGTTACTTATTATTCGATGTACTAATCAGCAAGTGTTGCACGCATGATAGCCTTGATTGAGTGCATACGGTTCTCTGCCTCATCAAATACCACTGAGCGCTCTGACTCAAATACCTCGTCTGTCACCTCAAGCTCGCTCAGTCCAAACTTCTCATAGACCTGCTTGCCGATAGTGGTCTTTAAATCATGGAATGCAGGCAGACAGTGCATAAAGATTGCGCTATCCTTTGCATTTTCAAATGCTTTTGCATTTACCTGATATGGCTTTAAGTCGTTAATTCGCTCTGCCCATACCTCTTCCGGCTCGCCCATTGATACCCACACATCTGTGTAAATGACATCTGCGTCCTTTGTGCCCTCTGCCACATCCTCTGTGAGTGTGATTGATGCGCCGGTTGTTTCTGCAACGTCCTTACAGTATTTTACAAGCTCATCATTTGGGAAATATTTCTTGTTTGTGCATGCCACGAAGTCCATGCCAAGCTTTGCACATGTGACCATGAGTGAATTGCCCATGTTGTATCTTGCATCGCCCATGTATACAAATTTCACGCCCTTGAGTCTGCCGAGGTGCTCACGGATTGTAAGCATATCTGCTATCATCTGTGTCGGATGGAACTCATTTGTCAGGCCGTTCCATACCGGTACGCCTGCGTATTTAGCCAGCTCCTCCACGATTTCCTGTCCGTATCCACGGTACTCGATTCCGTCAAACATTCTGCCGAGCACGCGCGCTGTATCGGCGATGCTCTCCTTTTTGCCTATCTGTGAACCGCTCGGGTCAAGGTATGTGACATGCATTCCAAGGTCATGTGCCGCTACCTCAAAAGAGCAGCGAGTTCTGGTACTGGTCTTTTCAAAAATCAGCGCTATATTCTTGCCTGTGAGTTCATCATGTCTGATGCCTTTTTTCTTCTTTTCCTTCAGCTCCTGTGAGAGGTCAATCAGATAAGTAATCTCTTCCGGAGTGTAATCCATAAGTTTTAAAAAGTTTCGTCCCTTTAACTGCATTGCTCTTGCCTCCTGGGTTTTATTTGCATCGTTTATAGATGCAGGTTGCTATAATTTATATCTGTAGGTTGCTATAATGATGTCATTTTACTCTATTTTGTGGTATGTTGCAAGAGGTTTGAAGCATTGACGCTCTGACTGTAAAACCACACCGTACAAATAATTAAAGAGGCTGCAAACCAACAAGCTTTGTTGATTTGCAGCCTCTTTGTTATTTCTTTGTATTGGCTGTATATTATCTGAACTTCATATTTCCGATTGATATTCCTGAGCCATGGTCATTGAAGGATGTACATCCTCCTGTGTTGTCCACTCCGGACATTGCCTCCTGTGCTGCACTGTAGCATGAAGAAGAAATGCGTCCGCTAAGCTTTCTTGCGAGCTTTCCTGATGATGCCGGTCCAAACTGACCTTTCTGGTAAATAACACCTGAGATGCTGTTTGGATATGAGCTGCTCTTTACTCTGTTGATGACTGCCGCTCCTACTGCGAGCTGACATTCATAGCTCTCTCCGCCTGCCTCACACTCGATGATTGCTGCAAGCAGTGTCAGGTCATCTGCTCCTGCACTTACCGCCTCGCCCTGTGTGGTCTCAGCCTTCTTTGATGAAGTATTTTCTGATGTATTTTTCTGTGCTGCTTTGGCTGCCTCTGCGGCTGCCTTTTCTTCTGCGGCCTTTCTCTCTGCCTCTTTCTGTGCAGCTATCTGAGCCTGTTCCTCTTCAATTGTGATACCCACTCTTGTGTTGAGGGAACGTGTCGCATAATCTGCTGCGATATATCCTGTCTGTGAATCGCTTACTACTGCAATCCAGCCATCCTGTGCCTGTGCTGCGCGGTCCACCTGATAGGTCTTGCCCTGGTCAGCTACCTCTAAGGCCTTGCTGTTTGTATCTGCTGCCTCTCTCACACGAAGTCCGTCTGTATTTACTGTGGCGATTTCTCCGCATGTGTCGTAAGCATAGCTTAGTGCGTCAGTTCCGGTCACACAGTAAGAAACATTAACGTATCCGTCTACATTTCCTGACTTGATGTGAGCCCATGTGCCATCGTTTTCTACGATGTCTGCCACACTTCCTTTATATAGTTTTCCAACAATATCTGACTGTTCATCGGCCTGTGCTCTTACGTTGAGTGATTCTTCAACGTTTGGCATAAGCTTTGTCTGCCATTCCTGCTGCTCCTGTGTGAGCTGTGGCTGTGCCTCCTGCTGTGCATCCTGTGCTGCTGCCACCATCTCAACATTTTCTTTTTCTACTGTAACAGCATTCTCTGCTGTGAGACCCTTCTCATAATCAAAAAGAGTCGCTGCCACGCCAGCATAACTATTATAACCAGTATGCTCTAAACCAGTGTTTGCTAGCACCTTATCCTCTGCTTTGACCTCAGAGCGTCCGCTGTTAGTAACCGCGGTAACCGTCAGCATAGCGCACAATCCGCAGACCGTAATGCTCTCGATTACTTTTTTGTTTAGCTTCATATAATCCTCCATATGGTGTAGTATATGTTGTTTTTGTTACGTTTATTACACCTATGTTGCATTTGTTACAACTTTGTTACAGTCGGTATAATATCACAGTAATAGCATTTTGTCAAATTTCATGGAAAAATCTCCTGAAGCACCGAAGAAATCACTCCATTCTGATGTGCCTTATGCTCTATCTCCAGCTTGTCGCTTTCGCTTCTCGACAGCTCGTCTATGTAGTCGCTCACCTGTTTTTCTATTTTATAAATCTCGTTGCTCAAAAGTCTTATCCTGTGTGAGAGTGCGAACAAGGTCACAATGACTGTCAGCATGAAAAGTGCAAGCATTATCGCAAGTATGCCTCCTGCCATGATGTCAATATTGTCCATTGATAATTCCATATTAATGTGTCCTCCCTACTATTCTTTTTCCGATACATCATTCAAAATTTAACTTAACCTATAACGCAGGATGATGTACTATTGATTATTATAACCAATTCACTTGAACTTAACAGTTCCTATCGGTCGCAAGTTTCGACATTTGTTTGGTATTGCAGGGCAAACTTTCACCGGTAACTTGGTATTGACTTTTATTGTGTTGAGTATAATATAAATATGAGACAAACAGGAATGCAAGAAAGGATACATATATATGAAGAAAATAGTTATGACAGGCGGCGGTACTGCAGGTCATGTCACTCCAAATATAGCTCTTATGCCGGCACTTAAGGAGGCCGGATACGATATCGAATACATTGGCTCAGTCAACGGAATGGAGAAGGGGCTGATCGAAGCCCAAAAGATTCCTTACCATGGCATTTCATCAGGAAAGCTGCGCCGATACTTTGACTGGAAGAACTTTACAGACCCGTTCCGCGTGTTAAAGGGCTACGGTCAGGCTGTAAGCCTCATGAAAAAACTCAAGCCTGATGTAGTATTTTCTAAGGGTGGCTTCGTTTCCGTACCTGTCGTGCTTGCCGCAAAGCACTGCCATGTGCCTGCCATCATCCACGAGTCGGATATCACCCCGGGACTTGCCAACAAAATCGCCATAAAGGGTGCCAAAAAGGTCTGCTGCAATTTCCCTGAGACCATGAAATATCTGCCTGCAGACAAGGCTGTGCTCACCGGATCACCTATCAGACGCGAGCTTTTTAGCGGCGTTGCGGAAAATGCCATAAAGCTTTGTAATTTTCCTGACCACAATAAGCCTGTCATCCTCATCATCGGAGGAAGCCTCGGCTCTAAAAAGGTTAATGAAGCTGTCCGTGAGATTCTTCCTGAACTACTAAAGGATTTCTATGTAATTCACCTCTGCGGAAAGGGCAATCTGGACAACAAGCTTGCCGGAATCACAGGCTATGCACAGTTTGAGTACGCCAATGCTGAGCTCACCGACATGTTTGCTCTGGCTGACATGGCTATTTCAAGAGCCGGAGCCAACTCCATCTGCGAGCTGCTTGCTCTGCACAAGCCAAACATACTGATTCCTCTTTCTGCTGCTGCCAGCCGCGGAGACCAGGTATTAAATGCAAAATCCTTCAAAAAGCAGGGCTTTTCATATGTCATCGAGGAGGAGGAGCTCACAAAGGATTCTCTGCTTAGCGCAGTAAAAGAGGTGTACGGCAACAGGGATAAATATAAGGATGCCATGGCAAAAAGCGGTCAGATGGATTCCATCGCTACTATCATTGATTTGATTAACTCTCAGGTGAAGAAATCGTCATAGGGGTCAGAGTCTGTTTAAAGCGTCATTGCATATCATAAAAAAGAAAAAGCCCGGATATGAACTACATTTGCATATCCGGGCTTTTGGTTTTTCAATAATATGATTAAAGGGTCAAAAGGTATCATCGATGCATGCTTGCATGCAATTCGATGTATACCTTTTGACCCTCATATCATTTTATCATAAAAGTATATTAGGTGCGTGTAGTGGGTGGCGTACAGATTATATGTCATCTGCTCGATTTACGACGTGCCGTGTGGAAGTTATATGCCGCCATCAGCAAAAGCGGCGCGGAAAATACTCGTTCAAGCAGCACAACCTGAATTTATATATTGAGGTAAAATGCGCGTTTGATTTTTCGCGCCTAATAAGCTCTGCTGATGGCGGCATTTACTCCCACTAGGCTAAGGAGTTATAAGAGCAGGTGACATATAATCTGTACGCCACCCGCTACACGCACCCACTCTCAACCTAAAATCAAAGCTCTACATCTGCAGCAGTCGGTCCATAATCCTTGACGCAACGCAGCTCTTGTCCATGATTTCAAGCTCTGTGCAATCGTCAGCCGTGATGAGTGTGACCACATTGGTATCTGTTCCAAAGCCTGCGCCTGCTACCTTTAGGTTGTTTGCCACTATCATATCTGCATTTTTCTTTGCAAGCTTTGCTTTCGAGTTTTCAAGCATATTCTGGGTTTCCATAGAAAAACCGCATATGAGCTGTCCATTAGCCTTGTGTGCTCCGAGGTACGAAAGGATGTCCTCTGTGCGCTCAAGCTCAATTACAGACTCATATGAGCTGTCATTTTTCTTTATTTTCTCATCAGCCGGATGTGACGGGCAAAAATCCGCTACTGCTGCGGTCATGATGATAATATCCTGTTCAGCAGCCTTTGATTTCACCACGTCTGCCATGTCTGCGGCCGATGTCACATTTACCACATCTACAAACATAGGTGGCTCAACCGATACTGAAGCGTTGACCAGTGTAACATGCGCACCGCGTAGCATACAGTTTTCTGCTATGGCACGCCCCATCTTGCCTGTTGAGTGATTGGTGATAAAACGTACCGGGTCTATTTTTTCCTGCGTCGCTCCGGCTGTGATGAGTACATTCTTGCCCGCCAGGTCCTTTTCACAGGCTATTGTCCTCATTATGTAGTTGAAAAGTGTCTGTGGCTCCGGCATTTTTCCTGCACCTGTGTCTCCGCATGCAAGATATCCTTCAGCCGGCTTTATCATCTCAAAGCCGTAGTGTTCGAGCTTTTTGATATTGTCCTGCACAATCCTGTTCTCGTACATATTGGTGTTCATGGCAGGAGAAACAAGCTTAGGACATTTGGCTGCAAGTATTGTGGTGGTAAGCATATCGTCTGCGATTCCGTTTGCCATCTTGCCTATCACATTGGCTGATGCAGGTGCCACCATAAAGATGTCTGCTCTCTTTGCGAGCGCCACATGCTCTACATTGAATTCAAAGTTTCTGTCAAATGTGTCCACGAGGCACTTGTTGCCTGTGAGAGTTTCAAATGTGATTGGATTTATAAAATTTGTTGCATTGTGTGTCATTATGACGTTGACATCGGCGTGCTGTTTTACAAGCATACTCGCAAGGTTTGCTATCTTGTATGCCGCTATACTTCCTGTCACTCCCAAAACTACTGTTTTTCCTTTTAACATGATTTTCACCTCTGTATAAAACTATTATTATTCTGCAGTCATTTTTTGTTTACATCGCAAAATGCTTTGTAGCCATCCACAGACTTTGCACTTCTAGCTGCATTGGCAATGGCCTTTGCCATGACATAGGCACTCATTGGCCCCACCAGATTGATATCTGCAGGCACACTGCCCACTGATACAGCATAGATTGAATCTCCGTCTGCCATCGTGTGCACGGGTCTGATTGCTCTGCCATAGCCATTGTGAGCCATGGATGCCACCTTGCCTAGTGCGGTCTTGTCAAGCTTTGCATTTGTTATTATTGTACCAATTGTGGTGTTTCCTGTAAACATATTCTGAATCTTCGCCGCTGCCTCAAAATACGCTGTCTCGTCATCAAAAAGCAGCCCATTTTCATCCAGTGCTCCGGCAATTTTCTTATCTGTATCTATATCATATATGTCACCAAGTGCGTTCAGTGTCACCACTGCTCCAACCTTTAGTTCTCCAAGCTGTACTGCATAGGCTCCTATTCCGCTCTTCATGCTACGCTCACGCCCCATATATTTGCCGACTGTTGCGCCCATTCCGGCTCCATAATTTCCCTGTAAAAAGGTATCATAAGAAGCGTTCTCACAAGCCTTGTATGCCATTTTGCCATCAGGCCTTGCATTTTTATCACCTATTACCAGGTCAAAAATGCACGACTGCACCACAAGAGGCACCTTTGTGACTCCCACATCAAAGCCTATATCACGCTCCTCGAGATACTTCATCACGCCTCCCGCTGCATCCAGACCAAAGGCAGAGCCGCCTGACAGTACAAGAGCATGAATACCCTTTGCGTCTGCCACAGGATTTAAAAGTGGTGTCTCCCGCGAAGCCGGTCCGCCTCCCCTTATGTCAACTCCCGCCGGTGACTGTTTATCAAAAAGAAATACCGTACAGCCGGTCAATCCCTTAGTGTCCTCGGCTTGGCCTATTTTGAAGCCGCCGATATCCATTATGTCTATTTCATGCATATGTTTCACCTTGTATCATGCCTTTCTTTTAACTCAAATGCTTTTTACCATTCCTAGTCCAACTGCTTATAAAACAGGCGGACCTTATCAGTCCGCCGTACATACAATTTCACATTTATTTTAAATCTATCTGAATTTATTTTGCTGCAATTGGTTTGATAGTATTTAAAACCAATCCAACAAGGTATACGATGATTGCGGCAACTATTGCCTCAATTACTCCGTTAAAGCTGATGACTCCGGTGATAACACCCAGCACCGCGTTTCCTGCCACACCGATTGCATCTGCATAAGCATCCTTGTAAAGCACGAAGATTGAGCCCATTACAAGCAGTGTATTGGTCATGGCACCGGCTACACCTGCATATACAAACGGAATAACCTGTGTGCTCTTTCTGATAAATACAGCCTCAACTACTATAAATACTACAGCTCCGACTGCTATGCCGATTCCTAAAGCGGCTGCCTGTGAAAGTGACTCTGACATCTTGCCGAGGAATGCATATACTCCGAATGCAAGGAATACTGACATGAGCACATTTAAAACTGTACCCCAGAGATTTTTCTTCTCTGACGCAAGCACCTTTTTGATGCCTATATATACAAAATAAGGTATAACACCTACTAAAATTCTTGGAACAAATGCTATGAATAAGCTCTTAAATATACCTGAGGTTCCGACCAGGGATGCGGCAAGCACCGGCGAAAATACAAAGGATGAAAGAGTTCCTCCGACTATAGTTGCCTTTAAACAACTGGTAAATCCGAATACAAATCCAAGGAATGCTCCCTTTTTAGGTCCGCAGAAAAGTGAACCAAGGATTACCGGAATGTGAATAATCGTAGCGTTGATAACTACGAGCGGAATATATCCGAGTGGTGTGAATGCCATGATAATGATAATGGCTGTGAATAAACCTGTCAGTACAAGTTCGTTTGTTTTTGAATTGCGCATTGTTTTTCCTCCTTTTGGTAAAAGCCCATATGGGTCTCGTCCTAATTCTGTTATGCTGTGATTCTGTCACACGGCATAAGAGCGCACATGAAAATTGTATGGCTGCTGGATTCTCGTATGAGTAACCCGCATTTATGTATCATACCACCGTGCAAGAAATGTGTAAAGCAGTTTTTGTTATTTTTTTAACAATTTTTTAATAAAATGTGTTGGTGCAGTGCGAATCACCGACATATACATCTATGTCTTACATATGCTGCATTGTATCTCACAAGCGTGAAAAAAAATCCCCGGACATCGTATAAATGTCCGGGGAAATTATTTATTCTACTGTAACTGATTTTGCAAGGTTACGTGGCTGGTCAGGGTTTAAGCCCTTTCCTGTTGATGTGTAGTAAGCGATAAGCTGACAGATTATAACTGACTCGAAAATCACAAACTCATCCGGTGCCTGTGGGAGTGAGATATGCACATCACAGATTGACTTATCTGTAATATCCTTGTCCTTGCTAAGAAGGATAACGTATGCGCCTCTCGCCTTTACCTCGCGGATATTTGAGATGACCTTGCTGTATACATGGCTCTGTGTAGCAACTGCAATAACCGGAACCCCCTCGCTGATGAGCGCGATTGTACCGTGCTTTAACTCGCCTGCTGCATAAGCCTCAGCATGAATATATGAAATCTCTTTGAGCTTGAGTGCGCCCTCCATGCTTAATGCATAATCAAGTCCTCGTCCTATGTAAAACGCATTTGCAGCATTTGTCATTCTCTTCGTAAGCTGTTCAATCTCAGGTGCCTGTGTGATAACTGACTCAATGAGATTTGGAACCTCCTGCAGATTCTCAATAAATGTCTTTGCCTCTTCCTTGGTCATACGGCCGGATACAAGACCAAGCTTGCATCCAATCAGGTAAAAGCTTGCCACCTGAACCGTGTATGCCTTTGTACTTGCAACAGCAATCTCAGGACCTGCGTGTGTATAAAGTACATAGTTACTCTCACGGGCTATTGTTGAGCCCTTTACATTTACGATAGAAAGCGTCTTTTTAGTATACTTATTAGCCAGACGAAGTGCCTCTAAGGTATCGATTGTCTCACCTGACTGTGACACAAAAATAACCATTGACCTGTCTGTGAGAACAGGCTGCTCATATCTGAACTCTGATGCAATCTCAACAGAAACGGGAATACCAAACTTGTTCTTTAAAAGAGCTTTTCCGACCATTCCAGCATACATGGCTGTACCGCATGCTACAACTGTTATGTCGCTTATATCCTCGAAGAACGAATCCGGGATATTATCATCCTCAAAACAAGGAAGTGAATCCTTGATTCTTGGAGTGATAGTCCTTGTGATAGCTGTTGGCTGCTCATGAATTTCCTTGATCATGAAATGCGGATATCCATCCTTCTGAGCTGCCGTCACATCCCAGTTTACCTCAAGATAATCCGGCTCAACTTTCTTACCCTCTAAATCCTCCATTTCGATTCCATCAGCAGTCATTGTCATGATAGTGTACTCCGGAAGTATAAAATAGCGCTTTGAATATTTGATAAACGCTGTAAGATCTGATGCAATAAATGCTCCGTCATCGCAATATGTTGCAACCATCGGGCTTACATTTCTGACAGCAAAAATCTTTCCCGGCTGATCCTTGAACATGATACAGAACGCAAATGAACCCTGAAGCTCTGCTACTGCCTTCTTAATAGTAGCCTTTGGATCTCCGTCATAGAGCTTGTTGATAAGAGCCGCTGCTACCTCTGTATCTGTCTCAGATATAAGAGAGTCTGCAAGATCAAACTTGTTTACGATCTCATGGTAATTCTCAATGATACCATTGTGGATGAGTGCGACATTTCCAACCTTGTGAGGATGAGCATTGGCATTGGTAACTCCGCCGTGTGTTGCCCATCTTGTATGTCCGATTCCACAGGTTGAATTGTTCTCATCATCGCAGATAGCGAGAAGATCCTTAACCTTTCCGACGGTTTTGCGAATAGAAATCTTGCCTGTATCCTTGAAATAAGCAATACCTGCACTGTCGTATCCACGATACTCTAATGCTGCGAGTCCTTCCGTCAAAATCTTCTGAGCCTCTAAACGGCCTGTAAATCCTATAATTCCACACATAGTGTTAGATCTCCTTTTCGATATATAATTTTAAATGTACAAATACGTAACTGTTCTGTACTGAACAGCTACTTTATTTTTATGGTTCTCTCGCTTTGTTTTGATGTCTCCATCATATTTGGCTCGAGATACGCATCCATATATGCGTCCAGGCATCCGCCGAATTTTCGATAACCTGAAACCTCGTTAACCGACATCATTTTTACGTACCTGCCGGTGCATGGCGCTAAAGTTTTTAACTTTTCGAAATCCAATTGCTCCTTTTTCTTGGACTTTGTTATTCTACCACATTGGGATAAATGACTCAATTGTAAAATTAGCCGAATTTTTCATATATGTGGGGGTAAATTTATAATATGCGACTGTATATCGTATTATAACAAAACCCTCAGGCAAATTATCTTAAATTAGTTGCCTGAGGGTATGTCCTTCAATTACATCTGCACTGCTGCAGGAGATTTTTCAAGAGTCTGTTCAACATACCTATTTAAAGTAATATCATGTTCCGTTGCATATATAACAATTTTCTTATGGAGCTCCGGTGATATTCTAACATTGAAGCTTCCTTTATATGCCTGCTCCGGAACCTTTCCTTGTTGCTCACATATTAGCAAATACTCATCAACAGCTTCATGAAAGCCTTCTACAAGCTCTCTGGCATTTTCACCTTCATATGATATTAATGAACGTATTCCCATAACTTTTCCATAGAAGATTACATCCTCCTCTGAAAACTCAACACTTCCAACATAGCCTTTATATTCCATAGTATTATTCATATAAGATCCTCCTGCTCAAGATATTCTATTAGCTGTTTGATCTGATAAGCTTTAAGCTCTTTTTGTGGATGTGGTTTATGGAGCATAATGCATCCATGATTTTCACTTTCAAATATAACTCTGGATCCACTGGTCTTTCCCTTATTTGAATAGTCAAAGTCAAAATATTTCAATAAAGTTTCTGCTTCATCAAACGTAAAATCTTTTGGTCGTGATTTTAATCTCTTAATCAGTTTATCCTTTTTCCCCATAACATGTATCTCCTTTTTTATTATTATACATCACTTTCCATTTATTGCAACTATTTTTAGTTACAATTGTCAATTTAGTTCTGATTCCTTCATTTGACATAAACTTACACCATGTCCTCTAATCTTATCCCCAATATTCTGAATTAATAAGACAGGTGTGAGTACGTCGGATTTATTTATAAACAATATAAAGCTTAGTATATCGGATTTTGCGAAATATAACAATTGAAAAATCCCCGACATTTACGCCGGGGATAAGAATATCTGATGCAAGCAAGAACATAAGTATATTTTATTGTAAATTGATATTATGGCAATTTCTTCCATTCAATTGGTTTCAATTCGTTTATATATGCTTCATAATTTGATTCGCTTATATCATTTCTTTCTAC
>OHWS01000008.1_pt1 | contig 145552 bp, 137 predicted proteins | sample 1579751 | NCBI WGS metagenome assembly OHWS01 (sample SAMEA3882517, study PRJEB24775) | human gut metagenome | biome: human-associated habitat; feature: intestine environment; material: feces | place: Netherlands | collected 2009/2010
GATACTTCTTTCTGTTCTCCAGACGCTCCAGCTTGTGCTGTTCCTGTGCAAGCTGCGTCTCGGCTCGTTCCTTTTCGGCTCGGAGCTGTTCAAGGGTTTTCGGTTTTGTCATTGTGATTGACCTCCTTTTTTGATTTTTGGGATAAAAAAAGACCGTCAACTTTTCGCATAGTGCGACCAGTCAACGGTCAGTTTTTCGGTATTCGTTATGTTCTAAAATCAGTTCTTTGAAAGATGGCGTTTTTCAATCTCTAATGTTATGAGGGTAGCAGTCATTAGATAGAGGACGGCTATGACACATTCCAAAGCAAGCGAATTGATAGGGCGAGGATAAAAATGTACTAACGCCATTGCCAACAGTCTAATCGGGAAATATGTGCCTAACCATGCAGAGACTTTATAAAACCGCTTGCGGAATTGTATTGTTCTCTCATTCTGCTCATTTGCCTTTTTTTGATATGCGTATTCAAAGCCTCCAACCATAGCAATAAAAGGAATAAAACTCAGGACACCAAAGAAAATGTTTTGCAGGATAACAACAGACATGAATTGAATGATCAACACCATCACTTCAAGAGTGAGCAAAAAAATCATGATCTGGTGGACGCCGTCCGTTTTGACTTCCTTAACTTTCGGCAGGTCATTGTCGCTTTGGTATTCATCATTTAGCAAGTAGTCTGTTGTAACCTGAAACAGCCTACTGAGTTGAAGAATGTTTGTTGCATCTGGCATAGCCGTTCCCATTTCCCAACGGGAAATGGCTTGCCTTGATACGCCCAGCTTATCAGCTAACTCTTCCTGTGACATTCCATTGGACTTTCTCAACCTAACAATCTTATCTGATAATTTCATAATGAAATCCTCCTTTGATTTGGTGATTTCATTATAGCAATGAACGCTTTCAGCCACCACCACTTCAAGTTTACATTTCCGCAACATAACTTTACGCTGTGTTTTTACTTGCTGGCGGCGAACAGCATTTTATGCTGTTTGCAGACGGCAAGTCCACAAGGGATAGCCGCATAAGCGGCGCAAGGGGGTGTAGCCACCTTGACGGAACGAAGTGACGAAACATGCTCGGTCGGGCAGTTTTCTTCTGCTGACCGGGAATGAAGCTCCGCAGGACGCACTACTCTCAACAGAGAGTATAGAAGTGCGCCCTTAGAGTTCTAAGGGTATTTTTAGATAATTGGGAATGTTTCTTTGTCAAACTGCGTAACATTGAACACGATACGCCACTCGACATCATCACCAACCGGTTCAAAGTGCAGAGCAGAACAAGCAGCATGAAGTTTTTCTTGTGAATTTGTTCCATATATAACTGCTGTCGGACCATCTGCACCACCAATAACACCAACAACAAAACAGGAACTACTGCCAACTGGACGGAACGAATGATCGTCTGGTGTAACTTCTATCGGTCTATCGCCTTCATCACAGTCAAAAACCGAAATGTTCTCCATCGGTTCAGGGGTAAGTGTATAACTCATGGCAATATAATGTGTCGGATAAATCCAGCGATCAGAACCAAAACTATTTTGAGGAACTGTCTGCTGTTCTATTTCCTGCACGGTCAGTGTATGGGTTATTCCGCTAACAGGATGGGAAAACATAAATGAATCTCCGGGTGCGTGAACTTTGAAATGTGAGCCTGGAACTTGTCCTGGTTGCTGCTCCATTGTAAGAAAAAGTTTATTGATTTCAGGGTGATGCTTGGTTCCCCAAGGAAATACGTCTCTGCATATGACCCAGCCATAAGTACTATCCAGCCCATAATGGTCGATTGCCCATTTTGCTTCCAACTCATTGATAACGCCATCTGGCAGACAAGGATTAAAGCTCACAGCGCAGCCATGGGTTGTCTGTAATATTTTCTCGTTTAACTTCAAGCAAGGTTTGAAGTTAAAACAAAGTGGGTTTTCCCATTCCATCTGCATCTGTTGCTCACGGGTAAAATTTTCACATGAGTCATTTTCCCAGTCCAGATTCCATTTTTTCATGAAGTCACGGATGCTTTCTGAATCAACTCGCATACAAAAATCAACGACAAGTCCTTTGCTACATGAATAAGCTGCCGGAATTACCCAATGATATCCAGCCCAATCGAATTGTTTATCCAGCTTGATCTCTTTTCCGGCACGGTCTTTACCTCGATGTCCCCAGAAATCTCCATCAAAGTAGACCTTCCATTCAGGGGCAACCAATTCTGCCTCTGAAGTCATATCATTATCGTAATAATCTTCTGTGTATTTAATCTGACTGTAATCAAAGGAAGATTGCAGGTTTTTGATATATGTCCACGGTTGTTCCATAGGCAACAAATTCATCTTCTCTGAAATTTCCGATAAAGTTTGCTGTTGTTCCTGGGTTGTAGGGTTTTCATTGAGAAAGGCTTCAAACTGTGCTTCGTTCCACATCCACGCTTGTTCCACTGCCGCCACATCACCACAAGCCAGTATAAGCCGCAGAAAGTCGGTAAAATTTTCAGCTACTGGATGAACATAATCAGGAGAAGTATTCATGGGGCTGACAGAGAAAACCATCTCTCCAAATCCACGAATGAAACAGAAGTGGATACCATCTATCCCTGCCCATCCAAAAACCGATGCCCCTTTTGGGGTACAAAAATAATTTGTATTATCCTCACGGAGTTCAACTCCCACAGGACTTAAATCGACACCCCGCTGTAAAAATTTTTTCAAAATTCTATTCATTAAGCATCCCCCCATAAAATTAGTGCTATCACGCTCTTTATTGTAGTAAATTTTATCACAAGAGTGTGAATAAATCTACTGGCGAATGCTGAAACCGCCCGAACAGTTTCTTTCTGCTCAGGCGGCTTTCTTCATCTATTTTTCTTTCTTCTGCTGCACTTGTTCATGGGCTTCCTGCTGAACATCAGCCCAGCGGAAAAGCCATACTTGAAGTGACTTTCACTTTCTTCACATTGGGCGATTGCTGTCTGCGCCCGGAGTTCCTGCACCAGCTCATAGTCCTCTTTGCTGAGCCGCTGGGACAACTGCTCCATGAGCTTTTCACAGGCTATGACTGCCTTTCGGTATTCCGGTGATGTAGGTACAACTGTCTCGCAGGGATAAAACTCCCCATTATACATGGCTTCCAAAATCATAGCTTTACCTCTCTCAACAGTAGATTAGTTCCGTCTTGATGATTTCCTCTGCCCGGCAGCGGATGGAGTTCATTGACTGCACCCATAACATCTGATTTTCCGCTTTCATGGCTTCGGTCACGCCCTCGGCTTTCATCATCTGCCGGATAATCAAGTCCAGCCTGTCTGCCGCCTGCTCGTTCAGATCGGCAACGACGGTGTGGAGCCTGCCGGACAAAATTAGCTCGTTGTAAAGCATGGGACGGTGCAATTTCAGATAGGACTGGTGCAAGCGTCCCCAATGCCCAATAGGTCGGCGTTCCTCCGGCAGCTTCAAGTCCGGCACATAGTAGTCGCCCACCAACACATAGGTATACGCACCAATAACTGCCGAGGCGATGACTTCCATGATAAGCCCGTGGTTTGGCACAGCATCTTTCTCTGGGAACCGGAGCCTGAAGTGATATTTGATGGCATCCTTCCATTTGGCGATATAGGCAAGATTCGGCTGTGCCACCAGAAAGGCATAGTTTTCCTCCCAATGGGACTTGATATAGTCCAATGTCTGAGCGAAGAACACATTCAGATTCATCTCCACAAAACTGCCTCCGGCGGTTGCTTTTGCAATTTTTAGAATGCCACCAATCAACTCGTCCTCGATTTCCGCTTTCAGCGTACCGAGATTGTCATAGTATTCATAAAATGTTGTCCGAGCTACCGGTGTCTGCACACACAGCTCCTTAACATTCATTTGGTCATAGCTTTTTTTACGGTAGAGATCAATAAAAGTGGTTTGTATTGCTCGCTTTGTGCTGTTCATAATATTCCGATTATCTCCAGTTTAAAGTTCTGATTTTAGGATATTATAGCATACTTCTGCGAAGTTTTCTACTGCTTGCACAGGAATGACCCGGTGTGGGTTTTACTCATGCCGATAATGGCTCATAGTTCGATTATCGGTAAACACGGAGTGCAAAGTAGAATAGCATAATAGCATAATAACATAACAACAGCCGGAATGGATCTGATCCATTCCGGCTGTCTTTCCCTTTTAACGATTTGAGTCTGAATGGCAGATTTTTGCCTCTGTCAGATAGCCGTGAGTTTCCGGATTAGTGTAAAGGCACTTATACACGCTTCGTGAACCTCCAATTCGTTTCCGGTCGCTTTGGACACCACTGCGGCGAAACTGCGGCATAGCGTCCTGGTATATGCCGTCCGCCGGAATCCTTATCCTGACGAACAATTTTATAATGTCGGCAAGCTCTCCACAGTCCTCGTTTTCCTTGCCGCACCGAATAGCAATACTTGCATTCGCTGCAATGCGGCAGCGTCTTTTCTGCAGGGCGGTAAAGCAACGGCGGATATTCCTGTATGAGCGGAGCACGCCAAACATCCTTGAATAGTTTGCTTCCGATCATAAATACAGGGATGTTTCCTTTTCGTTCCATAACACTTTCAATCCAACTGCGTTTTAGTTTACCGTACCCGCCGAGTAGGATCCATTCCACATTTGGAATCTCCATTCTCTCTGCAAATAACCGCATTGGTTCAATGCAAAGAAATGTATGATACCCGTCAGCAGTAAACACATTGCCCCGCTCGGTCAGGCGAGTGCCATACCAGAAGTTATCCGTCGGCATCAGCACTCCTGTTTCAAGCAGTTCTTCATAACGGTTAGGATTCATCGTCAAAAACATATAATTGTGCCACGGTGCCTGCTTTGCCGCTTCAAACACCTGCAAGATCCACTCGGTCGGTATCCATTCGCCAAACAAGTCACCGGAATGGCAGACCCAAATATTTGCCGGCTTGATCTTCTGTATGACCTGCTGCAAACGGTACGGATGTAATGTGGGATAAAAACCTGTGGGTGCAGGAACAGATGAGCCGTTTTTGGCAAGCGGCGTTGTTATCACATACAGGCTGCGTTCTTCATCTATATGAATACGCTCATCGCTGAGATGAAAGCGTATATCCCCCTTGAAATGAGAAAGCCGCTTTCTGCTCTCGCAAAATGAGCAATCATTTCTGCATCCGGTAACCGGGTCCCAAGTGAAATCGCACCATTCAATATTACTTTTCTTCATCATGTGCAAGTCACTCCTTTCTTCAGAATATTCTGATTCTGTCAGGCCGCTTTATCCACAACCAGGACAACCGTATGTACACCGGTCATTTCAAATTTGGCACCGCATTCGTCAATGGAGTGGGTATGTTCTGACAGCCAATCACGGAATTGCTCATACTTGCGTGTGCTTTTCCACTGAATACTGCTTGAACAGACCGCCACAAGACTGCCGCCGGGGCGAAGGAAGTCAAATGCCCTTTTAATATGCTCACATTCTTCGCTGAACGGCGGATTCATCACAACAGCGTCATAGATCGGTGCTGTTTCAGCCGTCAACAAATCGTTTCCGATCACATTGTGCTTTTTCAGCTTCAGGATCTCGCAAAAGTCTGTCATACGCTCAATGCAGTCCACATGGTCCGTTACTTCCTTTGCGGCGTCGGCAATGTTGCCGATCCCGGCCTCCGGCTCCAGCACACGGCTGTCTTTACGGACACCGGCCAGCGCCACAAGCTCTTTTGCCAGCTCCGGGGGCGTGAACTGAATATCTCCCTTTTGATACATCTTCGCCCGATAAAGCATATCCCGTAAACGGATCGCATTCGGATCCGGCGGTATAACAGCCGATTGCAGGAGCGTATCAAAGCACTCGACCGCTGCGGCCAGTTCGTCGGTATCGGTGATGCCTGCCTTTTGCAAACGCTTCGTGCGGACATCATCGGGCTTGGGATACTGAAATTTGCAGTAGGGATTGTCCTTGCAATATTTCTTAGAGGCAGAAAAACAGCGCATATCCTCATAAAAGGCAGCAACTGTCAGGTTCTGCTCAAGCAGCGTCAGCGTATCGGTTTCCGATTTCTGTTTCAAAAACTGCAATACCTGAATCTGCGAGTGATACATTTCCTTTTTTCTGTCTCGTTCCTGCTGTTCACGCTGGCGCTTCCATGTGTTTGTCAGATAATTCCCGCTGAGGGCGTCTATTTTGCCTTCCAGGGCAGTGATTTGGCGTTCAATCTTTTCTGTGATATTTGCCATTCTGTTCTTCCTTTCCTATGTATGGTCTTTGCTGATCGCAGCGATGCGGGTGATTTGCTAAGCCAGCTTTTCCAGCATTGCCTTCAAAAACAGCATATTGTCCCTGTACTGCGGCAGAAACGGCTGATCAAAGTCGTAGGCCAGATAACGATACGCCACAATCAGCTGTTCGGCACGCTGAAAATTGTTTTCCGGCACACTTCGCAGCAGCTTGCCGAGCTCCGGCAATATACGGCATTCGTCAAACCAGAAAGCCTCATCTTCATCGGACATATTTTTTCTTTGCCATTCCCGTGCAGTGACGGAGCCTAAGCCAAAGTGATGGGGCTGCTCCGTACACAAATACCACTTGATACGATGCTCCTCCGGGCAAGGCTCCGCCGTAAATGGGTACAGTCTGCAGGTGTGCGGGCGCACGGAATAGATCGTACACCGATCATCCCGCAGCATACCGCACATACCGCTGTCATTGACTGTTCTCAGCACGAATACATGGAAGCCGGGAGATAGTTCCTTCAGCTCAGCCATATTCCAAAGAATATCATCGGCAGAATCGGTGCAGCCGTTTTTCTGCTTATCCCGAACAATGCGGTAAGCATCCAACGGCTCCAGCACGATACTGTCCCGTACATTTTTGCAGCAGACGCCGCAAGCACGGCACTTGAATGCGATTGGCTGGCGATTCGTGACCAGCACGGCATTTCTAAAAAGCTGCACTACGCAACCCTCCGTTCGTTCAATACATACGGTTGCGGCTTCATCAGCTCCGCACCGCCATAAAAACGATCCGCAAAATATTTCTTGCTGACCTTTCCCGATACGGTAATATAGCCTTTGTTTTCAAGTTCCTGATTCAGCCGTTTAATGATTCGATACGCTGTTGAGCGGGAAACGCCAATCGCTTCAGCCACCTGGTCAGCGGTAAGAAATTGTATTGCCATTTAATCATCCTCCTTTTTTCGTTTCCAATTAGTGGAGTCGCCTGCACAGTTGAAATTCTCTTTTATTTCCGCAGTCAGTTCATTTGAACGACCGGTTTGGATATAGCGCACGAATATGCTCATAGAGCGTTTCAAACAGGTGCTTTTTACAGCGCAGTTTACGCAGCTTCGTTCCATAAAACATTCCTCCTGTAAACAGGGACACCGCAGCAAACCGCTACGATGTCCCAAAAATCTTATGCACACATTTTTAGAAAGGTCGGGAGCGTTACACGGGCAGGAACCGGTTGAAGGCGCACCTTATAAACCGAGTTCAATGTCTCAAAGCAGGCGTAATCCGTTCTTTCTTCCATAATCTCAACGACAAGCGAAGTATAGATGAGTCTGTTGTCGGTTAAAATAACGGCTCGGCAGCCTTCCTCCAGCGGAAACACGATCCGACCGTTTATGCTCACTTCTTTTTTCATACGGTATCTGATCCTCCTTTGTCTTCCGAAAAATAGCATCGCTTGTTTTTACAGCTTCTTGTGCGGTTGCACTGAGCCTCTTCCTCATAATAAATAAGGCCAACAGGTCTGTTTGCCGCTGCGCTCCAATTCTTCTTGTGCCGACTCAATAATCGGCGCAATGATTGCCATATCCCAGGGCAAGACCTCTTCATCGGTCTGATCGGGATGTGTGCGCAGAAGCGCCACAGCGAGGGCATAGGCTGCGTTGTCGATCTCGTCACCCTTACATTCCAGATAGCGTTCAAAATCATTTTTACAAGCCATAAGAATTACCCCCATAATACGCTGATGACCGTCGGATAGCAGCGCTCCAGCGCCTGATTGATCTGGCGGAAGGTCATTCGCTCACGCTTTGCAATGTCGTGCATACGGTCGCCTCGGACCTTCATACGAATGATCCGCATTTCACGGCGTGGCAGTCGAGCCGTCAAAGCGTGCAGGCACATCTCTGCCTCCAAACGCTGAAACAACTCATCCTGTCGGCTGATAACCTCCTCCCAGTACAGACCGCCCTCGTCTCCGATCAGCTCGCTAAAGCTGACAACTGGGGCGTTTCGTTTGGGTCTGGAAAGACACTTATAGTAGTTTGACAGTGAGCTGCGCATACGCTGAAAAGCAAGCGTGGAGAACTTAAAGCGGTGCAGAGCCTGCACCTCGCAGTATTCCTGCACGGCCTTCAGGTAGCCGAAGATCACAACATCATAAAACGCCGACTCCGGCAGATCCTTTTGATTCAAAAATGTAAAGACCAGGTGATGGTTTTCCTCTGCAAATCGGCGTTGTTCTTTCGTTAATGGTCGTATATCCATTTCATACGATCCTCCTTTCGCAAAAAAGAGGGATACCGCCGGCGTTTTGCCGACAGTATCCCTAAACTCTTGGCTCACGGCAGGCCGTGGGCGTCATTCTTACATCGGCAGATCCTCGTGATCGCCGTCAATAGGTGCTTCGGTGATACAGAAATGCTCGCCGTCATCGGTCGAGTGATAGCTGCTGTCCACCGCATCGCAGATCGGCTCGTTGTTGCCGAGCTCTGCTTCCATTGCACGCTGTTGATTCATGGCTTTGATCTGCTCACGGAAACCGTCCGCATACTGTTTGATCTGCAGAAGGTCGTTGCCCTCAAATCTCTGCACCAGGCGGAAGGTAGCCACACTGTAGGTGTTGCTTCCGTTGTCCACACGCTTGAGGCCGATCTGCACCACACCGCTGTAAATCGGACGGCGGCGGGTCGCAAAGGCAGCCGTGATGAAATCGGAATAGGGGCGAAGGCTCGTAGGCGGAAGAGAGAGCAGCATAGGCATGTGCTCACCGCTGCGAAGAATATACAGATTGCGCATATTCTTGCAGGCCTTGCCTTTTCCTTTCTCCACGGAGCCGTACTGGTTGAGCGCACAGGTCGCACAAACACCGCCGGGGGCACCGTAACCCGTCTTGCCGTCAACGGACGAACAAAGCGGCGTTACATTGTCGTCATACTCCGATCCCTCCGGCCAGTAGGCGCAGGTGTCATGATTGTAGAGGATCACGCCCTCGATATACTTGGTATAGTCGGGGTTCTCCGGGTCATCGCTGGGGATCTCAAACTGCAGGCTGCCGCCTCCAGGAATCTTCACACGTGGGAAGCTCAAACGAAGCCCCTCGTAATCCTCGGATACATCCACGGAGATACAGTCGTCCTCGACCATAGCGGGCAGAATGAAATCCTTTTTGGTCTCCATCATGGCGTTTTCATTGTTGTAAGTCATAAATTCGTTCCTCCTAAATTTTTTTGATATGCGGAGCCGGACAGCCTTATGCGGCTATCTGGTTGATCCTGGTCCATTGTCTCGGCGGCATGGATAAGATGTTAAATCCGATGCCCTCCAAGTCTGTGGCACGGTCATAGCTTTCAACATCCTGACTGTGCCGTGTCACTGCATTTGCGAGCCCGTAAAGACTCAAATCGTCACTTTCAATGAGGCGCTGCAAAACACCGTTTTGCTCGGTATCGGTGATACCGAAGTCGCGGCCTGCCGTATGTACGACAGCCGGAATATCGGCGGTGTTCATCGCTTGATGCTTTGCGCTTTGCATCAGTGTGACGATCTGCGAGAACTGTTCTTCATCGGTTGCCGAACGGACAGTTTCCTGCAGTTCGGTCAGAAAAGTGCGGTCTGCTTCGGTCAAGACTTCTTGTGAAGCCAACATAAAATGTTCTTCCGCAGAATTGACTCTTCCTCGATGAATCCGTTTTGTCGTTGCTCCGGCCACTGCGATACCGTTGCCGTCAAGCTCACGATAAATCAGCGGCTGCACACTGACAGAGCCGAGTCCCACTTCGCTGTTGCTGATCACAACACCCGCTTTCACGGTGTCGCCTGGTGCGACCTCTGCCGTCAAATGCGGATCAACTGCCTTGATATACATACGGTTGTCCGTAATGTGGCAGCTGACGAATTGTACATCGGGTATCTCACCGATAACGGGAAGCACAGAGGCGAATATTTCATAGTGATCCATTCGCATATAGCTGTTGCTCAGATAGGCACGCACCTTCCCGTCAAGGACTCTCAGCATACGCTCGGTCGGCTCCCGTTCAAACCATGCGTTCACATTGGTTACCAGCAGGTCGGGATGCTCGGTCAGCATTTTTCCGTAGTATTTCGCCGGGATACCGAGACGGGTGCCGATCTGGCGATGGGCAGTATCTGCAATATCCAGCGGCTCAATGCGGTCAATATGACTGTCATCCAGCACACGCAGAACAAGCTCCGTACCGCAATGCTCCATTGCAAGCATGGAAGTGTTTACGATGTAGTCTGCTTTGGCATCTTTCTGACGCATGACCTCGGTTGCCAATTCTTCGATCGTCAATCCCGCTTTCATGCTCATTCACTCCTTTCCGTGGCTGTATCCTGCATTACCAAGAAAGCAGGATGCCGCCATCTGTAATATTTGCCGCCATACCTTCACGCTCAAAGACCTTGCAAAGCCTTGCCCAATAGGGCTTTTCCGGGACGCTTTCAAAGGCAGTCCTGACCTTTTCGCTGTCGGCCTGCTGAATCGCAATATCGCCGTTTTCACGAATGGTCAGGCTGTTATATCCCCGGGAATGAAGGTCGGTAATCAAGGCTTCCAGCACCTTGCGGCCCTGTACCTCATACCACACCTGCGGATCGACCGGATCCGGCTGCTTCGGCATAGCTGCCGGAGCTTCAGCGGTATCCTCAGTATCGGACACAGAGGGGTGTGGGGCATTCGGCTGCTTCAACGGTACGATATTCACAAGCGCACAGTTGATACCGCCATTCTGGTCAAATGTCACATCAGCAAAATTATAACCGTCCACCCCGAACAGCTTGACTCGTCCGGTGCCGCCCTTTGCTATGATCCGTTCCGGGAATTCCTCACGCCACTCCCAGGTTGCGTTGGGGTATACCGATTGCAGATAGGCTGAAATGCGATAATTGGCATGGCGAAGCAGTACCTGCTCCACAGGGTCGGACACTTCGGGGATAATGAATCGGTCGAAGGCCGCATCCTGCTTTTCGCATTTTTTGCGGATGCGCTTTGCCTCCCGTTTGTGAAGCTCCTCCTTGATATACGGAACAAGGAAATAGTAGGTTGCCCATACCGCCCAAATGACAAAGGCTGCGGCAAGAAGCCACGCCTGCGCATTTCCACGGATAAAGGCTGTGATGACCAGCACTGCGACAATCAGTATCGAAACGCCGGACCATAGGTTTTTCTTTTTTCTCATTCGGTTCATCCTTTCTTTGTTGTTCTCTCTGAAAATAAAAAAAGAGGAACCGCTGCGTTTTCTTCCTAAAAACACAACGATTCCTCTCGGCGCCGGAAATCAACCCGGCAATGCGTCTCTTTCTCCGTCAATACCGTCATATTCCTGTTTAGGCGGTATCTTGGGATCGGGCGGTGTCGGCTCCTGCTTTGAGGCTCCGACTCTGCCGACGGGAACAAAGCCCCAGTTATCGAGCAATATTTTCATACGCTTATCTATGGAAATACCGTCACGCTTGGTGTACGGCTCAAGCTCCAATGAGCCTGTTACCCAGATAAGGCTACCTTTTTTGGCATGGGCTTTCATCAGCCTGTTGGCATCCTCACCCCATGCGCAAACCTGAAAATATTGTGTATGCAGGGTCTGACGGCTGCCGATATTCTCGGCAATGTCAAAGCGTACATACGGGTTGCTTTTTTCACTGGTCTTCAGTTCAAGATCGGCAGTTATCCGACCGATAACATTTACCTGTGCCATTCTTCTCCTTTCTGCCTTACGGCTGAAATATCTATATAAAAAAGTGCCGGCAAACGATTCCATCGCCCATAAGGGCAGAACCGTACTGTCGGCACTGAACTACAAACTTAACGCTCTGTGCAATGTGGCACTGTACCACGATACTCCTTACGGAGAAACGCACAAAAATCAATTACAAAGGTATTATACCACTATATATTGTGATTGTCAAGTCCGCAAAGTCTATATATAGATATTTCGGGTTTTGATATGCTTGAAACTACCGGTTATTCCCATGCGTCGGGGCACACCGAAGTATTCTTTATACGCAAAATTGACTTCCACGCTTATTCTGAAAGATAAATTAAGCATGGAAGTCAATCGCGTAGCTTATTCGGTGTCGCTCAGCAATTTGACATGCTTCTTGTAGAAGGAAACACCAACCTTGAAGAAATGGGTAATGCCTTGCTGCTTCATCGCCGTAACATATTGCTGTCTTTCAATCTGTGCCAGGGCCTCCTTGGCGGAAGCTTCAAGCTCACTGTCAATGCGAGATTCGGCAACGCCGTCCTTTAACACCTTGAGTTCTATGATAATACCCGGCATTTTCTTGTCGTAAGGTCTTAGCTGAATGTCGTATCTGCCGTGGCCAGATTCTCTGTTGGAGTCCACACGATAGAGGTTATTCATGATTGCACAGATCCCGAGGATAAGTCCGTGATAGAAATTCTCATGGGCATAGTCAAAGGAACTGATGGAATTCAGCAGCAGCTTCTGCAGATTATCCTGCAGTTTCGGAACATCCTGCTTTATAATGGCCTGCTGGATCGCAATAGCGGTTGACTGGGAGATCACATTCGTCAGTGCAGAAAGGATCTCCTTTTCATAGACATAGAAAATCTCTTTATTCGGTATGGCAATGTCGCAGATGGCATTTCCATCGTGCAGTTCATCCTTTTTTACGACCTTCAGATAGCCGGCAGAAAGCAGGAAGCTGTAGATCGTTGTCGGATTATTCCTGATTTCGGGATAGATAACAGAGGTGTCCACATAAGAGGAAACCATTTGTCCCTGCATCAATTTGCGGAGATTGTCTGCAGTCTCATCGTCTGCCTCCGCAACGATCTGTCGGATGATGCTGTTATCTCCCGTGGATTGCCAATAGGCTTTTGCCGAGCAATTCTCATCCATATAATTGAGAACGGACCAGGGATTGAAAATGTCCGTATCGCCAAAGCGATAGCCGTCATACCACTCGCAGATCTCCTCATACTTATCCGTTCGGCCGTAATACTCCATGATGTCTCGGATCTCGTCTTTGGTAAAGCCGAAATATTCACTGTAGCGGTCTTCGAGAATGGAGTTTACCTTCAAGTTGTTGAGACCGCTGAAAATGCTTTCCTTTGCCACACGAAGAATGCCAGTTAGGAATCCATAGGAAAGGTTCGAGTTATCTTTGAAGGCGCCGGACAGAAGATTACGCATAAAGCCGGTGATCTGTTCGTAGTATCCTTCCGTGTAGCCCTGCTGGATAGGCGTATCATATTCATCAATGATAATGACAGCGGGACGGCCATAATGCTTATTGAGCATGTGCGAAAGCTCCAGGAAAGCTCTTGCCATACTGACTTCCGTGATCGTTCCGTCAACGACCTTACGGAAATAGTCCTTTTCAAAATCATTGCACTTGTCACTCGTCAGCAAAACATCGTGGCGCAGATACTCATTTGCAATGATCTCACGAATCGCCGTATAGGTCTGTTCCCATGTTGCAAACTTAATATCCTTAAAGGTAACGAAGATGACCGGGTATTTTCCTTGCTCACGACGGTACTCCTCGCCGCAGCTCCAAATCTTTTTATTCTTGAAATACTTGGAGGTATCCGTGTCGCTAACCTCGAAGAAGGTTTTCAGCATATCCATTGCCAATGTTTTTCCGAAGCGTCTTGGACGGGTAAAAAGAGAAACCTTGGGCTTGGAATCGATAAACTCCTTGAGCATCAGGGTCTTATCCACATAATAGTATCCCGAAACCAATTCCTTGAAATCGGACACACCAATGGGTAAAGGTAATTTGGCGGTTGTTTTCATAGCTCGTGAAGACTTATTTCTGCGGCCGTCCGCTGGTTTTTCAGCGTCGTCAGGAATAAGCCATAAGCCTCCTTCCTTTTTCGCACCCGCAATGCGTCCGTCTCTGCAGAGCGTGGTAATTCTTCTTTCGGTCAATTCCCAACGGTCAGCTGCAGTCTTAACATCCATATAGCTCACAAAAGATTCCTCCGTTCCTACTATATCATGTCAACATTATAGCAGAGATCAAAGTAGATGTCAAGATAAAAAGAACAATACAATCGGTGCGAAACTTGATATTTTGAGTCGAATTTGCGGTTTTAATATAACATTCAAATGAGGCGCTTCTAAATGTGTCAATGCTATTACAGAAGCGCCTCCGTGGTATTATTCAGTTGCTTCGGCCGTAAACTCACCCAACTCCTCATACCCGAGGAAATGATCTGAGGACATAGCGGAATTGAGATACTCGCTGCCGAGAGAAATATGCTGCGTTTCCTTGAAATAGAACCGATATCGATAGCCGATCTTCACCTTTGATTGCTTACCGAGCAGCATAGTAGACTCGTTACCGTCGCCGTCCATAATTTTGATCTTACGGTATTTGCGCAGCGGCTTAGGGACGACCGAAACGCAGACGCCCTCGACGGTCTCGTAGCTTTTATCGGTGATGATGCGGTAATAGCTCAGCGCCCTGCCGGCGCTGGCCACAAATACCGCAAGGCTCAGAAACAGCATGATCCGGTCCTTCAGTATGAAACACATTGAAACACCAATCAGCAGGCATCCGGCTCCGATGATCCCGGTAAGGAACAGCTTCCGCTTGAGCGGCGCCGGTGCGCCTTTTATTTGACCCATGACTTACATCCTTTCAAAAATGATTTGTTTTCGCAGGTACAGGTTGGCTACGGAAGTGATGACTGGACGGCACTGGGGCAGGAAGCGAACGCTGTGGGCGATGTTTTCGCTTGTCGTGTATTCGTCGTGATAAAGCGTATCGATCAATTCATCCTCGCTGTCGAACGCAAAGGTGTTTAACTCCGCACACTTGATCATTTCCGCCGTGGAAAGCATCGCTTGGTTTGCAAGCAGCATGACCTTCTGTTCATCACTGTTCCGCTTATCTCTGCGGAAGATCTGCTTGGTGACAGCATACGGGATATGCTCAAACACCGTCAGTCGAATAAAGGAGATCAGCCGCAGGATCGGGCTTTCCGAAATCGGCACAACATACAGGCCGGAAAGCAAATTGAACAGTGCGTCCGCACCGAGCTCGCCTTCGCCCTCGGCAACCAGGCCGCGCCGTACCAGCCGCTGCATACATTCCGCAGCAGAACGGTGCGTCATATAGCCGGTTTCCTGTGCTTTGTTTTCATACAGCGTTTTGATCTCATCATCAGAGAGGATACGCCAGTTCAGAATTGACCAAATCATCATTTCCTGGATGTCCAGAATGTATTCCTTGTTATTCAGAAGCACCATCGGGCAGCGCATATCCCGGTTTCTTCCTTTGAACTGCATCCGTCCGACTGCGGTATATAATTTCTTCATGAAACCACCTCATTTTTCCGTTTATTCTTCTTATACGACTTACGAGCTGTCCATTTCAACAGGGCGGTCAAAATACTGCATGAAATCACGGTTTTGCTTTAACCGTCCGGCAGCTCTGGAGATCCACGCACCCACAAGATTCGGCTTGACCCCATACATTTTGGCGATCTCTGCACCGGACAAGCCCTTGACCTTCCATTCGATCGCTTCAATACCGAGGCGGGCAGTGCCGGCATACTGCCGCTTGCAGTTTTGCAGCAGCATACAGATGTCCTGCTCCTCAAGCAACCTGTCCAGCGTATCGTCCGCACTCGACAACTGCTCCATGGAAAGCCCGTCCTCCTCCGGCTCACTTTGGACCGGAAGTGAAATATGATGCTTTTGCTTGCCGCACATCAGGCGGCAGTATGTACGAAGTCCGTTGGTAACGACCTTTTCGGCGTAGGTCGCAAATTTGATGTTGCGTGTTTCATCAAAGCTGATGGCCGCCTTGCACAGCCAGATGCAGCCCTCCTGGTACAGATCGTCATATTCAAAGCCGTAAAGGCTGTCGTTGACGATGATGTTTTTGTGGATAGCGTGCCGGACGACGCTTAGATTTTCCTCCACAAGCCGTTGCTGTCGGCTGTTTAGAGTCAGGTTTTTCATTTGGACTCTCACTCCTTTCAAGCGGCGATTCTTTGGTTTTCCAGTGCCCTGTTGCACTCAATGATCAGGCGGTCACACATATACTCGCTGAATTTAGCGATATGCGCCTGCTCATCCGTCAGTGCCAGCTTGCCCTGCATCCACTTGTAAGCCTGCCACTTTGTCATAAGCCCGGACTTCCACATCCAGTCGAACGCTTTGTGTGCCTGGATCCGTTTGTTGCGCAGATCACCGTTGGCGAGCGTCCCCATCGGCTCCTTTGTGCGCTTATGGGCGCCTACATAGGAATCGCAGCGGGGATAGCGGTCGCATACATACAGGTAGCTGTCCGGCACCTTTGTTGCCGTGCCGTAAACTGCGGAAGCAGGGCGAAGCGATGCTTTGGCACCGCAATAGGGACAGTGGATTTGTTTCTTTTTCATTCGGTTCAACCTCCAATACTTTCTTTTTGCGGACATAACACGCATTAGGTACCCTGATCCTCCGGAATGGTCTGTAAAATGCTGCAGGTGTTCGGGTCAGTCACATTCCAGACCAGCCAGCTATGAAACAGCTTTTCAAATGCCTCTTTTGCGATGATGGCAGCGCACTCAAACTTATCTACCTTGTCGCCGGTCATCTTTTCAAAGAGCAAGACCGGCAAAAGAAGCGGAGTTCCCTCGGCATCGGCAGTGAGCAGATGACCGCCGCAATCGGTTCGGCCATAGGGGCACTCGATACAATCTACATAAAAGGCATTTCGCCATGAGCCCTGCGTTGATTGCAGGAACTGATATAGTGTTTTTGAATTCTGCATATTTGTGTCCTCGCTTTCAATATACTACTTTCCAATAAAGATCCCCCTGGAGGGTAGATAAAGCAAAAGCGGCAGACACCGCTTAGGATGTCTGCCGCCGGTTAAGTCAAAGCGCTTTCCGCTTTTTTCTGCTTACAATGCTCACGGTAATGAGCACGGTCAAAGACCCGCTTGCCAGCAGGATCCAAAGCCAAAGCTTTGAATCGTCGCCGGTTTTGGGAGAGTCAGGGTATTCGGGTGTCGGAGTCGGAATCGGTTCATTGGTAAAGCCCACGCCGATTTCATTTTCCACGATGACCGTTTCACCGTCTTTTTGGATCCGGAAATAGAAGTAGCGGTCATCCTTTGTAAAGCCGTCGGGGGCCTTCGTTTCGAGCAGCAGATAGCCGCCGTGCTTCAGACCGCCAATCTCATATACGCCGGTATCAGCCTCGGAAAGCTCGCCGTACAGTGTGTCAATGTCCGGATCATAGGCCTTGTTGCCGTTTACATCCAGATAGAGCACAAATTCTGCGCTGCTGAGCAGCTTATCGTGATCCTTGCTGCTGACCTTCCTGACCTGCACCTTGCCGGTCAAGAATTTGTTGACGACCGTGATCTCGATGATCTGATCCATCTCGGATACCGTTACCTTGTAAGCTTCCTCTGAAAGCACCAGATGCGCCGGGCAGGACAGCTCACGGACGATCCAATCGCCATAGGGGATATTTTCAAAGACGAACACACCGTCCTCACCGGATGTTGCCGTTGCCAGCGCATTTTCCTCTGTGAACTCGGTCTCATTCGCCTTGAAGAGTCCGAACACAGCTCCGGACACGGGCGTATGATCCTCATCCACCTTTAAGCCGTGAATGCTGCCTCGGATGATGGTATTTTCGATCACCTCACCGTTGTTGATAACCAACTGAATGACCGCAACGGAAGCGTCTTCGTAATCAAAGGCAACGGGATAGACCGCATCCGACAGAAGATAGTGTGCGTCTGTAGCCACTTCCTTGACATAGAGCTTGGCACCGGCCGGAACATCCACCGTAAATACGGCAAGTCCGTTTTCGTCGATGCCCACGATCTCAAGCAATCCGTCCTGCGGGATCTCCGTGCCGTCCGCAGCGGTCAGGGTTTCGGCAGCATACAATCCGAAGCGAATGTTCTTGTATTCCTCACCGAGTCCGACACCGTAGGTATCATCGGATTCCAGCTTTTTAAGCAGGCTGATCACGACCTTCTGCCGTTCATTGACGGCGGTTTCGGAAACAGTCGTGATCTTAACCTGTTCACCGGCATAGGTAAGCTCCGTTTGTACCGGCTCCTTTAAGAGCACCATACCGTAAGGCGCCTTTTCCTCACGCAGCTCAAACTTTCCGAGGAACAGCGGCTCACTCGTTGCCGTGCCGTCTGCCGCAGTGGTGAGAGTCGCCACCTTTTCTCCGGCGGAATAACGCTTTGTGCCGTCTAAGGTATAGGTATCCTCCACTGCATATACGCCGAACACAGCGCCGGTCAAGCCCTGCATTTCATAATGCGGAGTATAAATGCCGTCCTGCTCGGTGACTGTGGAGAACACCTCGCCGCGCTTCAGAATCGTGATCGTTCCCATCTGCGGCTGGTTGTATTTTTCCACAACGACTACTTCGGCGGAGCCGTCCACCTTGAATTTCACGGGTGTGCTGTCCAGCACATAGCCTTCCGCGCCGCCGACGGTCTGCTCGATCAGCTCATATTCGCCGTAGCTAAGGGGTTCGGGCAGGCGCAGGCGTCCCGTGTTATCCGTATAGAAGACATCAATATCCATCGGCGTGGGGTAGTTGATCCGCTGGGTGATGAAATCACCGCTTTGCAGGTCACGGAGCTTAAAGCCGATACCGGCGGCGGGGATCACCTTGCCGGTCGTGGCGTCCTTTTTCACCACATCGATCAGGGCGGTGATGGGTGCGTTGTTGATGATATAGCTGTAAATATCCGCATGAGTCTTGATGTAGACTTCAAAGGCGGGCAGCAGCTCCGCACCTTCTTTGCCGGAGATCTGTTCTACGATATAGGTGCCGTAGGGCAGGTCCCTGGATACGCCGAAGCCGTGCGCGTCAATGGTAATGAGATCACGCTCCGTTTCATCGGCGGCATCATAGGAGCCGGACGATTTGAGCCAGATCTTAAACTGTGCGCCCGCTTCCGGCGTTTCGATCTGCGTGTCGCCATTGTCCGAATGCTTCACAAGCACGATATTGCTTTTAATGGGTGTTTCATACAAATCCATCGTCAGCGTGTTATACTCGACGGAATACTTTTCGGGATAGGCGCCCACCGGGTAGATCGTATCATCCAGCAAATAGCCTTCGCTCGGTGTGATCTCACGGATCGTCCAGCCGTCTCCGCAGGGGAAATAGTCGGTCAGGATATATCCGTCTTTATCGGTCGTGTAGGTCTTCACCAGCTCGCCGTTTTGATACACGCCGTAAACAGCGCCCTCAAGCGTAGCGTCTCCGCGGGTGTAACCGTAGGGATAGCCGAGATCTTCCGCGCTTTTGTATTCGTAATCATCGGCTGCCATCAGCTTCGGCATTGCCGATTGGTCGTTGCAGTCAGCGTGTTCGGCATCCAGCTTGTAAATATCCGCACGCCATTTTTTCAAGGTGTTGTCTACGGCGGCTTCGGCTGTTTCTTTCCATGTGACCGTTACGGTCTGATCCTCCGGAATAACATAGCGGGCAGCCGTGTTTTCTTCGGAAAGTGTGTAGGTACCTACGGGCACATCCTTGAAGGTTGCCTTTCCGCTGCTGTCAGAAACAGCGTACATATCCACCTGCTGTCCCGTAGTAGAAGTCCCGTACAAGCGGAACTCATGGCCCTCGACCAAGCCATCCTCGGATGTTTTCGTCACAACAAGATTGCCACGCTGCAGAAGATTGCTGAAGGTTACGATGGAAGTGCCGCCGGAAACGACGGTGACGGCCTGCGGCGGCTGCGGCACATAGCCCTCATATTCGTATTCGGACACGGTATAGGTGCCAGGCTTCAGGTTCTTTACGGTAATGCCGCCGTCAGAGCCGGTGACAACATCCTCGTTCACGCCATTGCCGGAGATATTCAGCCGGATACCGCTGATCTTGCCGTCCTCGGACTCCTTGACGATCTTCACATTTCCGGGAATTTCCTCATTCACAGCGGTAAATTTGACAACGCCGTTATTGGCGGCGCTGACAGTGACTGTCCACTCGGTCTGCCCGTAGGCACGGTAGTTTGCCGGGAATACCGTTTCCTTTACCGTGTACTGCCCATAGGGGATGCGCTCGATGCTGGAGCCGTGACCGCCGGCGTCGGTCGGGCCGATCAGATACTGTGTGCCGTCTTTCTGTGATGTTGCAACGAAGTAGGCTCCGGCAAGGCCTTTGCCGTTGGTATCGTTTTTCTGCACTTCAATGGACCCGTAGGCCTCTACAAATTCCGGTACGACGACCTGCACGACCGCCTCGGGGTAATCGCCCTTGCTCATACCGACGATGGTAGAAAATTCAGGGCCTCGGTCATTGCCGACATGGGTGACGAAGTGTTTGCCGTTATAATAGCCTGCATAGATTGCCACATGGGCAATGCTGCCCGTCGGGATATGCTTGAAGACGATCAACGACCCGATGGGGATTTCCTCGGAAGGATTGAAGTTACTTCCGTCCGAGCTTTGCGTAAAGCTGATGCGTCTGGCCTTGCCGCTGTCTACCCAGCCGTTCGCCGCAGTGTTATAGGCGGTTGCCGATCTCGGGTTGGATGGGCAAGGCACAGTGGCGGTATTGATATGCGCCACATTCGGCATATAGTTGTAATAAACATAGCTGACATAGGAGGCACAGCAGAGTCCGTGTGAACGGAATCTGGCAATATCCGGTACGCCGCCGGAATTGGTTTCAAAGCCGGACGGGCCTGTGCCGTAGCCGATACCCGAACGAATTGAGGCGGACACCGAGCTGCCGGTCTTTATAAAGATCGTGCCATCGTCCTTTTGGGCCTGAACATTGTAGCCGGTATAGGCGAGGGCATCCAGATAGACATTATCCAGCATATTCGCCGGGATTCCCGAAGCGGGCGCCGCAAAGGCACTGATGGGCAAAGCGGCCACCAGCATTACGGCGGTCAAAAGCATGGACAGCCATTTTTTGAAGCTAAGCTTTTTCTTTGTCATGATGGTTCTTTCCTTTCTTGAAAGAGAAAAGACTCCATCGCATAGGCAATGAAGTCTTTTGGCTTTGATTATTCTGTTTTATCCGTAGTTGTCTTTGGTGAGCGCCACATCGCAGTACCACATTCCGCTTTCGTAGGTGATGCCGACACCGATATACCGATATTCGCCGCTTCCTATGTAAGACCAGTGATCGGGGCTGTTTCGTATCAGGCGAGCCAAAGAGCTTGCTACATAATCGACAGTGCCCGCATATCCGGCCTTGGCGATCGCTTCGCCCGCGCAGGCGGTATAATATGGCTCTCCATCCATTCCGTATGCAGAAGGATCCACATACAACCCGTAGGACAGTGCCGTTGCCGCCGCCCGTTCATCCATGGTGTTGTGTGAGAAGTCCGAGATAATCTGGCGGCTGCGGTATTCGGCATATCCTGTGAGACCGGACAGCCGGGTGACGGCAGCAGTGCCTTGCGCCGTGCGGTAGTCGTTCAGATACTGTGCGACCAGCTCTGCGATTGCTCCGGCATCGGAAGCCGAAGCATTGGGCACGGTCGGTGTCGTTTCCGTCGGCTCTGTTGGCGATGTGTTTTCTGCCGGAGCCGTCTTTTCAGTAGGCTCAGTCGGTCCGCCGGAAGGTGTGTTTTGTTTCGGCTCCTTTACGGAACTGTCGGAAGTACCGCTTTCCGCCTTGGATACAGCGGTTTCTTCCGGCACTTCGGTAGTTTTGGCAGGCTCGGAAGAGGGCACCGTGCTTTGTTCCGTTTTTTCCTCAGTGGGAGATGTGATATGAGTATCCTCCGAAGGTACAGAGGATGTTTCCGGCAAAGCCTCTTTGCCGCAGCCTGCAAGAGTCAGCAGCAAAGCGAGCAAGACGAAGATGATTTTACGCATAAAAAGCCCCTCCTTGTTCGGAAATTTCCGCCTTGCTCTTTTTATACGACCTGCGCTCACCGTTTTTCAACAGACTACAGATGCTGCTTGATAATACGGGTGATGATTCCGACCGCCACGCCACGGTCTTCATCAATGTGCGTCACGGCAAAAGAAACATCGTCTTTCTTGCCGGGCGTGCGCCGGTCGAGGCAGGTGTGAGCAATGGCGTTGGCTCCGTTATTCAGTCGGACATACACCACGCCCTTATGCACATCTGTCACCTTGCCGGCATACTTGCTTTGCACCCGACACTGCTTCAGATAGGTGCGGTTGGTGTTCTCGGATACACTTTTTACATCGGCACGGATGGAAAGCTCCTCCAAGCTATCACGGTTGACCTCCAGAATACGGACGAGGATCTGATCCCCGACAGAAAAACGGTCGTTGGCATCCCCGATCCAATCCCAGGACAGGTCCCGTGCCATGATCGAGCACTCCACGCCGAAGGCTTCGATGCGTACTGCCTTTTCCGCCACGGCAATCACACGGGCCTGCACGGTGCGTCCCTCATAGATGCGGTATGCGCCGGAGGTATCCTGATTCATGTAAAAGACCTGCCGCTTTTTGAGCATCGCTTCCTTGCGGCTTGCCACAACGGTGCGTGTCTTCTGATCCACGCCCTTTACAATGAAGTCGATCTCGCAGCCCAACATATTGCTGAGCAGCTTGTTCTGGCGGCGGATCATTTCGGTATACTCTGTGCCTTTGAGGTTCTTTTCCAGCTTCACAAGCATTTCCTTTAGCGGGATGACTACACGAAAGCCCTTGTAATCTACAACGGCGAGCGTTTTCCCGGCTTCCGTTTCTTCCACGCCGCCGAGCATTCCGGTCAGGATGCGGTGCGAGCGGTTGGAAGTCAGGATCTCGTGCCATGCGGCGTCCATCTCATGTGTCTCGGTCGTAACTTCACCGCCGACTTCCAGCGTCAGAATAGGATCTGCCTTCGGCTTATTCTGCCGATCCGCTGCGGCGGTTTCTTTTTTCTTTGCGGCGGTCTCCTTGGGGGCAGCCGGTTGAGGCTCGGGTAAAGCTTCCTCATCCACGGCATCCGTTTTCTTTTTGCGGGTGCGTTTGGGCTTCGGTGGCTCTTCAGCTGCCGGCTCGATCGGCTCGGCAGATACTTCGGCGGCAGGTTCGACGGGAACGGGCTCAATATCGGTCACCTCCGCAGCGCTTTCGGTCGTTTCCACCGCAGCGGCAACTTCCGGCTCTTCTTTTTTCTTAGGCATAGGTTGTTCCTCCTTTAGTTTTTGGACATGATACTGTCTTTGTCGGTCGGCACCACATTGGATGCCGGCGTTTTTTTCTTTCTGCCCGGTTTTTTGATCGGCGCAGGCGATACTTCTTCCACCTCCTTCGGTTGCTGTTTTTGCCACTCAGGTATATGTGCAGAAGCCTTGCAGGAGATCATCTTTTTGCTTTCCGGGTGCTCTGTGTAATCGCATTTGTCTACCTGCAATAGCTTGCGGCCTCGAATAATGATGAGCGCCTTGCTGATCGGCAGCCGCAAGACCTCATCCATCGTCAGCAGCTTTCGCTTGCCGACGCCGCTGGTCTCTCTGTATTCCGGTGTGTAGTTGGAAATCCGCCAAGTGCCGAGCTGCTTTGCCTTGCTCTGCACATGCACGGAAACCTCGCCGGAGCGGTCGCTGATGTACTTTGCCGTCAGCTCATCCACGCAGCCGAGAAAAAGCTGCACATCACTGTTGCCGAGGATCTCCTGCCATTGGTTCAGCGGGTATCGGTTCTGAAGTCCGGCAAGGTTCTGGAACACGCAGCTCATGCTGATGTTTCGGGAGCGTATCACGCTGATTTTTCGGCTGAGGTCTGGAATAACGCCGCAGGCCGTCAATTCTTCACCGAGCACATGAACGGGGATAGGCAGCTTGCCGCCCTCGCAGTTTTTGTCTGCATAGCGCACCAGCTTGATAAAAACAAAGGACAGAAACAACGATGATAAAAAGTCGAAGGTACTGTCCTGGTCGCTGGTAATACAGAAATAAGCGCAGGGCTGCTGTCCCGGCAGCTCCATATCGATCTCGTCAAAGGCAGTCATATTGCAGATGGATTTGTTCTGGAACACCTGCAGTCTTGAGCCAAGGCCGATAATCACGCCGCTGCGCACGGTGTCGGACGCCTGCTGAAAAATGGCGTAAGGGGCTTTCGCCGGATGTGAGGACGGCAGCATATTGAACAGGCTGTTCAGCTCTTTTTCGTCACAGTGGGTCAGCAGCCGATAGACCTGCCCGATATTCTTCCGCTCGGGCAGATACCCTTGTTCCACATAAAGGACCAACGCTTTGAGCAGATTCATTTCGGCGCTGTCCCAGAAGTGGTCGCCCCGTTCCGAGCCGGTGTTTTTAATAATGACATCGCAAAAGCGCTGTGCCATCAGTTCATCGCCCTCGATCTCCGCAAGGCAATTCCACGAGTCTGAATTTTCAGGGCACACCAGATTGAACACCTTAACGGTATGCGTCTTGCGCAGCAGCTCGCTGGTCTTTTCGTACAGCTCGGATTTCGGGTCGCAAATGATCAGCGATTCCATTTTTCCGTCCTTGTTCGGAACGGTCGCCTGCAAAATGCGGTTGATACAGTAAGCCCTCGTTTTCATGCTGCCGCTGGCACCGTACACCGCCACATTTTTGTTGAGCATACTTTCCTCCGGCATACACACATACCGCCCGTTCAGCAGCCCGAAGATCGTGCCGTTATGGTTTTTAAGGCTCGTCCGTAAGTCAAATATCTCCTCGGCTTCCTTTTCGCTCATAAAGCCGGATGTGCCGTAGGTGCCCTTCTTGGAATAGATGAAGTTACGGTCCTTGTCGTATTCGCCGGTTTCACTGTAGCCCATACGCATGACCATAACGATGAGCAGCACCAGCGCTCCCACGCAAATGAGAATGCCGACTATGCCGTATGGCATAGTAAAAATGGCACGCAGGCACTCGCTGACAGCAAAGGACGGCACGGTGGGTGAAGTTCCGTTGCCGGGCGTTCCGCCGGCAGCCTCCCACTCATGATAATTGCGCATAAACTGGGCAATATATCCGCCGCCGTAGAGCAGTCCCAGCAGAAGCGGCGGAAGCGCCAGCAATATGCCAAACAGTCTTTTCTTCTTACTCAAAAAAGCTCCTTTCCCATTTCTCAAAGTCAATGGTCTGAAATTTTACCCGGTCGCTGCAATAGCGCTCCAGCGCCTCCCGTTGGGAGTCAAAGCAGATCAGCGTGCCGCACTTGTTTTGCAGCTGCAACGCCGTGTCAAATCGCTTGATACGGGGCAGATCGCAAAAGAAAGAGAGCAGCACCGGCTCGCCGTCTCGGTCGGCGGCGTCGCATTCCAAGTTGCCTGCAAAATCACATTCGTACAGGTCAGCATACAGAATATCCGTGAGCTGTTCTGTCAGCGCCCTGCTGCATAGCAGGCTCAACAGCCGTTCTCCCTTGCGGTCGTTTGTGAGAAAATAGAAATGCTCATAATTTCCGTCAAGGATAAAATACTGCCGTCCCTCGTTCTCTTTGAGAATGTCATAGGCTTGCTCCATACTGTCTGCCAGCAGAAGTCCCTGTACCGCTTCGGGCGGATACTGGTGCGGCAGGCGCTCCCGGCACAGCACCGTTTTCATCAGCGCCTTTGTCCTCATTTCGGATTTGTACTCCCATTTCATCAGAGAATTGCCGAGGTCATAGACCACGAACACATCGGCCGGGGTGAGTAGCACGCCAACCGAACGGGCGCCGCGGATCTTAGCAAATACCGTTCCCATCTCCTTGATCTCCCGCGAGGTATAAAATGCCGGAGCCGTTATGGAGAGAGAATCGGTTTTCTCCCATTCGGGAGAAAAGACATCCGGCTTTTCGTCTCGAAAAATCAGCACACCGGCATTTTTCATTGTCAGTGTCGCTTCAGCCACACGGTGAAGGCGCAGGCGGCGTGTGATCTCGCTTTTCACCAGATTGGTCTCAGCCGAGCCGGACAGCGAAAAGGAAAAGCGTTCGGGAACATCACGGCAAAGGGCTTTCTTGGCCGAGGCCGTCAGCCTGTATCCACGCACACCGTCACGGTAATAAGTCCGCAGCAGCTTTTGCGATTTGAGAGCACGGACAACATTCAGCTTATAACTGTCGCCGCCCGGGAGTCGGCAGAGTTGATTGGCCGGAAGCTCGCCGGATATGGCAACAAGTTCAAGCAGCGTGTAGCCCACCGTCTGCTTATCCGGCAGACCGTTTGTGCAGCGCATAGCGCACCACCTCCTTTTGCTTTGAATATTACCGAGGTTGCTGATAACCCGGGTAGTTTTTCGGCTTTGGCACGGCTGAAAAAGCCTTGATTTACGGGCATTTTTGTCTTGCCGCACCGTATCGTGAAATTTTCGCCCACCAACCGCTAAAAATCCGATATGGTTTTCAGGCTCTTTTCCCGTTCATTCAGCCACTTCGGGAAGTCCTCTTTTGCCATTACGGAAATGCGGGTGCAATCTGCTTCACCGATCTCCGTTGTGTTATAGGCATCTACCAAAAGGCCGGTATCGTCTACCATAATGAAAGTAGACAACACATCCAAAAGCTGTTTGAGCTCCAGGTTGTCGTAGTCCCGTACCCGGCGGTTATGGAATTTCTCACTGTAAATATGCGAAAAACACACAACGCACTGCCGGAACTTCGGCAGCTCATTGTTGTCCGAATACTGGCTCAGGGTGAAATACAACGGGTCGATCAGAAATTCCGTGCTTTGCCGCTGCTTTCGTTTAGGCAGCAGGTACGGCAGCGTGATCTCCAGCATATTCTCCTGCGCCTTAATGCGGATACCTTGCACCACACCGGCAGAGGCGAGATAGGTTTCCTTCCGTGTGGCCGTTGAGCCGTATAACAAATGCCGCATACGGCAGGCGATAAGTTCGCTGCGTAATGCGGCATCGGTAGTCAGCATAGCGTAATTGTCTGGATAGTTTTCTATATCCGTCTTTTCGATGGCACAAAGGGTGTTTGACAGCTTTTCTATGTCGCCCTTGATGCTTCCGATTCGTCTTGAAATACTTGTTCTATCCAATGCGGTCCTCCTATTCCTGCTTATAATACTGAACAGCGCCGGTGTTCATATCCACGGTGCAGTACGCCGTCACATCGGGGATGTTCAGCTTGCCGATCTGCTCGGCGCTTTCTACGATGACGATGCGTTTTTCTGCATCGTCCGGCTGCTTGGCAACGGCGTGCTCGATCAGGGCCTCGCCGCCTGTTTCTACATAGATGACCTCGTACAGTTCGCCGTCGGCAATAAAAATCAGCTTTACCGGAAAGTCCGTGGAAGAGTGGTAGTCCACCCGGTCGATAAAATCCGTCAGCACCCAAAGCGCCGCCAGCATTTCCTTGTCGGCGTGGGCTTCGGTGCCATCGTGATATAAACCGGAATGTTCATCCCGAAAGATTCGTCCCTGCCTTAGAAAGAAGGACAGAAGATTATCATTTTTTTCTTCCTTTCCCGGATAGAGCCGCAAAAGCTGATCGTGCCGCATATAGTGATAGGTCGTGATATTCCGCAGTATATCTGCAGCCTCTTTGCTGTATATCTCTGCTCGCGTTTTCATTTTGGTCTCCTTTCTATACGCATTAAAAGCGTATTAAATCCGCAATGACACCTTAATGCGTATAAATTCCGTATTCGGTCGGTATTACCGTTTTTTCTGTTCGACCAGTTCCTGCAGCTCACGGCGGTCGGTCGTGATCAGGCTTTTCTCCAAGTCACTGCACCGAAACTCGACCGTGATATTATTGTTGTTGGTGCTAATCAGCCCGTTGCCACGCTCAAAGTGCGTGATTTCCATGACCTCCGCCTCGGACAGATGTAAAATACTCTGTACCCGCTGCGCCTCCTCGTCTTCAAGATTGAGGACGATTTTGGTCTTGCAGTTGTTGATGATGCCTTTGCCGTATTTTCCGTCGTCGAGAGCAAAGAAATCGTTGAGGTCCTGCGTAGCAAAAACGGCGCTGCCGCCATAGCCACGGATGATCTTGGCGATTTCCAGAACAAAGTTTGCGGCAAGCCGGTTGGCAGAGCCGCCGATCAGCGCCCAGCATTCGTCGATGAAGATGGTCTTTTCTACGGTGCGGTTTTGCTTTGCCTTATCCCACACATAATCGAGTGCAACGAACATTCCCGCCGTCAGCAGATCACCGGACAGCTCGGAAATATCCAGCACCGTGTATTTATTATCCAGGTTGACATTGGTGCGCTGGTTAAAGGTGCTGGCCGAGCCGTGTACCAAGCGGTTGAGGATATTTGCCAGACGTTTGGTTTCGGGTGCGATCAAGAGAATATCATACAGGTCACCCAAAATCGGCATTTCTCTGTAACGGTCGGGATTGTCTGGGTCTTTGAGCGTGTCATTGTCATGGGTGATCCCCTTGGCATTGTAGGTCTTGATCAGGGCTTCATCCAAAAGCTGCCGTTCTTCGTGAGTGATGTCGGGGATCAGCAGGCTGAAAAAGATGTGCAGCTGCTGAATTTTGGCGGCAAGCTCCGATTTCTCAATCGGAGCGCCGTCCAGCAGTTCATCCACCGACCGATCGGTCTTGCGTATCTCCATGACATTGATGCAGTTTTTCGATGCCGGAGAGATCTGAATGAACTCGCCGCCCGTATTGCGGCAGGCACGCAGAAATTCGTGCCCTTTCAGCGGAGCAATGATGAATACCTGGGTGCCTTTTCGCCGCATCCGCAATGCCATCAGCTGCAAGGTGAAGGTTTTGCCTGCGCCGCTGGTCCCCATGATTGCAATGTTGGCGTTCTTATAGGCTGCGGAATTGAAAATATCCACGATCACAAGGGAATTGTTATATTTGTTGACGCCGAGCAAAATGCCATTGTCATCGCTCAACTCATAAGCGGTAAAGGGATAGCAGCTTGCAGCCCCGCTTGTCAGCACATTGCGCTTGGAGCGCTCATACAGATGCTTTTCCAGATTTGTCAGCGGCAGCGATGACAAAAAGCCTTGTTCTTCCCGAAATGAGCAGGACACGATATTGAGATCCTGCGAGATAAGCAGCTTCCGCATTTCACACTCACGCCATTCCAGATCCTCGGCGTTGTCGGCGGTCATCGTAATGAGGATGTTCATATAGTAAAAATCCTCGTTGTTGGAAAGCCCCTCCTTCAAAAAGTACCCGCTGCGGATAGCGCCGTCCAGATCGTCAAAGTCGCTGTTGGTATCACTGGCTTCTCGGATTTTGGAACGGTTGATACGAAGCTGCTGACCGAGCTTGTTCACCATACGCTCCTTCGGCTGACGGGTCAGAAACAGGTCGATGTCGATCCCGTCGCCGGCATTGACAAGCAGGCTCAGCCAACCGGCCGCCACTTGTGATTTGTAGCCGTAGGATGGGATCAAAAGATATGACCGATATTGCCCGTCCACGCAAATGTATTTGGCGTGGGTAAAGTCCAGCGTCTGCGGTGCAAAAAACTCCGTACACGGAATGGCGTCCGTATCCTTTCCTGCCGCAATATAGCTTGAAACGACATCCTGCACTCTTTGCGGAAGAGGAATGTCCGAGCTTTCCTGGCGGCAGAGGATGTTATACAGCACATCCACTGTGAATTCGTCTTCGTTTTCCGGCGTCAGCACCTCATTGCCGCATTGCTTCAAATAGTTTGCCGCCGTCCTTGCGGCGGTTTGCAGCGAGGCAATGGCATCGGCCTCTTCATTGCTGCTGCGCCGCCCGACCTGCTCATATTCAAAAGCGACAAAGAAGCGGCGGGTTGTCGCCTCACGGGATCCGATCTGATTGATGAGCTTTAGGTAATCCTCCTGTAAGACCCGACAGTTTGGATCGGTTTCAGCTTCCATTTCACGATGCACGATCTCGGTGTGTTTATTGAGGTCCGCACGCTTTGTCAGCACCTTAAACTGGATCTTGACCGGGCTGATCTTCAGATAGCTGATAAAGGAGTAGATAATGCTCCGCTGTTCTCTGGCACTTCGGAGCAGAAAATTGATCGGTACCACCTCAATCAGCTTGATATACCGGTGATCCTTGGTGTAGATAATGCCGTTTGCAATCTTTTCAATCGGCAGATACTCCGCTACGGGGTTGAGAAAGGGCGAGTCCGCTTTGCTTCTGCGGTGCGGCTTCTTCTGTTTCGGTGTTTCCGCCGCCCGGGGTTCCTCGGTATGCTTTTTCTTTGCCGACTGCTTGCGGATAACACCGGCGATCTCCGATAGCATCGACTCGTTTTCCGGCGCAGGCTGCTTTTCTTTTTTCGGTTTCGGCTTCTTCCTTTCCTCTTTCGGCTCCGTCTTACCGACCACACGGCGGTTCTTGAGCCACTTGAAAAAGGCAATGATATACGAAGAAAGCGGCTCGCCAGCAATGCCCATCAGCGCAAATAAGGCGAGCGGCAGTGCCGTCAGGCAAAGAATGATAATACGGACGGTGAGCGAAAGGTCAAGGGAGAATACCGGCACACCTACCGCTGCGGCAAGTACGCCGGCCTCGATCACATTCCGTATTTTGAACATCCCTCCGAATAAGGTGCTGCCCTCGATAAAATTCGGAGGGATGATGTAGGTATCGTGATGTTCACTGTTTTTGCTCATCAAAGCCTCCTTCTTGTTTTCCCGATTCTTTATCGGTGATACGGTATTCTTCCTGCGCCTCGTGCCAATTTATCTGAAACAGGCACATGAACACGCAGCCAACTGCACCTCCGATAAGAAACGCTATTGTTGTCCACATGATTTTCCTCTTTTCTATCCAATGATCCAAAAAGGTCCGCCGGCTCCGGCGTGGGTGCTTGCCTCATTCAGAATGATGGACAGATCCCACTCCATACTGCTTCGGTCGTAACTTGCCGGATCGGCTACAAGTATTTTCCCGTCCTTTACGCCACGCAGGACGATAAAGTGGCCGGAGCTTGTGAAATGTCCCTTCAGCATAATGGCAACCACTAATTTACCGTCAGCCAGAGCGTCTGCAATTTTCTGCCCGTCCGAAGCCGAGCAGCCTTCAACATTCAATCCCCATGCTTTTGCGGCAGCAGGGATCAGCGCATGATAAGAGCCGCTGCCCGAACACCAATAGCCGTTTTCATACGACCATCTTGCCATCTCGATGGGGTCAACGGTATCGTTTGCCAGCGAGGATACAACGATCGACATCGCCGTAGGCCCACAGCCGTAGCCGCCGATATTGTCAGTGCCATACGGTTGCCCCGCATAACGTTCGTCCAGCTGATTGAAATAGACGACTGCGGTTTGTCCGTCCGTAAAGCGGATATTGCCAAGCGAAGAAACTGTTGTATACCCGGCAGGAAGCCCCTGGAACATACTGTCTCCGAGGAATAGGCTGAGGTTATACGCATAATCGTCAGCAAGGTCTTTCTGCTCGGCGGTCAGATGGAATACCTCATCGGCAAAGTAGGCTTCGCCGTTGTAGGAAACCGTATAAATGATCCACTTTTCCGTGGTTGTCGTTACGGTCTCCGTTGTTGTTTCTTTGCCGGTCGAGGCATCCACCGTTACCGAGGTCGTGACCGTTTCAACTGTGCGTTCTTCTTCCTTTTTGGTATAGGAATAGAGCTTGTCCTTGCCGCTGCGCAGCATGGATTCCATATCCGACACAGACACAGCGGCATAATCCTCATTCTTTGCCGCACAGTATTGTCCGACAAACAGATTGGCGTTAAAATTCGGTGAGCTTTCATAAGGGTTTATGACCTCTTTGCCGTCAGCGGTGCAGGCAGCATAATCGTTTTCTATGGCGGTCAGCGTATCGGTAAGCGCCTCGGACAGCACGCAGCTCACGGCAGTAGAGATCTCGACCAGATTACTGTCGATTGCCGCACTGCTGTTCATGATCGGCGTATCGGGGTCGGCCGGAGAATGAGAATTGCCGAAGCCTCCGAATATGATTCCGGGGAGCATACACAGAATAAGGATCGGGATCATCAGCACGGCGGTCGCCGCAATGATGACCTTCCCGACAAACTTCCGATTTTCCCAAGCAAAGCCGGCAACGGCACCCCACACGCCTCCGGCAGCTGCACCTTTGGCGGCACCGGCAATGGCTTTTCCGGTTTTAACAGCACCTCGCACCGCTTGTGCGGCCTGTGCGCTTTTCTGCAACGGTTCAGCAACCGGACGACTGTTATCCGCCATCAGATCTTATCCTTTCGCCAGGGAGCCTTCGGCAGCCTTTTGACAAGGCTTTCCTCATAGACGATACTGCCGTCGTCTGCTTTGTGTGGCTTTCTCTCTACGGTATCCGTTGCATATTGCTTATACCAAGAGGTGCCGTCCGCAGCCGTGACGGTCGTGTATTCTCCTTCGGGCGGCATATACTGGTCGGTGTGATACATTCCCATAGCAATGCCCTCCGGGTGCTCGTCATTTGTTTCGGTTGCGAAGATATGTCCGCCGCCGATCTCTACATCTGAAAAGGATGGAACACTTTCCGCATCCGGCCCGAGCGCCGTATATCCCATATAGGACATAAGAGAGTCTGCAGCGCTTTCACCGGAAATAGAGCCGGTAGAAGAAATATTACCGGTTGCGATCTTGCCGATCACGCTGTTGGCAAAACCGCCGCCCTTACTGAGCGAGGAATTGAATGCCATACCGCCGAGACCGCCGCTTTTTGAGCCGTTTGCATTGTTGATAGCGGTGTTTGTGACCTTTCGGCTTACAACGCCGGAAAGCCCGCCTTTCATAAAGGTGTTGCCTCCGCCACTACCGGAGGAACTTCCGCCGGAACCGCCTCTACCGGCAAAAGTCCTCGCCGTTCCGATTCCACGCATAGCGATCATCGCCTCAGCCAGCATAGAGCCGCCGGTGTGTCCGACATTGATGCCGAGGGAAGACATAAAGCTGTCGATTTTCTGCGATACCTTCAAAAAGGCAATCGCACACAGAAACCACACGAAGAGGTTTCCGGTAACAACTTCTTTCCCGACGGCGTTTACCTGATCCTGCACTTCGCTTTCGGTCAAAGCAAACGCCGGAACAGTTGTAAGCGAAACGGTCACGGCAACGGCAAGCAGGGTAATGAGTATTTTATGTTTTCTTTTCATCGTTCCTCCTTAAAGTGCCAAAGGGTTGGAGAGGAACTGTCCCACCATACTGGTAAAGAGCCGCAGGCACCAGGCGTTCATCAGCAGCAGAAATACCTGGCCGCCGAACATACGGCACCAACTCTTAAAGATATTGGAAGTGGTCTGCGATGCGCCCATGGCAAAGGCAACCGGTGCGGTAAACACCAGCACACCGAGCAGCACATAGCGCTCCGCCGCTTCAAACAGCAGTTTGATGTAATTCCAAGCCAGAATCAGTATGAGGATCAGTGCAATCAATGCCACCGTGCCGCTTGCACATACGCCGAGTATCGTCAGGAAAACGGAATTGAAGCTGGCAAAGTCAAGCGGCGGTAATTCGGAATTGAGTATCCACTGATAGGGTGTTCCTCCGATTTTCAGTATGATATTTACGATCTCGTCCGCAAAGTAGGCAAGGAGAATAAAGAGTATTGAACGGATGGAAAGTTTTACGGGATCCTCCGCTTCAATGCCGGCGGAAAGTCCGTAATTCTTAAAGAGCTGCCACACCCAATTAAGCAGGATAAGCCCAATCGCCAGAGCGACGAATATTTTATACATCGTCTCTGCCGCAGGAAAATACCGATTGAAGGTGCTCATATTACAGCCCAGTGCGCCCAAAACTGAGGTGTTGATAAGGTCCAGTCCGTTCATGACCTGTTCTGCGATCCACTCTACGATTCCGTCAAGTATGCCCAAGACATCGACCTCCTTTCATTTTGGCGGGAACGATTACCCGTTCCACTTGCCGCCGGAGAAGAAGGGAGTGATATAGGCCATAATGAAGCCGAGACCGTTAAGGATCGCCCAGGTGATGATGATACGCTTCAGCCAGGCACGGGCTTCGTCAACCGTCCGTCCCGATTTGGAGAAATTCATCATCAGAAGTGCGATAGCGGCGGTCACAACGGCGGCAATGGTAGAGATCGTGAGAATCTGCGTATACACATCCTTCATGATCTCGTTTGCCTTTTCCCATACCGTTGTCGCCGCAAAGGCGGGCATCGTGTTTGCCACCAGCATCGTGACGCTGAGGAACCCGGCAAAAAGAAAACGCCCCCAGTTGATATGGCGGCGATCCTTTCGGTCCTTCGGCTTTGTGGTTTTCAGTTGATTTTTCACTGTGTACCTCCTTGAAAAAATACTAAGCCGCCCCGAGAAATGGGGCGGCTTGTGCGGTCGTGCCAATCAGGGCAACAAAAAAACACCATCGAAAAAATGGTGTCTGTTTTGCCCTTGTCGGCACTTGATACAGTTTTGAGCATACACATTATAGCACATACGGATTTGCGCCACAATAGCAAAACACTGCCAATATACTGCCATTGACCGCCGATTTGCTGCCAACGCTATTTATCGGGAAAAAATTGCTCCATAAGACTCAAACTATCCCGGGAAGTATAGCCCCACAAGATTGAAGAAAGAGCCTCCACAGCATTCTTTCGCCTGCGGAAAAAGGTGCGTTCGCTGATGTCGGACACATGGGGTCGGATTATTTCAATAATCTCATCAACGCTCCGATACTGCTGGGGCGAAAGGTAGCTGTAATAAAGCAGCCAATAATACATCTCGCCGTGTTTATGCTTGTTTCGCATGATATTGACCGAGACTTCCAGCAACTTCAGCATTTGATAGCTTTTTTCAATGCTTCTGGCCTGTTCTTCGATGCCGTTATCCGAGAAATCCACACCGGCAAGGTAGATGGACTCCAAAAAGTCCTCGATACTGCTGCCAACCTCCATCTGAAACCGTCGTTTGACCTGCTGCACCGACAGCTCCAAACCCCACACCACATCCCGGTATTTTTTCAGAAGCAGGTAGGTATCGTGAAATCTTTGGTCTTCCGGCATCTGTTCCGGTTGCTTTTTCATCGGTCACACCTCCTTCACGGTTACGGGCGACAGCCGTACCTCAAACTGGAATATCTCTGTGGAATCCTTGCACGACAGCACAAGCAAATAGCGATAGTCTTTCAGCTTCCGGAGATCACAGACATGAATAAATGCTTTCCTGCAATCGTCGGATAAGGGTAATAACTTACACTGGAGCCTTGGGCATGAAAAGCAAGGAAAGCCTTGTGCAGCAAGGATTTTTGCCGCTTTTTGCAGAATAATCTCCGTGTGCGATTTTGAAACGCCGGAACTGTTTTCTGACACGCTACCTTCCTCCGTTTCTTCGTCCATCTGAATATGGATATTAAGCGACATTGCCACCTCATCTTTGTCGATCATCACATCGGAAATCTGGAACATGGTCGAAAGATATTGCTTGAGGTAGATAGCCGTGCCGTGCGTTCCGGGGAATGCGACCATAGATAGATAGTCGAGCTCCTGCATTTTGCGGAGATAGCGTCCTGCCGTCGCCTTGGACACGCCCCAGCGCTGTGCAAGCTCCGCATACCCGATGAGTGGGCTTCCGGTGCCGTTTCTCATATACACGACGGGACCGACCTCTGAGCCTTGCACCTGCGTGTCGTTGTATACGGTGTTGATCCACAGATCCAGCATAGCGTCCATTTCCGAACAGCGGCCGGCGCTGACCAATTCATTGGCAACCGAGATCGGCAGAAAGAAGAAGCCAGTATCCTTCTGGCACGGGGCGTTGTACTCTAAAACTCTGTTGTATTTGCACCATCCTTTGATTTTGAATTTCACCAGCCTGCCCCGGCCGAGCAGCGTATAGGTGATAAGGTGTCTGTCCTGCAGCTCCCTGAGAATGGCAAGTGCCTGATGCTGAAAGCGAGTGCGGAACCACTCGGTTAGCTCGCTCACACGGCAGAGCCATTCGCCGGGATAGATCGTGTAGCTGATTCCATCGATCCGTTTATAGGAAGTACGGAAGTTTGCAAAGCAGGACAGCACCGTGAAATGGTAAAGCCCCGATGTGCCGCCGACACGGATGCTTTTATCCTTCATCAGCAGCCCGATAAATTGCCGGTAGATCCGGCAGCGTGGGTAATCCACGATTTGTTTTAATTCTAATTGATACTCTGACATGGTTGTTTCCTCCTTGAAACAGGAAAAGCGGTGCAGAACCAAATGGAACTGCACCGCTCAGGCAGCAAACTATTGATTTTTGCGCCTTTTGTAGTATAATATTCATATAGCCTATAGAGAAACAAGGTTGTTCCTCTGTTGCCAACAAATATTGATACGAGTGAGATACCTGATTTTGAGGTACACGACGGGTACACAAAAAAGTTTTTCTCGCAAAATCAGACTGGTAACGGAAGGAATAACCGCCGTATAAGATACCTATGACACTCATTTTTATGGGTGAGGAGATATTCAAAACGGAGTGGGAATAATTTCAGAGGTCGAAAAAAGCCTGTAAATACTGGACTTTTTAAGCCTTGAAGCCCCTCGCGGCAGCGATTTGGCAACAGAATTTTATGATTCATAAGAAAAGAGCTATCTGACTTCATTTGAAATCAGATAGCTCTTTTTTGTTATACGCCAATGACAATGAATTCTTCGTTCTCTCAGATTTCGCCTGTGACCCAACGGTCTATAGCAGATATCGTTTCCTTAGCATCGCTTACAAATTCGGGGAGAACGGTTTCTGGAATGTTCAGCTGCATCATTTTTCGCCATTCTCCTCTTGTAACACTAGTATCTTCAAACATATCGAATGACACAAAGACTTTTTGAAATGCACTTTCCAGGAAAAAGTAAAACGCGTTGTCCAGTACATACAGTGAATCTTGTCGAAGAAGCTTCCTGCCAGCACCAGAATTTCCCTTTCTGGATTCGAGGTAATCACTGCCGCTAAATTCTCCGAGCTTATAAACATATTTATTCATGTATCATTTCCTCAAGCAGCAGATTGTTCAGTCCCTGTTGCGGCGTGATTTTACGTCACAGACTGAAAGCGCCATGGTATTGCATGCACAGATTCAGGCGGCAGCCGTATGCTGCAAGTCACAGAGCATCCCGCTGTTCGGCCGGCATGCGGTATTCCGGCTTGACGTGGTAGGCGACCTCTGCATACTGCCGCGCACGCGCGCGCAGCGAGAAGTTGCCCTTTTGACTGCACCAGACATAGAGCTCATGGCAGACCAGATCCGTCGCGATGCGCGACAGCAGATCCGGCGGCTCCTCCGTGTCGATAATGCCCGCCTTGGCGCAGTTATTGGCCAGCGTTGCAAACAGATCGTCCAGCGCATGGATGGCCGTGCGGATGCCTTCGGGCGACTCGAACTGCATGATGAAGAGTGTGCTCGTCAGTTCCGGGCCGAAGTCGTAAGCGATCGTGATGAACCGGTCGAACAGCTGCCAGATGCGCTCAAAGTCATTATCTGCGTGCGCAAACTTCATGAAGCTCTTGTCGTCATTGTGCTGCGGTTTTTCCACCATGTATTCGAGGATGCTGCGTTTGCCGTTGAAAGAAGAGTAAAAGACGGAGCGGGAGATACCGCATGCCTTGCAGATGTCGTTGACGGTCACGTTGTTATATCCGTCGCGCTTAAAGAGGGAAATGGCTGTTTCCGCGACTTCCTCTTTGAATTTCCAGGAAGAATCTTGCACTTCAAACACCCCTGACGAAAAATGTTTGCCTTTTTCAAACATTATACGACTTTTGTTTCTGTGATTCAACACACATAAGATTTTATTCGCAATTCTTTTACAACTTTTTTGTGACTTGTTTCAAAAATGCCATGGAGGCCTTGACATTGCAGGGTTAATAAATTAACATGTCGCCATTGTAAGCCGTTCAAGTGTCCGAATGGCCAGTCGTTATTTGGATGTAAACTATCAGAGAAGGAAGCGAGAACATGACAAAAGACGAGAAAATTGCAAAGCTCGGCAAAGAAATCACGGATCGCGCAACGGTCCTGCTCGGCAAGGACAAGATCACGCCGGATGCCCCGGAGTATCTGGGCATCAACTCCGCCCTGAAGTTCACGGCGGTGAAGTATGATGAGAAGATGGCGGACGATATCCTCGACATCGCCCTGACGATGAAAAAGCGTGTGCCGCTCACGATCGAGCAGCTCGCAAAGAAAAACCCGCAGTTCGACAGAGCCTATCTGGAAAAAGCGATGCAGGCTATCAGCGAGAGCGGTCTGGTCGAGTTCCACTGGGAGAACCTCGACGGCAAGAATCCGAACCATGAGAAACGCTGGGTGCTGGACATGTTCGTCCCCGGCAGTGCCGAGATCATGATGATCAATCCCGAGCAGGCGGACATGTTCCCGGAGACGGCCGATTTCTTTGAACGCATGGCCTATCTGCCGCTGGCGGGCATCACCGAGATGGTGCCTCCCGGAGGCGCCGGCATCGGCATGCACGTCATCCCGGTCGAAAAGGCCATCCCGGCCGAGAGCAAGTCTCTGCCGATCGAGCACCTGTCCCACTGGCTGAAGAAGTACGAGGGCCACATCGGCGTGTCCGTGTGCTCCTGCCGCAAGCAGCAGCGCATCCGCGGCGAGGGCTCCGGCGACGTGGAAGGCGAGTGGTGCATCGGCGTCGGCGACTTTGCCGACTACTGCCGCGAGACGAACCACGGCCGCGACATCACCTATGAAGAGGCCATGGAGATCCTCCAGAAGGCCGAGGACCGCGGCTATGTCCACCAGATCACGAACATCGACGGTGAGAACAAGATCTTCGGCATCTGCAACTGCGCCGTCGGCGTCTGCAACGCGCTGCGCACTTCGCAGCTGTTCAACACGCCGAACCTGTCCGCCTCCGCCTACGTGGCCGAGAGCGACCCGGAAAAGTGCGTTGCCTGCGGCAAGTGCGTAGAGACTTGCCCGGCTGGTGCTGTCCGCCTCGGTCAGAAGCTCTGCACGAAGGAAGGCCCCATCCAGTATCCGCACCATGAGCTGCCGGACGACACCAAGTGGGGCGAGGATCACTGGAACAAGAATTATCGCAACGAGAACGGATGCATCCAGACCTGGCCGACCGGCACGGCGCCCTGCAAGGCTGCCTGCCCGGCGCACATCGCCATCCAGGGCTACATCAAGATGGCGGGCGACGGCCGCTATGCCGACGCGCTCAAGCTCATCAAGAAGGATAACCCGTTCCCGGCTGTCTGCGGTAGCATCTGCAGAAAGTACTGCGAGGATGCCTGCACCCGCGGCACCGTCGACGAGCCGCTGGCCATCGACGAGATCAAGAAGTTCATTGCCGAGCAGGACATGAAGGCCGAGCACCGCTACGTGCCGCCCATGAACTCCTGCACGCATGAGAAGTTTGACCAGAAGGTCGCCATCATCGGCGGCGGCCCGGCCGGTATGTCCTGCGCCTACTTCCTGGCCATCGAGGGCTACAGCCCGGTCGTGTTCGAGAAGGAAGCCGTGCCCGGCGGCATGCTTGTCAACGGCATTCCGAGCTTCCGCATCGGCAAGGACGTGGTCAAGTCCGAGATCGATGTGCTGCGCGAGATGGGCGTGGAGTTCAAATGCGGCGTCGAAGTCGGCAAGGACATCACCATCCAGCAGCTGCGCGAAGAGGGCTACCAGGCGTTCTACGTCGCGGTCGGCCTGCAGCAGGCGTCGAAGCTCAACATTGTCGGCGAGGATCTCACCGGCGTCAAGAGCGGTCTCGACTTCCTGCGTGAAGTCAACGCCGGCAAGCTCAAGAAGCTCACGGGCGATGTGGTCGTCATCGGCGGCGGCAACGCGGCCATCGACGTGGCGCGCGCGGCCCTGCGTCTGACCAAGGGCAGCGTGAACATGTACTGCCTCGAGAAGGACGAGGAGATGCCGACCGTGCCGGATGAGAAGAACGCCGGCATCGCCGACGGCGTCGTCATCAACAACTCCTGGGCGCCGAAGGCCATCCTCGGCGAGGGCGGCAAGGTCACCGGCATCGAGCTGATGCGCTGCGTGTCCGTCCGCGACGCGAGCGGCAAGTTTGCTCCGGTCTATGACGAGAATGAGACCATCACCGTCCCGTGCTCCAACGTTCTGGTCGCCATCGGCCAGCGCTCGGTCTACGGCGACGTTCTGGCCGGCACCGCGGCGGAGACGGCTGACGGCCGCCTGATCGCACACGACGCCGTGACGTTCCAGTCCAACGAGCCCGATATCTTCGTCGGCGGCGACTGCGCCACCGGCCCGAAGTACACGATCGACGCGATCGCGACCGGCCGCGAGGGCGCGGTGTCCATCCACCGCTTCGTCAACAAGGGCCAGACCCTGACGATCCACCGCAACACCCGCGAGTTCAAGGAGCTCAACAAGGACGATATCGTTCTGCCGACCGAGAAGATCAAAAAGCCCGCGCGTGCCGCCGTTGCCATCGACAGCAAGAAGGTGCGCACCATGCAGGACGACCGCGTGACGTTCACCGAAGAGCAGATCCGCTCCGAGGCGTCCCGCTGCCTGAGCTGCGGCCGCAGCGTCGTCGATCCGAACAAGTGCATCGGCTGCGGCATCTGCACGACCAAGTGCGAGTTTGACGCCATCCACCTCAAGCGCGTGCGTCCGCAAAACAGCAAGATGATCCCGGCCGAGGACAAGTTCAAGGCCATCGGCCCCTACGCCGCCAAGCGTCAGGTGAAGATCATCAAGAAGTCTCTGGCGGAAAAGAAAAAGTAATCCATCATTATGAGGCGGGCACAGAACCCTTCCCGCTGTGCCCGCCCGCTTGAAAGGAGCCCCCATGCACGAGCTGAGTATCGTTACTTATGTCGTCAAGCAGGTGCAGGAGATCGCCAAGGAAAACAACCTCACCGAGATCGAGTCGGTCACGCTCGAATTCGGTGAGGTCTCCGGCATTGTGCCGGAATATCTCGAGGACTGCTGGAACTGGTATACCAAGAAGGAGCCGATCATTCAGGGCACGAAATTCCTGTATGAGATCATTCCGGCCGTCACCTGGTGCGACGACTGTAAGACCACTTACCCGACCGTACAATACGGCAAGACCTGCCCGCACTGCGGCAGCGGCAACACCTGGCTGCAGCAGGGCAATGAGATCAATATCAAGCAGATCGAGGCGCGCTGATTCCGGCACGCCTCCCTGCCTATGGGCAGCAAAAGAGACAGAAGCGGTCGCGCAGCCGCTTTTGATAGAAACACGAACGAAGAGGGAGTGAACCATGAAAGACCTGAAACATCTTTTGTACTTCGAAAACCTTTTGCAGGAAGCGCACAATGACCTGATCGCTCAGGCGCAGAACGAGGGGAAGATCTGCGTTGCCTATGCCTGCGAAAACACGCCTGAGCCGCTGCTGAACCTGCCCGGCGCGTTCTCAACGCGCCTGCGCGCGCCGCGCACCGGCTCTATGGAAATGGCCACATATTATATGACCAGCTTCCTGTGCGAGTACAGCCGCGCGCTGCTCGAGCGCGCCATTGAAGGCGGCTACAACTTTGCCGACTGCATGATTACGCCGGACGGCTGCTCGATGATGAACCGCGCCGTGGAGAACATGGAGCTGCTCAAGACCATGGGCAAGGACAAGCCGAAGTTCTTCTTCGAGTACATGGAGATCCCGATGAAGGCGGACGACAACGGCCTGAACCTGTACGTCCTGCAGTGCCGCAACCATATCCTCACGCCGCTGCACGATGTCTATGGCATCGACGTCTCGGATGAGGCCATCCGCAAGTCTGTCGCCGAGCACAACCGCGTGTGCGAGCTCATCCGCGCCATCGGCGAGTACCGCAAGGGCCCCGACCCGCGCATCACGGGCTACGAATTCCACGTCATCACGCTTGCGACCTATGTCGCGCCGAAGTATCTGCTCATCGACAAGCTCGAGGAGACGCTCAAGGAGCTCAAGACCCGCCGCCCGGACAAGAAGAACCCCTACCGCGCGCGTGTGGTCGTCGTCGGCTCTGAGGTCGATGACATTGACTTCATCAAGCTCGTCGAGGAGACCGGCGCGTACGTCTGCGCCGACCGCTTCTGCTACGGCTCGTTCCCGGGTCGCGACCCGATCGTGCTGACGGACGATGAGGACGCACTGACCCAGATCTGCCGCCAGTACATGAACCGCGCCCAGTGCCCGCGCTATATGAACATGCCCAAGATGATCGGCCGCCGCGAATACGTCAATCAGCTCGCCAAGGAGTACGAGGCCGACGGCATCATTTACGAGCAGATCAAGTTCTGCGATCCGTGGGCGTATGAGCGCATGCTCGGCTCGCACATCCTCAACGATGACTACGGCTATCCCGTTTTGTCCGTTGACCGCCCGTATAACATCGCTTCCTCCGGCCAGATGCGCACCCGTGTGCAGGCATTCGTGGAAAGCATGGAGATCAAGAAGATTCAAGGGGGGAAACAGTGATGTCCAACAAGAGAATCGGCTGTGAAAACTTCGGTAAGTTCTATACCGAGGGCAAGGTCCGCAACCGCCGCGAGTGGCGCGGCGTGACCGACACGCTCTATGATTATTCCCGCTGGCTGCACAACTGGATCACCATGGCGAAGATGGTCTCCAAGCCGCGCAACATCAAGGCCATGTTCCGCTATCGCTGGATGGCCAACTATCTGGCCGTGCCCATGATGGTCGACCGCCACACCCAGGGCCTGCGCGATGAATATCTGCGCATCTGCCACCTGGAGCAGGATCTTATCATCGAGGACGTGGCAAAGCTGCTCGACGGCCTCTTCCGCGGCGACCGCCGCATCGGCAAGGACAAGAAATTCTCCGACAAGGTCGTGCTCGTGGACGAAAACGAGATGACCGCCGTCATGATGGGCTTCCCGACGCTCAAGGGCCTGAGTCGTGAGACGCCGTCGACCTATGTCTCCGTGCTGCTCAACCAGCACGCAGCCGAGCATTATATCGACGTCGCGCAGGAGTACGGCCTCGCGGGCGATGTCTGCCCGATGCCGGAGGCGGAGGCCGGTGTGTCCATCGACGACGACGCGCCGGTGCTCGGCGCGTGCGCCGTGCAGTGCAACACGACGTGCGACGGCTCTCTGCTCGGAAACGGCGTCATTTCCAAGCGCCTCGAGCTTGAGGACGGCATTCCGGTGTTCCAGCTGGCAGCGCCCCTGCGCCACCGCGAGGACGACGTGCAGGATTACGCCGCGCAGGAGATCAAAAATGCCATCGCCTTCATCGAGGAGCACACCGGCGAGAAGTGGGACTGGAAGGCGTACTTCGAGTGCGCCGAGCGCGTGAACTACGCCACCAAGTGCCGCCTCGAGTGGCTGGAGATGAACAAGACCGACTATCCGCAGGTCTTTGGCTCCAACCTTGCGCTGTACACGGAGACGAACTACATGGCCATCTGCGGCAAGGTCCCCGCGTTCCGCGAAGTCGATCGCAAGATCACCCAGCTCGCCGAGCGTGCCTACCGCAAGCAGAAGAAGGCCGCCAACGAGTACCGCCACCGCGCCATCGTCTGGGGCGTGCAATCGCACTTTTATATGGACTTCCTCGTCTGGCTGCTCAACTGCTGGGGCATCGTGCCGCTGACGGATATGCTCTCCATGGTCTCGACACGCGAGCTCGCCACGACTGACACGCCCGAAAACCGTGAGCAGGCGTATTACGATATGGCATGGCTGACCGAAAACATGATCATGCGCAACCGCACGCACGGCGGCTACAAGGTGCTGCTTGATGAGCTGTGGGAGTTCTGCGAGCAGTTCAATGCCGACATGGTCATTCTCTGGGAGCACATGAGCTGCAAGGCACTCGACGGCATGCACGGTCTGTTTGAAGAGCGCGCCCGCGAGCACGGCATCCACCTCGTCTGGGTCACGCACGATCTGTTCGACCCGCGTGTCATCTCGCGGCAGGGCGTGCGTCAGCAGGTCAATGATTACATGCGCACCGTCATGCAGGAAGAGCCCGTGGATCCGAGTCTGGAGATCCTGAAGGACGACAAGTCCTGGTAATCAGAGAGGAGATCGAACATGAACAATCTGAAAAGCAAGCTGCTCAAGGCCCTTATGGGTGTGTCGCTCGGCGCACTCGGCGCGTTCGTGGTCACGTTTGTCATCTATTTCTGGAACCTGGACATGAAGCTCACCTCCGTCATGGAGGGTATCCTGCTCAAGCACTACGACAAGATCGACCGCGACCAGCACCTGTAATCTTTTTCTGTACAGCCCGTCTGCTTCGGCAGGCGGGCTTTTTTCGCATGTAAACAATTTGTGACGCCTCTTGACGATAAAAAATATTATCGCTATAATGCGTAGCGTGCTACACATTGGAGGTGTATCATGGAGCAATTTCAAATCGGATGTCTATTAAAAATGATTACGGATAAGATCAAAATGCGGGCAGATGCCGATCTCGCGCAGCAGGGGCTGACGCTGACGCAAAGCCGCGTGCTGGGCTATCTGGCCCGCAATGGCGGGCAGGCGACGCAAAAGGAGATCGAGGGCTTTCTGCAGGTGTCGCACCCGACGGTGGCGGGCATCATCAACCGCATGGAGCAAAATGGCTTCGTGCGCTGCCGGCTCGACCCGGCGGACAAACGCAGCAAGATCGTCAGCCAGACGGAGCGCGCTGCCGCGGTCGCGCAGGATATGCACGCCACGATCCAGACAACGGAGCAGCAGATGCTGCGCTCGCTGACGCCGGAACAGATCGCGGCGCTGGAATCGGCGCTGCGCACGATCTATGCCGATCTTGGCTGACAGGCCCGTGATCCAGGAAGGAGGAAATCCATGCTTCATACATTATCCCGCAGCCTGCGGGAAAACAAAGGCCCCGCGCTCGTGACGGTGCTGCTCTCGGCGCTGGAGGTCGTGTTTGAGATCGTGATCCCGCTGTTCATGTCCAACCTCATTGACTTCGGCATTGAGGGCGGCAGCATGGCGGCGGTCTGGAAGTTCGGCGCGTTTTTGCTGCTGCTGGCGGCGTTCCAGTTGGCGACCGGCGTGCTCGCGGCGCGCATCGCGGCGCGTGCATCCGTCGGCTTTGGCGCGAACCTGCGTGAGGATATGTACAACAACGTGCAGACCTTTGCGTTTTCCAACATCGACAAGTTTTCCACTGCGTCCATCGTCACGCGCCTGACGACGGATGTCACGAACGTGCAGAACGCCTTTCAGATGCTCATGCGTATGGCGATCCGCTCACCGGTCATGCTGGTTTTTTCCATGATCGTGTCGTTCCGCATCAGCCGTGACATCTCCATGACGTTTCTCATCATTCTGCCGATCCTTGCCGTGGCGCTGTTTTTCATCATCCGCAGCGTGTTCCCGATCTTCACGCGCGTTTTCCGCACATATGACGAGCTCAATAACGTCGTGCAGGAAAATGTCCGCGGTATCCGTGTCGTGAAGTCCTTTAATCAGGAACAGCACGAGATCCGCAAATTCGGCGCCATTTCCGAGCGCATTTACAAGGACTTTTCCAAAGGCGAGCGGCTCATCACGCTCAACGCGCCGCTGATGCAGTCATGCATCTACGCGTGCATGATCATCATCTCCTGGCTCGGTGCCAAGGCCATCATCGCCAGCGGCAATGACCCGGCACTCGGCCTGACGACCGGCAACCTCACTGCGCTCATCACCTATGCCATGCAGATCCTCTCGAGCCTGATGATGCTGTCCATGGTCTTTGCCATGCTGACGATCTCTCTCTCGTCCGCGCGCCGCATCGCCGAGGTGATCGAGGAAAAGACGGACATTCAAAATCCGGAGCACCCGGTCATGGCCGTGCGCGACGGCGCCATTGATTTTGACCATGTGAGTTTTGTCTACGCCTCCAAGGCGGACAAAAAGGTGCTCGATGACATTGATCTGCACATCCGTTCCGGCGAGACGATCGGCGTCATCGGCGGCACGGGCGCGTCCAAGTCCTCGCTCGTGCAGCTCATCCCGCGTCTGTACGATGTCACCGGCGGCAGGCTGACGCTCGGCGGCGTGGACGTGCGCGATTATGATCTGGAGACGCTGCGCAACGCCGTTGCCATGGTGCTGCAGAAAAACGAGCTGTTTTCCGGAACGATCAAGGAAAACCTCCGCTGGGGCAACGAAAACGCCACGGACGAGGAGCTCCGTCACGCCTGCGTGCTCGCGTGTGCGGATGAATTCATTTCCGCCATGCCGGACGGCTATGACACCTATATCGAGCAGGGCGGCACGAACGTCTCCGGCGGCCAGAAGCAGCGCCTGTGCATCGCCCGCGCGCTGCTGAAAAAGCCGAAGGTGCTCATTCTCGATGACTCGACGAGCGCCGTCGACACGCGCACGGATGCGCAGATTCAGCAGGCGCTCTCGACCTACATTCCCGACACGACGAAGATCATCATCGCGCAGCGCATCAGCTCCGTGCAGAACGCGGACCGTATCGTCGTGCTCGATGACGGGCGTATTGACGCCGTCGGCTGCCACGATGAGCTGCTGCGCACGTGCGAAATTTACCGCGAGGTCTATGAGTCCCAGCAGAAGGGAGGCGAGGACGATGCGTGAACGCCCGAAATTTGACAGCCGGACGCTCAAGCGCCTGCTGTCGTATATGCGCGCCTATAAGGGCACGCTCGTGCTCGTGACGGTCTGCATCCTGCTGAGCGCGGTCGCAGGCGCGGCCTCGTCCATGTTCCTGCAAAAGCTGATCGACGGCTATATCGTGCCCATGCTCGGCACAGTGTCGCCGGACTATTCCGGCCTGATCCGTGCGCTGATCACCATCGGCTGCGTATATCTTGTCGGTACGCTGGCCACATGGCTGTATAACCGCCGCATGGTCACGATCGCGCAGGGCACGCTCAAGCGCATCCGTGACGAGATGTTTGAGAAGATGCAGAGCCTGCCCATCCGCTACTTTGACACGCATACGCACGGCGATATCATGAGCCTGTATACGAACGATACCGATACGCTGCGCCAGATGATCGCGCAGTCCATGGCGCAGCTCGTATCGTCTGTGTTCACGCTTGCGGCAGTGTTTTTCTGCATGCTGTACATCAGCATCTGGCTGACGCTGATCGTGTGCGCCGTCATGGCGCTCATTCTCGTGTTCGTGCGCAAGCTCACCGGCCGCATCGGCGGCTACTTCATGGCGCAGCAGACGGCATTGGCCGATCTCAACGGCTATGTTGAAGAGATGGTCAACGGCCAGAAGGTCGTCAAGGTCTTCTGCCACGAGGGGCAGAGCAAGGCGGAGCTGCACCGCCGCAACCGCGTCTGGGCGGAAAACGCCGCGCGCGCCAGCGGCATGGCCAACAGCATGATGCCGATGATGAACGCCGTCGGTTATCTGCAGTATGTCATCATCGCCGTCATCGGCGGCACGATGGCCATTGCCGGCACGCCGAATCTCGGTCTGACGGGCATGAACACGCTCACGCTCGGTATGATCGCATCCTTCCTCACGCTCTCGCGCGGGTTTACAAACCCGATCTCGCAGATCTCCAACCAGTTTAACTCCATCGTCACAGCACTGGCTGGCGCATCGCGCATTTTCGCGTTCATGGATGCCGAGCCGGAGACGGACGACGGCTATGTGACGCTTGTCAACGCCAAGGAGGAAAACGGCATGCTCGCCGAGGCCGACCACCACACCGGTCTCTGGGCGTGGAAGCACCCGCACAGCGACGGCACGGTCACGTACACGAAGCTTGCCGGGCGCGTCGTGTTCGATCACGTTGACTTCGGTTATACGTCGGACAAAGAGGTCCTGCATGACATCACGCTCTACGCCGAACCCGGCCAGAAGGTCGCCTTCGTCGGCGCGACCGGTGCGGGCAAGACGACGATCACGAACCTTATCAACCGCTTTTACGACATTGCCGACGGCAAGATCCGCTACGACGGCATCAACATCAATAAGATCCGTAAGGCAGATCTGCGCCGCAGCCTCGGCATCGTGCTCCAGGACGTGAATCTCTTTACCGGTACGGTCATGGAAAATATCCGCTACGGAAATCCGGACGCGACGGATGACGAATGCATCGCGGCGGCGAAGCTTGCCAATGCCGACCATTTCATCCGCATGCTGCCCGACGGCTACAACACCGTGCTCAAAGGCGACGGCAGCGGCCTGAGCCAGGGCCAGCGGCAGCTGCTGAGCATCGCACGCGCGGCTGTGTCCGATCCGCCGGTCATGATCCTCGACGAGGCGACCAGCTCCATCGACACCCGCACAGAGGCGCTCGTGCAGAGCGGCATGGATAAGCTCATGGAGGGGCGCACGGTGTTCGTCATCGCGCACCGGCTCTCGACGGTCAAGAATGCGGACGTCATCATGGTGCTTGACCATGGCCGCATCATCGAGCGCGGCAACCATGCAAAGCTCATCGCCGAAAAGGGCGTGTACTACCAGCTCTATACCGGCGCATTCGAGCTCGAATAATTTCCTGCGCCCCCTTGCGGCCGGCAGGGGGGCGCGGTATAATTGCGGTAATGAAGCAAAGGAGGAGAACCATGGAGTATCGAAGATTTGGAAACACCATCGTCGCCCGCATCGACCGTGGGGAAGAAGTGCTTGAGCAGGTTGCGGCCATTGCGCAGGCCGAGCAGATCAAGCTCGCGAGCGTGCAGGCGCTCGGTGCAGTCGGGGAGTTTACGGTCGGCGTGTTCCACACGGCCGAAAAGCAGTACCACGCGAACTCCTTCGCGGGCGATTTCGAGATCGTCTCGCTGACCGGCACGATCAACACGATGGACGGCGCGTTTTACACGCACCTGCACATGAGCGCCGGTAATGAGAAGGGCGAGGTGTTCGGCGGACATCTGAACCGCGCCGTTATCAGCGCCACCTGTGAGATGGTCATCACGGTTATCGACGGAAGAGTGGATCGTTTTCACAGCGAGGAGATCGGCCTGAACCTGTTCCAATTCTGAGCATCTGTGTCAAAAGCACGCACGGCTATTGAGTCGTGCGTGCTTTTTTTGCTGCCTTGATCCTATATTCCTATTGACAACATAGGAATATGGGCATATAATTCATCTCGATGAGGTAGGATTTTGTGCCGGACCATCCTGAGCCTCTCTGAATTGGTGTATGCGTATGCAGCCGTGCCGTCAGGCACGGTTTGCCATTGGGAACGGAGGATACATATATGAACAGCAACCTGCTTGAAGTCAGCGGCCTGCACGTGAGTGCGGGCGAGAAAGAGATCCTGCACGGCGTGGACCTGACCGTCGGCAAGGATGAGACGCATGTGCTCATGGGGCCGAACGGCACCGGCAAGTCCACGCTCGGCTATGCGATCACCGGCAATCCGGAGTACACGGTCACGGCCGGAAAGATCGTCTTTGACGGCGAGGATATCACACGGCTGCCGGTCAACGAGCGCGCGAAGAAGGGTATTTTTCTGTCGTTTCAGAATCCGCTCGAGGTGCCCGGCGTGACGCTCAGCGCGTTTATTCGCAGTGCGCTCGAGCAGAAGACCGGCAAGCGCATCCGCCTCTGGGACTTCAAGAAGAAGCTTGCCGAGACGATGCAGCTGCTGGCGATGGACGCTTCCTATGCTGAGCGCGACCTGAATGTGGGCTTTTCCGGCGGTGAGAAAAAGAAAGCGGAGATCCTGCAGATGCTCATGCTCGAGCCGAAGCTCGCCATTCTCGACGAGACCGACTCCGGTCTGGACGTCGACGCGGTGCGCACGGTCTCCAAGGGCGTGCAGCTCTATCGTGAGCGCGTGCACGGCTCGTTGCTCATCATCACGCACAGCACCCGCATTCTCGAGGCGCTGACGGTGGACGCCGCGCACATCATGGAGCAGGGCGTCATTGTGAAAAACGGCGATGCATCGCTTGTAGATACCATCAATGAAAACGGCTTTGGCGGCATCCGGGCAGACTGAAAGCGAGGCGATCCGAATGAAGGAAAAAAGTCAGGTCGCGGACATTGACCGCAGCGTCTATGACATCCGCGACAAAGAGGACGATGCCTATCGTATGCAGGAGGGCCTGACGCCGGAGATCATCGACCGGCTCTCGAAGGAAAAGGGCGATCCGGTCTGGATGCAGCAGTTCCGGCTGCAGTCGCTGCAGATCTATAACGAGATGCCGGTTCCGGACTGGGGGCCGTCCATCGAGGGACTGGATATGGACCACATTGCGACCTATGTTCGCCCCAAGACCGACATGAAAAGCGACTGGAAGGACGTCCCGCAGGATATTAAAGACACCTTTGAGCGTCTCGGCATCCCGCAGGCGGAGCGCAAATCGCTCGCCGGCGTCGGCGCACAGTACGATTCTGAGCTCGTGTACCACAACGTTAAGGACGAGGTGGCCGCGCAGGGCGTCGTCTATACCGATATGGAGAGTGCGCTCAAGGGCGAGTACGCCGACATGGTGCACAAGTATTTCATGAAGCTCGTCACGCCGCGCGATCATAAGTTCGCGGCGCTGCACGGCGCGGTCTGGTCCGGCGGCTCGTTCGTGTACGTGCCGAAGGGCGTGCAGGTGTCCATCCCGCTGCAGTCGTACTTCCGTCTGAACGCCAAGGGTGCGGGCCAGTTTGAGCATACACTCATCATTGTCGATGAGGGCGCGAGTCTGCATTTTATCGAGGGCTGCTCGGCGCCGAAATATAACGTTGCGAACCTCCACGCCGGCTGCGTGGAGCTGTACGTGAAGAAGAACGCCAAGCTGCGCTACTCGACCATCGAGAACTGGTCGAAAAATATGTATAACCTCAATACAAAACGCGCGCTCGTGGAAGAGGGCGGCGTGATCGAGTGGGTTTCCGGCTCGTTCGGGTCTCATGTCGGCTGCCTGTACCCGATGAGCGTGCTCAAAGGCGATAACTCCAAGATGGAATTCACCGGCGTCACGTTTGCCGGCGCGGGGCAGAACCTCGACACCGGTGCGAAGGTCGTGCACATTGGCAGGAACACGAGCTCGTATATGAACACGCGCTCGATCAGCAAGAGCGGCGGCATCAGCACATTCCGCAGCAGCGTCGTGGTGCAGAAGGGCGCCAAGCACGCAAAATCCTCCGTGTCCTGCCAGTCGCTGATGCTCGATTCCGAGTCCCGCTCCGATACCGTCCCGGCCATGGACATCCGCACGAAGGACGCTGCCGTCGGCCATGAGGCAAAGATCGGCAGCATCAGCAACGAGGCGGTGTTTTATCTCATGAGCCGCGGCATGAGCGAGGAGGACGCCCGTGCGCTGATCGTCAGCGGCTTTGCGGACAACGTCTCCAAGGAGCTGCCGCTGGAGTACGCGGTGGAAATGAACAATCTCATTCGTCTCGAGATGAAGGGCAGCATCGGCTGACCCACATTCCGAAAGGAGGGAATATCGTGAATACGAGTGAACAGCTGGTCGTCAACAAACTGCCGACCAGAACGTGGAACCATCTCCAGGTCAACGAAGCGACCATCCCGTGGAATGTGGCCGACACGGCCGATCTCGGGACGGATTCCTATGCAATTACAGCGGAAAATCAGGCGCAGCCGATGCACATCGACCTGACCGGTGCGGCCGGCTTCAGCCGCAAGCACATCGCGGTCGATGTGGCCGCCGGCGTGCAGGCAACGGCGTATATGGTGCTCGATACGCAGGGCAGCTTCGCCGTAGAAACGGCGTTCAAGCTCCACGATGCCGCGTCTCTTCGCCTTGTGCAGGTGCTCGGTGCGCAGGACAGCGCGCTGCTCTACGCCAAAACGGACGCCGACTGTGCGCCCGGCGCCGGCGTGGACATGACGCAGATCCTCATGGGCAGGGGCGACCTGTATTCGGACAATGACACGGAGCTTGTCGGCGACGGCAGCCGTTATTCGGCGCAGATCGGCTATCTCGGCCGCGGCAGCCAGACGATCGACGTCAACATCGTCGTCAACCACTACGGCAAAAACACCGAGTGCGAGATCGACACGTCCGGCGCGCTCAAGGACGCGGCGAAAAAAGTTTTCCGCGGCACGATCGATTTCAAGACCGGCTCGTCCAACTCCGTCGGCAACGAGAAGGAGACGGTGCTCATGCTTGGCGACGATGTTGTCAACAAGACGGTGCCGCTCATCCTCTGCGCCGAGGAAAACGTCGTCGGCAACCACGGCGCGACTATCGGTGAGCTCGATGACGAGACGCTGTTTTACTTTGAAAGCCGCGGCATCTCCCGCGCTCAGGCCGAAAACATCCTGGCCCGCGCCGCCATCGAGCGCTTTGCCCGCACGGTGGACGACGAGGCGCTGCGCACGCAGATTCTTCAGACGCTGGAGGAGGAACTCAACGATGACGTATGATTATAAGCGGGATTTTCCGATCTTTCAGCACACGGACGTCGCCTATATCGATAACGCGGCCACGGCGCAGCGCCCGCAGTGCGTGCTGGACGCGGTGGCGGATTTCTACCGCTGCCACAATGCGAACCCTCTGCGCGGGCTGTATCCGCTGAGCGTGGAGGCGACCGATATCTATGAGCAGGCGCGCGAGACCGTGCGCGATTTCATCGGGGCACGCTCGGCGCGTGAGATCGTCTTTACCCGCAACACGACCGAGAGCCTGAACCTCGTCGCCTACAGCTACGGCCTGACGCACGTCAAGGCGGGCGATGAGGTGCTCGTGTCTATCATGGAGCACCACAGCGATCTGCTGCCGTGGCAGATGGTCTGCCGCCAGACGGGCGCGGAGCTGAAGTTCATCGAGTGCGCGCCCGACGGCAGTGTGGATCTTCAGCAAATCGAATCGCTCATTACCGAGCGCACGAAGATCGTCGCCATGACGCAGGTGTCGAATGTTCTCGGCCGGAAGTACCCGGTCAAGGAAGTCGCCGCCATGGCGCACAAGAAGGGCGCGGTCATGGTCGTGGACGGCGCGCAGAGCACGCCGCATATGCCGGTGAATGTGCAGGAGTTGGGCGCGGATTTCTTCGCCTTCTCCGGGCACAAGGTCTTTGGCCCCATGGGCATCGGCGGGCTGTACGGCAGGGAGGACCTGCTCGAGGAAATGCCGCCGTTTCTCTCCGGCGGCGAGATGATCGAATCCGTCACGCGCACGGGCGCTGTCTATGCCGAGCTGCCGCATAAATTCGAGGCCGGTACGGTCAATGCCGCCGGCACGGCCGGTCTGGCTGCCGCCATCCAGTACGTGCAGAGCGTCGGCTTTGACACCATCCAGCAGCGCGAGCACGACCTGACGGCCAACGCCCTCGCGCGCGTGCTGGCCGTGCCGCACGTGCACGTGCTCGGTACGGACCGTCCGGAGGATCACAACGGCATCATCACGTTCACGGTCGACGGTGTGCACCCGCACGATATCAGCGAGATCATGGCGTCCGACGGCGTGAACATCCGCGCCGGCCACCACTGCGCGCAGCCGCTGCTCGCGCACCTCGGTCTGAACGCGACGGCGCGCGCCAGCTTTGCCTTTTATAACACCGATGAGGATGTCGACCGGTTCCTTGAGAGCCTCTCGACCCTGAGGGAGCGTATGGGATATGGAAAATAGAAGCTTCTATAATGAGATCCTGACCGAGCACAACATCCATCCGGAGTTCAAGCACGACATTCCGGACGCGGACATTGAGCTCGCGGGTGTGAACCCGAGCTGCGGCGACAACATCGTCCTCAAGCTCAAGACCGACGGCGATGTCATCACCGATGGCGGCTTTGTCGGCGACGGCTGCGCCATCTCGCAGGCGTCGGCCGATATCATGCTCGGCATGATCGTGGGGCAGAAGAAGGAAAAGGCGCTGGAAATGGGCCGCACCTTCCTGCGCATGATCCACGGCGAGGCGACCGAGGAAGAGATCGAGAGTCTCGAAGAGGCCTCGGCTCTCAAGGACATCGCGCATATGCCCGCGCGTGTGAAATGCGCCATGCTCGGCTGGCGCACGCTCTCGGAGGCGCTGACCGGCAAGGTCGAAGAATAAGCCGTTCCCGCCGCCGGCGGATGCCGATGCGGTGTCTGCCGGCGGCTTTCTGCACGCTGGAAATCCCCGGTTTGACAGCGTGCGCCTGTGGGATTATGATAAGACATCCTCTTGACGGCAGGTGCTGTGTATGACTGATTTTGAACCCGCTCTTCTGCTGCGCATCCGTGCGCTCGCGGCTGCGCAGCCGCGCGTGCTTGTCGCCATCGACGGCCGCTGCGCCGCCGGAAAGACCACGCTGGCCGCGTCCCTGCAGGCACAGTTGGCGTGCAATGTGTTTCATATGGACGACTTTTTCCTCCGCCCGGAGCAGCGCACGCCCGAGCGCCTGCGTCAGCCGGGCGGCAATGTGGACTTCGAGCGTTTCCTGACTGAGGTGCTCCGTCCGCTGCGCGATGGCGCGCCGGTGACGTATCGCCCTTATGACTGCCGAACGCAGCAGCTGTGCGCGCCGGTTCACGCGGAGGCAAGGCCGGTCAATCTCATCGAGGGGTCCTATTCCTGCCATCCGGTGCTGTGGGATCTTTATGACCTGCACGTGTTCCTCTCGGTCGGCCCGGAGGAGCAGCGCCGCCGCATTGCTGCGCGCAATGGTGAAAAAATGCTGCCGATGTTTACAAACGTCTGGATCCCGATGGAGGAGACGTACTTTGCGCGGTTTCAAGTCGCGGAGCGCGCCGACCTTTGCCGGGAAAATTGAATCAGCCTGCGGATGACCGCGCGGGGCTTGTGTCCCGCGCGGTTTTGTGCTACATTAAAAGAACATATACGAAGTGAATTTTCACAGAAAGGCGGGAGCTACATGGATGTTCTGCGTTTCAAACAGGCCAACTGCAAAAACTGCTACAAATGCGTCCGGTTCTGCCCGGTCAAGTCCATCCGCGTCTATCAGGGTCACGCACAGATCATTTCCAGCGACTGCATTCTCTGCGGCAACTGCGTGTCCGTCTGTCCGCAGCACGCCAAGGAGGACATCAGCGACGTCGCGCAGATCCAGGAACTGATCGCGTCCGGCCAGCAGGTCGTTGTGAGCGTCGATTCCTCCTACATCGCCTATTTTGATACTCCTGGTTTTGCGGGCATCGCCGAGCCGCTCAAAAAGCTCGGCTTTGCAGCGGCGCACGAGACGGCGGAGGGCGCCTACCTGGTCAAGAAGGAGCTGGAAAAGCTCGCCGCCCAGCCGGGTGATGCGCCAATCATTACGTCCGGCTGTTCGACGATCGTGCTCTATGTGGAAAAGCACCTGCCGGAGGCACTGCCGTATCTGGCCCCGGTGCTCTCACCGATGCAGGCGCACGCCGTGCTGCTGCGCAAGCGCTATCCCGGCGCGACCATTGTCTATGTCAGCCCCTGCATTTCCAAGAAAGAGGAGACGACGCGCTTTGAGAGCGTCGGCGCCGACTATGATATTACGTTCACGGAACTCGAGGACTGGATGCACGAGGCCGGCGTTGCCGTCAACCCCAATGTGCCGGCGGATGAGCCGCTGCTCTCGCGCGGCTACACGATCACGAACGGCGTTCTGCATTCCATGTCGCTCGATTCCGGGCGCGATTATCTGTTCCTCGACGGTCTGGACGACAGCATTCAGACGCTCAAGAGCGTCGTCAACGGTGAACTGCGCAACTGTTTCATTGAAATCGCCGCCTGCCACGGCAACTGTGTCGGCGGCCTTGCTTTCCGGCAGAAGCACACGAACCTGCTCGAGTCGCGCCGCCGCGTGATCAAGAGCGCCGGCGGCGGAAAAAACTTTGACATTCAGGAGCCGGTGGATATGCGCCGTGTGCTCGTGGACAAGAAGCACCCGACCGACCTGCCGCCCGAGTCCGTCATCAACGGCATCCTGCGCAAGATGGGCAAATTCAGCCCGGCGGATGAACTCAACTGCGGCCTGTGCGGCTATCGCACCTGCCGCGACAAGGCCATCGCCGTCTATGAGGGCCGCGCCGAGATCAGCATGTGCATGCCGTACATGAAAGAGCGCGCCGAGACCTATTCCGAGAAGATCATCAACGTCTCGCCGGAAGGCATCGTCACCGTCGGCAAGAAGCTGAAGGTCAAGCAGATCAACAAGGCTGCCTGCAAGATCTTCGGCATCAAGGATCCGGCGGACATCATCGGATATCCGGTGTCGCGCATCATGGATGAGTACGACTTCGTGAAGATGATCAGTCAGGACGAGACACAGGTCACGGACGAGGTCTTTCTCGCTGACTACAACGTCTATCTCGAGCGCATCTTCATCTGCGACCCGGAGCGGACACTCTTTACCTGCATCATGCGTGACGTGACCAAGGCGCGCCAGCGCCGCAACAAGATCCAGAAGACGAAGATCCATGCGGCCGATCTGGCGGACGATATCATTGCAAACCAGCTGCGCATCGTCCACGAGATCGCAAGTCTGCTCGGTGAAACGGCAGCGGAGACCAAGGTGGCTGTGCATGATCTGAAGGAAGCCATCATGCTTGATGAGGACGGCGATGATGATGCGTAAACGAACGAATCGCTGCAGGAACACGGTCTGGGACATCAGCGTCATCAGCCGCAACAAAAACGGGGAGACGCTCTGCGGTGACCAGTGTGCGCTCGAATGGGACGACAATGACGCGACAGTCATCCTCTCCGACGGTCTCGGCAGCGGCGTCAAGGCCAACATCCTCTCCACGCTGACAACGACCATGCTCACGACCATGCTCAAGGGCAACGTGCCGATCGACGAGTGCGTTACGACCGTGGCGGAAACGCTGCCCATGTGTAAGGAGCGCAAGCTCGCCTATGCGACCTTTACGATCCTGCAGACGGCCGGCACCCGCGCACGCCTGATCCAGTATGACAACCCGAACGCTGTGTTCGTGCACAACGGCGCGATCGGGAAATACAACTATTCCGTCAACTTCATTCAGGAAAAGGAGCTGCACGAGAGCTACCTGCATTTTGACGTGGGCGATATGCTTGTACTCTTCAGCGACGGCGTGTCGGAGGCCGGGCGCGGCGTGACGACGGACGCCGGTTGGGCGCGGCAGGACATTGAGGATTTTATCCTGCGCAATTATTCACCCACCGTCTCTTCACAGCGCATGGCGGCCAGTATCCTCTCGACCGTCAAGACGCTGGACATGGACGCTATGCATGATGATACGACTGTTGTTGTCGCGCGCCTGCGTGAGCGTTGTCCGGTCAACGTCATGATCGGCCCGCCCGAGAGCAAGGATGATGATCTGAGCACCATGCGCCTGTTTTTCGGCAAGGATGGCAAGCATGTTGTCTGCGGCGGCACCACGGCCAACGCTGTCGCGTCATATCTGGGCGTAAAGGTGCACACGCTGCCCGGCAGCGGCACGGAGGAGGTGCCGCCGATGAGCGAGATCCACGGTGTGGATCTGACGACCGAGGGCGTCGTTACGGTCAATGTGACGATGAAACGCATCAAGGACTACCTCGCGGATGGCATGTACACGCTCGAGCTCGCCCGCATGAAGGACGGCGCGTCCAAGCTCGCGCTCGTACTGCTCGAGGAGGCGACGGAGGTCAATGTCCTCTTCGGCAACGCGAGCAACCTCGCCCAGCAGGATACGGAGTTCAGCTTTGAGCGCAAGCTGCAATTGGTGCAGGAGCTGCGCGATATGCTGACTCTGGCCGGAAAAACAGTAAAAATGAGCATCTGCTGACAGATGCGAAATCATCACGGAGTGACCCTAACGAATGAAAATCCGAACTTTTTTTGCAGTATTGCTGTGTAAGCTTGCACGCGGGCTGCTGCGGCTGCTGCGCCGCGGCGGCACGGCGTTTCCCGGCCGCGTGGCGCTGAAAGTATACCCGCAGGTACTCGGCGTGCTCTCGCGGGGGGTGCGCGTTATCCTCGTCACCGGCACGAACGGCAAGACGACCAGCTCGCGCATGATCGAGCAGGCATTCGCCGATGCGGGCCTCAATTACTTTGCCAACCGCTCGGGCGCGAACCTCATCTCCGGCATCACGGCGGAGTTTGCCATGCACAGCACCCTGACCGGCAGGCCAAAGTGCCAGTTTGCCGTCATTGAGTGCGATGAGGCTGCATCCAAGACCGTGCTCAAGTACCTCAAGCCGGAGGTCATCGTGGCCACGAACGTGTTCCGCGACCAGCTCGACCGCTACGGTGAGATCACGCACACGCTCAATAACATCATCGAGGGCATCCGCCACACGCCGGAGAGCGTTTTGTGCATCAATGCCGACTGCTCACTCATCGCGTCCATCCCGGCGCAGGTGCCGAACCCGGTTGTGCGCTTTGGCGTGAATGTGCCGCTCGGCGGTGACGACCTGACGGAGATCTCCGACGCGCCGCACTGCATCCACTGCAAGACGGAATATGTCTACGACTACCGCACGTACGGCCATCTCGGCGCGTTCCGCTGCCCGAAGTGCGGCTACCACCGCGAAGCCCCGCAGGTCGCCGTCACGGCGGTTCAGAACCTCGGCGTGGACACGAGCGATGTCACCATGGCCATCGGCGGACAGGAGTACGCCGTGCACATCAACCTGCCGGCAGCTTATAACATCTACAATGCCGTCGGGTCGGCGGCTGCGCTGTACGCATTCGGCTTCACACCGGAGGCGATCGTGCACGCGCTCGGCGCGTTCGGCTGCGGCTTTGGCCGTATGGAGAAATTCGACCTGCGCGGCACGCCCGGGCGCATGATGCTCGTGAAAAACCCCGCGGGCTGCAACCAGACCATGCGCTATCTCGCCGGGCTGAACGAGGACGCGACGTTTGTCGTCTGCCTCAACGACCGGGACGCCGACGGTACGGACATCTCGTGGATCTGGGACGCGGACTTTGAGCGGCTCGCCGCCATGGGCGAGCATCTTCGCCACGTGTTCGTGTCCGGAACGCGCGCCGACGAGCTGCGCCTGCGCCTGAAGTATGCGGGCGTGGACGAGACGAAAATTCAGGTGTATTATGACTATGACCCGCTGATCGACGCCATGTGCGCGTCGGAATACCCGGTGTTCATCATGCCGACGTATACGTCCATGCTGGATCTGCGCGGCCGGCTGCAAAAGCGGCTCGGCGGAAAGGAGTTCTGGGAATGAGCGAGAAGACCCTGCGCATCTGCCACCTGTACCCGGATCTTCTGAACCTCTATGGCGACCGGGGCAACATTCTCTGCATGCGCCGCCGTCTGGAGTGGCGCGGCATCGGCGCCGAGGTGACGGAGGTCACGGTCGGCGAGCAGGCGGATTTTACGCAGTTTGACCTGTTTTTCATCGGTGGCGGTCAGGATTTCGAGCAGGAGGTGCTCCTGTCTGACCTGAAAGCCGGAAAGGGCAGCGAAATCAAGGCTGCCATCGCCGACGGCAAAACGTTTCTGACCATCTGCGGCGGCTACCAGATGCTCGGCAGCTACTACCGCACGTGGGACGGCAAGCAGTGCGACTTTATCGGCGCAATCGACTACTACACCGTCGGCTCGAAGGAGCGTATGATCGGCAACTTCCTCTTTGAGTGCCTGCCGGAGTCCGGCGGCAGCACGGTCGTCGGCTTTGAAAACCACAGCGGCAAGACCTATCTTGGCAGCGGCGTGTCGCCGCTCGGCAAGGTGCTCGTCGGCGGCGGCAACAACGGGGAGGACGGCTATGAGGGCGTACGCTATCAAAATGTCTTCGGCACATACAGCCACGGCCCGGTCCTGCCGAAGAACCCCGCGTTTTGTGACCATTTGCTTACGACAGCGCTGCAGCAGCGCTATCCGAATCTGGAACTCCAGCCGCTGGACGATGCGGCCGAGCTCGCCGCGCACAATACTATGCGCGACCGGCTGCTGAAAAAATAACTGCATGGAAAATGGGCGCATCCGTCTGGATGCGCCCACCGTGCGTTTTCGGTTAGAAATCTTCAGGGATCGGAATGTCCGCGCGCGGCACCTTGTCCCAGGAAAAGTCCGCTGCCAGCTCGATTGCCGTCACCGGCGCGTCCGTTGGCCGCAGACCCGCGAGCTTGGCGAGCTTTCCGGTCAACTGCTCGGGTGTGTATTTCTGCCGCAGGGCCTCCATGTTCAGGTCGCCCTCGCGCTTGGAGAGCTTGCGCCCGTCCGGCGCGACGAGCAGCGGCGCGTGTGCGTATTCCGGGGCCTTGCCGCCGAGCGTTCCCATCAGCCAGATCTGCCGCGGTGTGGAGTCGAGTAGGTCGCGTGCGCGCACAACGCGCGTGATGCCCATGTCGAGATCGTCCACGCTTACGGCGAGCTGGTAGGCGAACACGCCGTCCGAGCGCCGGATGAGAAAATCGTCGCGCCCGTGCCGCAGTTCGGCTGCCTGCAGACCGTAGTGCGCGTCAACGAAGGCAATGTCCGCGTCCGTGACCGCAAGCTTTTTCGCCGCGCGGCGACCCATGCGCAGGCGCTTTTGCACCTCCTGCTCTGACAGCGTCCGACAGGGGCAGCCGGCCTCGCGCGGCTCGCCGGGGTGCGGTGCGCTCGCGGCCAGACGCTCTGCGCGGCTGCAATAGCAGTCATACACCATGCCGCGCTCGGTCAATGCATCCAGCGCGGCGGCGTAGCGCTGTGCGCGCGCGCCTTGACGGCAGTCCTGCGAGCCGGGGCACCAGCCCTCGTCCCAGTCGAGCCCAAGCCAGAGGAGGTCGTCGGCCATCAGGTCAGCATAGTGCTCCCAGCTGCGCTCCGGGTCGAGATCCTCAAGGCGGAACACCATCGTCCCGCCGCGTGCGCGCACGTCCAGCCATGCAAGCAGAAATGTCAGCATATTGCCCAGATGCAGCCGCCCGCTCGGGCTGGGTGCGAAGCGGCCGCGGATCGTGTTATCCGGCATCGGTCATCCCTCCGGTTTCATTCTGAGAGCATTATAGCATAACCCCGCCGGTTGGCAACGCTTTTGCGCCAAATCCCTTGAAACTATGCGGGAAATCGGATATAATAAAGTGTTATTATCAGCGGAGGAATGTCTCATGGCGAAATCATCCATCGAAAAAACGAATGTCATGCGCCTGCTCGACCAGAAGAAGGTGCCCTACACGCCGCACACATATCCGCACGGCGACGATGCGGTGGACGGCGTGACCGTCGCACAGATGACGGGCATGGACCCGGCGAAGGTGTTCAAGACGCTGGTTGCCCGCGGCGCGAGCAAGACGCCGTACGTGTTCGTCATTCCGGTCGCGTGCGAGCTCGACCTCAAGAAAGCGGCGAAGGCCGTGGGGGAGAAGTCCATTGCCATGCTGCATGTGTCCGAGCTTACGCCCCTGACGGGCTACGTGCGCGGCGGCTGCTCGCCGGTCGGCATGAAAAAGCAGCTGCGCACGGTCTTTGCTTCTCAGGCGCTCGCGCAGGAGACCATCCTTGTCAGTGCCGGCAAGATCGGCTATCAGGTCGAGGTCGCGCCGCAGGCGCTCATCGCGCTCGTGCGTGCGGGCACGGCGGAGTTGACCATAGAATCCTAAGCAACCACGGAGGCACCCATGCGGGATCATATCGTAATCAAAGGCGCGCGGGAGAACAATCTCAAGAACATTGATGTGGAAATTCCGCGCGATGCACTGGTCGTCATGACCGGCCTGTCCGGCTCGGGCAAGTCGAGCCTTGCGTTCGACACCATCTTTGCCGAGGGACAGCGGCGCTATATGGAGAGCCTCTCGTCGTATGCACGGCAGTTTCTCGGGCAGATGGACAAGCCCGATGTCGACTCCATCGAGGGCATGAGTCCGGCCATTTCCATTGACCAGAAGACCACCAGCAGAAATCCGCGCTCGACCGTCGGCACGGTCACGGAGATCTACGACTATCTGCGTCTGCTCTGGGCGCGCGTCGGCGTGCCGCACTGCCCGAAGTGCGGCAAGGAGATCCGCCGCCAGACGGTCGACCAGATCGTCGATCAGATCGCGGCGCTGCCGCAGGCGACGCGCGTGCAGATCTTGGCGCCGGTCATCCGTGCACGTAAGGGCGAGCACCAGAAGGTGTTCGACGATGCCCGCCGCGGCGGGTATGTGCGCGTGCGCGTGGACGGCAGCATCTACGACCTTACGGAGACGATCCCGCTCGATAAAAACCGCAAGCACAATATCGAGATCGTGGTCGACCGCGTCGTCATCCGCCCGGATCAGAACCGCCGCCTGACCGACGCCGTGGAGATCGCGTCCGCGCTCTCCGGTGGTCTCGTGCTGGCAGACATCCCGGAGGAAAAGCGCGAGATCCTCTTCTCACAGAACTACGCCTGCGACGACTGCGGCATCTCGATCGAGGAGCTCACGCCGCGGATGTTCTCGTTCAACAGCCCCTACGGCGCGTGTCCGACCTGCGGCGGCCTTGGCACGCGGCTGCGCATCGATCCGGCGCTCATCATTCCGGACCCGTCGAAGTCCATCCTCGACGGCGGTATCACCGCGAGCGGCTGGAACGGCGTCAAAGATGAGAGCATCAGCCGGATGTATTACGACGCACTGGCGGAAAAATATCACTTTGACCTTGCAACGCCCATCGGCGACCTGCCGGAGCACGTGCGCGAGATCCTGCTCTACGGCACGGGGGATGAAGAGCTCACCCTGCATTATGATACCAACCGCGGTGTCGGCGTGCTGCGCCGCCCGTTTGAGGGCATCGTCTGCAACCTTGAGCGCCGCTATCAGGAGACGCAGAGCGATGCCATGCGTGCATCGCTCGAGGACTGCATGGCAGAGACGGCCTGCCCGGACTGCCACGGCGCGCGGCTGCGGCCGGAGGTGCTGGCCGTCACGGTCGGCGGACGGAATATCTCGGAGTTCACTGCACTGCCGATCACGGAGGAGCTGGCGTTTCTCGACCGGCTCACGCTCAGCGAGAAGGATGCGCAGATCGCCGAGAGCATTTTGCGCGAGGTGCGCTCGCGCCTGCATTTTCTGCAGAGCGTCGGATTGCAGTACCTGACGCTCGCGCGCTCGGCGTCCACGCTGTCCGGCGGCGAGAGCCAGCGCATCCGGCTCGCAACGCAGATCGGCTCGTCGCTCATGGGCGTGCTGTATATTCTGGATGAGCCGTCCATCGGCCTGCACCAGCGCGACAATGAAAAGCTGCTGGCCACGCTGCGCGAGCTGCGTGATCTCGGCAACACGCTCATCGTTGTCGAGCACGACGAGGACACCATGCGTGCGGCAGACTATCTCATCGATATCGGCCCGGGTGCGGGCGTGCACGGCGGGGAAGTGGTCTGTGCCGGTACGCCGGAGGAGGTCGCGCGCTGCGAGCGCTCCATCACCGGGCAGTATCTGTCCGGCAAAAAGAAGATCCCCGTGCCCGCGCAGCGCCGCACCGGAAACGGTCACGCGCTCGTGATCCGCGGCGCGACCGAGCACAACCTCAAGCACGTGGACGTGCAGATCCCGCTTGGCGTCATGACGTGCGTGACCGGCGTGTCCGGCAGCGGCAAATCCTCGCTCGTCAACGAGGTGCTGTATAAAACGCTTGCGGGCAAGCTCAACCATGCGAAGCTCCGTCCCGGGAAATGCGACGGCATTGACGGTGTGGAGTATCTGGACAAGATCATCAATATCGACCAGAGTCCCATCGGCCGCACGCCGCGCTCCAATCCGGCGACGTATACCGGCCTGTTTGACGATATCCGCAGCCTTTTCGCCTCCACGCAGGACGCGAAGCTGCGCGGCTACAGCGCCGGGCGCTTCTCGTTCAACATTCGCGGCGGCCGCTGCGAGGCCTGCTCCGGCGACGGCCTGCTGAAGATCGAGATGAACTTCCTGCCGGATGTTTACGTCCCGTGCGAGGTCTGCAAGGGCAGGCGCTACAACCGCGAGACGCTCGAGGTGCACTATAAGGGCAAGAATATTGCCGAGGTGCTGGACATGACCGTCGAAGAGGCACTCGCATTTTTTCAGAACCAGCCGAAGATCCGCGACCGGCTGCAAACGCTCATGGATGTCGGCCTCGGCTATGTCAGGCTCGGTCAGCCGTCCACAACGCTCTCCGGCGGCGAGGCGCAGCGCATCAAGCTCGCGACGGAGCTCTCCAAGCGCAGTACCGGCCGGACGATCTACGTGCTCGATGAGCCGACGACCGGTCTGCACGTGGCGGACGTCGCGCGCCTGATCGATATTCTCAATCGTCTGACCGACGCGGGCAACACGGTGCTCGTCATTGAGCACAACCTGCACGTCATCAAGGTGGCCGATCATATCATCGATCTCGGTCCGGAGGGCGGCGACGCGGGCGGCAGCATCGTCTTTACCGGCACACCGGAAGATTGCGCGCGCTGCGCCGAGAGCTACACCGGCCAGTTTTTGAAAAAAGAACTCGAAAGTTAACGGCCAAGCCCCTTTTCTCATACGCTGAAAGGAGAGGGGGGCGGTGAACATGGTCATTCAGATCACCTTATGCGTTCTACTGATCCTGGGCTTTGCCTGGCTGCTGTGGATGCTGGGCTGCGCGCTGCTCACGCCGGTGCGCTCCGGCAGGGACACGCGCATTACGCTCGTCGTGCAGGCGCGCGGGGACGCGCCGGAGCTGGAAAATCTTCTGCGCGGCGCGTTGTGGCTGCGCGAGAGCGGCACGGCCGCGGCGGACATTCTGCTCGTGGACTGCGGCCTGACGGAGGAGGCGGCCACGCTGGCCGAGCGGCTGGCGCGGCAGTGCGAAGATCTGAAACTGTGCAATACAGAGGAAATTTGCCAATGGATGCAAACACCAATCCAATAGAATTATGCGGCACCGTCGCGGCGGTCATCTATCAGAACGAGGAAAACGGCTACACCGTGCTCAAGCTTGACGTGGATGACGGCAGCCAGGCGATGGTCGTCGGCTGCATTCCGTACGCCGTGCCGGGCGAGTCGATGATCGTTACCGGCAGCTGGATGACGCACCCGGCGCACGGCCAGCAGTTCAAGGCCGAGTTTGCCGAGCGCACCATGCCGGAGACGGCAGATGCGATCTATGCCTACCTTGCCGGACGCGCCGTGCGCGGCATCGGCCCGGCGACGGCGTCACTGATGGTGTCGCGCTTCGGTGCCGACACGCTCAACGTGCTCGAATACGAGCCGGAAAAGCTCTGCACGATCAAAGGCATCAGTCTCTCCAAGGCCAAGGCCATGTCGGCAAATTTCCGCCGTCAGGCCGGTATGCGCCGCCTGATCGAGTTTCTGGCCTCGGCGAACATCCGCCCGGTCATTGCCCTGCGGATGTACCAGTATTACGGGGATGATGCGCTCCAGCTCGTGCAGGACAACCCTTACATACTCGTTTCGGACGCCATCGGCGCCACGTTTCAGGAGGCGGACGCGCTGGCGCTCGGCCACGGGTTTGACGACCAGAGCGCAGAGCGTGTCGCCGCGGCGACGCTGTATGAGCTCGCCTATAACGCCGTGCGCGGCCATTGCTTCATCTCGTACCGCAACCTGTTGGCGGCGACGTCGCAGCTCAGCGGCGTGCCGGACGAGCTGGTCGCCGAGAGCGTGGACACGCTCGTGCAGAGCGGCGAACTGGTGCGCGAGCGCGTCGCCGGGTGCGACGGATGCTATCTCGCGCGTCTGCACGAGGCGGAGGCCTACACGGCCGAGCGCCTGCTTGCCATGACGCAGACGGAGTACCGCCGCATGCCGGACACGGAGCAGATCGCCGCGCGCATTGAAGCGCAGCTCGGTCTGACCTTTGCCGACCAGCAAAAGGAGACGCTGCGCCTCGCCTGCCAGCATCAGGTCATCGCCATCACCGGCGGCCCCGGCACAGGCAAGACGACCTCCATCCGCGCGATTCTCGCGCTGTTTGATGTGCTCAAGCTCGACACGCAGCTCGCCGCCCCGACGGGCCGCGCCGCCAAGCGCATGAGCGAGCTGACCGGCCGGAGCGCGCAGACGATCCACCGCCTGCTCGAGGCCGGCATGAGCGACGACCATCAGGACATCACTTTCCGGCGCGACGAGGACGACCCGCTCGAGTGCGACGCCGTCATCCTCGACGAGTGCTCCATGGTGGACATTTCGCTCATGTGCGCGCTGCTGCGCGCCATGCGCCATGAGTGCCGGCTCATCCTCGTGGGCGATGCCGACCAGCTTCCGTCCGTTGGACCGGGCAACGTCTTTTCGGACATCATCCGCAGCGGCGTCGTGCCGACCGTGCGCCTGACGGAGATCTTCCGTCAGGCCGCCGGCAGCAGCATCGTCTCCTACGCGCACGCGATCAACCGCGGCGAGCACCCGAAGCTTTCGCAAAACAGTGGGGACTTCTTCTTCCTCCGGCGTGCGGATGCGCAGAAGGCCGCCGACACGGTCGTCGAGCTGTGCCGGACGCGGCTGCCGAACAACATGAAGATCCCGCCGTCCGACATTCAGGTGCTCACGCCGACGCGCAAGTATGACACCGGTATGGCGGCACTGAATGTGCGCCTGCAGGCGGCGCTCAACCCGCCGTCGCCCGAGAAGAAGGAGCGGCGCTTCGGCGAGACCGTCTTTCGCGAGGGCGACCGCGTCATGCAGATCCGCAATGACTATGACATCGTGCTCAAAAACCCGGACGGTACGACCGCCGGAACGGGCGTCTATAACGGCGACGTCGGTCAGATCACGGCCATCGACCCGCAGACGGAGACGCTCGCCGTGTGCTACGACGGAAAGACCGCGACCTACGGCTTTGAGATGCTCAACGAGCTCGAGCACGCCTGGGTCATGACGGTGCACAAATCGCAGGGCAGCGAGTACCGCGCTGTTGTGCTCTGTATCGGCAGGGCCGGGCCCATGTTGCTCACGCGCAGCGTACTCTACACGGCCATCACGCGCGCCAAGTCCCTGCTCATCATCGTCGGCGACGAGGGCGCGGCCTATCACATGATCGACAACCAGACGCAGACCCGCCGCTACAGCGGTCTGCGCGCCCGGCTCTGCGGGGAGTGCGGTGCGATATGAAGGTGGTCACATTCCTGCTCGACCTGCTCTATCCGCCGCGGTGCGCATTCTGCCATGATTTTCTCGAGACGAGCGGCGACGGCCTCTGCGCGCACTGCAAGACAGGTCTGCCCTTTGCACAAAACGGCGGGCGGCAGCACTTTCCATTTATCCCTGCGTGTGTTTCGCCGCTCAATTACGAGGGCAATGTGCGTGAATCGCTCCTGCGCTACAAATTCGGCGGCGCGACGGGGTACGCCAAGGTCTACGGCCGCCTCGTTGCCGGCACGGTGCGCGCAGAGCTGGCGGGGGAGTATGACCTCGTCACGTGGGTGCCGCTGAGCCGCAGGAGACTGCGCGAGCGCGGGTACGATCAGGCGCGTCTGCTGGCGAAAGCGACGGCGAAGGAGCTCGGCCTTCCGCTCACGCCGACGCTGCATAAGCAGCGCAACACGCAGCCGCAGTCCGGCACGGGCGACGCTGCCAAACGCCGCGCGAACATCACCGGCGCCTACCGCATGAAGCGGGGCGCGGACGTGGCGGGAAAGCGCGTCCTGCTCATCGACGATATCGTCACGACCGGCGCCACGCTCTCCGAGTGCGCGCGTGTGCTCGGCAAGGCGGGCGCGGAGCAGGTGGTGTGCGCCACGGTCGCGCGCTCCGCTGACTAAAACAGCCGCCGGACGGCTACGATTGACTATAACATCCGCTGTGCGGATGATACAGGAGTTTTGCTTTATGATGATTTTTGAACGTGACATTGCCATCGACCTCGGCACGACCAACATCCGCGTGTTCGTGCGCGGCAAGGGCATCATGCTGCGCGAGCCGTCCATCGTGGCGGTCGACAAGTACACCGGCCGCATGCTCAAGGTTGGTCAGGACGCGCAGAAGATGCTCGGCCGCACACCGGCGAACATCGTGGCCATCCATCCGATCAGTGCGGGCGTCATCTCGGACTATGACATGACGGCGCTCATGCTCAAGGAGCTGCTCTCGCGCGTGACGTCGTTCAGCCTCTTCAAGCCGCGCGTGCTCGTCACCGTGCCGAGCAGCGTGACCGGTGTGGAGGAGCGCAACGTCATCGACGCCGTCATCGAGGCCGGCGCACGCAAGGTGTACCTCGTGGAGTCCGCCGTGGCCACGGCGGCCGGTGCGGGCGCGGATATCTCCAAGCCGGACGGCCATCTGGTCATCGACATCGGCGGCGGTACGACGGAGGTTGCGGTCGTCTCGCTCGGCGGCGTGGTCGAGAGCGAGTCGATCAAGACCGCCGGCGACGCCTTTGACGAGGCGATCGTGCGCTATGTGCGCCGCAAGCACAACATTCTCATCGGCAAGCGCACGGCCGAGGAGCTCAAGATCGGCATCGCGTGCCTCGTCCCGCGCGCCGAGGTCGGCATTCAGGAGGTCAAGGGCCGCTGCCTGACGACTGGCCTGCCGAAATCCGTGAAGATCAGCTCCGTCGAGCTCGTCGAGGCCATCGCCGAGCCCGCGCGCGACATTCTCGAGACCATCCACATGGTGCTTGAGCGTACGCCGCCGGAGCTCGTGGCCGATGTGGCGCAAAACGGCATCATCATGGCCGGCGGCGGCAGCCTGATCTACGGTTTCGACCAGCTCGTGGAAAAGGACACCGGCATCCGCACGACCGTCGTGGACGACGCGCTCTCGTGCGCGGCGTTCGGCAGCGGCAAGATGCTCATGAATCTCAACGACATGCAAGACGGTATGGTCAATCTCGCGCGCAAGCGCCAGATGAAGGCATAAACACAAAGGCCGGACATCCCCGGCCTTTTTCTGCCATGTATTATCACACTTTGAACGAGGAGCTGCGCCGCCGCTTCGGCTGCAAGGTCTATAAGCTCGCGCTCGACGGCGGCTTTACCTGTCCGAACCGGGACGGGACTATCGGTGCGCGCGGCTGTATTTTCTGCGCCGGGGACGGTTCCGGTGCCTTCGCCGCTGACCGCGCACTGGACATCCCGCAGCAGATCGAGGCGGCCAAGATGCGCGTGGCCGGTAAAAACGGCGGCGGTAAATACATTGCCTATTTTCAGAACTTCACGAACACTTATGGCAGCCTCGCGCGCATGGAGCAACTGTTCACGCAGGCGCTTGCGCCGGAGGACGTTGTGGCGCTGTCGGTCGCCACGCGGCCGGACTGCCTGCCGGATGCTGTGATCGCGCTGCTGCAGCGGCTGAACACGGAAAAGCCCGTCTGGGTCGAGCTCGGCCTGCAGACTATCCATCCGCAGAGCGCGGCCTATATCCGCCGCGGCTACGATCTGCCAGTGTTTGACGGTGCGGTCCGCCGTCTCCGCGCGGCCGGTCTGGAGGTCATTGTGCACCAGATCCTCGGCCTGCCGGGGGAGACGGATGCGCAGATGGTGCAGACCGCGCGTTATATCGGTCAGAGCGGGGCGCAGGGCATCAAGCTGCACCTGCTGCATGTGCTGCGCGGCACGGATCTGGCGGCGGATTATGCTGCCGGAAAGTTCGAGGTGCTCACGCCGGAGCACTATATCGACCTGCTGGAGCAGTGTCTGTGCGTCCTCCCGCCGGAGGTAGTTATCCACCGCCTGACCGGCGACGGCGCCAAGCGTGACCTCATCGCGCCGCTCTGGAGCGCGGACAAAAAGCGCGTGCTCAATGCGATCCACGCAGCTTTCGCGCGCGACGATCTGGTGCAGGGCTCGGAACTGTAACGTTATTTCAGGTGCTGACTATGAGAAGAGAAACAGATTTTATTCATGGAATATGCGAATTCTGCAGGCGAATGGATTCGGCATATCCAGGCGCTCCAAAAGATGATATTGAAGTTAAACTCGTGGAGCATATTTCGTGCCGGGAGTTCCTTGCCTTGAGGGGTTTTGCGCGAGATTTGTGTACTGGCATTTCGAGATTTTTGGCATATTCACGCGAAAACGAAACTGTCTCCATCGCCATGCGTATCAAAGACCACGGACTCTATTTGTGCAATTATTACGACCGGCAAAAGTCATACGGAACCATTGCCGCGGCTGATAGAGAAAAAGCTTTCTCAAACGTGAAATGGCTTTTCAGAAGGAAGCTGTGTGCATCACATTCGACCGGTATCACAGGCTTGTTCCGGACATTCTCGCAGCTTTTGCATTATCAAGTGCTGACGGATGCTGCCGGGAATGAACTGCTTTGTTTATGCGATGACCATAGAAAGACCATTCCGCTTTCCGTAGAGGACAAAACGGCATATGAGGCTGGAAACAACCACGAGCATTTGTTGGACGATATTTCGGACGAAGCGTTTTCTGAACTTGTTGCAGACGCACCTGTTCTTTGCAGGCTCATCTATTGCAATATCAAGATGCAGTATCCGCAGAGAAAGCTTGCAGTTTATGTTGCAGTAAGCCGCCATGATTCCCTCACGATTCGTTTCCATCAGGTGTGGACGGGAGAACCTCCGTACTATGATCCGGAAGATTTTTCATCCGGGGATGAACGCGTTTTTTCTGTCATCGACTAGGCGCTTTATAAAAATACTGCGGGCGGTGCATCAGCACCGCCCGCAGCTTATATAATTTGCCGTGATGAACTGTGGTAATGTATCGACCGAGGAAATCAAATCTTACTGTTGAGCCAGTCGAGGATATCGGCATAGACCTCGTCCTTGTTGAGCTCATTGAGCATCTCGTGGCGGCCGTCCTTATAGAGCTTGAGCTTTACGTCCTTGCAGCCGACCTTCAGGAAGCGGTTATAGACCTTCTTGACGCCCTCGCCGTAGTTACCGACCGGGTCGCCGTCGCCGGCCATGAAATAGACCGGTGTGGCCTTGTTCATCTTGTTGAGGTTTTCCGTCTTCCAGATATACTGCAGGCCGCCCATCATATCATGGAACATGCCGGCGGTCGCCATCGCGCCGCAGAGCGGGTCGGCGATGTACTGATCCACGATCGCTTCGTCGCGGGTGAGCCAGTCGAGCTTTGTGCGCACGTGGTCATATTTCTTGTTATAGCTGCCGAAGGCAAGCTTGTCGAGCGTGGGGCTGTGATACATGGGGCCGTTGTCGATCATCTCGAGCTTTGCCATGAGCTTGCCGGCGGCGACGACGGCGGCCGGGTTCTGGCCGGTGCCGCTGATGATGACACCCTTGAGCCCCTCCGGATGGTCAATAATATAGGTGCGGGTCAGGAAGCTGCCCATGCTGTGGCCGAACAGGAAGTAGGGGACGTCGGGATACTTGGCGGCGGTCAGCTTATGGAGCTGATCCATGTCGCTCACGACATCGTTCCAGCCGTCCTTTTCCGCGAAGAAGCACAGCTCCTGCTCGTTTTCGGCGGTCTTGCCGTGGCCGAGGTGGTCGTTTGCGACGACGACAAAGCCGTGATTGGCCAGAAACTCCATGAATGGGGCGTAACGATAGATATGCTCGGCGACGCCGTGCGCGATCTGCAAAACGGCGCGGACTTCGCCGTCGGGGGTGCATTCTCTTGCAAATACCTTGTGTTTCCCGTCAGTGGATAAAAACCTGAAATCATGAAAAGATGGCATAGCAATACTCCTCCAGTTGTGATATACTAAATGCTACCTGAATTGTATTCCAATTGACGGATTCCGTCAAGTCTATGGAGGTTAATGTTAATTATGAACGGCTACATCATTGCACTTGACCAGGGTACAACCAGTTCCCGCTCCATTATCTTCGACAGTAAGGGCAACATTGTGTCTCTGGCGCAGTATCCTTTTACGCAGATCTACCCGAAGCCGGGCTGGGTAGAGCATGATCCGATGGTCATCCTTGAGAGCCAGATGCTTGCCATGAGCGAGGCGTTTGAAAAGAGCGGCCTGTCGCCGACGGACATCGCCGGCATCGGCATCACGAACCAGCGCGAGACGACGATCGTCTGGGACAAGAATACGGGCAAGCCCATCTATAACGCGATCGTCTGGCAGTGCCGCCGCACGGCGCCCATCTGCGATCAGCTCACGGCCGACGGTCTTGGCCCGTATGTGAAGGAGAAGACCGGCCTGCTCATTGACGCCTATTTTTCCGGCACGAAGATCAAGTGGATCCTCGATAACGTTCCGGGTGCGCGCGAGCGCGCTGAGCGCGGCGAGCTGCTGTTCGGCAATGTGGACTCGTGGCTCATCTGGAATCTGACCGGCGGCCGCGCCCATGTGTCGGACTATTCCAACTGCTCGCGCACGATGCTGTTTGACATTGATAATCTCTGCTGGGACGAGGAGCTCTGCGCGCGTCTCGGCGTTCCGATGAGCATGCTGCCGACGCCGGTGCCGTCGTCCATGGTGTACGGACAGGTGACGGCAGGTCTGCCGGGACTGGAGACGCTCGAGGGCATTCCGGTCTGCGGCAGCGCCGGCGATCAGGCGGCCGCCCTGCTTGGGCAGGCGTGCATCGTGCCGGGCCAGGCGAAAAATACATACGGCACCGGCTGCTTCACGCTCATGAACACCGGCAGCAAATCCGTGCGCAGCGTCAGCGGCCTGGTCACGAGCGTTGCGTGGTCGGTCAACGGTAAGACGACCTATGCGCTCGAGGGCAGCGTGTTCAATGCCGGCAGCTCCATCCAGTGGCTGCGCGACGAGCTCGGCCTGATCGGTACGGCGCATGAGTGCGATATCCTGGCCGAGAGCGTGCCGGACAACGGCGGCGTGTATCTTGTGTCCGCGTTCACCGGTCTCGGCGCGCCGCGCTGGGATATGTACGCCCGCGGCGCGATCGTCGGCCTCACACGCGGCAGCAACAAGGCACACATCGCCCGCGCCACGCTTGAGGGCATCGCGTATCAGGTCAAGGACCTGCTCGATGCCATGCAGGTCGATGCCGAGAGCCCGATCTCCGTCCTGCGTGTGGACGGCGGCGCGTCCGTCAGTTCGTTTTTGATGCAGTTTCAGGCGGATATGCTGCGCGTGCCGATCGACCGGCCGAAGCTGGTCGAGACGACGGCGTTCGGCGCGGCGTTCCTCGCCGGTATTGCCAGCGGCGTCTGGGAGAGCGTGGACGATATTGCGCTCCTGCGCCAGTCTGACCGTATTTTCAAGCCCGAAATGGATGCCGAGCAGGCAAAGCAGTATCACGATAACTGGCTGCGCGCCGTCGGCAGAGCGGAAAAGTGGAGCCAGGAATGAACCAGAACCTGTTTTTTACCCCAACGGATATTCTATTGCCGGCGCATGCGGATATGCGGCGCTGGAGCGTCATTGCCTGTGACCAGTTCACGGTGGATGCCGGCTATTGGCAGGCAGTGCAGGACACCGTCGGCGACGCGCCGTCCACGCTGCGGCTGATGCTGCCGGAGTTTTACCTCGGCAAGTGCGATGAGGCTGCGGCGACGCGCGAGATCCAGCAGACCATGCGCCGCTACCTCGATGACGGCGTGTTCCGCACCGTGCCGCACAGCCTTGTGCTCGTGCAGCGCACGCTGCCGGGCGGCGCCGTGCGCTGCGGCGTTGTCGGCGCGCTCGATCTGGAGGCGTATGATTACGCGCCCGATTCCGTCACGCCGATCCGCGCGACGGAGGGCACGGTCGCCTCGCGCCTGCCTGCGCGTGTGCGCATCCGCGCGGCGGCAGCGCTGGAGATGCCGCACATCATGGTGTTTTACAGCGATCCGGAGGATACGATCCGCCGGGAAGCGCAGGCGGCGGCCGGCGAAACGCTGTATGATTTTGACCTCATGTCCGGCGGCGGTCACGTTCGCGGGCTGCGCATTGCGGGCGCGAAGGCGGATGCGCTTGCCGCGCGCCTGTGCGCGACCGGCGTCGGCACGGACGGCGCGCACCCCATGCGCTTTGCCATCGCGGACGGCAACCACAGTCTGGCGGCAGCCCGTCTGTGCTGGCTGGAGAAGAAGCAAACGCTCACGCCCGAGCAGGCGGCGGACGATCCCGCGCGCTACGCGCTCGTTGAGCTTGTGAACCTGCACAGCCCGGCCGTGACGTTTGAACCCATCCACCGCGTGCTCTTCGGTACCGATGCGTCCAAATGGATGCAGGCGGCGGAGACGGCGCTGGCATCCACTGACGGCAGCGGCTATGCGATCTCCCTGATCGCCGGGTGTGCGCGCCGCGACATTCTCGCCAAGGGCGCGTCGCTCGGTGAAGCGATCGCCGCGATGGATGTGTTCTGCACGGCCTATCTCGCGGAAAACGGCGGCTCGGTCGATTATATCCACGGCGACGATGAGGCGATCGCCCTTGCGGCCGGTGATGGCTGCTGCGGCATCCTCATGCCGCGCATGGATAAGGCGGAGCTCTTTACGTCGGTGCTGCGCTCCGGCCCGTTCCCGAAAAAGAGCTTTTCCATCGGCCTCGGCGCGGACAAGCGCTATTACCTCGAGTGCCGCAAACTGTAATTCGTAACTATCTTACCTGAGAGGCAGCCAATCGGCTGTCTCTTTTTTTGTTCTGCCGCGCGCGGCGCGTGCATAGGATGTGGCAGAACAAAAGAGGAGGGACCACCATGATCTTCACAAATCAGGCGCTGGCGCTGTTCCCGCCGGCGCTGGGACAGGCCATTGCGCACACGCAGCGCGACCGGCAGGAACTCGTGGAAGAGATCTGCTGCCGCATCGGCCAGGTGCCCGTGCTGCTGACGCAGACGCATGTATATCCGGCGGAATGCCGCGCCATTCTGGCGGGTGATCTGGACTATCTGCTCGAGCGCGCGACGGGAGCGTCCGTTTACGCGGCCGGAGAACAGATCCGGCAGGGGTACTTACAGACGGCCGGCGGCTGCCGCGTCGGGCTTTGCGGCTGCGCTTACGGACAGGCTGCTGGGCAGATCGACGGCATCCGGCAACTGAGCTCCGTGTCTGTGCGCATCCCGCACGCGGTGCCCGGCTGTGCCGATGCGCTTTTGCCGCAGCTGCTCCGCGATGGGTTTTGCAGTACGCTCATCCTCTCGCCGCCTGGCAACGGGAAAACGACGCTGCTACGCGAGTGTGTGCGTCGCCTGTCCGATATGGGCACACGCATCTCGCTCATGGACGAGCGCGGCGAGATCGCGGCCGTGCAGAACCGCGCGCCGCAGTTTGACATCGGGGCAAATACGGACGTGATGACCGGCGGGCAGAAGGCGGCCTGCTGCATGATGCTCCTGCGCGCCATGCGGCCGGATGTGCTGGCGTTTGACGAGATCAGCGCGCCGGAGGACATCGAGGCCATCCGCATCGCCGCCGGCTGCGGCGTCGCCCTGCTGGCAACGGCGCATGCGCAGAGCGTTGCGGCGCTGCGGCACAGGGCGCTGTACCGCGCACTGCTGGACGAGCATATTTTCCGCCGCGCCGTGTGCATCACGCGCAGCGGCGGCAAGCGTGTCTATACCGTTGAGGATCTGACATGACGCGCCTGCATTGGCTGGGAGCGGCGCTGGTGTTTCTGGGCAGTACGGCCGCCGGATTCGCGCTGCGGCAGGAGCTGCGGCTGCGGCTGCGCCTGCTCACGGCGGTGATCGACAGCCTGAACCTGCTGCGCAGCGATATCGTCGGCCGTCTGCTGCCGCTGCCGGAGGCGCTGCACCATCTGGCGGCGGGCGCGCCCGAGCCGCTGAGTACGCAATATGCCGCGCTCGCAGACGGTATCACGGACGGCGGCCGGCCGTTTTCCGAGAGCTGGGCGGCCGCGTTTCAGGCGCTGGACATGCTGACGCCCGATGTGCGCGCAGCGCTGCTGACGCTGGGCGAACAGCTTGGCAAGTATGACGCGCAGATCCAGCGCCGCGCGCTGGGCACCTGCATCGAGACGCTGCAGGCTGCTGCGGCGCAGATGCAGGCGGACACGACACAGCGCGGAAAACTCTTTTGCGGCCTCGGCGCGACGCTTGGTCTGCTCGCCGCCGTGGCTCTGTTTTGATTACACAGGAGGCGCTTATGGACGTTGACCTTGTCTTTAAGATTGCGGCGATCGGTATTCTGGTCGCCGTGCTCAATATCCTGCTCTCGCGCGCCGGGCGCGACGAGCAGGCGCTCATGACGACCATTGCCGGTCTGGTCGTGGTGCTGGTGCTGGTGATCCAGAAGATCAGCGAGCTGTTCGATTTAATCAAGAGCCTGTTTTCCCTGTGATGGAGCCGGTCTTTCAGGCGATCATCATCGTGGTCATTGCCGCCGCTGCCGCCGCCACGGTCTACAAGACCGTGCCGGGCATGTCGCTTCTGCTGAGCATGGCGGCAGCACTGCTGGCGCTGTTTTTGTGCATCGGTCTGCTGGAGCCGCTGGCGGCGTTTTTCCGCGATGCGATCGCGGTCAGCAAGCTCTCCGGCGTCTACACCGGGCCGCTGCTCAAGTGCATGACCATCAGCATCCTGACGATGATCGGGGAGAGCCTCTGCAAAGACGCCGGACAGGCTGCCGGCGCCTGCGCGGTGCAGCTCGTTGGCGTGGCGGCAGCGCTCTATGCCGCGCTGCCGCTGATGCGCACGTTTTTGACCATGATCGGAGAATGCTTATGAAAAAGCGGCTGCTTGTGCTTTTGACTGTGCTGCTGGTGCTGGCGGCGTGCACGCCGGGGGCGTTTGCCTACGATGTTGCGGCTGAGCAGGCAGCGGATTTCGGCACGGCGTCGCTGGAATCCGCGCTTCCGGAGCAGGCATATGACGCCTTCGGTGAACTGTCCGTTGCGGATGCCGCGCAGCCGCAGTCCCTGCTCGCAAAGCTCTGGGCCTATGTGCTGCACGAGGGCGGCGGGGCCGTCGCGTCGGCTGCGCGCAATGCGGCGCTGCTGCTGGCGATCGTGTTTCTGTCGGCGCTGTGCGCGTCCCTTTCCGTGAGCGGCGCCTGCGGAAAGGTCACGCAGATGGCCGGCACGGTGGCGGTCGCTGCGCTGAGCGTTACGCACGTGACCTCGTGCATCACCGCGGGCAGCGAGGCACTTGCAACGCTGCGGGATTTTTCCAAGATCCTGCTGCCGAGCATGTGTGCCGCCGCGGCGGCGAGTGGCGCGGCGACGTCGGCGGCCGCAAAATACGCGGCGACTTCACTGTTTCTGGATGTGCTTCTGTCCGCGGAGACGGCGGTGCTCCTGCCGCTGCTGTATCTGTACGCAGGTACGGTCATCTGCGGCACAACGCTCGAAAACGACGTGCTCGCGTCACTCAGCGGTCTGCTGCGCAAGGCGTTCCGGCTGCTGCTCATCGGCTTTGCGAGCGTGTTCACGCTCTACCTGTCGCTGACGGGCATCCTCACCGGCTCGGCGGACGCAGCCGCAGCCAAGGCAGTCAAGACGGCCGTCTCCGCCGCGCTTCCGGTCGTCGGCAGCATCGTGGCCGATGCGGCGTCCACGGTCACTTCCAGCGCCGCGATCCTGCGCAGCGGCATTGGCATCGTCGGCGTCGTCAGCGTCGCCGCCATGTGCGTCACGCCGTATTTGCAGTTCGCCGTGCACTATGTCCTGTACAAGCTTGCCGCCGGAATCGCCGAGTCGTTCGCGGGCAAGCGTGTCGGGCGGCTGATCGACGGCTTTGCGGACGTGTACGGTTTCCTGCTGGGGATGGTCGGCGTGGCGTCGCTCATTTTGTTCCTCTCGATCGTGTCGAGTATGAAGGCGGTGACGGGATGATGGAATCTCTGCGTGCCTGGCTGCTCAGTCTGGCGGGCGTGGCCCTGCTGACGGCGCTGGCGTCGCTGTTTCCGACGTCGGAGAGCCTGCGGCGCGTCACGAAGCTGGCCGGCGGCGTGGCCCTGACGTGCCTGCTGTTCTCACCGCTGGTGACGTTCGATTATGACGCTTATGCCGCCGCGCTGCAGGACTATCACGTCTCGGCGTCGACGGACGGCGCGGTATCCGACAGCAGCGAGCGCTTGCAGCGCACGGTCATAGAATCGGAAATGCGCACATATATATTGGACAAAGCCGCGCAGTGCGGCGCTGCGCTCGACGATGCGCAGGTCACGCTGCAGTGGAGTACCGACGGCTACTGGTATCCGCAGTCCGTCCGCCTGGTCACATCCGGGCCGGCAGCAGAAAACAGTCGCCTGGCGCAGATCATCGAGGCCGACCTCGGGGTCCCGCGCACGCGGCAGGAATGGAGCAGTACATCATGAACACACGAAAACTCAGCGCTTTCGCAGCCAAGTATAAATACGTTCTCATCATCCTGCTCGCGGGGCTGATCCTGCTCCTGCTGCCGACCGGCAGTAGGACAAAGGCCAAGACGGCGCAGGCGGCAGCCGTTTCCGAGCAGACACAGCCGCAGACGATCCAGGCCGAGGAGCAGCGCCTGACAACGCTCCTGCAGCAGATCAACGGCGCGGGACAAGTGCAGGTGCTGCTGTCCTACCGCTGCTCGGCCGAGCGGGAGCTGGCGACGGACGATAGCGGTGAGCCGACCATCATCTCCGCCGGCGGCGGGGCACAGGAGGCGGTGGAGCTCAAGACGGTCAGCCCGCAGTATCTCGGCGCAGTCGTCGTCTGTGACGGGGCGGATTCGCCGCAGGTGCAGCTCGCCGTCACGCAGGCAGTGGCACAGTTTACCGGCCTGAGCACGGATCACATCTCTGTGCTCCGAAAGCAGCCGGATCCGCAATCTAAATAACGGGAGGGCGACTATGAAAAAAACCAAACGAAACATTGCGATCATTGTGGTGCTGCTGTTTGTCTGCGCCGCGATCTACTTTAACTGGTCGTACAACACCCAGTGGGGAAAGGCGGACGCCGAAATGGCCGCCGCCGAGGACGCCGCCACGGCGGCGGTCAAGGCGGAGGAGGAAGCGGCCGCAGCGTCGGCGTCGGCATCCGATGATTACTTTGCCAAAGCGCGCCTGACGCGCCAGCAGTCGCGCGACGAGGCGCTGTCGCTGCTCAAATCAGCCTCGACGGCCGAGGGCGCTTCGCAGGCGACGATCGACAGCGCCATGAGCGCCATCTCTGCCATGGCGAGCGACTCCATGACCGAGACGCAGATCGAAAATCTCCTGCTGGCCAAGGATTTTTCCGAGTGTGTGGTCTATATCACGGATGAGGGCATCACGGTTGCCGTGCCCGCGCCGGCCGATGGGCTGAGCACGGCACAGGTCGCAACCATCACGGACACCATCGTCAAAGAAACGGACTATACCGCGCCGCAGATCAAGGTCATTGAGGTCAAGGCCGACGCGCAGGACGCGCAGTGAACCATCCTGTAAAACACATCCCCGCTCCGACCGGAGCGGGGATGCTGCCATTTTCAAGAAGAAACTGCCCATTTCATGATCGGAAACGGGCAGTTACGGTTCTTCGGTTTCGTCCGGAATATAGACCCGCACATCCTCCACGCGGCAGGAGAGAATGCGGCAAAGGTCATTGAGCGTTGCGGTGGTAATATTGCGGTTGTGCTTGAGAGCGTCCAATGTGCCGCGGCTGAACGAATCGTTTTTGATCAGGGCGTAGGTCGTGATGCGCCGCTGCTTCATCGTCTCTCATAGTGGGGTGTAGGTGATCATGCCCATGCCTCCTCACTGTCCGATATTTCGTACTTTTCCTTCTTATTATATTGTCCAAATGTCAACTTGACCATTCCCAAAGTATGGGGTACAGCGCATTCGGGCCTCATAAAAAGCGGAAATACCGGACGACTCTGCCGGTGACCTGCGAGCAGATCACTGCGACTTTGAGGGCGTTTTGCAAGCGCGTAAAGAGGCAATGAAAATACGATCCCCTCTGATTCTGACGGAATCAGAGGGGATCGTTTATCTCAAATGTGGATCAATTCATGTAAAAACCGCTGTTTGGCCTCCTGAAGATAAGTGCGGCTGATCGGAATGCCAGATCCGCTGTCCATGGTGAAATGGTTGCTGCCGATCGCCTGCACATGTTTGAGATTTACCCAGTAGCTCTGGTGGCAGCGGACGAAATGGCCGAACCCGCTGATCAGCGTTTCGGGTGATTCCTGCGTCAGGAAAACGCCCTGCTGCGTAATCACTTTTGTCTTGCGCAGATTACGCTCCAGATATAGTACATCCTGCAGCGCGATCACGTGCGTGCTGCCATCTTTCTGCGCCGTGATCTGCACAGAACGATCGCTCAGCGCGGTCAGGGCTTGATGCAGCGCAGGGCCGATCCGCTGGTGGAGCTGCGACTTTAGGATAAAGTAGATATGCTCGGTTTCGTATACCTCTGTTGCATAGCTGAGGTAGCTGCTGAGGAAAATGATCTGGCAGAAGGGCGCGTACTGCTTCATGCTTTGCGCCAAACGGATGCCATCCTGTTCCGGCATGCAGATATCCAGCAGGGCAATGTGCGGCTGACAGTCGGTTTTGCGCAGGTGTTCCAGCAACAGTGTGGGATCGCGGAAATCGGAGATGTCTGCAGGTGTAGATCCGAGTGTGTCCCGAATACCTTTAACGATTTCTTTACAGCAAAGCGCATCATCGTCACACACAACTATTTTCAGCATAAATTGCATTACCTTCTTTTGCCTGGCCCAGCTTCAGAAATACGGACACGGAATAATTACCATTTCCTGTTTCGCCCATACAGCTGCCCTGGTACTTTTTTGCGACTGACTTCAAGATCTGCATTCCCACGCCGCGCTCCAGCTCTGGAATGCGGCGCTGTTTGTGTCCCTCCGGTTCAGGTACAGCGGGATTGGATTCCGTAATGACCAGATACCCCTTTTCAATGTGCGCATTCAGCTCGATTTTGGGATTTTCGAGCTTCGCGCACGCCTCGACGGCGTTATCCATGAGATTGCCGAACACGATGACAAGGTCCGTGTTCGAGACCGGCAGCTCGACCGGCAGAATAATGTGCGTCTCAACGGTGATCCCCTGTGCCTTTGCCTCCTGAACGCGGCCATAGAGGAAGGCGTCAATGACCGGGTTGTCGCACTGCCCGAGTTGTGAGCTGCGCTGATTCTCGGCCAGTAATTGCCCGGCGTACTCCGTCGCCTCCTGCTGCTGACCGTTTGCAAGCAGATACCGGATCGTATTGACGTGGTGCAGAATGTCGTGCCGGATGCGGCGGTTAGCCTCATACTGCGAAGTCAGGGCTGTATAGTGGCTCAGCTGCATGGTCGACGGCCGCCTGTACATCCAGCCGGCCAGAAACGCGACACGCGCGGAGGCTGCAAAGATCCTGATGGTGTTCCATAAGACGATGACCAAGTAATTCCAAGTATGCGGATGCACCCTGTGAATCTCACAGGGTGCATCTTTTTGCCGGACGGGAAACATTTTTCTTTCTTTTTGCCGCTGCGCGTGGTACACTATACTGTACAATTTTATCGGGAGGTATTTTTCTATGCCGGAAAATTATATTACTTGCCAGGATGAAAAGGGCAGCATCAATATCTCTGAGGACGTCGTTGCCGCCATGGTGCGCGCAGCGATCACGGAAGTGGACGGCGTCGCCGGTGTTGCGACCTCTACCGGTACGGAGCTGGCCGAGCTGCTCGGCATCAAGTCTGCCGCCAAGGGCATCAAGGTGCAGATCGTCGACGGCACGATGACGGTCGATACGATCATTACGGTGCGCTACGGCTGCAGCGTCGTGGCGGTCGCAAAGGCCGTGCAGGAATCGGTCACGAGCGCGGTCGAGTCCATGACCGGCATGGGCAAGCCCATTGTGAACGTGCACGTGTCCGGTGTGGCCTTCGACAAATAAAGAAAAGCAGGAGTAATCACTATGACAAGAACGGTTGCGCGTGAGATCGCGATCCAGCTCAGCTTTGCCGCGCAGCTCGCCGGGGACGATGCCCGCGAGACGGCGGATACTTTCTTCAGCCGCGAGTATTTTGCGACGCTGGCGGAGGAAGACCCGCTGTTTCTGGAATATCCGGACGAGAAGCAGCTCGATTATATCCGCCGGCTGACCGGTTTGGTCTATGACCATATGTACGAGCTCAACCACATGATCGAAAAATATGCCCGCGGCTGGCGGCTGGAGCGCATTTCCCGCGTTGCCGCGGCGATCATGCGCTGCGCCATGTGCGAGATCCTCTATATGGACGACGTACCGAATGCCGCCGCGATCAATGAGGCGGTGGAACTGGCCAAGGGCTATGAAGAGCCGGAGACGGTGGCGTTTATCAACGGCGTGCTCGGCAGCTTTGTGCGCGGCGAGGTCGAGCCGGAGGCCGAAGCGGAAGAAGCATCCGCTGAAGCGCCGGCCGATGAACCGGAGCAGACGCCCGAGAACGGCGTCGAAGCCTGACATGGCGCGTACATCCTTTACCGTAACGGAGCTCAACGCCCGCATCAAGCAGCTGCTGGATGCGGATGCGCTGCTCGGTAATGTCTGTGTGACGGGGGAACTGTCCAACTACAAGGTCTACCCGTCCGGGCACCATTATTTCACGCTCAAGGATGCCGAGAGCAGCCTGCGGTGCGTGATGTTTCGCAGCAGCGCGCAGTCGCTGCGCTTTCGCCCGGCGAGCGGAATGAGCGTTGCGGCCATCGGCCGCATCGCGGTCTATCCGCGCGACGGGGCATATCAGCTCTATTGTACGCGGCTCATTCCGGGCGGTGTGGGCGACTTGTATGCCGCCTACGAGCAGCTCAAGGAGCAGCTGCAGAAGGAGGGCCTGTTTGACCGCGCGCACAAAAAGCCACTGCCGCTGTTTCCGCAGCGGATCGCTGTCATCACGTCGGCGGCGGGTGCGGCCGTGCGCGATATCATCCGCGTGCTCGGTAAGCGCTGGCCGGCCAGCGAGGTCGTGCTGCTGCCCGTGCGCGTGCAGGGGACGGAGGCACCGGCGGAGATCGCCGGAGCGATCCGGTATGCCAACCGCTATCGGGTCGGCGACCTCATTATCACCGGCCGCGGCGGCGGTTCGATCGAGGATCTGTGGGCATTCAATGACGAGCGTGTCGCGCGGGCGATCTACGATTCGGATATCCCGGTCATTTCCGCCGTCGGGCACGAGCCGGATGTGACGATCTCGGACTTTGTGGCCGATTTGCGCGCCGCGACACCGTCGAATGCGGCGGAGCTGGCCGTGCCGAACGCGGAGGACATCCGCGAGACGCTGCGCGGGTATGATATCCGCATGGCGCAGGCGATGCGCAAGCAGATGGCACAGCGCCGGGCCGCACTGGACAATCTGGCCGGCCGCCGTGTGCTGCAGTCTCCGGCGGCTTATTTTGATCTCCGGCGCGTGGAGCTGGACTATACCCGCAGCCGCCTGACGGCGGCGGGGGAGCGCTGGCTCGCCGCGCGCAGACATGGTTTTGCGCAGTATGCGGCGGCGCTGGACGCGATGAGCCCGTTGAAGGTGCTTGCCCGCGGCTACGCCGTGGCGACGGATGCCGACGGCACGGTGCTCCGCTCGGCGGCAAAGGTGCAGCCGGGCGATCCGGTTCGTGTACAGCTTCAGGACGGTGCATTGCACTGCACCGTAAACAACAGGGAGGATGCCCATGGCAAAACAGAAACTGACCTTTGAAGCGTCCATGCAGCGGCTGGATGAGATCGTCAAGCAGCTGGAAAAGGGCGATGTGCCGCTCGATGCATCGCTGGCGCTGTTTGAGGAAGGATCGCACCTGCTTGCGGCCTGCAATGAAATGCTGGACACGGCGGAACAGAAGGTCGTGCAGCTCAAAAAAGGGAGCGACGGCGCGCCTGTCGAGCTCCCGTTTGAAACTGAGGAATAACGTATGGATTATCAGACACAGTATCAGGAATACAAAGCGCTCGCCGATGCGACGCTCAATACCTATTTTACGGACACGACCGTGTCCTATCATCGTCTGCTGGAGGCGATGCACTATAGCCTGACCGCCGGCGGCAAACGCCTGCGTCCGGTGCTGGTGCTCGCGTTCTGCGCAGCCTGCGGCGGGGATGTGCGCGCGGCGCTGCCAGTTGCGTGTGCGGTCGAGATGGTGCATACTTATTCGCTCATCCACGACGATCTGCCGTGCATGGATAACGATGATCTGCGCCGCGGCAAGCCGACGAACCACGTGGTCTATGGCGAGTGCACGGCGACGCTGGCGGGCGACGCCCTGCAGGCGGAGGCATTCCACACGATCCTTTCGACGGAGCTGCCGGCGGATGTGCGCGCCGAGTGCGCGCGCCTGCTCGCCGAGGCTGCCGGTGAAAACGGCATCTGCGGCGGTCAGCAGCTAGATATGGAAGGTGAGGGCAAGGTCCTCACAAAAGAGGAACTGATGGATATCAACGACCGCAAAACGTCGGCGATGATCCACGCCGCATGCCTCATGGGCGTGACCTGCGGCGGCGGAAACGCGCAGCAGCGCGCGGCCGCGGCGCAGTATGCCAAGGCGCTTGGTCTGGCGTTTCAGATCCGCGATGACATGCTCGATGTCATCAGTACGGAGGCGGAACTCGGCAAACCCATCGGCTCGGATGCGCGCGAGGGGAAGAACACCTTCATGGCGCTCTATGGTCTGGAGCGCTGCGGCGCCTATGTGCACGAGCTGTCCGAGCAAGCGGCAGCAGCCGTGGACGGTGTGTTTGCGGACAGCGCATTTTTGCAGCAGCTCGCCCGCTCGCTGGCAGATCGGAAAAACTGAATCCATAAAAACACCGGACTTCCGGTGAAATTGCGAAAAGTGTCGGCTTACTCTTGTAAAGTCCGGCACTTTTTGTTATAGTATACTTTGTATTATTATACGTGAGGTATTCTGTTTTGAGTATATTAGAGCGAATCCATTCACCGGCCGACCTGAAGGCGCTGCCGGCGGAAGAAATTCCGGCACTGTGTGCGGAACTTCGTTCTTTTCTGGTCGAGAATCTTGCGAAAACCGGCGGGCATCTGGCGTCGAATCTCGGCGCAGTGGAGCTCACGGTTGCGATTGACCGGGTATATAGCACCGAAAAGGACCGACTCGTGTTCGACGTCGGTCATCAGAGCTATGTGCACAAGATCCTGACCGGACGGCGCGAAGCGTTTTCCACGCTGCGGCAGTTCGGCGGCATTGCCGGGTTTCCGAAGCCGGATGAGAGCGTGCACGATGCGTTTGTGGCCGGCCACGCCTCCACGTCGATCTCCGTCGCGCTGGGCATGGCCCGGGCGCGTACGCTCACGGGGGCGGACTATGACGTCATCGCCCTCATCGGTGACGGCGCATTGACCGGCGGCCTGGCATACGAGGGCCTGTCGGATGCCGGGCAGAGCGGCGAGCCGATGGTCATCGTGCTCAATGACAACGGCATGTCCATCAACAAAAACGTCGGCGGCATGGCAACGCTGCTGTCCAAGCAGCGCGTGAAGCCGAGCTATCTGCACTTCAAGCAGTTTTACCGCAATACCGTTGGCAAGGCGCGCGGACTGTATAAGGTGCTGCACCATGTGAAGGAACATGTGAAGGATCTTGTCCTGCCGAACAACATGTTCGACGATATGGGCTTTTACTACATCGGTCCGGTGGACGGGCACGATGAGCAGCAGCTGGAAAAGATGCTGCGCTGGGCGCGTGACCTGCGCCAGCCGGTGCTGCTGCATGTGGTGACGCAAAAGGGTAAGGGCATCTCCTACACAGAGCAGGCGCCGGAGAAATACCACGGCGTCAGCTCGTTCGATCCCGTGACCGGGGCGCTGCCTGCGCCGAAGCCGGACTTTTCGCACGTGTTCGGCGAGACGCTCTCGCAGCTGGCGGATGAAGATCCGACGGTCGTCGCCATCACGGCGGCCATGCAGACCGGCACGGGCCTGACGACCTTTGCCGAGCGGCATCCGGATCGCCTCTACGATGTCGGCATCGCGGAAGGGCACGCGATCACGATGGCCAGCGGCATGGCCAAGCAGGGGCTCAAGCCCGTCGCGGCGATCTACTCGAGCTTTTTGCAGCGCGCGTATGATATGCTCATCCACGACACATCCCTGCAGCGGCTGCATCTGGTGCTCGGCGTCGACCGTGCCGGCATCGTCGGCAATGACGGCGATACGCACAACGGCTGCTTTGACATCAGTTATCTGAGCTCCGTGCCGTATATGCGCATCCTCTGCCCGGCAAGCTTCGCCGAGCTGCGCGCGATGCTGCGCAAAGCGGTGCTGGAGCTGAGCGGCCCAGTCGCCTTGCGCTATCCGCGCGGCGGCGAGGGCGCATATCAGGACTGCCATCCGGAACCGGTCACGGTTTTGCGTGAGGGCAATGATCTGACGATCCTGACCTACGGCATTGTCATCAACGATGTGCTGCAGGCGGCGGACCTGCTTGCGCAGCAGGGCATTTCGGCAGAAGTCGTCAAGGTGGCGCAGGTCGCGCCGCTGGAGTTGGCGCCGGTGCTTGCGTCCCTGCACAAGACGGGGCGGCTGCTGGCGGTCGAGGATGTGTGCGCTGCCAACTGTATCGGCGAGCAGGTGCTCTCTGCTGCCGGGCAGGCCGGTATGGCGCTGAAGGCCGCGCGGCTGCTCAATCTTGGCAATGGCATCATCCCGCACGGAGCGCCGAATGTGCTCAAATCGGCATACGGTCTGGATGCCCGGGCGATCGCTGCCGCTGCGCAGGCGACGCGCTCCGGCGAGAAAGAGGGGAACGGCGTATGAAGAAGGTACGACTCGACCAGCTCGTCTTTGATCAGGGCCTGAGCGAGAGCCGCGAGCGCGCGAAGGCGATCATTATGAGCGGCGTTGTCTATGTCAACGGCCAGCGCGCGGACAAGCCCGGCGCGCAGGTCGCGCCCGATGCGAAGATCGAGGTGCGCGGCAACACGCTGCCCTATGTCAGCCGCGGCGGTTTTAAATTGGAAAAAGCGCTCAAAGTGTTTCCGATCGATCCCACCGGCCTGACGTGTATCGACTGCGGTGCCTCGACCGGCGGATTTACGGATGTGCTGCTGCAAAACGGTGCGGCAAAGGTCTACGCCGTCGATGTCGGCTACGGCCAGCTGGCGTGGAGCCTGCGCAACGATCCGCGCGTGATCTCCATGGAGCGCACGAACGTGCGCTATATCACAGCCGAGCAGATCCCGGAACCGCTGGATCTCGCGGTCATGGATCTGTCATTCATCTCCGTGAAGCTCATCCTGCCGGCGGTCCGTCCACTGCTGAAGGACGATGCTGCGGTCGTCTGTCTCATCAAGCCGCAGTTTGAAGCCGGGCGTGAAGAGGTCGGCAAAAAAGGCGTCGTCCGGGATCCGAAGGTGCATCTGGAGGTACTCGAGAGCTTTCTGGACTTTGTGCCCAGCGCAGGCTTTACCGTCATGGGGCTGGACTATTCGCCCATCAAGGGCCCGGAGGGCAACATTGAGTACCTCGGCTACCTGCGCAAGGGAACACATCCCGCGCCGGAGCTCGATCCGGCGGCCGTTGTGGAGCAGTCGCACGGCGCACTGGCCCACGGAAAAGAGAGCGGCGTATGAAACACATCGTCATTGCGGCTAATCCATACCGGGACAGCGGCCTGCAAAAAGCGCTGACGGTTTACCGTATGCTCACGGAGCACGGCCATCGGGTGGTCATGTCACCGGTATTTGCGCCGAAGGCCTACCTGCCGGGGGATGTCCCGGTGCGGCCGCTGGAGGCCGCCGCGCACGATGCTGCGCTCATCATCGTCATGGGCGGCGATGGGACGATCCTGCATGTTGCAGTCACGCTGCGTGACCATCCAATCCCGATCATCGGCGTGAATTTCGGCGGCAAGGGATTTCTGGCCGGCCTGGAGGACGACGAGCTGGATATGCTGCTCGAGATCGCGGATGGACAGTATACGGTCAGCCGGCGCATGATGCTCGATGTGGAGCTCGTGCGCAATGAGCGGATCATCTGCACGCAGTCGGTGCTCAACGACGTGGTCATCCACGGCGGTCATGTGGACTGCATCGGCGTGACCGCTTATGGCGACGGCGTGCCCATCACGCGCTTCAACGGCGACGGCATCATTGTCGCCACGCCGACTGGTTCCACGGCCTATTCCATGTCGGCCGGCGGCCCGCTCGTCGAGCCGGAAAACGAGAATATCATCATGACGCCCATCTGCGCGCACAGTCTGGCCGGAAAGTCCTTTGTGCTTGCGCCCGGGCGGCAGATCACGATCGTGCCGGAGCGCATTCATGACAGGCCGGCCATCCTTGTGGCGGACGGCGGCGACAGCATCGCGCTCATCCGCGGCGATCAGATCCGCGTCCGCAGATCGGACAATTACACGCTGCTGGCCGATACCGGCATCCGCAGCTTTTATGAGACGGCTTTTGGCAAGCTGACAGACAGACTGTGAGGAGGGACGACGTGAAATCCACCCGACAAAATATCATTTTGCAGATCATTGCAGAGCAGGAGATCGAGACGCAAAACCAGCTCATGGATGTGCTGGCGCAGCGCGGTGTTCCGAGCACGCAGGCGACGCTGTCGCGCGACATTAAGGAACTGCACCTGACGAAGACGCTCGCGCCGAGCGGGAAATACCGTTACGCCGCACCGGCGGCGGACGAATTTCCCGGCTACGATGAGCGCCTGAAGAAAATTTTCCGGGAATGTGTGACGTCGTATGCCGAGGCGCAGAACATCATCGTCATCAAGACGCTGCCGGGCCTCGCCTCGGCTGCATGCTCCGCGCTCGACAGTATGCGCATCGACACGCTCGTCGGCACGCTTGCGGGCGACGACACGGCATTTCTGCTCATGAAGGACAATACGTCCGCCGATGAGTTTTTCCACGAGATCGAAAAGCTGCTTTGAGGACACCGCAGGAGGTGAAGCGCTTTGCTGCGAGAACTGCATATTGAAAACGTCGCGGTCATCGAGCGGGCGGATCTGGAGCTCGGCCCCGGCCTGAACATCCTGACCGGCGAGACGGGCGCGGGCAAATCCATCCTTGTGGACGCCATGCACGCGATCCTCGGCGCGCGCGCCTCGCGCGAGCTCGTGCGCACCGGCGCCGAAAAGGCGGTCGTCTGTGCGACGTTCGACCCTGACCCGTGCCGGGACTGGTGCGAGGAAAACGAGATCGAGTGCGACGATGAGCTCATCATCCGCCGCCAGATCACGGCCGAGGGCAAGACGTCCTGCCGCGTCTGCGGCGTCCCGGTCACAACGGCGCAGCTGCGCACGCTGGGCGCGCTGCTGCTCGACATCCACGGCCAGAACGACGGGCAGCACCTGCTCGATGAGCGGGAGCACCTGCGCAATCTGGACCGATTTGGCCAGTTAGAGCCGGAGCTCGCGCGCTATCGCGAGCAGTACCAGGCCTATCAGGCGCTGTGCAAGGAGCGTGACACGCTCTCGACTTATGAAAATGAAAAAGAACTGCTGACCGAAAGCCTCCGCCGCCAGATCGAAGAGCTGGAGCGCGCGGAGCTCAAGGCCGGGGAAGAGGCGGAGCTCACGGAGCGCAGCGACCTGCTGCGCAACTTTGAAAAGCTCTCGGAAGCGGTCGATCAGGCGTATGACCTGCTGGCCGGCCGGGACGATTCCGCCGCTGCGCTGGCCGGAGAAGCCCTGTCGGAGATCGAGCGGGCCGCCAACTACGCGGGCGAGCTCGCGCCTTTGCCGGAGGCCGTCAAGGGCGCGGTCTTCACGCTGCAGGACGCGGCGGAGACGCTGCGCGACTTCCGCGACGGGCTGGATTTTTCCGACGAGGAATTTGACCGCATCGAAACGCGCCTGTCGCTGCTCCGGCGTCTGGAGCGGAAATACAATACGGATGAGGCGGGGCTGATCGACACGCTTGAAGCGGCCCGGACCCGGCTCGATCAGATCGAATACGCAGGCGACCGGCTGCAGAAGCTCGAATCGATGATCCAAAAGCAGGCGGAGCAGACGCGCGCAGCGGCGGCGGAACTGACGCAGGCGCGCCGGACTGCCGCCGCCGCGCTCGAGCGGCAGGTCGAGCGTGAACTGCGCGAGCTGTCCATGCCGTCCGTGCGCTTTCACGTGGAGATCACACCGCTCGGCGGTACGCCCGGATTTCAGAGTACAGGCGCGGACAATGTGCGTTTTTTGATCTCGGCAAATGCCGGAGAGGCGCTTGGGCGCATCAGTAAGATCGCTTCCGGCGGTGAGCTCTCGCGCATCATGCTGGCGCTCAAAAACGTGTTCGCTGAACGCGATGACGTGCCCTCCATGGTCTTTGACGAGGTGGATGCCGGTGTTTCCGGCGTGGCCGCTCAGCGTGTCGGTGAAAAGCTCGGTAAGCTCTCTATGGTCAAGCAGGTCATCTGCATCACGCATCTGCCGCAGATCGCGGCTATGGCCGATCAGCATTACCTGATCGAAAAACGCGAGCAGGACGGACGTACCCGCACGACGGTGCAGCTGCTCGACAGTGACGGCCGCCAGCGCGAGATCGCGCGGCTCTACGGAGGCGATCACATCACACCGCTGACACTGGCCAGCGCGGCAGAGCAGCTCGCTTCCGCCGATGCCTATAAACAATCGCTTAAGAAAGGTGAGAGTGAACCATGAGTATTCAGGAATCCGCCATTGCTTATCACGACAACGGCTTTAACTGCGCGCAGAGCGTGCTCGCAGCGCTGCAGGAAGAGACCGGCCTGGACGAAAGCACGGCAAAGCGTGTCGCGGCCGGCTTCGGCGGCGGTGTGCGCTGCGGTGAGATCTGCGGCAGTATCACCGGCGCCGTGATGGCGTTCGGCCTTGCGGCCGATCAGGCGACTGCCACGGCCATGACCAAGCAGATGACGCAGAGCTTCCGCGCCGAGTTTGGCTGCCTGCGCTGCCAGGAGCTCGTGGCGAAAAACGGCGGCAAGGGCCACTGCGCCCATATGATCGCTTGGGGCGCACAGCGCGCCGAGGAGATCCTCGCAGAGAACAAAGCGAAAGAATAACGCGCAAGGAGAGAAAACGATGACACTGTATGATGAACTGATCGCCCGCGGCCTGATCGCGCAGGTGACCAACGAGGAAGAGATTAAAAACATGATCAACAACGGCAAAGCCACGTTCTACATTGGCTTTGACTGCACGGCGGACTCGCTGCATGTCGGTCACTTCATGGCGCTGTGCCTGATGAAGCGTCTGCAGATGGCCGGGAATAAGCCCATCGCCCTCATCGGCGACGGTACGACGCTCATCGGCGACCCCTCCGGCCGCACCGATATGCGCCAGATGCTTACTGAGGAGACCATCAAACACAATGCCGAGTGCTTCAAGCGTCAGATGGAGCGCTTCATCGACTTCTCGGACGGCAAGGCGCTCATGCTCTACAATTCCGAGTGGCTCAAGCCGCTCAACTACATTGAGCTTCTGCGCGAGGTCGGAGCATGCTTCTCTGTGAACAACATGCTGCGTGCTGAGTGCTACAAGCAGCGTATGGAAAAGGGCCTGAGCTTCCTGGAGTTCAACTACATGATCATGCAGAGCTACGACTTCTACTATATGTTCCAGCACTACGGCTGCAACATGCAGTTCGGCGGCAACGACCAGTGGTCGAACATGCTCGGCGGCACGGAGCTCATCCGCCGTAAGCTCGGCAAAGATGCACACGCTATGACGATTACGCTCCTGCTCAATTCCGAGGGCAAAAAGATGGGCAAGACCGCCAAGGGCGCCGTCTGGCTCGACCCGAATAAGACCACGCCCTTTGAGTTCTACCAGTACTGGCGCAACGTTGACGATGCCGATGTGCTCAAGTGCATCCGTATGCTGACATTCCTGCCGCTCGAGGAGATCGACAAGATGGACAGCTGGCAGGGTGAGCAGCTCAACAAAGCCAAGGAGATCCTTGCCTACGAGCTCACGAAGATGGTACACGGCGAGGCGGAGGCCGATCAGGCGCAGGCAGCTGCCAAGGCAGTGTTCGGCGGCTCCGGCGAGGGCGTGCCGACGGTGGAGATCACGAAAGAAGACGGCAATGACATCCTCAGCCTGCTCGTCAAGAGCGGTCTGTGTGCATCTAAGTCCGATGCGCGCCGCAATGTGCAGCAGGGCGGCGTGACTGCTAACGACAGCAAGGTCACCGATATTGCCAAGACCTTTACCGAGGCAGAGCTGAGGGACGGCGTTGTGCTCAAACGCGGCAAGAAGAATTTCCGCAAGATGCTGCTGAAGTAACCAAATATCCGACAGATTGATCGTGCCCCGCCGTTTCTGGCGGGGCACTTTTGTTAACGTTGCCGAAATGTGTAAATTTTTATCCGAACACTTGAAAAAAGCAGGTTAGAGTGGTATAACTTGAAATTGAAAGTTAGCTGCATCTAACAGAAATTCGAGCAAGCTAACCAGACCGCAATTCTGCGGATCAAATTACATGGAGGTAAATCGTTATGAGCATGGAAAAATTGGGAGCATTTGTTGGCGGCGCGCTGTTTGCAACAGTCGGGGCAAAGATTCTTGCAAGTAAAGATGCCCAGAAGGTATACGTTTATACGACGGCAGCGGCCCTGCGCGAAAAGGATGATGTCATGGCGGTTGTAACGAACGTCAAGGAGATCGCGGGTGACGTTCTGGCCGGTGCCAAGGCGTTCAATGAAAAGCGCGCGGCCGAACAGGCCGAGGTCATTGAGGATACGGCGGAGAAGGCTGAGTAAGTATGAAATGCACAATCCTGCATGAAACCCGGGGCCGTATGCGCGTGCATACAATGCAGGGTGCCATGTCGCTGCAGCAGGCGGACATTCTGGAGGCATACCTGAATCGGGTCTCCGGCGTCACAAAAGCGACAGTCTATGACCGCACCGGCGGCGCCGTGATCTGCTACGACGGGCCGCGGGAAACGGTTACAAAGGCGCTCTCGTCCTTTGCCTATGCCAAGGAGCAGGCGCTCGCGCCGGAGCACAGCAGCCGCGCCCTGAATCGTGATTTTGAGGACAAGCTTGTCGCATCGCTGTGCTGGCGCGGCATCAAGCAGCTGTTCGTTCCGAGCTCGGTGCGCACGCTGATCACGGTCGCGCGTTCCGTGCCGTATATCAAGGCCGGTATGACGTGCCTGATGCACAGGAAGATCCAGGTGCCGGTGCTGGACGCAACGGCGATCACCGTTTCGATGCTGCGCAAGGACTTCAAGACGGCAAGCTCGATCATGTTCCTGCTGGGCATTGGCGACATTCTCGACGAGTGGACGCACAAGAAGTCCGTTGCCGATCTCGCACAGACCATGTCCCTGAATGTGGACAAGGTTTGGAAAGAGACAGACGCCGGCTCCGTACTTGTGCCGGTGGCAGACGTTCAGGTCGGCGACCGGATCGTGATCCATACCGGCAACGTGATCCCGCTTGACGGCAAGGTCGTTTCCGGCGAGGCGATGGTCAATCAGGCTTCCATCACGGGCGAGCCGCTGGCCGTCCGCAAAGCGGAGGGCGGCTATGTCTACGCCGGTACCGTCGTCGAAGAGGGCGACTGCACCATCTGCGTGGAAAAGAGCGCCGGCAGCGGCCGCTACGACCGTATCATCCGCATGATCGAGGAGTCGGAAAAGCTCAAGTCCGCAACGGAGGATCACGCATCGCACCTTGCCGATCAGCTCGTTCCGTACAGTCTGGGTGCAACGGCGCTGGTCTGGCTCCTGACCGGGAACATGACCAAGGCGCTGGCCGTGCTGATGGTCGATTTCTCCTGCGCGCTCAAGCTCTCGATGCCGATCGCGGTGCTCTCTGCCATGAAGGAGGCCAGTGACTATCACCTGTCCGTCAAGGGCGGGCGGTTCCTTGAGGCCGTGTCCGATGCGAGCACGATCGTCTTCGATAAGACCGGCACGCTCACGCGCGCCGAGCCGAAAGTTGCACAGATCGTGACCTTCGGCGGCAATGATGAGGCGGATATGCTGCGTCTGGCTGCCTGCCTGGAGGAGCATTATCCGCACTCCATGGCCAAAGCGGTCGTCGCGGAGGCAGCGCGCCGCGGTCTGCGCCACGAGGAGCGTCATTCGTGCGTGGAGTATCTGGTCGCGCACGGCATTTCCAGTAGCGTCGACGGACAGAAGGTCGTCATCGGCAGCCACCACTTTGTCTTTGAGGATGAGCACTGCGTCATCCCGGCAGGGGAGCAGGCCAAATTCGATGCTCTGCCGGATACGTATTCGCACCTGTATCTTGCTGTTTCCGGTGTGCTGGCGGCGGTTATCTGCATCGAAGACCCGCTGCGGCCGGAAGCGGCCGATGTCATCCGTGGTCTGCGGGAGCTCGGCGTGACCAAGCTGGTCATGATGACCGGCGACAATGAAAAGACCGCCCGCGCGGTCGCGGAAGCGGTCGGTGTGGATGCCTATTTCGCCGAAGTCCTTCCCGAGGACAAGGCCGCCTTTATTCAGGCGGAGCACGCGGCCGGACGCAAGGTCATTATGCTTGGAGACGGGGTGAACGATTCCCCGGCGCTCTCCGAGGCCGATGCCGGCGTCGCCATCAGCGACGGCGCAGCAATCGCGCGCGAAGTGGCCGATATTACAGTCGGCGCCGATGATCTGTACGCCCTGCTGACGCTCAAGCGCCTGAGTGACGCACTCATGGAGCGCATTCACAGCAACTACCGCAAGATCATCAGCTTCAACTTCCTGCTGATCTGCCTGGGTGTGGCCGGTGTTCTGCCGCCTGCGACCTCAGCGCTGCTGCACAACGCCTCCACGCTGGTCATCAGCCTCAAGAGCATGACCAAGCTGTTGGCGTGATCTTCTGCGAATCGCAAATAAAAAAAGCCTGGCGAACGATGGTTCGTCAGGCTTTTTTGCGCCTGGCTCACGCCTCGGCCGGGGCCGGGAGCTTGCAGACGTCGATCCACTCAAGGGCGTTGGAATATTTGTAGAGCTCGTCCAGATTCAGCTCGATCGCGCTCGACGGGCTGCCGACGGCGGGGAACACCGTCTCAAACCGCTGCAGCGACACGTCCAGATACACCGGGATGCCCTCCTTGCAGCCGAACGGACACACGCCGCCAACCGGATGGCCCACCAGCTCCAGCACCTCGTCGGCCGAGAGCATCTTGGCCTTCATGTGGAATTTTTCCTTGAATTTATGGTTATCAATGCGCGCATCGCCGGCGGCGAGGATCAACATGCAGCCGTCCGCCGTTTTGAACGACAGCGTTTTTGCGATCCGCGCACCCTCAACACCAAGGGCCTTTGCCGCCAGATCAACGGTCGCACTCGAGACCGTGAACTCCTGCACACGGTCCTCCATACCAAACTGCCGGAAATACGCTCTTCCTGCTTCGATAGACATTTGCTTCGCTCCTATTCTTTGAAGTATCTGAAGCACATGATAGCGCAGGCGGCGGCGTTCGTCAAGCCGCGATTTTTTGCCGACGGTACTTGCAGGATAACCGTAACAGGTGTATAATAACTTAGTTATAGAAATGCGGATCGTGTCCGGCTTGCCGGATATCCATAGATCGGAGTGGCATCCATGACAAAACTTGCACCTTCCATTCTCTCGGCGGACTTCTGCACGCTTGGCGAGGACATTCGCCAGATTGAGGCCGGCGGTGCGGACTATGTCCACATTGACGTGATGGACGGCATTTTTGTGCCGAATATCTCGATCGGCATTCCGGTCGTGAAGTCCGTGCGCAAGCATACGCAGATGTTTCTGGATGTTCATCTGATGATCGACCGGCCGCACCGCTACGTCGGCGCGTTTTGCGATGCCGGTGCGGATCTCGTCGTGTTCCATGTCGAGGCGGACGAGCCGCAGGACATTTTCGCCGCGATCGAGGATGTGAAGGCGCACGGCAAAAAGGTCGGCCTTGCCATTAAGCCGAAGACGCCGGAGAGCGTGCTCATTCCGTATCTGCCGCTGCTGGATCTGGCGCTGGTCATGACGGTGGAGCCCGGCTTCGGCGGACAGCGCTTCATGGCCGATCAGCTGCCGAAGATCGCAGCGCTGCACGAGCGCATCCTGCAGGTCAATCCTGCGTGCGAGCTGGAGGTGGACGGCGGCATCGACCCGGAGACATCCCCGCTTGTAAAACAGGCGGGCGCAAACGTGCTTGTCGCCGGCAGCGCCGTGTTCCGCCAGAGTGACCGTGCGGCCGCCATCGCCGCCATCCGCAATGCTTGATTCAGGACGGTATTCCCATGTCATTTTTTCCGAATGCACTTGAAAACCTCATCGACCAGTTCGCCGCGCTGCCCGGTGTCGGGCGCAAGAGCGCGCAGCGGCTGGCGTTTCATGTTCTGTCCCTCCCGGAAGAGGAGGCGCTGAAGTTTGCCGCGGCCATTGTGGACGCCAAGAAAAACATCCACTGCTGCAGCATCTGCCAGAATCTCACCGATCAGGAGACGTGCACCATCTGCGCCTCTCCGAAGCGCGACCAGAGCACCATCTGCGTCGTGGCGCAGCCGCGCGATGTGCTCTCATTTGAGCGCAGCCGCGAGTATAACGGCGTCTATCACGTCCTGCACGGCGTGCTGTCGCCGATGAATCACATTGGCCCGGACGATATCCGGATCCAGGAGCTGGTCAAGCGTGTGGCTGCCGGCGGGATCACGGAGGTCATCATGGCCACCAACCCCGACACGGAAGGTGAGGCGACTGCGATGTACATCGCGCGCCTGCTCAAGCCGTTTGATGTGAAGATCACACGTCTGGCTTACGGCATTCCGGTCGGCTCCAATCTGGAATATGCGGACGATGCCACGCTCCTGCGGGCGCTGGCCGGCCGAATGGAAATGTAACAGGTTTGACGGCTCGGATTTTTGGGAATACTCTGGTTATCCGCCGCCGCGGGCAACGCATTTCGTACATATTTTTCGAAAAATCAACCAGCTTCCGGGGGGCGCAGTCTGCCTGAAAGCGAACGTAAAGGAGATACGAATGGCATCCAAATTGAAAATCATCCCGCTCGGCGGGCTCGGTGAGATCGGCAAGAACCTCACCGTTTACGAGTATGGCAAGGATATGTTCCTTGTCGACTGCGGCATGGGCTTTCCAGATCAGGACCTCTACGGCGTTGACATGGTCATCCCGGACATCAGCTACCTGAAGGCCAACAAAAACCGCATCCGCGGCATGGTCATCACGCACGGACACGAGGACCACATTGGCGCGATCCCGTATGTGCTCAAGCAGCTTGACATGCCGATCTATGCAACGCCTCTGACGGCGGCGATCATTGAGCTCAAGCTCGAAGAGCATGACCTGCTTTACCATACGCAGATCTTCACGAAAAAGCCGGGCGATAAGTTCAAGCTCGGCTGCTTTGAGATCGAGTTCATCCACACGAATCACAGCATTGCCGATTCCGTTGCGCTGGCGATCAAAACGCCGATCGGCACCGTTATCCACACGGGTGACTTCAAGATCGACCTTACGCCCATTCAGGGCGGCATGATCGACCTGCCGCGTCTCGGCCAGCTTGGCAACGAGGGCGTGCTCGCGCTGCTGTCGGACTCCACGAACGTGGAGCGTCCCGGCTACTGCGCCTCGGAAGCGCGCGTGATCGACTGCTTTGATGAGCTCTTTAAGGACTGTAACAAGCGCATCATCGTCACGACGTTTGCGTCCAATGTCCATCGCCTGCAACAGATCATCAACGTGGCGGCAAAGTATAAGCGCAAGGTCGGCATCACCGGCCGCAGCATGGAAAACATCATGCGCGTTGCGACGGAGCTCGGCTATGTGGACATTCCGGACGGCGTCATGATGGACATGTCGCAGATCGGCAGCCTGCCGCGCAGCAAGACCGTTATCGTCTGCACCGGCAGCCAGGGTGAGCCGATGTCTGCGCTGCACCGTATGGCGTTTTCCGAGCACAAACAGGTCACGATCGACGCCGGCGACCGCATCATCATCTCTGCCTCGGCCATTCCGGGCAACGAGATCACGATCAGCCGCGTCATTGACGAGCTGTTTCAGAAGGGCGCGGAGGTCATCTATGACCGCAACACGCCGCTGCACGTCTCCGGTCATGCCTGCCAGGAGGAGCTGAAGATGATGCTCGCGCTGACGAAGCCGCGTTACTTTATCCCCGTGCACGGCGAGTATCGGATGCTGTGCAAGCATGCCGAGATCGGCAAGCTCATGGGCGTGGAGCCGAAGAATGTGCTCGTGGCGAAAAACGGCGAAGTGATCGAGATCACCAAGCGCAGTATGCGCGCGACGAGCAATGTCCCAGCGGGCGATGTGTATATCGACGGCACCGGCATCGGCGACGTCGGCAGCGCCGTGCTGCGCGACCGCCGTCATCTGGCCGAGGACGGCATCGTGATGGCCATCATCACGCTCTCGTCCGAAAACGGCAAGCCGGTCGCTGATCCTGAGATCATCACCCGCGGCTTTGTGTATGTCAAAGAGGCGGAGACACTCATGGGCGAGCTCAAGCGTGTTGTGAATGAAAGCCTTGCCAGCTGCGAGCGGCAGAAACAGCACGACTGGGCGACCATCAAGGGCCGCGTGAAGTCGAACATCAGCGGCTATCTGTATAAGACCACCCGCCGCAGCCCAATGGTGCTGCCCGTGATCATTGAAGTCTGAGCAGGGGAGTGCGCCATGAAGATCCAGATCTGGGGCAAATCCAAATGTTTTGACACGAAAAAGGCCGAGCGCTATTTTAAGGAGCGCCGCATTCCGTACCAGGCCATTGACCTGCTGCGCTATGGGATGAGCCGCGGCGAACTGATGAGCGTGAAAAATGCTGTCGGGCTGGATACCATGCTCAATCCCAAGGCGGCGGACTACGCGCTTGTGCAGCACCTGGCCTATGAGCAGGACAAGATCGAGCGGCTGCTCGAAGATCCGTCCCTGCTGCAGACGCCCATCGTCCGCAACGGCCGGCAGGCCACCGTCGGCTATTGCCCGGATGTGTGGAAGACGTGGGAATAAAAACGGGAAAAAGCCCGATATGGCGCTGGCCATATCGGGCTTTTTGCTTTGTTTTTAATGCTTTGCCTGCTCCACGCGGATCGCATCGCGCATCCGCTCCAGACCGGTCTGAATGATCGCGCGCGGCATCGCAAGATTCAGGCGCACATAGCCTTTTGCGTTGCCGACGAAGAGAGAATCCCCGCCCTCGAGCAGAACGCCCGCCTTGTTGGCGAAGAAGTCTGGCAGGTCCGCCACGTCCGGCAGGCAGCGCGACAGATCGACCCACGCCAGATACGTCGCCTCCGGAATGTACATGACCGCCTCCGGCAGCTCCTTGGACAGAAACGCCTTGACGAATGCGAAGTTTTCGTCCAAATACTGCTTTAGTGCTTCATGCCACGCTCCACCGCGCGAATAGGCCGCCTGCGCCGCCGTCAGCGACATGGGGTTGACCATGCCGAACAGCTTGTCGCGCTCCTGAAAACGGGCGCGCAGCGCCGGATCGCGGATGATGATATTGGAAAACGCAAGCCCCGCCATGTTAAAGGTCTTGGTAGGCGCCATGCAGGTGATGAGCTTGGGATAGCGATCCATGACCTTTGCCATCGGGATGTGGCGGCGGCCGCAGCGGATCAGGTCACAGTGGATCTCGTCGGACACCACCCAGAGGTTATACTTTTCGATGATCGCGGCGACCCTGTGCAGTTCTTCCTCTGTCCACATACGGCCGGTGGGATTGTGCGGATTGCACCAGAACACCAGCTTGCACGCGGGATCGGCGCACTTGCGCTCGAAGTCCTCATAATCCACCTCGAATGTGCCGTCAGCCTTCTTGTGCAGCGGGGAAGTCAGCACATCCACGCCGGCGTACTCCGCCGCGTGGAGGAAATAACCGTAGGCCGGCGTGTTGAGCAGCACCTTTTCGTCCGGGCCGCAAAGCGTTTCCGTCAGCTGGTAGAGCGCCGGGATGATGCCCGGCGAGACGCACAGCTGCTCCTTGGGAAAGCTCCAGTCATAGTGATCGCGGCACCACTTGGAGAACGTGCGGTAATATTCGTCGTCATACAGGCCGGTATAGCCGAAGATGCGGCGGTCGATCCGCGCGCGCAGCGCATCTAGGATCTCCGGCGCCACGCCAAATTCCATGTCAGCGACCCACATGCGGACAAATTCTTCATCCTTGAAGGCAAATACCTTTTCCGGCCCGGCGTGAAAAATATAGCCGCGGAAACCATCCGTGTTGAGCGCGTTGGTGTGGCGGCGGTCAATGATCTCATCAAAATTGTAGGTCATAGCGATCTTCCTTTCTGTGCACTTGCAGCTGCATCCGGCTGCACAGCCATTATAGCAGAGATTTGAGAGAACAGGCAACCATGCTGCGGAAGAAAAAAGCACTATGTGCGCGATTTCCCACGCACATAGTGCTGCAAAATGGTTTGATTTTGCTCTCAGCTGAAGTTGGCACTGCCGCCGTTGGTCGGGATCACGCCGACATAGGTCGTGCCGCGCGAGAGGTTCAGCGCCGTGCCGTCCTCGAGCGTGTAAGTAAAGCAGCTGTTGATATCGCTACGGGCCCACTTGATCGGCACATACTTGCCGCCGGTCACAAAGTAGCCGGTGCCGCTGCCGATGAGGTCAACGGCCAGGCGGCCGTAGCTGTCCACCGTTTTCATATCGGCCGAGAGGATGAGCAGATTGGTAAACGGGACCGCTTCGCCGGTCGCGCCGTCCTTATAGTCGGCCTTGTACTGCACGGCCGTGTACTTGCCGCTGTCAGCGTGGTAGGTGAAGGACGTGCTCTTGGACGTGTTAAACGTTACCTGCACGTTCTCGGCCGCGCCGCCGGTGCACTGGTCGACGGCATTGTCGGCAAAGTTCAGGCCGGTCTTATAGCTGCTCTCATGCTCGGTGCGGAACTTGTACCGATCCACGAGCGCTTCCACGTTCGCGCCGTGGAAGAACAGCGTGTGCTCCGAGCCGTGCTGGCCGCGGCTGGCGTCGCGGTAGAACATGGAGCTGGTGTTGCCGTCGCGCACGCCGTCCAGATGGTCGGCATTATAGGTCTTGACGTCGCTGTAGGCCTGCTCGCTGCCGCCGGCGTGGATGACAATGGCGTCATACGACAGGGCGACGCTCAGATAATACGGGCGCAGGCTGCGGATGCTGCCGACGGACTCCACATCGTACAGGTGGCTGAAAATGGCCATCATGCGCGTGATGCCGCCCTCGGCCGGGATCTCGTAGATCATGTCTGCGTTGCTGATGCCGACCTGCGGCTGCGCGAAGACGATGTTGTTGATCATGACGGCAAACGGCCGGGTGTTTGCGGGTTTGCTGCTCAGCGGTTCACCGGTCAGCGGGGCATAGTAGTGCTCGTTTTTCGCGTCGGCACCGTTGACGGACGGCTCCTCGGATTTTTTACCGCAGCCGGAGCAGGCACAGGCGAGCAGCGCCACGGCGAGAAGACAAGCAAAAATGCGATTGAAACGTTTCAAAACGCAATTCCCTCCTGTTACAATAATTTGGTCAATGTTCATGATACACGCCTTGCAGAGGATTGTCAAATGCCCCGCACCGTGCTACAATGGAAATAAGAATTTTTAATAACTGTCTGGAGATGACCATTCATGTATGAAGAGATCCGCAAATCCGCCCGCGCAGCGCTGCTTGAACTGCTGGACGTTGCCGCGCTCACGCCCGGCCAGCAGGTCGTGATCGGCTGCTCCTCGAGCGAGATCATGGGGCAGAAGATCGGCAAGGGTTCGACGCCCGAGGCGGCAAAAGCCGTGGTCGATGAGATCCTGCCGATCCTGAAAGCGCGCGGCCTCTGCCTGGAGGCGCAGTGCTGCGAGCACCTCAACCGCGCCCTGATCATGGAGCGCGCCGACGCGGAGCGGTTCGGATACGAGATCGTCTGCGTCCGCCCGCGGCCGAAAGCCGGCGGCTCGTTCGCAACGGCGGTCTATGAGGCGATGGACGATCCCGTCGCGGTCGAATTTGTGAAGGCCGATGCCGGCCTCGATATCGGCAACACCATGATCGGCATGCACCTCAAGCACGTGGCCGTGCCGCTGCGCCTGTCGGTCAAGACGATCGGAGAAGCGCCGGTCAATGCCGCCCGCACGCGGCCGAAGCTCATCGGCGGCAGCCGCGCAGAGTACCCGGACTGATACCGGGCAATCCAACAAAAAAGTGAAAAAGCGCATCCCCCGGCAATACCGGGGGATGCGCTTTTGTGTTCTGTGCCGGAAATTACGCGCCCTTGTGCATCAGGACGGTCAGCACCAGCGTCAGGACAACAAAGACGAGGCCGAACCACTTCGTCGCCTTGGCGAGCTTGGCATCGAGCGTCTTGGCTTTGCCCTTGGAAAGGAACGTTTCCGCACCACCGGCAATGGCGCCGGACAGGCCGGCGCTCTTGCCGGACTGCATCAGCACGATCACGGTCACGGCCAGACCGGAAATCAGCTGGATAATCGTCAGAATCAGTTCCAAAGTAGTCATGGTATTCATCCTTTCATGATAGGGAAAATCATCTATTATAACGGAGTTACTATATCACAACATCTGGTGCATTGCAAGAGGAGTTTTCAGAAAAATAGTGTATATTGCATATTTGATGACTTTAGCCCTTGCTGGAGTCGCGTTTTCTGAAAATATCAATCGGCTTTCCAGTTTCTGTTTTCCAAATGTACCATCCGCTGTTTCGGCCGCCGGTGGGAATCCAAGCCGCAGTTGATGGGGAACTGCATTCGACGTCTTCCATCAGAACATTGTTTTTGATAATAGCGCCCTTCCGTGCTGCCGGAACCCAAGACGCATTGGTCGGACAACAAATGCTGCCTTTAAGCACGGTAAAGAGGCCATCCTCAACTTTCATCTTTGCAGTGACACGCCCAAAGCCGGTTTTCTGCAAGTCCATGTAGTAGACACCGTTTGGAATGAGCGCAATACGGCTGTGAGTTTGCGATTTTCTGTAGCCGACGTAAATGCCTGTTCTTTGGTCTCATTTTTGGGATAAACCTGTCTGCCATCAAATGAGGAGAGAAGCTGGATCGCCATATCAATATCCAATGCAAAAAGCTCTGAATTTTGAAGGCGGCTCTTGTCAAACAAGCTGTCTAACAGCGCTTCCTTAGCATCATAATCTTCTACCTCAATGGCAAAGCGTCTCTTTAAGCCGACGACATTGTTGTAGCCATTGCGTTCAAGTGAATACATTCGCTGCTCAAAATTTTCCGACCCCGTTTTTCCAATCTTAATAAGGCCTGGGACAACCGTCTCCATAATGTAGATAATTCCTTTTGCCACCTTATATCACTCTCAATTCCGTTGAAGTTAAAAATTTAATGCTCCTTCTCATTAGCTGCATATGTCAGCAGAGCCACAGTCTCGACATGGCTCGATACGTCCATTTTGATGTCAGAGCCTCCAGACGTTCGCGGAAACAAATCCAGCAGTTTTCATCTGAACTTATCCACTTTTCGCCCCGTTCGCCTCAATCCATTCGTTAGCGGGAACATATCAACCATTTTCGAAAACCCGCATGAAATGGGACTTTTTCGGGATTAGCGAATTCCATTACCTCAACCCTTGACGATTCCGCGAGTGCATGGGATTTCATCGCCTCAACCTTTGACAGCTCCGCAAGTGCATGGGATTTCACCGTCATAGCCCTAATATGCCTCTGCTGGGATCGATGATCCATCTCTGACAATCTTGATTGTTCCATCATCAGAAATTTCTATTACAGAGACATCTTCAAGCAAATGCCCATGTGTTCGAACATAATACTCAGCCAGTGTTTCCTGCTTGCCACAAAACACTGCTTTTTTCATACAAAGCAGCTTCTTTGTCCCAGAAGGTAGAAATCCAAAGTAAAATACAGCCTCGTCCAAGCCCATCAACTTTGCGCTCGGAACATTCCCGGAATCAGTCCACGTATAACATTTGCATTCAGCCACGATAGACCTGTCAGCATTGGCAAGATCAAACTTGTGTTCCTTTGGCGGTCTGCCGATGGGGATTGCTGCTTCTTGCTCAAAATATGTATTATATTTTTCTTTGAGAATCGTTTGCACAAATTCTTGGAACTTGCGTCCGACGTGCGGATTCTCAGAATTTAAATTTGCCATCAGTGCTCCTCGTCCTGAGTGGACTATTGCCAATCTACCGTTATATATGGCACAATCAAATCGTAGGACTTCTTTGACCATTCTGCATCAACGACTACCCGGATATGTTCCTGAATCAGAATGGCGTGACTTTCGCCAAGAAAGTGCTTGAGGACTTGGGCTATCCCGCCTTTGTTTTGTGTCTGCTGGATGCGAAAGCGAGGGTATTTGCGATCCGTTCCTGCAAGAGCAACGAACCGAAAGGATTCAAGTTCTCCAATCCGAGAGGCGCCTCGCACTTCGGCATTTTCGGTGTGCAGGTTAGATGATAAAAAAGTCTGAAAGGGATCCCGAGTTGCCGCCGGTTTTTGGGGCAAACCTCGGAATCACTTTATTTCAGTACATTTCAGCCCTTTCCGGCGTCGGTTCTTGTCATCAATACTACCGTCTCCACGTGCGGCGTCTGCGGGAACATATCCACGGCCAGCGCCTGCTTGAGCGTGTAGCCGTGCTGTGTGAGCAGCTTCACGTCGCGTGCAAGCGTGCCCGGGTCACAGGAGACATAGACGATGCGCGGCGGCTGCATGGACACTATCGCGTCGACGGCTTCCGGGGACATGCCCTTGCGCGGGGGATCGACCACGATGCAGTCCGGCCGGACGCCGCGCCGGGCCAGCTCCGCCGCAGCGGCACCGGCATCGGCGCAGAGAAATTCCGCATTCTCGATGCCGTTTCGCTCCGCGTTGCGGCGCGCGTTCTCGATCGCCTCCGGCACGATCTCGGCCCCGATGACGTGCGCGGCCTTGCGCGCCAGACACAGGCTAATCGTCCCGGCGCCGCAGTACAGATCCAGCACCTGATCCGTCGGCGCGTTGACGGCGTATTCCACCGCGCGCTCATACAGCCGCTCGGCCTGCACGGGATTGACCTGATAAAACGCCTGCGGCGAGAGCGTGAACGTCAGCCCGCAGAGGCGGTCGGTCAGCTCCGGCTCTCCCCAGAGCGTATAGAAATCTCCCGCGAGCACAACGTTGCCTTTCTGCTTGTTGACATCGAGCACGATGCCGGTCAGCTCCGGGCAGTGCTCGCGCAGGTAGGCGATCAGGTCGTCCGTCTGCGCGCCGAACCCACGTGCAGAGACGATGCACAGTACGGCGTCTGGCGTGTGCATGGCGCAGCGCGTGAACAGATGCCGCACCGTGCCGCGGCCTGTGGCTTCGTCATACGGCGCAACACCGCGCAGATCCATCCAGTCGCAGACCGCCTGCGCCGCCTTGTCCGCGAGCGGGAGCTGGAGCAGGCACTGCTCCACAGGCGTAATGTCATGGCTGGACGCGCGGTAAAAGCCCTTGACCACGCGGCCGTCTTTCGTGCCGACGGCGTAGATTGCCTTGTTCCGGTAACAGAGCGGATATTCCATGCCGATGATGTCCTGTACCGGCGTCGAAACGCCGCCGATGCGCGTGAGCGCATCGTTGACGCGCTGGAGCTTCATGCGCAGCTGCTCGGCGTAGTCCATATGCTGCAGGCTGCAGCCGCCGCAGGTGCGGTAAACCGGGCAGGGCGGCTGCGTGCGCGCCGGGGCAGGGGACAGGCACTGCTCTGCCTTGCCATAGACGGCATTTGCCGTCACCTTCAGGATACGGACCTGCCACGTCTCGCCGGCGAGCGCGCCTTTCACGAACACGGCGCGGCCGGCAATGTGGCACACACCTGCACCGTCGGACGTATAGCCCGTGATCTCGGCGGTGTGCAGTTGGTTTTTCGCAAGCTGCTCCATGATTTATTCCGCTTCCTGACCCGCGATGTGCATATACTCGTCGTACGTGCAGCGGCGGTCGATGATGCCGTCGGGCGTGATCTCAATGATGCGGTTGGCGACCGTCTGCGTGAGCTGGTGGTCGTGGCTCGTGAAGATGATATTGTAGGGGAAGGCGGCCATGCCGTTGTTGAGCGCCGCGATACTCTCCAGATCGAGATGGTTCGTCGGCTGGTCGAACACGAGGAAGTTGGCCCCAGAGAGCATCATCTTCGAGATCATGCAGCGCACTTTCTCGCCGCCGGACAAAACCTTGACCTGCTTATAGACATCATCGCCGGAAAACAGCATCCGGCCGAGGAACGTGCGCAGGTAGCTCTCGCGCTTATCGGTGGAGAACTGGCGCATCCAGTCGATGAGGTCATAGTCGCAGTTTTCAAAATAGCTGTTGTGATCCTTGGGGAAGTAGGCCTGCGTGGTCGAGACGCCCCACTTGACTGTGCCCTCGTCCGGCTCTTCATCGCCCATGAGGATCTTGAAGAGCATCGTCACGGCGAGCTCGTTCTTGCCGAGAATGGCGATCTTGTCCTCCTTGCCGACGATGAAGCTCACGTGGTTAAGCAGCTTTTCGCCGTCGACTGTCTTGCTGATATCCGTCACGAACAGGCGATCCTTGCCGGGCTCACGCTCGGCCTTGAAGCCGACCCACGGATAGCGGCGGCTGGAGGCGGGCATGTCCTCAACGGAAATCTTTTCGAGCAGCTTGCGGCGGGATGTGGCCTGCCGGGACTTGGACTTGTTGGCGGAGAAGCGGGCGATAAAGGTCTGCAGCTCCTGGATCTTCTGCTCGGCGCGCTTGTTCTGATCCTTGACGAGCTTCTGCATGAGCTGGCTGGATTCGTACCAGAAGTCGTAGTTGCCGACGTACATTTTGATCTTGCCGTAGTCGATATCGACGATGTGCGTACAGACGTTATTGAGGAAATAGCGGTCATGCGACACGACGAGCACTGTGCCGTCGTAATCCATCAGGAAATCTTCCAGCCAGACGACGCTCGCAAGGTCGAGATTGTTCGTCGGCTCGTCGAGCAGGATAATGTCCGGGTGGCCGAAGAGCGCCTGCGCCAGCAGGACTTTCACCTTCAGGCGCGGATCCATGTCGGACATCATCGTCTCGTGATGCTCCGGCGCGACGCCGAGCCCCTGCAGGATGCGGGATGCATCCGACTCCGCCTCCCAGCCGCCGAGATCGGCAAACTCCTCCTCGAGCTCGGAGGCGCGGATGCCGTCCTCGTCCGTCATCTCGTCCTTGGCGTAGATGGCGTCCTTCTCCTTGCCGCAGTCATACAGGCGCTGGTTGCCCATGATGACCGTGTCCATGACGGTATAGGCATCGTACATCGTCTGATCCTGCTTAAGGACGGACATTCTGGCCTTGGGGTCAATATAGACGCTGCCGGTGCTCGGCTCGAGCTGACCGGAGAGGATCTTCAGGAACGTGGATTTGCCGGCGCCGTTGGCGCCGATGATGCCATAGCAGTTGCCGGGGGTAAACTGCAGGTTCACCTTGGAAAACAGCGGGGCTCCGCTGTACTGCAGCGAGAGGTCATCAACAGTGATCATTTTGGAAACTCCTTCGTAACAATAGATAATAAATTAGTTTATCATATTTTCCCGCGCTTGAACAGCACAAATAAACAGAGTCGGCGGTTTTCCGCCGACTCTGCGTTTCGTTTATTCTGCAAGCACCTTTTTCAGCCGTGCATAGCGGGGAAGGCCATTTTCCAGCGGGATCTCCGGCACACCCTGAATGAGCGGCAGGGCATAGTCGATAAAGTCCTGCGTGACGTTGTTGCCCTCCGGCACGATCCATTCCACCGGGACTTTCTTTTCATAGTTTGCGACATCGGAGAGCGGAATGAGCTTCATGCGGCAGGCATACTGACCGTCTGCCATGACGCGCTCAAACGCGACCATCTTGCCGGTCTCGCCGGAGAGCGCCGCCTCAACAGCCATCTTACCGGCGGCAAACGCTTCGTCGATATCTGTCTGAGAGGCGAGATGCGCGCCCGCGCGCTGCAGCAGCGACAGCTCAATGCCGCGCACTTTTGAGTGTTCATGTTCTTTGATCACCTGCGCCAGACGCGCCGCCAGACCGCCGAGCTGCGCATGGCCGAAGCCGTCGGTCGCGGAGGCCTTGGCCTCGGAAACGAATGAGCCGTCCGCGTAGTGGATGCCCTCGGAAACAGCGATGAGAACATTATTTTTCTCCTCGTAGATGCGGTGCACATCCGCAAGGAACTGCTCCATGTCAAAATCGACTTCCGGCAGATAGATCAGATCCGGCCCGGAGCCGCAGGCCGATGCCAGCGCGGCGCTGCCGGCCAGCCACCCGGCGTGGCGGCCCATGATCTCCACGACCGTGATCGTGCCGGTGTCATATACACGGCAGTCCTTGGACACTTCCATGCAGGAGGTCGCTATGTACTTGGCGGCGCTCGCAAAGCCGGGGCAGTGATCGGTACCGAAGAGGTCGTTGTCGATGGTCTTGGGCACGCCCATCACGCGGCAGTCCCAATCGTGCGCCTGCATATAGCGGCTGATCTTGTTGCAGGTATCCATGGAGTCGTTGCCGCCGTTATAGAAGAAGTAGCGCACGTTGTATTTCCGGAAGATCTCCAGAATACGCCGGTAATCCGTATCGTCCGTGTCCGGGTCTGCCATTTTGTAGCGGCAGGAGCCCAGCTCCGACGACGGCGTGTGCAGCAGCAGGCGGAGCTCGTCCGGATCCTCCTGAGCGATATCATACAGGCGGTCATCCAGAACGCCACGGATGCCATGGGCTGCACCGTAAACGTTGGTAATGGCATCGGATTCCAACGCAGTCTTGAGCACTCCGTAGGCGCTGGCATTGATGACTGCAGTCGGCCCGCCGGACTGCCCAAAGATACACGCGCCTTTCAATTCACCGGACATAACGTACCTCCATAAATTCAAAGAATTGATAGATTTTACTGAAACATTGAATTCCACTATTGATATTATCTAAAAACATGTGTAAAATAAATTGAACCGATGATTTGTTTTGCATCATATTGACATTCTATATATTATATGAAAGTGAGTTGACTTGTCAATGTCGATTGTAACTTCTCAGGAAATGTTTGCAAAAGCGTATGCAGGCGGCTATGCCATTGGCGCCTTCAACGTGAACAATATGGAGATCATTCAGGGCATCACGGAGGCTGCCAAGGAGTGCAACGCGCCGGTGATCCTGCAGGTATCTTCCGGCGCGCGCAAGTATGCCAACCGTACGTACCTGGTCAAGCTGGTGGAAGCCGCCGTGATCGAAACCGGCCTGCCGATCTGTCTCCATCTGGACCACGGGGACTCGTTTGAGCTGTGCAAGGCCTGTGTCGATGACGGCTTTTCTTCTGTTATGATCGACGCTTCTTCCAAGCCGTTTGAGGAAAATGTCGCGCTGACGCGCCAGGTCGTGGAATATGCGCACGCACACGGCGCCGTCGTGGAGGCAGAGCTCGGCACGCTGGCCGGCATTGAGGACGATGTCAAGGTCAAGGCCGAGGATTCGTCCTATACGCGCCCGGAGGATGTGCAGGAATTCGTCGAGCGCACCGGCTGCGATTCGCTTGCGATCGCCATCGGCACGAGCCACGGCGCTTACAAGTTCAAGCCCGGCACGAAGCCACAGCTCCGTTTCGATATTCTTGAGGAAGTCTCCGAGCGGCTGCCCGGCTTCCCGATCGTGCTGCACGGCTCGTCGTCCGTGCCGCAGGAATACGTACAGATGATCAACGAGTTCGGCGGTGCCATGCCCGGTGCGATCGGTGTGCCGGAGGATCAGCTGCGTCAGGCAGCGCGCCTGGCCGTGTGCAAGATCAATATTGACTCTGACCTGCGTCTGGCCATGACCGGCACGATCCGCAAGTATCTTGCCGAGCACCCGGCAGAGTTTGACCCGAGAAAGTACCTCGGCCCTGCGCGGGAAAACATCAAGCAGCTTGTCAAGCACAAGATCGTCGATGTGCTCGGCTGCGACGGAAAAGCCTGAGCTGCTGTCTGCATACGGCTCAGTCAGAACAGGGGGAACTCCCATGAATTTTCAGGAACTTCTGATGCGGCTGTCTGCAAGCTGTTTTGCTGCCGACCGGCCGGATTATGATTGGAAAACGCTGCGCCTGTTTCCGGAAACGGGACTGGATCTTGTGCTGATCGTGCGTCTTGCTGCGGCGCTGATCCTGTGCGTCATCGGCGCACTGGTGCACAACACGGTGGTGCAGTATATCCTTTTGGTTTTGTCCGCGCTCGCCGCCGGGTATGACTACCTTGCATCTGCGATCGCCTGCATTCTGGACCGGAAGGTGTTCCGGCCCGCGGTGATCGTGATCGTGTGCGTGATCGGTACGATGGCGGTCGGGCAGCCGGCGGATGCCGCCGTTTTCCTGCTCGTGTACCGGGTCGTGTCGATCCTGATCGCGGTCGTTACGGTGCATGCGCAGAAAACGCTGGAAGCCGCCGTCGGCGGGGAGATCCATTCTCCGGCTGAATTCGCCGCCCCGAAGTGGATCGGCTATCTTGCACCGGCCGGTCTGTGCATTGCGGTGCTGGTGGCCGTGCTGGAGATCGTGCTCAAGGTCGCAACGGTTTCCCGGGCAATTCATGCCGCCATGATCGTCCTCTTCCTTTCCACCCCGTGCGCGCTGCTGATTTCTGTGCCGCTGGTGTGGTACAGTGCCGTCAACGGTGCATACCGCTGCGACGTGCTGTTTCGCAGCTGCCGCAGCATGCGCGCGCTCAACGCCGTGCGTGCGGTTGCAGTCGATGAAGGGAAAGGGGACAGCCAGCTTCCGAAGGTGATCAGCGTGAAATCCAGTCAGCTGACGCCGGAGGCCCTGCTGCAGCTGGCGGCCAATGCGGAGTCCTGCTCGAACAGCCGCACGGCGCGCGCGATCTGCGCTGCCTACAGCGGCCCCATTCTTACGCAGTATCTCTCCCGCGCGGTGGATATTCCCGAGAGCGGCGTGGAGGTTTACATTGAATCGACCCGCGTTTGCGTCGGCACGCGTGAGCTGATGATCCTCAAGGGTGTGGACATCCCGGATGCAGACCTGACAGACGGCTATGTGGTCTATGTATCCGTTGGTGAGCAGTATGCAGGCAAGATCCTGCTGCAGGAAGTTGTGCAGTCGGACACGAAGCCCGCGCTCAAAGAGCTGCGTGCGCTGGGCGTGCACACGATCACGCTCTTCAGCAATGCCAGCAACGACTCCGTTGCAGAGAATGCAAAAGAGCTCAAGGCGGATCACCTCTATTGCAAGCGCAGCGGGGCGGAAAAGGAACAGATCCTGTCGCAGCAGGTGGAGAACCTGAGCGACGGGGAACTGCTGCTGTATTATGACCGCCGCTGCACGGCGCATCCGGAGCACTCATCGGCAGATCTGGACGCCTGCGTGATCCCGGAGGAGAGCGACGAGCGGTTTGACGCCGATATCCTGCTCACGAGCCAGGATCCGTACCTGTTGCCGGAGGCGATCGAGACGGCCGGCTGGGTCGAGGGCATCTGCCGCGAGCATCTGGCGATCGGCGTGGTCGTGAAGGTCCTGCTGCTGGTGATGGCAGAACTCGGCTATTGTACGCTGTGGTTCGCCGCCGTTTTGGACGGCGCTGCCGCGCTCGGCACGCTGCTGATGGCGATCCGTGCGTTCGGCTTCGATAAGCCGCATCATCGCGTCCGCGATTACCTGCCGAAGGTTAAATCCAAATAAGCAAGCAAAATCTCCGATCCCTGTTTTCAGGAATCGGAGATTTTTTTCGCCGTTTTCTCGTCAGGAGAGAATTCTCCCAGCGGATTTGCCGCTGCAGCCGTGCGCAGCTGATCGTTGTCTACGTGGGTGTAGATCTGCGTGGTGTTCAGGTGCTCATGGCCGAGCACCTCCTGCAGCGTGCGCACATCCACGCCGTTTTGCAGCATCAGCGTAGCGGCGGTATGCCGCAGTTTATGCGTGGAATACTGGCTGGCGTCCAGTCCCGCGCGGGTCAGGTTTTTCTTAACCATGACCTGTACGGAATCGCAGCTGATGCGCGTGCGCCGGTTGGAGAGAAACATGGCCGTCGTGCGCGGCGGCGCGATTTCGCTGCGCACAGCCAGATAGCGGTCGAGCGCCTCGCGGCAGGCGTCGTTGAGGTAGACAACACGCTCTTTGCTGCCCTTGCCAAGGATGCGCAGGCTGTCGCCGTGGTCATCCTGCAGGTTCAAACCGACCAGCTCCGAGATACGCAGACCGCAGTTGAGAAAAATACACAGAATGCAATAATCACGCTCCTTGTTTTTCCCATCCACAACGGACAGCAGCCGCTTGCTCTCTTCCAGCGTGAGATAGTGGGGGAGGGTCTTGGGGATCTTCGGAGAGTCGAGATCCTGCACCGGGTTTTCCTCCAGCAGCTTCGCTTTCACGGTCAGGTATTTGAAGAAGCTGCGGATCGCGGCGATCTTGCGCGCACGCGAGCTGGCGCTCAAGCCGTATTCCGGCTCGTGCGCATTCGGCTGCCTGACGCGGTCGCGCGACAGATAGGCCAGAAAACTGTAGACCTCCGTGAGCGTTACGGCACGCAGGAAGGAAATATCCACATCCGCAATGGAGATCTCGTCCAATTCCGCCGTGCGCGGTGCGAGCCCGCGGTCGAGCTTCAAAAATCGCAGAAACATCCGCAGGTCGAGATAATACTGGTCGACCGTCGCCTTGGAATGCCCGCAGATCGTTTCGTGATAAATCAAAAAGTCGCGCAGCACCTGCGGCGCATCTGAATAATCCATAGCCAACACCTCAAATTCTAATAAGAGCATACCAGAAGTATGGGGCAGTGTCTATTGACGAAATCCACAAATAATTCGGCAAAATAAAAATTTTGCCGAATTCAGAGGAGGAGAAAACAGCCGAAAAGCACGATAAGCGTCTTTCGGCTGTTTTTTCACACTATTTTCTCATTTTTTCATCGTGCGCTTTCTCGCAGCTGAAATCGAAAGATCTACGCACCGAACACAGCCTTGAGCGCTTCCCGGATGTTTTTGACCGGGATCGTCTGCAGGCCGTTTTGCTTCTGCACATCATCGCGCACGTGCGCCGGGATGATGCAGCGCCGGAATCCCAGCCGTGCGATCTCCGACAGGCGCTGATTCAAATGGCTCACGGAGCGGATCTCGCCGGACAGGCCGACCTCACCGACGGCGGCCAGATCGCTGCCGACCGGCAGATCCTTATAGCTCGATGCGATTGCCAGAATGACCGCCAGATCCGTGGCCGGCTCGTCCAGCCGCAGACCGCCGACGACGTTGATGTACGCATCGCAGTTCGACAGCGAAAAACCGGCACGCTTTTCCAGCACGGCCAGCAGCAGCATGGCGCGGTTATAGTCGATGCCGTTGGCGTTCCGGCGCGCGCCGCTGTAGCCCGACGGCGTGACCAGAGCCTGCACCTCGGCCAGCACCGTGCGCGAACCCTCCATGACGCCGACGACGCAGGTGCCCGGCGTGTTGGTCGGACGTCCGGACAGTAACATTTCCGACGGGTTTGTTACCTCTCGAAGCCCGGAATCTTCCATTTCGAAGACGCCGATCTCGTTGGTTGACCCGAATCTGTTTTTTGCCGCGCGCAAAATGCGGTACGACATACTCTGATCGCCCTCGAAGTACAGCACGCAGTCGACCATGTGCTCGAGCACCTTCGGGCCGGCGATGCTGCCCTCCTTGTTGATGTGGCCGACAACGAATGCCGTATAGCCGCTGTCCTTGGCCGAGCGCATGATGCGCATCGTGCACTCGCGCACCTGACTGATGCTGCCGGGCGTCGAGGCCGTCTCGGCGTCGTACATAGTCTGAATGGAATCTACGATCAGGACGGTCGGCTGCAGGTCGTCGATCGTGGCGAGAACGGTGTTCAGGTCCGTTTCCGCCAGCACATAGATGCTGCCGTGATCAACGCCGAGGCGCTGCGCGCGCATTTTCAGCTGGCGCTGGCTCTCTTCGCCGGAGACGTAAAGGATCGTTTCCTGCTCGCTGATGCGGCCGCAGAGCTGCAGCAGCAGCGTGGATTTGCCAATGCCGGGCGCGCCGCCGACCAGAACCAGCGAGCCGCGCACGGCGCCGCCGCCGAGCACGCGGTCAAATTCCCCGATCCCGGTGGAAAATCGCAGTTCTTCCTCGGCGTCCAGTTCCGAGATCAGTTTTGGCTGTGCGATACGTTTTGCGCGCGTGCCGAGAGACATTTTGGGTTCTTTCGGTGCCTCGACCAGCGTGTTCCATGCGCCGCATACCGGGCACTGCCCCATCCATTTTGCCGTCTCATTGCCGCATTCGGAGCAATAAAAAACGGTTTTTGTACTCGATTTTGCTTTCATGTAACCATTCCTGTTTGCGGCAGAGACTGCCGGTATTGTAAGTAGGACGCGATGATCACGGCCGCCAGTTTGGTCTGGTAGCCGCCGTCCTTGAGCTTTGTACACTCGGATTCATTGGATAAAAAGCCGCACTCGACCAGTACTGCGGGACATTTCACTTCCCGCATCAGGTAGATCTTCTCCGAGATCGGCGCCGCGACGCGCCGGTTTTGCGGGTCAAGATATGCAACGAGATTGTCATGGATCTGTGTGCCGAGCGCTTCGCTGCCGTTGCTCGCCGCATACAGTACCTGCGCGCCTGACGGTTTGCGATCCGGATAGCAGTTCTGGTGGATGCTGATGAGCACGGCGTTATCCGTTTTTCGGATCAGCTCTGCGCGCTGGTGCTGGTCGGCTTTCTTTCGCTCGGCGATCGTGGTGGCATTGTCCGGATATGCAATGTCCGGGCTGTCGCGTGTCATGACGACTTCAATGCCGGTCATCTCCGCGATCGCGCGTGCGCGCAGCGCGATCTGCAGGTTAATATCCGCCTCGACCGTCCCATTTGGTGCCACTGCCCCGCCGTCCTCCCCGCCGTGACCGGCGTCAAGGATCAGTACCTGCTTTGGATCGGTCCAGTTTGCGGCCGCTTCCGCGCGCCGGAGCTGCCAGTCGGCGGCAAACCAGCCGCCGAACACCACGATCAACGCCAGCAGCACGACCAGGATCCGCTGATAGAGTAACTTTGTCACGGCGCTCCCCCCTCTTGCTATGGTATGCGGCGGGAACGGACGCTTATGACATGCTCTCAGGATACCATTTTGTGCCCGGCGCGTCAACCAAAGCACAGAAAAAGAGGCGCGCGGTCGAACCGCGCGCCTCTCAATATTGAGTTACTGAAGCTGCTTCAGGAAGCCTTCCAGACGATCCATGCCGGTCTCGATATTTTCCGTCGAGATCGCATAACTCAGGCGCACAAAATTCGGTGCGCCGAAGCCGCTGCCCGGCACGACCGCGACCAGGCTCTTTTCCAGCAGCAGCTTTGCAAAATCATCACCGCTGCCGATGACCTGACCGTCGATCTGCTTGCCGAGGATCTGCTCGAGATTCATCATGACGTAGAACGCGCCGCTCGGCTTCAGGCAGCTGACACCGGGCATGGCGTTGATGCGGCGCACGATCAGGTCGCGGCGCTGCTCAAACACCCGGCGCATCTGCTCCGCCTCGTCCTGCGGGCCGGAGAGCGCCTCGATGGCCGCACACTGGCACATCGTGCCCGGTGCACCGGTCGAGTGGCTGAGGTAATTGGTCATAGCCTTGGCCACCGGTGCCGGGGACAGCGCATATCCAATGCGCCAGCCGGTCATGGCATAGGTCTTGGAAACACCGTTGATGAGGATCGTGTGTGCCTTGATCTCGTCACTGAGCGCGGCGACGCTGGTGAACGGCACGCCGTCATAGACGAGCTTATCATAGATCTCATCCGAGATGATATACAGGTCGTGCTTGACGCAGACATCGGCGACAGCCTTGAGCGCCTCTTTCGGATAGACAGCGCCGGTCGGGTTGGAGGGGTTATTGAGAATGATGGCCTTCGTCTTGTCCGTGATGGCGTGCTCGAGCTGCTCCGGCGTGAGCTGGAAGCCCTGCTCCTCACTAACATTGACGACCACAGGCACACCGCCGAACAGGCGCACCATCTCATAATAGCTGACCCAGTACGGGGCCGGGACGATGACTTCGTCGCCCGGGTCGACCAGAGCGGCCAGCGCAATGTAGACCATATGCTTGGCGCCACTGGCGACAACTGCCTGCGTGGGCTCGTATTCCAGACCGTAATCCGCCTTGGCGCGGTCACAGATCGCCTGACGCAGCTCGATCATGCCGGCCGCCGGGGTGTAGCGCGTTTTTCCATCGCAGATCGCGCGCACACCGGCATAGCTGATGCGGTCGGGCGTGGCAAAATCGGGTTCACCGGCGCCAAAGCCGATGACGTCTTTGCCTTCTGCTTTCATCTTCTTGGCCAGCGCGCTGACGGCCAGCGTTGCCGACGGGCTTACGCCGGCAGCGATTTTGGAAAGTGCCTTCATAAACATCCCTCGTTTTCTTTAGAATTCTTGCCCATAGTTTACCACAGCATTGTGAAGAAAACAACGCAAACCTTACACAAAACGCCAACCGGAATCCGCGCCATTTTTGCCGGATTGAGAAAAAACGCCCCGGCGGCGCCGGAGCGTTTTCCTCACAGGATGATGCAGATCAGCGTACCGCTGCCCTCGTTGACGACGCGCTGCAGTGTCTCCTGCAGCTTGCTGACGGCTTTGGTCGGCAGGCAGCTGAGTTTCTCCTCCACGCCCTCGCGTGCGATCGTATAGATCGGTTTCCCGAAAATGTTGGACTGCCAGAGCTGCTCGACATCCCCGTCAAAGCCCTGCAGCAGGAAGCCGAGAATCTCGCTCGATGCGTTCTCTCCGCCGATCTCCGGCGAGACCTCTGTCTCGATCGTAGTCTGAAACATGTGAATGGCTTTGGCGCTGGCCTTGAGCCGGACGCCGTAGCGCCCGCCCTTGCGGACGATCTCCGGCTCTGCCAGCTGCAGATCAGCGGCCGACGGCATGACGACCCCATAGCCCTTGCTGCGCACATCCTCCAGCGCACCGCGGATGTGCTGATAGTCGGCTTGGATACGCCCCATTTCCGTCAGAAATGAGATGAGCTCCCCGTCGCTGCGCAGGGCAACGCCAGCCTGCTCGCTGATGATGCTGTAGTACAGCGCGCGCGGAAATGTGAGCACGTAACAAACGGCCCCGGTGTCCACGGAGACGTTTTCCACGTCCGCCGCTTCCAATAGTTCGCTGTCTGCGAGCACTTGCGCCGCGCGCCGTGCGTCACGCAGGCGGTGCAGTGACGGCATCTGTTCGCGCAGCAGTGCATAGAGCTGCTGCTTTGTCTCATTTTCGGGCGGCAGGACGTCCATCCACTCCGGCATACGGAAGCAAGCCTCTGTGACCGGGAATTCATACAATACCGAGCGCAGGATCTCCAGAATATCCTGCTCCGTCAGCTCCAGACAGTTGACCGGCAGGCAGGCGGCATCGTACTGCTCGCGCAGCTGAGCCGCCAATGTCTGTGCGGCCTCCCCCACCGGATCGGCCGTGTTGAGCAGGATGAGAAACGGCTTGCCGATGTCCTGCAGCTCTGCAACGATGCGCGCTTCTGCCGCGGCATAGTCCTCCCGCGCGAGCTCGGTCACGCTGCCGTCGGTCGTGACGACAATGCCGATCGTCGAGTGCTCGCGGATAACTTTGCGCGTTCCCTCTTCCGCCGCCACGCGCATGGGGATCTCGTGATCGTACCACGGCGTTGTGACCAGACGCTCTTCCCCGTTTTCGTACTGACCGTTTGCGCCGGGGATCATATATCCAACGCTGTCGATCAGCCGCACGGAGGCGCGCACGGAAGCATCCAGCTCGATCGAGACGGCATTCTCCGGGACAAACTTCGGCTCTGCTGTCATGATCGTCCGGCCGGATCCGCTTTGCGGCAGCTCGTCGCGCGCACGCTCCCGCACGTAATCATCGGAAATATTCGGAAGCACGAGCGTTTCCATGAAGCGTTTGATGAAGGTCGATTTCCCGGTGCGTACCGGGCCGACAACGCCGATGTAAATATTCCCGCCGGTACGGGCGGCAATGTCTGCGTAAATTGAAGAATTGTCCATTCTGTCGTCCTCTCCTCATCAGTCTTACCAAAACTGTATGAGGTCCGGGACGAGAATATGCCGCCGGCAGCGTGCCGGCGGCATACGTTATGGACAATATGTCTGTGCGGTCTGATGGAGCACCTGACTGACGGTGAACGTGACATCCGGGAACTGCCGCTGAAGTTTCTCCTGCAGGACCGGGATGACCACATTTTCCGTGCAGAAGTGATCGGCGTCGATCAGGTTGATGCCAAGCTCCTTTGCCGCGAGGAAGCGGTTGTACTTCACGTCTGCCGTCACGAAGGTGTCGCAGCCCTTCGCAGCCGCCAGCTCCAGCATATTCCCGCCGGAGCCGCCGCAAACCGCGATTCTTTCCACTGGCAGGCCACCGTCCACATACCGCAGCCCGTTGGCGTGCAAACGTCCGGCAACATAGGGCAGAAATTCCGCCATGGTCATGGGGTTCGGAAGCTTCCCTACACGTCCGCAGGTAAGCGCGCGCCCGTCGGCCGCCGTACTGGCCGGCTCCAGGCCGCCCTTGACCTCCGCGCCCAGCGCCGCCATGAGCGCATCATTGACGCCGCCGTCGGCAATGTCCAGATTCGTGTGCATACAGATGGCGGAAATGCCGTGCCGCGCCAGCGCCAGTACCTTGCGTCCGGCGAGATCATCCGTCGTCGCGTGCCGCAGCGGCGTAAAGATGAGTGGGTGGTGCGAAACAATGAGCTGCGCGCGCAGCTCGATCGCTTCTGCGATCACGGCGTCTGTGATGTCCAGCGCCAGCAGCGCATTTTTTACCGCAGCGCCGCCGTCACCGACCAGAAAACCGGCGTTATCAAAATCCATCTGATACCGCACCGGCGCGATCTCATTTAAGAAAGCGTAGATGTCATTGATGATCACCATGTCTGTACCTCCTTCAGGCAGGTTTGCAGCTGCGAGAGCCGCGCGTCGATCGCTGCCAGTTCCGCCGCCGGCGTTTGCTTTGCAAGCGCCATGCCGGCGCGTGCGTGCGTTTGCCGCCGGATCTCTTCTGTGAGGTGCTCCGGCAGCAGCGGATCGCGGCGGCGAAGCAGCAGCTGCTCCACCGTGTATGTCTGCCCGGCCGGCTGTCCAAGCACGCGCAGGGCAAGATAGCGCTTGCCGGCATCGCGGCAGAGGGCTGCGTCCTCGATCGTAAAACCGTTGTGCCAGAGCCAGTCCGTCAGTTCCTGCACTTTGCTCTGCGGTTGCAAAACGAGCCGTTTTCCCTGCCGCAGCCACGGCGTGGCCGCCAGGATCGCACAGATCGTTTCCCCGCCCATGCCGGCAACGGTGATGACATCCGCTGCCTGCGCGTCCGGAAATTGCAGACCGTCCGCCTGCACGAACCGAACGCGCTCCTCCAAGTCGTAAGCAGCGGCGGACTTCCGCGCATTGGCAAGCGGACCGACATGGATGTCGGCCGCGATGGCCGTTTGAACGACTCCATTTTGCAGCAGCCAGACCGGCAAATATCCGTGATCTGTACCGATATCCGCAGCGCAGGCGCACGGCGGCACGAAGTCCGCGACCATTTGCAGCCGCGGTGATAGACGAATGGAATCCATACATACTCCTCCGGAAACGCCAAAAGCCGGCGTACCGCCGGCTTTTGATCCATGTCTGTATCTTACAGGCTCTCCAGATAGGTGCGCAGCTGCTCGAGGAACTCGTCCGGATCCACGTCGTGTGCAAGGCAAGCCTGCTCCAGCGTCTCGCCACTGGCCATGGCGCAGCCGAGGCAGTGCATGCCGATGTTCTGGAACACGGGCATGGCCTCCGGCGCATTGGACAGGATCTCCGAAATCATCGTATCTCTGGAAATTTCAAACATAATCTTTTTACCTCCGGTAGTTTGCTTGTGAGAAAATGATTGGGTCGCACGAAGCGCCCCAATCATTTTAACCAGTTTATCTGCTGATTAGTGCTGCTCTCTCATCTTCGCGAAGCACTCGCTGCAGTAGACAGGGCGGTCAGACTTCGGCTCAAACGGAACTCTGGCCTCGCCGCCGCAGGCAGCGCAGGTAGCAGTGAAGAACTCGCGGGGACCGCGGGCGGCGTTCTTGCGCGCGTCACGGCAGGCCTTGCAGCGCTGGGGCTCATTCTGGAAGCCCTTTTCCGCATAGAATTCCTGCTCACCAGCGGTGAAAACGAACTCTGCGCCGCACTCTTTGCACTTCAACGTTTTGTCTTCGAACATGATAAATCCTCTCTTTTGAAAAACTTGCCTCTCGGCTATATTGCGTTCAGCTCTTGCTGAAGTCGCTGAAATTGGGGAGCCGCGCCAGTTTGCGGCGGATCCGCTGCACGGCATTGTCAATGGATTTTTCGGGTTTGTTCGTCTCGGCCGCCATCTCGGCATAGGAAAGGCCGGACAGGTACAGCCGAAGCACCCGCGCTTCAAACGCTGACAAATACCGGGTAAATGCGGACAATAGCTCTTGTTCACTCTCTCTGGCCAGAACCTGCTCCTCAGTAACACGACAATTTGCTTCCGGATAGCTGGATGCCTGGGTCTGTGATTCTTCTGAGAGGATGCTGTCTAGGGAAATGCCGCTGTTGAGCGGAGAATGCTTCTGTCTGGAAGCGGACTTGATGGCACTGTAAATGCGGTTGCTGATACAAACCTCTGCAAACGCTTTGAAAGGCACATTGGACGCCGGGGCATACTGCCGGATGGCAGAGAGCAGGCCAAGCATTCCTTCCTGAATGAGATCCTCGCTGTCACCGCCGATGAGAAAAAGCGGCCGCGCGCAAATGCGCACCAGGCGGCTGTAGCGCTCTGCGAGCGCTTCCTCCGCGTCGGCATTCCCGGCACTCACCAGTGCCAGCAGCTCTGCATCAGACAGTTTGGAATCATCCATCATAGCCTTCAAAACTCCAATACCACTCAAAACAAATTATAACTAAAAACGTTGAAAAGTCAATACATTTTTGTACAAAATGCACGCTTCGGGGACATTCAGCGCTTTTTTCAGAGATCTATCTCCTGCTGGCCGATGTATTCCAGGCCAAGATGCTCATAAGCACGGCGTGTGACGCAGCGGCCGCGGGGCGTGCGCGTCAAAAAACCCTGCTGCAGCAGATACGGCTCATAGACGTCCTCGAGCGTCACGGCCTCTTCGCCAATTGTCGCCGCGAGCGTTTCCAGGCCGACCGGCCCGCCGTGATAGAATTCGATGATACTGCGCAGCATCCGCCGGTCCGTCGCATCGAGGCCCATCTCGTCCACTTCCAGGCGCAGCAGCGCGGCGTTGGCGACCTCTTTGGTGATGACGCCGTCGGCGCGCACCTGCGCATAGTCGCGCACGCGCTTGAGCAGACGGTTGGCAATGCGCGGCGTGCCGCGCGAGCGCGAGGCGATCTCATACGCGCCGGCACTGTCGATCTCCACCTTGAGGATACCGGCGCTGCGCTCTACGATCTTCTGCAGCTCGGCCGGGCTGTAGAGCTCCAGACGCAGATTGACGCCGAAGCGGTCGCGCAGCGGCGCGGTCAGCTGTCCGGCGCGCGTGGTCGCTCCGATGAGCGTAAAGTGCGGCAGATCCAGCCGGATCGAATTGGCCGACGGCCCTTTGCCGATGATGATGTCGATCGCGTAGTCCTCCATGGCGGGGTAAAGGATCTCCTCGACTGCGCGGTTGAGGCGGTGGATCTCGTCCACGAAGAGAATATCATGTTCCTGCAGGTTGGTCAGCAGCGCCGCCAGATCGCCGGCCTTTTCGATCGCCGGGCCAGAGGTGATGCGCATGTTCACGCCCATCTCGTTTGCGATGACGGCGGCCATCGTCGTCTTGCCAAGCCCCGGAGGGCCGTAGAGCAGCACGTGGTCGAGCGGCTCGCCGCGCAGGCGCGCCGCGTCGATGCAGACCTGCAGGTTCTCTTTCGCTTTTTCCTGACCGGTATAATCCTTCAGCAGCCGCGGGCGCAGAGAGCCCTCGCCGGAATCCTCCGGAAGCACGCGGGAAGAGGTGACGACCTCCTGCTGGGCGTCCTCGGAAAAACTGATACTCATATACGCTCCCTCCCCTGCTTACTGCTGCATCATGGCGCGCAGCGCGGCCTTGATGATCTGATCCGCGCTCATGCCCTCGATGGACGGTAGCGTGCGCAGCGCCGCATTGATCTCCGGCATGCTGTAACCGAGCACGGACAGGCCGGCGATCGCATCGCTGCGCGCGGCCGAGGCCGCGTCCGACGCGGGCACTGCCGGCGTCAGGTCTGCAAAGTCCACGCTCGCGCTCTCTTTGGCCATTTTGTCCTTGAGCTCGAGCAGAATGCGCTGCGCAATGCGCTTACCGATGCCCGGCGCGCTCGTGAGCGCCTTTTCATCGCCGTTGAGCACCGCCAGCGCCAGCCCGTCCGGCGTGTTGGACGAAAGGATCGACAGCGCCGCCTTCGGTCCAACGCCGGAGATGCCGAGCAGCAGCTCAAAGCAGTGCTTTTCGCTCTTGCTGGCAAAGCCGTAGAGATCATGTGCATCTTCGCGGATGCACTCATACGTATAGAGCTTGGCGCGCTCGCCCGTTCTGACGCTGCTGATCGTGTTCAGGCTGGCGTTGAGCGCATAGCCAACGCCGCCGCACTCCAGCACGACCAGATTCGGTTCGATATCGGTAACGACTCCGTTTATGTGGTAGAACATGGATCAAATCTCTCCTGTTGATGGATCAAAGATGTGGCGCTGCGCGCATGGCAGAGCGCGATAGCGACGGCGTCCGCCGCGTCGTCCGGCTTCGGCACGGCCTGCAGGGACAGGATGCGGCGCACCATGTCCATGACCTGCTTTTTGTCCGCACGGCCATAACCGACGACCGCCTGCTTGACCTGCAGCGGCGTGTATTCATAGATCTGCAGCCCGGCCTGATAGCCCGAGAGCAGGATGATGCCGCGGCCATGGGCAACGGCGATGCCGGTCGTGATATTCGTATTGAAAAACAGCTCCTCGACCGCCATCACTTCCGGGTGAAACTGCGCGATGAGTTCATTCAGGTCGCGGTAGATCTGGTCGAGCCTGCTGGACAGCTGCGTTTTGGCCGGCGTCGTGATCACGCCGCAGGTCAGCAGACGCTGGCTGCGCTTTTCCGCGTCCAGCACTGCGAAGCCGACCGTGGCAATGCCGGGGTCAACGCCCAGGATCCGCATATGCATCACTCCAATTAAATAAATATAGCATATTTTCGCCCCGTAGGCAACTGCCGGGAAAAGAAAAAGCGCCCCGAATCGTTTCGGAGCGCTTGAAAACACACAGGTCACGCACGCGGGTGCGCTTTGTTGTAGACATCCTTGAGCTGCTTGCTGACAAGGTGCGAATAGATCTGCGTCGAGGAGATGTCCGCATGGCCGAGCATTTCCTGAATGGCGTGGATATCCGCACCGTTTTCCAGCAGATGCGCCGCGAAGGAATGGCGCAGCGTGTGCGGTGTGATCGTCTTTTCGATGCCGGCCTTGGTCTGATAGTTCTTGATGAGCTTCCAGAAGCCCTGACGCGACATCCGTTCCCCGCTGACGTTGACGAACAGCGCCTGTTCATCCGGCGCTGCGATCATCTGCGGGCGGATGAAGTTGATGTACTCCGTGAGCGCACGGACAGCCGCCGGATACATGGGGATCATGCGCGCTTTGTCGCGGCCCTGGCAGCGGATAACACCGGCGGACAGATTTACATCCGTAATGTTGAGCGAGATCAGTTCGCTGACGCGGATGCCGGTCGCATACAGCAGCTCGAGCATGGCGCGGTCACGGTAGCCCTTGGCGTCCGTGCACTCCGGCTGCGCCAGCAGCAGCTCGACCTCTTTGCTCGAGAGGATCTGCGGCAGCTTCTGCTTGGCCTTGTCCGGTACGAGCTTGCCGGTCGGATTGTGCTGCACATAGTGATTGTTGAGCAGGAACCCATAGAAATTTTTCAGCGATGCGATCGCCCGGGAAACCGTGGCAACGGACTTGCCGTTGCTGCGCATCCAGTCGATGTATTCACACAGCTCTTCCTCTTCCGCGGAGCCAAGATCGGCATCCGTGTGTGCGTGCAGATATTCGCTGAGTTGGCGGATATCCCGCAGATATGAGGAAATCGTATTTTGCGACGAGCGCTTGACATCGCGCAGGTAGGACTCGAACAATTCCATTCCGTCGGAATCCCGCATGACGACTTCCCCCTTTCCAATCAGATTTCATCCACAGTGACCACAGGTCACAGAATAAGCCGTGTGAAAAACGGTACTGCATAGCACGCGGCGGCCGCAGCCGCCAACAGCAGGCAGAACACAAGCGCCAGCTCCCGGGAATATCGCTCCGATGATACGGGGACTGGCAGGCCGCGCCGCTGCTCGAGCAGACGCACAGACATCTGCGCGCAGAGCGTTCCGAGCAGAAACAGCGCCGGCACAAGAAAAATGCCGGGCAGACCGACTGCGACGTAGGAGAGCCAAAACGCATGGTCGCAGCCGGAATTCAGGAAAGCCGCCGCCGTACAGGCGGACAGAAAGCCTTTGACCCCGAAAACGGCCGGTATCAGCAAAAAGCCAAGATACGAGGTAGACAGCAGCAAAAATGCAAAACCGTAGGCGCATGAGACGCACAGTTCCGGCAGCAGGCCGCCGTATAGCGTCCCGCCCGCGCCGCTGCTACTCAAAAAGGAAAGAACCGGATTTGACGGCTCCGGCAGCGCAGCATTGGCGCCGAAGCAGCAGCCGATCACATAGCCCGCCGCCATACCGACCGCGAGCAGCGGCGGCAGCGGAAAGCGGGAGACCGCCGGTTTCCGGCGCACACGCAATCTGTTATGTCGCACATTCATCACCACTGACAGCCTATGAACACGCGCTCATAACATGACAATTTACATAATGCGTTGTAGACATAATATAATACAAATCGAAAATGTTATCAAGTAGTTCGTCAGAATTTGTTCATTTTTGTTTATTATGACAAGAAATTATGTTAACAATATTATGTAAACCACGTAACTGAGCAAAAAGAGATGCCCAGTATTTCCAGCGGTATATGACTATATTTCGGTAATCATTGCGTATCGAGCGCAATATATAGGTAATCAAACAATGATTATGTAAACCTTCCACCTGATTACGAACCGTAATATCTCTTCTGTTTCCGTTTTTTCTTCTTTGTTCTATTTCGTAACTTTTTATGAAAAATGCACGAACCGACGATCGCAGCAGCCAGCGCGGTCAGCAGCGTCATGGCGGTAGCGGCGCAGAAAACCTGCGCACCAACGGCCGCCTTCAGGATGAGATATCCGATCGCCCACACCGCCCATGTCATCGCTCCGCCAAGTGCCCTCCCCTGCTCCGGCCGCGGCGAGAGCGCGCCAGCAGCAAGACACGCAAGCCCGCAGCACACCAACGCAGCAAGGCGCACATCTGTGCCGGGCAGCACATCGTGATTCATGGCCAGCGCAGCCAGCCAGCTCAAGAGCAGCGCGAGTCCAAGTCCGGCCAGGCCGGCCGCCGCCGCGCGCGAGAGCATCGGCAGCCATTTTTGTTCCGTATTCAAAAAAACACCCCCTGCAGAACGTATGCATCACAGCATATTCCTGCAGGGGGTGAATCATTCCGAAAGCAGCGTTACACCTCGGGGCCCTTCGGCTCCTCGTGCTTCGGCTCTTCCTTTTTCGCTTCTTTTGCTTTCTGCTTGGCAGCCTTGCGATCCTGAGCTTCCTTGGCAGCCTGCGCCTCGGCGCGGGCGTTCGTGGAAATGGCCCACTTGGCGACCTGGATGCGAACCTGATCCTCGCTGGTCTCGAAGGTCACGCTGTCGTCCGTGACGTGGACGACTTTGCCCATCATACCGCCGATCGTGACGATATCGTCACCGACTTTCAGATTGGAACGCATTTCATTGAGCTTTTTCTTCTTCTTGTTCTCCGGAAGGATCAGGAACAGATAGAAGATGACAAGCATCAGAACGATCATGATAATGGATGAATATCCGCCAGAGCTTCCCATGGTTTTACCTCCGTATAAAGATAAAGATATTATATCTGCTTTCCTATGCAAATGCAAGCATTAAATGCGCATATCGAGTACGGATGTGTAACTTTTCCGGAACGCCTCATACTCCCCCGCCTCGATCGCCGCGCGGATGCGCTGCATGAGCGTATTATAAAAATACAAATTATGCATCACGGCAAAGCGCATGGCCAGCATCTCTTCCGCCTTGAACAGGTGCCGCAGATAGGCGCGGGAATACCGCCGGCAGACCGGGCAGTCACACTGCGGGTCGATCGGCTGCTCATCGCGCTGATATTTCTCATTTTTAATGTTGATGATGCCTGACCACGTGAACAGATGTCCATGGCGGCCGTTGCGCGCCGGCATGACGCAGTCGAAAAAGTCCACGCCGCGCGCGACGGATTCGATGATGTTCCCCGGTGTGCCGACGCCCATCAGGTAGCGCGGCTTGTCGGCCGGCATATAGGGCTCGACGGCAGCAATGGTATCATACATCTCCTGCGTCGTCTCCCCCACCGCGAGGCCGCCGATCGCATAACCGGCCAGATCGAGGTCTGCGATCTTCTTCATATGCTCAATGCGCAGATCGTGAAAAATGGTGCCCTGATTGATGCCGAAGAGCACCTGGCCGGGATTGACAGCATCGTCACGGCCGGTGTAATCCGTGAGCGCCGCCTTGCAGCGCTGCAGCCAGCGATACGTCCGGTCGCAGGAGTTTTTCACGTAGTCGTACGGCGACGGGATCTTGATGCACTCGTCAAACGCCATCGCAATATCCGAGCCAAGATTGGCCTGAATGCGCATACTCTCTTCCGGCCCCATGAAAATGTGCCGGCCGTCCACATGGCAGTTGAAGGCAACGCCTTCTTCCGTGATCTTCCGAAGCTGCGCCAGCGAAAAGATCTGGAATCCGCCGCTGTCGGTCAGAATCGGTTTTTCCCAGGTCATGAATTTGTGCAGGCCGCCCAGGTCGCGGATCAATTCGTCGCCGGGACGCACGTGCAGGTGGTACGTGTTGGACAGCTCGACCTGGCAGCCGATCGTCTCCAGATCCTCCGCCGAGAGCGCGCCCTTGATGGCCGCCTGCGTGCCGACATTCATGAACACCGGCGTCTGCACCGTACCGTGCGGCGTTGTGAACGCGCCGCGGCGCGCATGGCCGTCTTTGCAAATCAGTTGAAACATAGTTTGCTTGCCTTTCTGTTTGGATTGCCTACTTATTCTAACAGATTGCAGCATCAAGTCAAGCGTTCCCGGAAGATTTGCGTGTTAGTGGGCCGGCGCCTTCTGCACACGTCTTTTCAGCGCTTCCAGGCCCAGCATCACGGCAATACCGAGCGCGAACCAGAGGAGGTGAAAATCAGATATTGTCATAGCGTGCTGCGGCACCTTCAGTGTCGTAGGGCCGACGACGATCGCATAGAGAGAGCCGAGTATCATGCCCAACACGGCATAGGTGACGGCGCCCGGCGCTTTGCGCATCCAGCCGCGGATGCAATGCGGAGCAATGGCAAAGCCCGCGAGCACGCCCAGTTTCGCCGCCGCCAGCAGACAGAACTGGCCGAACTGAAAGTGCAGTAGGTCTTTCATTGCCGCGATCACGGGCAGGCAGAGTCCGCACGACATCAGCAGAGACGAACCGGAGATGCCCGGCAGCACCATCGCCGAGATCGCCAGCGCCCCGGCCGCAAACGTATACAGCGCCGTGCCGATGCCGAAGCCGAGGTCGTTGACCAGCGCGGACAAACGCAGCGCCGAGAGCCCGACGACCAGCACAAGGCCGCCCAGAAACGGCAGCCAGTTTTCCCGAAACGCGCCAAGCACGGCGCCGCTGAGGTCTACATAGCAGTCATAGCGCATCCAGTCGGTGTGGAACAAGCGTACCGTCCCGGTCGAAAAGGCGATCCCGTCGGAGCAGAAGTCGGTCGATCTGGAGCATCTGTCGCACTGGCTGGATAAGTACGACGGCAAGTATGCGATCGGCGCCTGCTCCTGCCGCCGGTCCCGCAGAGTGCGCGATGAGGGCTGCGGCCATCTGGAAGAGGACATATGCATTACCGTCGGTGACATGGCGACCTACGCCATCGAGACCAACAAAGCGCGCCCTGCAACGCGCGAAGAGGTCATGGAGATCCTGCAGCGCGCCGAGGAAAACGGCTTTGTGCACCAGATCACGAATATTGACGGCGAGGACAAGATCCACGGCATCTGCAACTGCTGCGTCTGCTCCTGCTACGCGCTGCGCACCAGCCAGCTGTTCAACACGCCGAATATGTCCGCATCCGCTTACCGCGCGCATGTCGATCCGGAAAAGTGCGTTGCCTGCGGTCAGTGCGCCGAGGTGTGCCCGGCGGGCGCCGCCAAGCTCGGGCAGAAGCTGTGTACGAAGGAGGGGCCGATCGTCTATCCGAAGCAGGTGCTGCCGGATGAGACCAAATGGGGCCCGGAAATGTGGAACGAAAATTACCGAGACGACAATCCGTCCGCCAACTGCTATGACACCGGCACCGCCCCCTGCAAGAGCAACTGCCCGGCGCATATTGCCGTCCAGGGCTATATCCGCATGGTTGCCAAAGGCCGCTACATGGACGCGCTCAAGCTTATCAAAAAAGAGAACCCCTTCCCCGCCGTCTGCGGCCACATCTGCGACGGCCTCACGCTTCAGACCGCACAGCCGGACATCTTTGTTGGCGGCGATGTGGCCACCGGGCCGAAGTTTGTGATCGACGCCATTGCCGCCGGCAAGGAAGCCGCCATTTCCCTGCACCGCTACGTGCACGAGGGCCAGAGCCTGACGATCGGCCGCAACCGCCGCGTGTATCCCGAGCTGGACAAGCGCAATGTTGCCCTGCCGACGGCGTGCTTCGACGCGCCGGTACGGCAGGTGCCTGCGGCGCTCTCCGGCGCGGAAGCGCGCAAGACGTTCTCCGCGACCCGCGCTGCACGTTCACGAAAGAGCAGGTCAAAAAGGAGGCGTCCCGCTGCCTTGGCTGCGGCGTGAGCATCGTCGATACCAACCGCTGCATCGGCTGCGGCGTGTGCACGACCAGATGCGAGTTTGACGCCATCCACCTGCGCCGCGATCACCCGGAAGCGACCAAGATGATCCGCTCCGAGGACAAGATGAAAGCCATTCTCCCCTACATGGTCAAGCGTGCTGCCAGGATCAAGGGCGCAGCAAACGCAGCTGAAACCGTTGTTCATAACAGACGTATCCCCGCCGATGCCTGAAAAGGCATCGGCGGGGATATCCCTTTAAAAAGCAGCGCGCCCCGGCCATTTTGGCCGGGGCGCGCTTGCATTGCTGCATATTACTCGATCGTGATGGTCGTGTGCTTCGGAAGCTCCTTCGGCGCAGCCTTCGGGACGCTGATCTTCAGAATGCCATCCTCGAACTTCGCGGAGACATCTGCGGATTCCACATCGTCACCGACATAGAAGCTGCGGCTCATGGAGCCGGCGTAACGCTCCTGGCGCAGGAACTTGCCCTTCTTATCGGACTCGTCCTTGTCCAGACCCTTGGCAGCGCTGATCGTCAGGTAACCGTCCTGCAGATCGACCGTCACTTCATCCTTCTTGAAGCCCGGCAGGTCCACGTCCAGCTCATACGAGCCGTCCAGTTCGCGGACATCGGTCTTCATCAGATTTCTGGCGTGCTTGCCATACAGCTCACTGCTGACCTGCGGCATCATACGGCCGAAATCAAAGAAATCGGACAGCGAATCATCAAACAGGTTTTCACCAAAAATGCTCGGCAACATAAGTCATTCCTCCATTCATACCTTTCGTAGGCGCTGGGGAAAAACTCCACGCGTTGGCGAACTCTGTTACCGTTTGTACAACAATGCCTGATCTCCGGAGACCCTCTGGAGGCCCTCCCTCATCGATCGTCTTCATCATAGCACGCTTTTTAGCACTGTCAAGAGGTGAGTGCTAACGTTCACAAAAGGCGCTATGTTTGTTCACAAAATATGCAACAAGGCAGCCGCGGCTAGATTTCCGCCGCCGTCTGGTGTTCCAGCAGCCAGTCGATTTCCCAGTCGATACAGTGTATCCCTACCGATATCTGCTCCAGCGGGCAGCCGACATAGCTCAGGCGCAGCAAATGCTACGCGCGGCCAGATGCTGCCGCAGCGCCTGCGTGTCGGCGGATAGCGCAGGAGCGCATCCGGCCGCTGCTGCGCGAGCTCGTCGGCCAGCGCGACAAATTGCCGTGTCTCCTCCCGCGTCGCCAGCGGCGTGCTGGTGGCAAAATCATAGACCGGCCCGGTCTCCGACTGCCCGGCCTGAAAACTGTCGAGCACCACGCCGTCGGCAAAGAACTTGAAATTATCCAGCGGCAGGACATAACACCCGCTGACCTGACAGCGGCGGATATAACCGTTGGCCTCCAGCAGATCATACGCCTTTTCCACCGTGGCGACGTTGACCTGGTATTTCCGGCTCATAAACCGATACGACGGCAGCGGCTGTCCGGCCGCGATCTCGCCGGAGAAGATTTGCGCGCGCAGCTGCGCATAGATCTGCTGATACAGGCGCTTTGCGCCGTCGCGGACTACGCGCATGCGCAGAACCCGGACTGCCTCGTCATCGTGGACAACACCTTCGCCACACTGCTGCTGGTGCAGCCGCTGAAGCTGGGCGCGGATGTCGTCGTGCACAGCGCGACCAAGTATCTCAACGGCCACGGCGACGTGGTCGCGGGCTTCTCGGTGGCGCGCAAGGAGATCATGGACCAGATCCGCATGGTCAGACTCAAGGACATTACGGGCGCAATGCTCGGGCCGCAGGAGGCGTTTTTGATCCTGCGCGGTCTCAAGACGCTCAAGGTGCGCATGGACGCCGTCTGCGCAAACACGCAGAAAGTGGTGGACTTCCTTGCCGGCTCCAAGTATGTGCAGAAAGTGTTCTATCCCAGTCTGGAGAACCATCCCGATCACGCCGTGGCCGTCCGCGAGATGACGCGGTTCGGCGGCGTTGTCTCGTTCGAGATGGGCAGCTTCGAGGAAGCCAAGAAGGTGCTCAACCACGTGCATCTGTGCGCGCTGGCCGTCAGCCTCGGCGACTGCGGGACGCTCATCCAGCATCCGGCTTCCATGACGCACTCCATGTGCACGAAAGAAGAGATCAAGGCCGCCGGCTTCTCGGATCGCCTGATCCGTCTGGCGGTCGGTCTGGAAGACCCCGATGATATCATCGCCGATCTGCAGCAGGCATTTGAAGCTGCGCAAAACTGAACCGATACAGCAAAAAACAGGCTCGCGGCCGCGAGCCTGTTTTTTCATTTTCTTACTCAGCGCCGCCGGCATCGAGGCCATCGGCGATGAACATGGCGTCGCCAAACGAGAAGAACCGATAGCGGTTTTCGACGGCGATCTTGTATGCGTTGAGGATGTGCTCCCGCCCGGCCAGCGCCGACACGAGCATGATGAGCGTGCTCTCCGGCAGGTGGAAATTCGTGACGAGTGCATCCATGCACTTGAATTTGTAGCCGGGGTAGATGAAGATGTCCGTCCAGCCGGACTGCGCGCGGAGCGTTCCGTCCGCATCCGCAAAGCTCTCGACCGTGCGGCAGGATGTCGTGCCGATGCAGACGACGCGGCCACCATTGGCCTTTGTCTCGTTGACCATGCGCGCCGTTTCCTCCGGGATGATGCAAAACTCCGAGTGCATCGGGTGATCCTCGATCTCGTCCTCCTTGACAGGGCGGAACGTGCCAAGGCCGACGTGCAGCGTGACATAGCCGATCTTCACACCCATGTCCGCGATCTGCTGCAGCAGCTCCTTCGTGAAGTGCAGGCCGGCTGTCGGCGCGGCGGCGCTGCCAAGCTCGCGGGAATAGACCGTCTGGTAGCGCTCCTGATCCTGCAGCTCTGCCTTGATGTACGGCGGCAGCGGCATTTTGCCCAGCCGCTCGAGCACCTCCAGAAAGATGCCGTCATAGTGAAACTGTACGATCTTGTTGCCGTCGGCGATCGCATCGACGACCGTAGCGGTGAGTTCCCCGTCGCCAAACGAGAGCGCAGTGCCGGGCTGGGTCTTGCGGCCCGGCCGGGTCAGGCACTCCCACTTGCCGTCGCCAAGGTCGCGCAGCAGCAGCACCTCGACCGCACCGCCGGTGCTGCGGTGGCCGAGCAGGCGCGCCGGAAGCACGCGCGAATCGTTGAGCACAAGGCAGTCGTTCGGACGCAGGAACTGCGGCAGCTCGTAAAAGTGATGGTGTGCGACAGCGCCGGTCGTTTTGTCCAGCGTCAGCAGCCGGGAGGCATCGCGGCGCTCGAGCGGCGTCTGCGCGATGAGCTCCTCCGGCAGGTCAAAATAAAAATCCGATTTTTTCATGCTACATAAGCTCCAGTATAGTAGAAACTGATAATCTCTTCATAGGTTTTGCCGTGTTCCTGCGCCATGGCCTTGGCCCCCCACTGACTCATGCCGCAGTTGTGGCCATAGCCGCCGCCGACGACAGAATAAGTGTCCGAGGCAGCGTCATACTCCACGGTAAAGTGGCGGCTGTTATAGCGCAGGCCGCAAACACTTGTCAGGAACGTGCGCACGGCGTCCTTGCTGTAGGTCTTACCGCCGACCGTCACGGTCATGGCATTGCCAATGGGCGTATAGGTGATGGAGACGTCCCCGACGGCTGCACGGGAGATGGTCGTGCTCCAGCTCTTGCAGTAAAATTCGATGTCCTTCTCGTACGGATCGACGACACCGCGCAGGTACGGCACCTTGGTCACCCAGACGTTTTCGGAGTCCTCGGTCGCGCCGCCGTCCGCCGCAAAGTAGAACGTTTCGCACAGCTTGCCCTCATAGCGGACGAACTTCCCTGCCGTCTCATCCACGGCGCGGTCACTGTTCGCTGATGCGTCAAGTGTACCGTAATAGACCTGGCTGGTCGTTGTACCTGTCACGTCAAAGCCGTAGGCCGGCGAGCCGTTCATGTGGGAAGCGACATAGGTGCGCGCGCAGACCGCCTGCGCCTTGAGCGCCTCGAGCGGCCAGCTGCTGCTCATTTCATACGGCGTGACGCCCTTGACATAGGGCTCCAGACCGACGAAATTCACCAGCGTGAGCTTCTGCGGTTCCTGTGTGCTGAGGCGGGTAAACTGAAAATCGCCGTAATACGTGCACGACCGGCTGCCGTTGCGCTCCTTGCACTCGGCAACCTGCGTGATGGCAGCACCGCTGCCGTTCTGCGGTGCAAGCGAGAGCGAGCGGGTCGAGCCGCAGTCGAAGCCGAACAGGATCTGCTCCGTGCCGGCCTTCACGACCAGCACACTGCGTGCGCCGCCGGAGACAACTGTCCCTTGCCCCGCCGGTGCATCGTCCGCGCTCCGGTAACTGCCGATGCGCACGCGGTAGCTGCCGTTATAATACACCGGATAGCCGCCGCAGCTGTTGGCCGCTGCCTGCGCAGCGTCAAAGCTCGCATAGGTATCGCCGAGCTGGACATGATAAGCGCCGAACGCGCTGTCCCCAACCGTGACGTTCGTATCCGCAATAACGGTGACGGCGCTCTCCGCCGTCGAACCGACGGACTGGAACACACGATCGGAGTCATAGTATCCGAAGGCGAAGCCGGAACCGGTCTTGATCTGCAGATGGACCGCATCCAGCGCCGTCGAGCCGAAGGCCAGACCGACGCGGACGATACCGTTTGGAATGTTCGGCTGCTCATCGTCGTATTCACTGCCGCCGAGCAGCTGCGTGCCGCTCGCCGTGGCGGCATAGACGCCGCGCTCCGGCAGCTTCGCCGTGCTGCCGTCCGCGCCGATGGCATACGCATCCGCCAGTGCCAGCGTGTTTTCTCCGTCATTGACGTAATACTCCTGCGCGCCGAAGGCCGGCACACAGGGGATCGCAGCCAGCATGACGGCGGCAAGCAGCGCCGTTATCACTCGTTTCAGGCTTGATTTCATAGCGCACCTCGCTGTTTCGTGAGAGTGGTCATACGCAAAATATGACACTTTATTATAATGATTTTCTGCGCATTATGCAAGTGCTTTTCCATGGCAAAACGCCCCCGGAGATACCGGGGGCGTTACAGGTATGCAAATTAAAAATGCAGGAACATTTTCGCAATGGAAAAATAGATCAGCAGCGACACGGCGTCCGTGATCGTCGAAATGAGCGGACTTGCCATGACGGCCGGGTCGACGCCGATCTTTTCCGCGATCATCGGCAGCAGACTGCCCACGACCTTTGCGAACATGACCACGAACACGATCGTGCAGCAGACGGTCGCCGCGACCGGCATCGTGACGGCGATGTTGCCCAGCAGCAGCCGGTCAACGAGCAGCATCTTGATAAAGTTGGCCGCCGCGAGCGAGACGCCGCACAAAAACGCAACGCGCAGCTCCTTCCAGATCACGCGCAGCGCGTCCGACGGAGAGGTATCGCCCAGCGACAGGCTGCGGATGATCGCCGTGGATGACTGGCTGCCGGAGTTGCCGCCCGTGCCCATGAGCATGGGCATGAACGACGCAAGCGCGACCTGCGTCGCCAGTGCATCCTCAAAGTGCGTGACGATCATGCCGGTGAACGTCGCCGAGAGCATGAGGAACATCAGCCACGGGATGCGGTTTTTCCAGATATCCACGACGCTCGTGCGGGAGTAGGGCTTATCGGACGGCGTGATACCGGCCATCTTTTCGATGTCTTCCGTCGTCTCCTGCTCCATGACGTCGATGATATCGTCGACCGTGACGATACCGACGAGACAGCCTTCCTTATCCACGACCGGGATCGCGATCAGGTCGTAGTTGGAGATCATCTCCGAGACCTCTTCCTGGTCGTCGGTCGTGGAGGCATAGATGACGTTCGTGTCCATGATGTCTTCCAGGATCACATCATCGTCCGACAGCAGCAGATCCTTGACGGTGACAACGCCTTCGAGCTTGCGCTTGGCGGACGTGACATAGCAGACGTAGATTGTCTCCTTATCCTCGCCGATCTTGCGGATGCGGGCGAACGCCTCGCGCACGCTCATGTATTTTTTCAGGTCCACAAACTCGGCCGTCATGATGCTGCCGGCAGAATTCTCGGGATATTTCAGGTACTGGTTGATGAGGTTGCGCGTGGCAGGCGTCGCCGTGCGCATGACACGCTTGACCACATTGGCCGGCAGCTCCTCCATCATGTCGACGGCGTCGTCAACATACAGCTCTTCGATGATGCCGGCAAGCTCCGTATCGGTGATGGAGTTGATGATCGTCTCCTGCTCCTCGACCTCGAGGTTGGCGAACACGGCCGCCGCGATCTCCTTGGACAGGATACGGAACACCATGGCCATCCGCTGCGGGTTATCCTCCCACAGCTCGCCGAGGAACTCGGAAATGTCAAACTCGTTCATCTCGCCGAGCTTTTGGCTCAGCGCCTTCATCCGGTGCTGATCGAGAAGTGCAAAGAGCTCGTCGTGCAGTGCCTCGTAATCTTCGTATTCCCGGTTCTGATCGTCCATCTCTCTGCCCCTCCTTTCCGTCCGGTCTCAAAGCATCAACCGTTCAGGTATTCTTTCTGGCTACAGCTCAGGCTGTCAATGGAAACGCCCATAGCCTTGAGCTTGCGGCGCGCAATGTTGTCATCGATTTCCGCGGGGACCGACACGACGCCCGGTTTCAGCTGGCCACGCGTGCGCACCAGATACTCCGCGCTCATGGCCTGCACGGCAAAGCTCATGTCCATGATCTCCGCCGGGTGGCCGTCGCCGGCCGCCAGATTGACCAGCCGCCCCTGCGCAATGACATAGATCGTCTTGCCGTTCGGCAGACGGTAAGCATCAATATTGTGCCGCGCCTCATAGATTTCATCCGCGCAGCGGTCGAGCGCCTCCATGTCGATCTCGACATTGAAGTGTCCGGCGTTGGAGACGATCGCGCCGTCCTTCATCCGCTCGCAGTGCTCGAGCGTAATGACGTCTTTGCAGCCCGTGACGGACACGAAAATGTCGCCGATGGCGGCGGCATCCATCATCGGCATGACCTCGTAGCCGTCCATAACGGCCTCGAGCGCCCGGATGGGGTCAACTTCTGTCACGATGACTTTCGCGCCGAGGCCCTTGGCGCGCAGGGCCACGCCCTTGCCGCACCAGCCATAGCCGCTCACGACGACGTACTTACCGGCCACGACGAGGTTCGTCGTGCGCATGATGCCGTCCCACACAGACTGACCCGTACCGTAGCGGTTATCGAACAGGTGCTTGCAGTCGGCGTCATTGACCATGATCATCGGGAAACGCAGCGTTCCGGCACGGTCCATGATCCGCAGGCGGTGGATGCCGGTCGTCGTCTCCTCACAGCCGCCGATGACCTGCGGAATAAGATCCGTGAACTCCGTGTGCATCAGGTGCACAAGATCGCCGCCGTCGTCAATGATGATGTTCGGCCCGACGGAGAGCACGCTGCGCAGGTGCGCCTGGTATTCTTCGTCCGTGCAGCCGTAGACCGCGTGCACGTCCATGCCCTTCGCCGCCAGCGCTGCGGCAACGTCGTCCTGCGTAGACAGCGGGTTGGACCCGGTGACGTGCATCTCCGCTCCGCCCATCTCGAGCACGCGGCACAGGTAGGCCGTCTTGGCCTCCAGATGCACGGAGAGTGCGATCTTCAGGCCGGCAAACGGCTTTTCGCGCGCAAAATCGCTGCCGATATCGCGCAAAACAGGCATATGTGCTTCCACCCAGCGGATCTTCCGCTCACCGGATGGCGCCAGGTTCAGGTCCTTGATCGTGCTCATAAAGTAACCTCCCGCTGTAAAAATCGTTTCAGGCGCTTTATTCTAACACTTTCGTCAAGCGTTGACAACCGGTTTTTCCGCAGAAAACGACCCGGAGGATGCATATCCCTCCGGGTCGCAGGAGATTCGTACCATCACCAGCCGCAGTACAGGCAGTATCCGATGCCCGCCGCCAGCACGCCGGCGACGGAACACAGCCAGATCAGCAGACCGGTATAGGATTTTTGCCGCGGCCGTGGCGTGGGCGCTGCCGGTACATGTCCGACGGCATCGCGTGCCTGCTGCACCAGATCCGCCGCCGTGACGCCGCCGCTGGCGGCATCATCGCGCACGATGTAAATGATCTGCTCGAACAGCGGGCTTTCGGCTGCATCGACTACGACGACGCGGCGCGAAACGCCGTGGGCGAAGGCGATCTCGTCCGCGTCAGCCGGCAGCGGGAGCGGCTGCACGGCGTCCGGTCTGCGGATGGGCTTATTTTTTCGTTTCATCAGCTGCGCACCTCCACTTTTACCGCCAGGGCGGTCATGTCGTCGCTGCGGCCGTATTCGCGGATCGCCGCGCGCACGACGCTGCCCGCCAGCGTTTTCATATCGCGGTCGTCCGAATCGCTCAGCAGCCTGCGCAGCCACTCGTCGCGGCCGTCGGAGACAACGCCGTCGCTTGCGATCACGGCCACGCTGCCGGGCTTGAGATGCATATGCAGCTCGTCCGGCGCTTTGCCGCTCTCCTGCTCGAGGCCGGGCGCGAAGGACGTGCAGCGCAGTTTTTTGAGCGCGCCGCCGGACTTGACATACGTCGGCGCAGCGCCGTACTTATAAAAATCCGCCTCACCGGTGAAGAGATTCATGCACATGAGATCCACGGTGGCATAGCCCCAGTTCTCCCCGTCGCGCAGGAGCATGGCGGAGTTGAGCAGCTTCATCGCCAGCGCCGGGCTGACGCCGGAGCGCAAAAATTCCTCCAGCATGCCGACCGTGCTGATGCTGCCGTCGGCCGCCGTCTCGCCGCAGCCCATGCCGTCGGACAGGATCACGCACAGCTGCCCCGCGTCTGTCTTGAAATACGTGCCGCGGTCGCCGGAGACCGTCTCCCCCTTCTTGCGCATGGACGCAATGCCGACGGAGACCGCCAGCGGCTCTGCCTCGAGCAGGAGCAGGCTGTCGTCACGCGCGGCGTTTTCCGGCATGCACAGGCGCACGCCCAGCGTTGCCGAGAGCTTGTCCAGATAGTCCGGCAGTTCCAGCAGCGGGCGCAGATAGCGGCTGTCGATCGTCACGCGCAGGCGGCCCGTGCTCTCGCGGAACACAGCTGCGTCCGCTTCCACACCGATGGTGCGAAGCCAGCGGATCAGGCGCTGCTCCGCCAGTGGGTCAGCGCCGTAGCTGCTGTCGAGCTCACGGGAAACATTTGTGAGCACCTGCGCAAAGTCGGCATACTGCTCCCAGAGCACGGTGCGGTTTTCCTGCAGCGTTTCCTGCATCCGCTGCCGGTAGGCACGCAGGCGCAGCTCGCCGTTGACGACCTCGGTATACTCGTGCAGATGGACGCAGCGGTCACGAAAGTACGGCGGGAAATCCTCCGGCAGCAGCCGGCCGCGCGCCTGAATGCGGCGCGTGACATCGTTCATGATGTTGAGCGTATCAAGCGCCCGGCGCGTCCAGCACTCCTGCTGCAGCTTGCACCGGCAGCAGACGCGGTCGGCCGCGCGGTCAAAGACTTTCGCCACATCGGCATCATTCTCTGCCGTACTTGCAGCCTGACACGCCGTGTCATGCAGCTGCTGATACGCATGCGCCACGCCGCCTACGCGCCCCGCGACATAGCGGCGCAGACCGGACTCCCCGCTCCCGCCGCGCAGCGGCTGCAAAAACGCGCCGACCGCCACCACGAACTTCTTCGGGATCACCAGATATGCGCCCATGGCAAGCGCCAGCTCCACGCCCGCGCCGATGCGCAGCTCCGGAAGCGGGATGCAAAACAGCGTCAGCAGGTACGCTGCCGCGAATATGAGCAGATAAAACCCACGCCGATGCTTGCAAAACTGCCCGGACAGCAGCCCGGCAGCGGCATAGACGACCGAGAACAGGGCGCCCGCACCGGCGGCCACGTCCATGGCGATGCCGAGGATCAGCCCGGCCGATGCCCCGCACAGCGCGCCGCCCGTCCCGCTGAGGATGAGCAGAATGAGCACCGAGAGCGCCCGGCCGACCGACAGCGTGTCGAACAGCAGCAGATTGTTCACGCCCATGAGCAGACACGCCAGCAGAAACACGGTCGAGACATTGCGGCAGATCTCCGCATTGACCGTGCGCGGCTCCTGCGCGCGCAGCAGATCGTCAAACCCATAGGCCGATGCGGCGCACAGCAGCAAAAACAGTACCATGCGGGACACCAGCAGCAGCGACAGGCCGCCCGTGAGCAGACACAGCACCAGCCGCGTCATTATGTAAGCCGCCGCGGAGACAGCCGACGGATACCAGCGCGTCTGCACAAACGGATGACTGCGCAGAAAATATGCCGTCAGAAAAATCAGGCAGCAGCCGGCGGCGAGCTGCGTGCCGGTCGCAACGCCGAAGGCCGCAAAGTAGCCGAGCGCGCAGCCGGCAAGGCACAGCGCACCGCCGGAGCCATACCCCATCGCCGCCAGGAACGCCAGACCGAACGGCGCCGGCGACTCGGCGATATGCGCCGTTGACAGGATCAGCCCGAGCGCAAAGCTGACGAGCATACCGACCCATTTGGCATTTTCACTTGCCGGCAGCAGCCCGATCGGGCTCGGCAAGGCGCCGGGTGCACGCACCGGCCGGTCGTGTCCCGCGATCTTGACATTCATAACGGTTCCTCCTGACGCAAAACAGTTTACATAAATTATAGATTTTCATTGTTATGAAAACTGTCATTCCCCGCTGTCGCAGAAAATGTCTTTGCGCAGGAATCGTTTGCTTTTGGGCGCAAAAAAGCTGTCGGCCGCAAACCGACAGCTTTTGATGAAATTCCGTTTTAATCGCGTGGGCTCAGTCCTTATTGTCCGCCGGGTACAGGAGGTGCTCGCCGATGCGGAACACGTCGCCGGCGCCCACGGTCAGGATAATGTCGCCCGGGCGGGCAATGCGGCGCAGCTCGGCCTCGATCTCCGCAAACGTCGGGTAAAACTTCGCGCCCGGGATCTGCGCGGCCAGATCGGCAGAAGAAATGCCGATGGTGTTTTTCTCGCGCGCAGCATAGATCTCCGCCAGATAGACGATCGTCGGGCGGCGCAGCTGCTCCACAAAATCATTGAAGAGCTTTGCCGTGCGGCTGTAGGTGTGCGGCTGGAACACGACGATCGTGCGCTGATAGTCGAGCGTATCCACCGCGTCGAGCAGCGCGCGCAGCTCACTCGGGTGGTGAGCATAATCGTCATACAGATCCGCGCCCTGGAACTTGCCCTTATAATCAAACCGCCGGCCCGCGCCTTCAAAGCCGGCAAGACCGTACTTGACGGCATTGGGGCTGACGCCGAGCACAATGGCCGCAGCCGTGGCAGCGAGCGCGTTGCGCACATTGTGGATGCCGGGAACATGGAGCGTCACATGGGCAAACAGATTTCCCCGGTGATAAATATCAAACTCGGACGAAGAGCCGCGGTGCATGATGTTCTCCGCATACACGTCCGCCTTCGGGCTGAGGCCGAAGGTGATGACCTTGCGCTCGATCCCGCGCAGCGCATCCATGGTGTTGACATCGTCAAAGTTTGCGATCACGGTGCCAGTCTCGGCCGGAACGCGCTCGGCAAACTGGCGGAACGAGTGCTTGATGTCCTCGATGTCCTTGAAAAAGTCCAGATGATCCGCCTCGATGTTCAAAATCACGGCGATCGTCGGATTCAGCGAAAGGAACGAGTTATAGTACTCGCACGACTCCATGATGATCGTATTGCCCTTGCCGACACGGTGGCAGGCGTGCAGCAGCGGAAGCGTGCCGCCGATCATGACGGTCGGGTCTTTTTCCGCCGCCATCATGATGTGCGTGCACATGGACGTCGTCGTCGTCTTGCCGTGTGTGCCGGAAATACACAGCGCATTCGGGTAGCCGCGCATGAGCGCGCCCCATGCCTGCGTCCGCTCAAAGACCGGGATGCCGCGGCGGTGCGCCTCGTGCACCTCCGGATTGTCGTCATGAACGGCGGCCGTGCGGATCACGAACTCGATATCATCCGTAACGTTGGCGGCGCTGTGGCCGATGTGGATCGGAATGCCGCGCTCGCGCAGCGTGAGCGTATTGTCGCTCTCGCTCATGTCCGAGCCGCGGATGTCCAGCCCCGCATCATGCAGCACCTCTGCCAGCGGCGACATGGACACGCCGCCGATACCGATCAGCAGCCCGGTTTTCCCGGGAACCAGATAATCCTGAAAATCCATTCAAAGCACCAAATTTCATTCAAAATATTGTAATGTCCGGCGCAGCGGGATCGCCCAACGCCGCGCGAACTGGTTACAGACAGGTTACAGTTGTTATTTTCATACCGGGGTATTATAATACGTTTGACGCTACATTACAATATATTTTTTGCCGAACCGGCCGCAAAAAGCCGGTTCATCCAAGGGAAAAGGAGCCAGAGCGCATGAACGAAGCCTGGAAAGAACTCAAGCAGGAGTGCGCGCAGTGCCGGCGCTGCGGTCTCGGTGAGACGCGGCATCACCTCGTATTCGGTGACGGCGCCGAGGATGCGCGCATCATGCTCATCGGCGAAGGCCCCGGCGAACAGGAAGACCTGCAGGGGCTGCCGTTTGTCGGGCCGGCCGGCAAGCTGCTCGATGATATGCTCGAAATGATCTATCTCGACCGGACGAAGGTCTACATCGCCAACATCGTCAAGTGCCGCCCGCCGCACAACCGTGACCCGCAGTTCGTGGAGCAGAAATGCTGCGGCGAATGGCTGCAGCGGCAGATCGCGCTCGTCGACCCGGCGATCATCGTCTGCCTCGGCCGGATCGCTGCGACCGCACTCATCAAAGACCCGTTTCGGATCACGCGCGAGCATGGGCAGTGGTTTGATGTCAATGGCCGGCGCTGTATGGCGATCTATCACCCCTCCGCCCTGCTGCGCGACCCGAGCAAGCGGCCGGAGACGTTCGTCGATCTCAAAGCGCTGCAGCGGGAGATCTATACGCGCTGCCCGGAGGTGTACCCCGATGCCTGACGCACGCATCCGCCGCGCAGCCGCGGCCGACCTGCCGGTGCTGACCCGGCTCTGGCAGACCGCCTTCGGCGATTCGCCGGAGCTGATCGGCGCATTTTATCATCGCTTTCCGCCGCAAGCGGCCGCCTGGGTCGTTGAGATGAACGGAACTGTTGTCACGGCAGCGCATCTGCTGGGCGGCCGGCTGCATACGGCTGACGGGACCGCTCTCCCCTGCGCCTATGTCTATGCGGTCTCTACCGATCCGGCGCAGCAGGGACACGGCTATGCGTCGGCACTGATGCGCCGCTTTGCCGCCGAAGCGGACGCGAACGGCTGCGTGCTCTATACGCTCCCGGCGGAAGCGTCCCTGTACGCATGGTATCAGTCGGTCATGGGTACCACACAGACTGCCCGCGGTGCGCGGCTGCGCATCGCACGTGCGCCGGATATGCAGTGCCCGCCGGTCATCGAGCGGGTCAGCGCGCAGGAGTACGCCGCATTGCGGGAGCAGGCACTGCGCGGCCGCGCGCACGTGGAGCTGTCTGCTGCGCTGCTGGCATTTCAGGCGGATCTCTGCGATCTGTGCGGCGGCGCGCTGGTGCGCATCGCCAGCGGGTGTGCCGTTGCGGAGCGGGACGGGGCGCAGCTGCTCATAAAGGAGCTGCTGGGTACGGACGTTTTGCCGGCCGTTCAGGCACTGCTTGCAGGCTTCGGCGCACAGGAGGCGCAGCTGTGTGTTCAGCGGCCCGACGGCGCACAGGCGCTGGCTGCTTACCGCCCGCTTTCCTGTGCGGCTCCGGATGTGCTCTGGGGACTTTATCTGGACTGAGTGAAAGTTTCATAAATTAGAAATACTTTTTGCCTTGCTTCTGTAATATTGTCCCGGTAACATTCTCTATCGAAGCAAGCAATCCGATTTCATTTTATTCTCACCCCTCAACAAAACAAAGCGAAACAGCGCAGAAGTGTTCTTCTGCGCTGTTTTGCTTTTGCGGGAAAAAATATTTCTTTTCGGACACCATGCGGAAGCGTGTCCGGTTACTGAACAAATTCCACAAATAATGTGAAAAAATCATTGAAAAACAGCAAAATTTTGAACAAAAGAAATCCCCTTCGGGCGGATATTTTGTTTGACAATTAACAACAAATCCGCTATACTTCAGGTGTATGAGTAGATATCCACATCGGCAAAGCTGTCTGGGAATCGCGCATATATCCAAGCATTTTTGTCGGGTTTTCATAAACCGGAATGTCAAATCATACAAAGTCTGTTGTTGAATGCGAAAAATTTTAAGGGGGCTTGCACATGAGAGACTTGAAACACCTGATCGCATTTGAAAACCTGCTCCAGGAGGCCAACAACGAGTTGGTCCGGCAAGGAAAGGCAGACGGCAAGAGAGCACTGGGTTACACCTGCTACTTCATGCCGGAAGTTCTGCTTGACCTGCCCGGCTGCTTTGCAGTCCGTCTGAGAGCGCCGAAATGCACTTCTCCGGACATGGCTACATATTACATGTCCAGCCGTACCTGCCATTACGGCCGCAGCCTCTTCGAGCGTGCGCTCGAAGGCGGCTACAACTTCCTGGACGCTGATTTCGGCACCGAGACCTGCACGGTCACCTGCCGCTTCCAGGAGCACCTTGGCTACATGGACGTCATCCAGAATCCGGACTTCTTCGTGACGTTCACCGACGTGCCGTTCAAGAGAAACCAGAACAGTATCGAGCATTATGAAGGCCAGCTGCAGGCCCACGTCCTCGATCCGCTGCACGAGAAATTCGGCATCGACATCTCCGACGAGGCCCTCATGAAGGCCATTGACCTGCACAACGAGATCAGCGCGGTCATCAACGAGATCGGCGATTACCGCAAGCTCGATAACCCGACCATCACGGGCTATGAGTTCCAGGTCATCCAGCTCTGCTCGCTGGTCTGCCCGAAGGAACTGATCCTCCCGATGCTCAAGGAAACGGCCAAAGAGCTCAAGACCCGCAAGCCCGACAAGAAGAGTCCATTCCGCTGCAAGGTCGTTCTGGCCGGCTCCGAGAACGACGACCCCGAGTTCACCAAGCTGATCGAAGGCTGCGGCGCCGAAGTCGTCTGCGACCGTCACTGCTACGGTGCTGTGGAGTCCCGCGCTCCCATCGTGGTCAAGGACGGCGAGAAGCCGCTGACCGCGATCGCCCGCCACTATCTCGAGACCAGCAACTGCCCGCGCTTCATGCCGCAGGATATCATGCGCGAGCGCAAGCAGCGTCTGGCCGACCTCGCCAAGGAATACAAGGCTGACGGTATCATCGTTGCCTCCAACAAGTTCTGCGAATACTGGAGCTACGAGCGCACGATCGATACCATCGTCATGCCGCGTGACTTTGGCTACCCGGTCTGCTCCATCGAAAAGGAATACATCAACGGCGCCTCCGGCCAGCTGCGTACCCGCTTCCAGGCCTTCGTCGAGAGCATCGAAATCAAGAAGATTCAGGAGGGCAAATAATGAAATACGATATGAAAGCACTTGCCCATGATTTCTGGTACGGCAAGCCCCATCAGGAGCGCCGTCTGGGCGATCTCTACATTGACAAGACCGGTCTGTACAAGCACAGAGAGTGGCGTGGCTTCCCCGACACCATGTACTACTTCTATAACATCTGGCTGTACAACTACGCGCACATGGTCATGGACGTTGTCCGCTACGGCGGCCTCATCAACTTTGCCAAGGGCGTGTGGCGTTACCGCTGGGTCGGCCAGACCTACCTGCCGGTTCTGCACTGGTTCGACCGCGGCATGGAAGGCATGCGTGGCGAGGGCCTGAAGGCCTCCGCGTGGCACTACCGCGGCATGGTCAACGCGACCATCTTCCAGTTCCAGCGCATGTTCTCCTCCGACGCCAACCTCCGCGGCGGCAAGAGAAACTACAGATGGCATCACAACGTTGCCCACAACGAGACCGTCTGGGGCGGCGTGTTCTATCCCTGGCACGGCAAGCTGACGAACGTCCCGATGGAGATGATCCCGTACTTCGTCACCTGCCACGTCAACAGCCACACCGTTCTCAACTACATCGACGCGGTGCAGTCCATCGGCCTGCCGGGCGATCCGTGCCCGATGTGCCAGGCGGAGGCCGGCCTGTTCGTCCTCGACGACATGCCCGATTACGCGCCGATCGTTGTCACCTCCAACGAGGCCTGCGACGCTTCCGTCGCCACCTCCATCCTGCAGGACTGGTTCCTCGACAAGCCGCTGTTCGCCATGCCGCAGCCGATGCAGTTTGACGATCCGCTGCTCAAGAAGCATTGCCGCGACGAGATCGAGCAGTGCTGGAAGTTTGTCGAAGAGCAGACCGGCATCCCGTTTGACTGGAATTCCCTGGTCAAGTGCATCGAGTCCCAGAACGAGCTGATGAAGTTCGAGTGGGAGAAGTGGGATGTCGCCGCCAAGACCAACTACTACCCGGTCAACGGCGTTGCGCAGGCTCTGTACCGTATCTACCAGTCTCAGTTCGGCGATCTGCCGGTCTGGCATGAGGTCGACGGCCACGTCCGCAAGATCCTCAATAAGTGCGTCAAAAAGAAGATCAACAGCTTCCCGGAGACCCGCCACAGAGTGCTGGCATGGTCCTGCGCGCCGCTGTACTACTCCAACTGGTGCACCTGGGCGTATAACTGCTGGGGTCTGAACACCGTCATGAACATGGACTCTCTGATGTTCAACATGACCATCCGTACCGACAGCTATGACCACTGCCTGGACGACATGGCACAGTATCACATGTGGGCTCCGATGCGCCGTATGGCCGTCGGCGGCCTGCACCACATCTTTGAGTGCTGGAAGTACATGGAGGAGTTCAACTGCGACATGGTCATGATGTACGATCAGCTGCAGTGCAAGGGCATGCAGGGTGTGCACGGCCTGTTCGAGGACGAGTTCCGTGATAGAAACATCCATGCTATCTGGATGCCGCACGCGCTGCCTGACAGCCGCACCGTGTCCCGCATGGAGATCCGTCAGATCATCAACGACTACATGACAACCGTCATGCACGAGGAAGCCCTCGACCCGACCCTGCTCGAGTTCGACGACTCCATGACTTGGTAATTAGAAGGAGGAAACGAAATGAAAGCAAAAATTCTGAAAGCTCTTCTCATGGCGCTTGGCGTCAACGCCGCGCTGTTTGCCGTTTTCTTCTTTGACCTCGACGGCAAGCTGCTGTTCTACGTGGTCGAGCCTACCCTCAAAAAGCATTACGACAACATGCCGCGCCGCGACATGACCAAGATGCCGTATGAGATGAACAAGCCGAACTACGAGTACAACGTCTGATCACCTTACAATCTAAAAACATAGAATAGATATAACAGGAGGAGAAGTAATACTATGAAATACTTTGGCGGATGCGACGTAGGTTCCACCTACACGAAGGCAG